>Ga0163149_10001146_pt1 | contig 34315 bp, 36 predicted proteins | sample OliLakLV19MP5G1_FD_148604 | JGI IMG/M metagenome (GOLD analysis project Ga0163149, IMG submission 148604) | Freshwater microbial mat bacterial communities from Lake Vanda, McMurdo Dry Valleys, Antarctica - Oligotrophic Lake LV.19.MP5.G1 | ecosystem: Environmental > Aquatic > Freshwater > Lake >... | reverse complement strand
TGATCAATCCGGGAACCGAGGCCAATTCTTCCAGACAACTAGCCAGGCCTTTTTCAAAGTCGATGGCATAGATCGGATAGGCATTCTCAAGCTTGGAGCAGTAAAGGTTGAGAATGGACTCGTCCGGGATTTTGAAAAAAGCCAGATCCCTATTCACCATTTCACGGAACTGGTGGGGCTCCCAGTTCCACATAGGATCCTCCCCGCTACAGCTGATCTCCATGGTCAACACGGTTTTGTCCGGAGGAGCGCAAGCTGCTGAAAGATTTTTTTGCTCGGAGATTCTGTGGAAATGAAAACGGTCGTCCACCAGATAGGTTCCATGGGCTTTAGAAAAACGGGGAATATCCAGCACCACATAAATCAACAGGATATCGCGGAAAGAGAGTCTCGAGGCCAAGGGCAAAAAACGCCCGTCACTTCGGCCCAAAACAGCAAGCAATTCAGGCACAGGAATACTCGAAATGACGTAGTCACAGCTGATGGGAGCTTTGCCAGTTCCTTCCAGTTCAAGACAAAAACCGTTCTTGTTATCATGGTGCTGGAGCTTTATGGGTTTTGCTCCGGACAACAACTCCCCTCCTCTGCCAATGATACCTTCCACGATCTTTTCATAAACACTACCCATACCATTACGATGGTAGCCCAGTTCGTTGGCAAAAATATGCGCGTGCAGCTTCCCTTTTCCAAAAATCAGATCATGCAAAAGGGAAAGGATACTAAACCTGGGCAGTTTGCGCCGGGCAAGCTCCACAGAAAGTTGTACAGCCGGCACCTTCCACACCCTTTCAGTGTAAGTGCCAAAACAGAGGTCGTAGAGGGTTTTTCCGTAGTGTTTCAATCCCCAATCCCGGAAAGACTTCTCGGGAAGCGGGGCGAAAAAATTCCTTACTTTGGCCAGTAAATAATCCCTAAGAATTTTGAGGGAAAAGAACGGGTTGAACTTCAGGAGAGCTTCTTTTAAGTTAAAGGGATAGCTCATGTGTTTTCCCTTCAGAATCAGCTCCAACCTGATGGTTGATTTCAGATAGTCAGTCCCGGAGTGGGACCAGATCAACTCATTGATGGAAGCACTCTTCGGATGGTAGGCATGGGGACCGAAATCAAAAATATAATCATCCACCTTGCGGCTGGCGCCCTGCCCACCTACCCAGTCTTTTTCTTCGACCAAAACAACACGAAGACCTTTTTTCTGGGCAAAATAGGCTGCAGCAATACCGGATGGGCCTGCTCCCAATATGCAGACGGTTTGAGGAGTGGTGGTCATGACAGATATTTGCAAGGCAAGAAGTGCTACCCATGGATTCTTATTTAGGTGATCAGAACCGGTCAAGACTTCTTGAACCTAGGCGGACCAATAACCAAAAGTCTGTACCAGAAAATTTCCAACACCAAAGTATCCTATTACCAAGGCCTGAAGATCAGCAAGGAATTTTTGATGTGGAGAATGCTTCGGGTTACGCCATACTTTGTAGATGTCCGACGTCAACTTTCTCCACTTTATCCCTGCCCTATTTTGGGTTTGGATTTCAGTTTGTCTGATCCTGATCTTGCCCTTCTCAGAAATACGGAATAAGCGGGCCCGGATGGAATGTTCCCTTGATCTCAAAAGAAAAGGGATCCCGGAAAGCTGTGCTCTTGGGCGACTTGATTTTTCTTTGGGAAAAGAGCTCAAAATTACCCTGATTCCCATCTTTTTTTGCATTCTGGTCAGCCTGATTACTCTGTGGAGCAAACTCTCTACCTGAATACCTGGAAAATGCCGGGTGCCCAGATGCTCAAAGTTCTTTTCATTCTTCTCAACCTTTTGGCTTTCCCAGGCCTGGGCACCTTGTGCTCGGGAAGAAAAAAAGCTGGTGTCTGCCAACTAGTCTTGTCCGTAACTGGGTATGCACTGACTCTTTTGGGCGCCGGCATTCTGGTCAACATAATCCTTCATTCCGGGCAGACTCCCGGTGAAATTGCCGAAAAAATTCTAAACGGAACCCTCATGCCCCCGGAGAAACTTTTGATGAACTTAAGTTGGGCCATCATAGGTATCACACTCTTTGGTAGTTCCTGGGTCTGGGCCGCTCTCACTCCCCAGGGACGCATCGTCCCGCCGCCGATTCCCCAGCCTTAGAAGCTGATTTTCTGCTGTTCAAGCAGGTTTTCCCCAGTACTCTTTTCCTTTTTATGGCCAACGAAACCACTGCCATCCAACCGACCCGTGCCCAGGATTTTCCTGAATGGTATCAGCAGGTCATCGCCGCCGCAGATCTCGCTGAAAACTCTGAAGTCCGCGGGTGTATGGTGATCAAACCCTGGGGCTATGGCCTCTGGGAGCGCATCCAACAGCCTCTCGACCGCATGTTCAAGGAGACAGGCCACGAGAACGCCTACTTTCCCCTTTTCATCCCCTTGAGCTATTTGGAGAAGGAAGCCGCTCATGTGGAAGGTTTTGCCAAGGAATGTGCCGTCGTTACCCATCACCGACTCGAAGCCGGTCCTGACGGCAAACTCGTGCCTGCCGGAAAACTGACAGAACCCCTCATCATCCGTCCCACCTCGGAAACAATCATCGGGGCCGCCTACGCCCGCTGGGTACAGTCCTACCGTGATCTTCCCATCCTCATCAACCAATGGGCCAATGTGGTCCGATGGGAAATGCGTCCGCGCCTTTTCCTGAGGACAGCCGAGTTCCTCTGGCAGGAAGGCCACACTGCGCACGAAACCTCCGCAGAGGCCATCGAAGAAACAGAGAAGATGCTGAAGGTCTATGAAAGCTTCGCCAAAGACTATCTGGCCATTCCAGTCCTGACCGGCGAGAAGAGCGAAAGCGAACGCTTTCCAGGGGCCGTGCGTACGCTCTGCATAGAATCCATGGTGCAGGACCGCAAATCCGTACAGGCTGGAACATCCCATTACCTTGGTCAGAATTTTTCCAAAGCCTCGGGCATCAGTTTTGCCAACCGCAACAACGAACCCGAATTTGCCTACACCACCAGCTGGGGTGTCAGCACCCGCCTGATCGGGACCCTTCTCATGGCACACAGCGATGACAACGGTCTCGTGCTGCCTCCTAAAGTTGCCCCGGCCCAGATCGTGATCCTGCCCGTCACCCCCAAAGACGACAGCAAGGCCCAGGTGCTAGAAGCCTGCGAAAAGCTGGCCAGAGAATTGCGCATGCAATCGTTGGATGGGGAACTTCTACGAATCAAAATCGATACACGCGATAAAGCGGGTGGAGCCAAGAGCTGGGACTGGATCAAGAAGGGCGTGCCTCTACGGGTGGAAATCGGTCCCCGCGATCTTGCTGCCGGAACCGTTTTTGTTGGCCGTCGCGACCAGGACGCCAAAGCGAAACAGTCCTATCCCCAGGCTGACTTCGTGGTACAGGCGTCAGGGATTCTTTCCGAAATCCAGAAAGGTCTTTACGACCGCGCTTTGGATTTTCGTAATACCCACACGCAGAAGATCGACACCAAGGAAGAGTTCTATGCCTTCTTTACCCCAAAGAATGCCAGCAAACCCGAGATCCATGGAGGCTTCGCACTGACTCATTGGTGTGGCGATACTGACGTGGAAGAAAAGATCAAAACGGATCTCAAGGTCACCATCCGCTGTATTCCGTTCGGGGACAACGGGGCCGGAACCTGCCCGTTCAGCGGCAAGCCCAGTAAACAGCGCGTGGTCTTTGCCAAATCGTATTGATGCGCCTGCCTCAGAAGTTAGAAGTCAGACGTGAAGCAAACGGAGTACGGGTATCCCGCCCGTTGTTCTATAAAAGGCCTGCCGTCTGATTACAACTTGCCTGATATAAATCTTGGAGTTGGACAATGACTTTGCGACCTGAAACGTTTTTCCCCTGCCACGATGAAACCGGCATGATTCCGATGAGGCTGTTTGTTAGGAAAATTTCGTCTGCACGGAACAACTCTTCCGGACCGAAGGCTCCCTCTTCAAGTTCTCCAGGCCAGCTTTCCATAACCCACCGGCGTACCACGCCGTCACGGCAGCCACAGGACAGAGATGGGGTGAAGACTTTGCCATTACTGACCCAGAACAGGTTGGACATGCAGGTCGACGCCAGTTCTTTTTTTTCATTCATTAACACGGCTTCGTCGTGGTCGGCGTCCATCATGACTTTTCGTGCCTGGTAACGTAGAAGGTAGGAAAGCGTTTTGTAGCGTGCTTCCCAGCTTTGGCTGTGCAGGGTCAATTCCGACAAGTGGACGCTGAAACTTTCTTTATGGGTAGGATAGCCCTTTTCCCAAGTGCTTTCTTCGATTTTGGGGGTCAGGTACCAACGCCAGACACCGTGACCTTCCGGGGCCTTTTTCCATCGCTCGAAGCAAGGCTGGCGCAGACCCATTGCATGTGCGGATTCTGACATGTTCTCCAGGTGCATCTGGTGGAAAAGCGCGATTCCATTCTGCACTTTGATGGTCTCAAAGACGCCATATCCCCAGCGAAATCCGGGATCATCAATAGGAATGAACGGAACGGTCACGGGACGGAAACTCCCGCCGGCCGGGTGTTTTGATACAGTTGATAGGCATCCTGCATGGCACGGGCCTTGTAATTGGTTTCCTCAAATTCTTTGACCGGATCGGAATCGATCGTAATTCCGCTGCCGGTCCAGAACGAAAGGCTGCCGCCCCGGTGCTCGCAGGTTCTGATGGACATTGCCAGTTGAACCGAGTCGTCAAACCCGAAATAACCGAAAGCCCCGGTGTAAAAGCCTCTTGTCCTTCCCTCCAACTCGCGGATCACGTCCATCGCCCTAAGTTTGGGGGCACCGGTGATGGAGCCTCCCGGGAAACAGGCCTGAACTGCCTGTAGATGAGAGTGTTCATCCCGTATACGTCCAGCTACAGTGGAAACCAGATGGAAAACATGCGAATAAGTCCTGCAACGCACCAACTCTTTAACTTCCACGCTTCCGTAGTCGCATATGGAACCAAGATCGTTGCGAATAAGATCGGTGATCATGATCAGTTCCGCTACTTCCTTGGCATTGGTTGACAGCTCCAGCGCGTTCCGCCGGTCATCCATGGCATCAGTTCCGCGTGGACGGGTTCCTTTGATGGGCTGGCTTGTGATACGCCTGCCTTGAATGCTTAAAAAAAGCTCGGGGGAGGCCGCGTAAAGTTCGGTATCCTGATAGCGCAAAAAGCCGGCATAAGGTGCGCGGGTGGTATGCCAAAGGCTTTTGAAAAAATGTTCGGAGTTCCAGTTCTCCACAGGCAGCTCAAATTTCCGGGCCAGATTAACCTGATAGATGTCACCCTGGCGGATGGACTCCTTGGCCGACTCCACCATGCGGCTGTAATCATTCAGTTTATGGGATGTTTCCCACTTGGAAGCTAACGAGTTGGTGCCTTCCTGGAGTTGTTTGGTCGGCACATAGACGGAATCCGTCGATAACACTTCAAGCTCGCGGTAAAAGCGGAAGCGGAACCCGCCCTCGTAATTGAAATGGCCCACGGCAGCTCCTGGGGGATGCATGCGGTCGTGACCAGGAACCTGATAATGCTTCAGTTTCTCCTCAAGGAGCGGCCAATCGTCTGGAGATCCTATCAGTTCCTCATCCGCATCCTTGAAACCGTAAAAACAGCCCTGCTTCCCGGGCCGGTGGATCAGGGCGGAGTAGAGGTTGAAGTCAATGGGCATCTGTTACTCACTCTCCCATATTTCCGACAAATGCCAAGCCCCGCCCTGCAGAAGTATGTCTTAAACTGAAGACTCAAAGGAAGAAGCCTACTCCTCGATAGCCATACGCAGGGTTTTCAGCAGGTCGTTGAAGGAATAGGGCTTCTCCAAAAAAGCCCGGGGCTGCTCGTTTGTCTTCAACAAAGCTTTGGCCTCCAACTCATGGTAGCCGCTGGAAAGGATAACTTTGATGTCTGGCTGAATTTCTCTCATCTTTCGCATCGCTTCGATCCCGTCCATTACCGGCATGGTCAGATCCAAAAGAACCAAGACAAACTTTTGGCGGTGCTGAGTAAAAAGTTCGACCGCTTCCTTCCCATTCGCCGCCACAATTACATCAAAACCCGCCTTTTCCAGTAGGCGACGGGTGACCCGTTGCACGGAAATTTCATCATCGGCCAATAAGATCATCCCTTTTCCCCGCCAAGCCTGCTGAATAACATTCCCAACTATTTTTACCCCCGGTGTCTGATTTTCTATTGTTGGTAGCCAGACGGTAAATTCCGAACCTTCCCCAAAAGTGCTTAGGGCTTGTAAAAAACCGCTATGACTTTTGACAATCCCAAGCACCGCGGCCAGACCCAAACCCCGCCCGGTAAATTTGGTCGTGAAAAACGGATCAAAGATGCGGGACATGGTCTGTTCGCTCATACCGCAGCCATTATCAAGGATTTTAAAGTAAACATAGGTTCCGGAGGTAAGAGTGGAGCCTGCACTGATGTTCTGGATAAACGAGGTTTCACAATTCTCAAAGCCTGTCTCGATGACAACAAGGCCGTGCTTTTCTTCCACCGCTTCAGCTGCATTCAGAACCAAATTCATCAGGATCTGTTGAATCTGGGTCTGATCGCCTTCAATCAGGGGAAGCCGGTCCTTCAGTCGAAGATCCAACGAAGCACGCTTGGCCAGCGAAACTACAAGAAGATCCATGGTCTCATGAAGAAGCGCGTTCAAATCAATGGATTTGGTGACAAATTTTGCCTTGCCCGTGTAGGCGAGAAGTTGCGAACAAAGATCGGCGGCCCTCTGTGTCGTCTCATCGATCGACAACAGGAAAGGCCGGGATGGTGCATCCTGTGACACCTCCATCAAGGCCAGCTCCGCATTTCCACGGATGATGGTTAAGAGATTGTTGAAATCATGGGCAATTCCACCCGCCATGACCCCTAGGCTCTCCAGCTTTTGGGCCTGCTGCATCTGTAGTTCCAAAATGCGACGGTCTTCCTCTGCTTTCTTCGTTTCTGTGATATCCCGGCAGGTACTGAGAACCGTTTCCAACTGGTTCTGCGCTCCAAACTCCGGAACCAGCCGACAATCGAGCCAGAGTTTGTCCTTGCCGGAATAACTCTCCAGTAAAAGACGCCTGGCCCTGTTCGTCGTGAACACCTCTCGTATCCCCTCCTCCCATTCCTTGGCCATTTCCAGGGTGAAACCGGCCTGATGCAGGGTGACATTATGTAAATCACGAACCCTGTTGTCGACAAAGCGGGCAGCCGCAAGGTTGACATAGATAATCTGCAGCGACTGATCGTGCCGAATAATCAGATCCATGGAATTTTCCGTCAGTGCGCGATAGGCCGATTCGCGTTTTTTGACCTCCATGGTTCTCAGACTGACCATCATCCTGAGCTGAATGTTCCATCCGGCCACGATCAGGAGAACCACCACAAGCAGCACCGCCACAAAAATGATTTCCGAGCGTTTTCGTTCGAAAAAACTTTCTTCAGACACCGGATTGGTTCCCAACCACTTGCGGTAGATCTGGTCAAAAATACCACGCTTTTTGGCCTCATGAATACCTTTGTTCAGTATTCCCAGCAGAACCTCGTTCCCTCTTTTGACAGCCATGCAGTTACTGCCCTCATAAAGTGGTTTTCCAACGATCTTGAATTTGGCATTCAATTTGGCCCCGGTCGCCTCAAAGAGGACAATCTGTTCATCCCCGATCATGGCCTCAGCTTTTCCTTTCAACACCAGTTCAAGGGCACCTGCAAAATCCTTGGAGTAAACGATTCTAACAGGGATCTTGTTTTTCTTGAGAAACTCCTCCGCATAATCACCCCGCTGCATTGCGATGATCTTGTTTGTCAGATGCTCTCCATTTTCGATATCAGGAGTCGAAACAGGGACAAAGATGGAGGCCGGAACATTGACTATGACCTCGGTGAAGTCGAAGCGGCTTTTCCGTTCTTCGGAGTAAAAAAGACTGGTTAATACATCGGCGTGTCCCAGCAACACGTTTTTCTGGGCCTCGAGAAGATTGGTGTGGGTAAAACGCGGGGTAAATCCGATCTCCGCACCCATCCAGCGTACCAGCTCAACACAAATCCCGGTACTCTGCCCGTCTGTGTCGAGAAACTCAAAAGGCGGATAATTCTCCTGACTGACAAAGGTTATGACGGGATGCTTTTTGAGAAATTCCTGTTCTGCCTTGCTGAGGACAATATCTCCCCTCAGTTGGGAAGCCCAACCGGACAACAAAGCCAGGCAGACAATCCACCCGTAGGACAGGGAACCCTTTTTACCCCTTGATTTTTTCATACCCTCAATACCCATTCAGAGCCACCGGAAACTGAATTCAAGTATTATGAAGCAGGTTTCGGGCTTGCACTGAATCCTTTTTACGAAAAAAGTCGTACTTTATTAACATTGAAAGGGCAGCTTGTCGAGCCACAAGGGCAAAAGTTCCCCGCGATTAAAGATTTTCAAGCCCCCCGCTCTTCTCCAAAGTTATTGCCGATGTCCACTATCCCATGTCTAACCTCACGTATCCTGAGTTTCCGTGACGCCCGTAATTGGAAGGTTTATCACGGGCCCAAGGAAATGGCCGTCGCCATCTCCGTAGAAGCCTCAGAGCTGCTCCAGCATTTTGTTTGGCAGGATCCAATTCAGTCTGAGCAACGCGTGTTACAGAAAAAAGAGGAAATCGCCTCGGAAATGGCGGACATCGCAATTCTTTTGTTTGAAATGGCCCATAACAGCGGTGTGGATCTTGAAAACGCCATCCTGCAAAAACTGGAGAGGAACGAGCAGCGTTATCCCGTGGACAAAGCCAAAGATTCCAACAAAAAATACAACGAACTGTGAGCAACCCTTTCAATCCTGATCCTCTGCCCGATCCAGCCGTGAACCCGGTCAGGAAACGGCGGCCCCGTTACTCCGGAAAAAATCCCCGGAAATTCGAAGAAAAATACAAGGAACACCGGCCTGAAGAATATCCGGAAACCGTGGCCAAAGTCATCGCCTCCGGTAAAACCCCCGCCGGCACCCATATTCCTATCATGGTAAAGGAGATCCTGGGAATTTTGGCTCCCTCGCCTGGGAAAACCTATGTGGACTGCACACTGGGGTACGGAGGCCATGCCCGGGAAATCCTTACCCGTATCCAGCCGGGAGGCCTGCTCATCGGGATGGATGTCGATCCCCTGGAGCAACCGAAGACGGAAGCGCGTCTGCGCGAAGCAGGCTATGGTCCTGACACGTTCAAGGTGCTACGCAGCAATTTTGCCGGCATCCGGCGTGCACTGGCCTGGGACAGCCTGAAGGGGGTTGATGGAATCTTTGCTGACCTTGGGGTTTCCTCCATGCAACTGGATACTCCAGACCGTGGTTTTTCAGTCAAATGGGACGGACCTTTGGACATGCGCATGAATCCTGACAAAGGCATCCCCGCATCCCGTCTGCTGCAAGACTGCACTGCCGAGGAGTTATGTCGGATCTTCCAGGAGAATGCCGACGAACCCCATGCTCTACGCCTCAGCCAGAAGCTATACGGAAAAGTCTTCGCCCGTACAACCGAGTTGGCCACAGCACTTCAGCAGGTGCTGGGAACCCTTCCTGAAGAGGAAAGAACCCTCTCTATACGCCGGGTTTTTCAGGCACTCCGCATCGAAGTAAACCAGGAGTTCGCCGCTCTGGAAACCCTGCTTAAACATCTGCCGGACTGCCTTAAACCCGGAGGAAAGGTTGTAGTCCTGACCTTCCATTCCGGCGAAGATCGTCGCGTAAAAAAGGCTTTTCAACAAGGCCTGCATCAAGGTCTCTATTCGGACATTTCCGATGAAGTTACCCGCCCCGGTCCAGAGGAATGCAGACTAAATCCCCGGGCCAGTTCCACCAAGCTGCGTTGGGCCCTGAAAGCCGGGTCAGAGTGACGTTCAGGTAAAAAGTCCCCCCCGGCCCAAATGAGGGCTTGTCGAATAGAATTCAGGGTTTAACCATTTAGCCATGAGTGAAGCATCCACCGTCAACGTCGGACTGGTTCAATTTACCTGTTCTGCTGATCCTCAAGCCAATCTGGCCAAGGCAGTTGCGCGTTGCAAAGAAGCCGCAGAAAAAGGGGCCCAGATCATCTGTTTGCAGGAACTTTTTCGCACGGAATACTTTTGTCGCACCGAAGAGCATGATCATTTTGACCTGGCCGAATCCATCCCAGGACCCAGCACGGAAGCCTTGAGCAACGTGGCCAGGGAACATCAGGTTGTTATCATTGCCAGCCTCTTCGAAAAACGTGCCAAGGGTCTCTACCACAACACGGCCGCAGTCCTGGATGCCGACGGATCACTTCTGGGTATTTACCGGAAAATGCATATCCCGGAAGACCCCGCCTTTTTTGAAAAATTCTACTTCACCCCGGGCGACTTGGGATTCAAGACCTTCAAAACACGTTATGCCGAGATCGGCGTCCTGGTCTGCTGGGATCAATGGTATCCGGAAGCAGCACGTATCACGGCCCTTAAAGGAGCCGATATCCTCTTCTACCCCACCGCCATCGGATGGGCCCACGACGAAAAACCTGAAATCAAAAAATGCCAGGCCGATGCATGGCAGACCATTCAGCGCAGCCACGCCATTGCCAACGGGGTGTTTGTGGCAGCAGTCAACCGGGTAGGATCGGAAGGACATCTCGATTTCTGGGGAGGATCCTTTGTCTGCGATCCTTTCGGCGAAATCCTTGAATTGGGGTCGCAGGACAAGGAAGAAATTCTCATCGTTCCCTGCGAATTGAACGAAGTCGACGTCACACGCCGCCACTGGCCTTTCGTGCGGGACCGCCGTATTGATGCTTACGGTGACATCACCAAACGTTACATTGATTGAGTAGAAGAACTTGCGCCTTTGCCACGTTGCGTCTTTGCGCTAGGGTCCATTCTCATGAATCCCGTTTTCGACTCCTCACTTTTTGATTTCAGCGGCTACCGAATGCCCGCTGAATGGGAGCCGCATGAAGCGACCTGGCTGGCCTGGCCCGATAACATCGAGACCTGGCCCGAACACATGGATCAGGCGCGCGACGTCTATGCTCAGATGATATCGGCCTTAAGCCATCACGAGAAAGTCTATGTCCTGGTTAAAAGCTGCGAGTCGGATGACCTGCTTGAAGAAAAGCTAAGTAAGGCTGGCTGCAAGCGGTTCAACGTGCAGATCTGTCATTTCCCCTACAACGATTCGTGGATGCGCGATGCGGGACCGATCTTTATCACAAATCCCGCGGCCCCACAGCCGATTATCGCCAACGATTTCATTTTCAATGCGTGGGGGAAAAAATATGAACCTTACAACGACGACGATGCCATTCCCCGGCACGCCAGTCGGCTACTGCAGATTCCCATGATCCGCCACGACCTCGTCCTTGAAGGCGGCTCCATTGACGTCAATGGCAAGGGCAGCGTCCTGACCACCAAGCAATGCCTCTTGAACAAAAACCGGAATCCGCATCTCACGCAGGAGCAGATCGAGGAAAAACTGAAACGTTTCCTGGGCCTGAGCAACATCCTCTGGCTGGACGAAGGAATTGAAGGCGACGACACGGACGGCCATGTGGACGACATCACCCGCTTCGTCAATCCATCCCGCATCCTGACCGTGGTGGAAACCGACAAATCCGACGCGAATTATGCTCCGCTGAAGACCAATGCCGACAAACTCCGCAGCATGCGGGATCAGAATGGCGATCCTTTCGAAGTAATCGAACTTCCCATGCCTGACAAATGGGTGGAAGGTCCCTTTGGCCGCTCACCTGCCAGCTATGCCAATTTCCTCATCGCGAATGATTGCGTGCTCGTGCCTGTTTATTCGGCCCCGAACGAGAACGAAGCCCTATCGCTGTTCAAGGACGCCTTCGTTGGGCGCGAAATCATTCCCATTGAATGCACGGCTCTGGTGGCAGGCCTCGGATCCATACATTGCGTGACCCAGCAGCAGCCCAAAGCCTGAAAATGGGGTCAGCCCCTTTTGCCCTGTTCCTTGCAGAATACCAACTCCCTTAAAGAATACCCTGCACTTTGCAGCTAAAAAGGGTCACCTCAGTTCCCGTTCAGGCCTGCTTAAGTCGCTACTCCACAGGATCTTGGACAATAAAGTCTCATCCTGGCATAGCCTCTGCGTTTCTACTTAAAGAATCATGGAACTCGGGGTCGGCCTATGTTTCAAACAAACATCAACCAAGGAAAATCATATGGCTATTTCAACCAAAACATCCACATCGAGTAAAATCGTCGGGGCACTCTTCAAGGACCGCGAAGATGCCAATAAAGCAGTCGATGACCTATTAGAAAAAGGATATCTTTCCGAAGACATCGCCGTCTCGCATGTCGCCGACAAGTCCCGCGGTTGCAGCGAAAATCGCAAGGAAGCATTAAAATCCGTCGGCTATTCTGACACGGATCATAAATATCTCGCCAACGAAATTGAAAAAGGAAAGACCTTGGTCTCGGTGACCCATGTTCCTGCGGCCAAGACGGGCGAGGTCGTTTCCGTACTCGACCACAACGGTGCCCATTACAATCCGGACGGCGACCGCAATGTCCGTGATGATGTTGTCGGTATGACAACGGGAGCCGCAATTGGTATGGCGGCGGGCGCCTTTGCCGGTCCGCTCGGTGCAGCCCTAGGCGCTCTGGCAGGAACTGCGGTCGGAGCTACCGTTGGTTCCATCATGGAACAGACCGAGTAAAAAAATGCCGGAAAAACTGCAGCATAAAGTTGACGTATGTGGCTTTCTGCTGAAAAAACCGTGAAAAATTCCAACAAAAAAAATCCCCTGAAAAGTGCCCAGCAGGCTTCGTCGCCTTCCACTCCGGATTTAGGAAATGAACTCAAGAAGGCCAGCCAGGACTACGAACGAAGCGAAGGCGCCAAGAAGGAAAAGGCAAGGCAGGACGTTCAGAAATTTTCCGAAGAAAAAAAGCGCCAGACAGGCGACGCCAACCCGCCGGCCTAAAGTTGTGAACAAGTCCAAAGAACAGGGTAGATCCAAACCATCCGAAAGGCAGCGCCCGGCCCAGCATCAGAAACGCCAGCCCGGAAGCGAAAAGCTGATGAAGCCCACGCCGGTCCATTTTAACCGTGCCATCAAGGGAAGCACCAAGTTATCCGGAAAGACGGCCCTGATTACCGGAGGCGACAGCGGCATTGGAAAAGCCTGCGCTCTCGCTTATGCCCGGGAGGGAGCCCATGTGGCCATTGTTTACCTTAATGAAACAGCCGATGCTCTCGACACACAGAGCCAGATCGAAAAGGAGTTAGGAGGAAAATGCCTTCTGATCAAAGGAGATATCCGGAAGGAATCGTTCTGTAAAAAAGCAGTGCTGCAAACGGTCAAAACCTTTGGCCGTCTGGACATCCTTATTAACAACGCGGCGGAACAGCATCCGCAGAAATCCATTTTGGATATCAGTGCCGATCAGCTACGACGCACTTTCGAAACCAATCTTTTCTCGATGTTTTATTTCGTGAAAGCCTCCCTGCCCCACCTGAAAAAACGGAAAGGGGCCACGGTCATCAACACCGCCTCGGTCACCGCCTATCGCGGAAGTCCGGGCCTGCTGGATTATTCGGCGACCAAAGGCGCCATTGTTTCCTTCACCCGATCTTTATCCCAGCAGTTGATCAAGGACGGCATACGCGTCAACGGCGTCGCTCCGGGCCCCATCTGGACACCGCTTATTCCATCCACTTATCCTGCCAAGGAAGTCAAAACCTTCGGTGGCGATACCCCGATCGGTCGGGCCGGGCAGCCTTGGGAATGCGCCGAGTGTTATGTTTTTCTCGCGTCCTTGGATTCGTCCTATATGAACGGGCAGATGTTGCATCCCAACGGCGGCGAGATCATCAACGGTTGAGTAGATCGCTGAAAAAGGAGAAGGGCGCCTGTTTTCACAGACGCCCTTCATTTAGGCGATAAGCCGAATTTTGTTCCCCGGTTTTTAAAGCCGGGGCAGTGACCATTTATCTTACCGGATTGCTCCGATACCCTGTTTGCACAGAGTGCGACCTACCTGGAAGCTGGAACCCTTGCGGGCTCCGGACCTGGCCGGTTTACTTCCTGTTTGGCCTTGCACCACCAGAGGTTTATCCTGCCCCATTGATTACTCGTTGGGCGGTAGGCTCTTACCCCACCGTTTCACCCTTACCCCCCTTGCGGGAGGCGGTTTCTTTTCTGTGACACTGTCTGTCAATCCGGTCTCCCGGATCTCCCCCGTTTTCACAGGGCTGGTTGCCATACGGTGTTCGGACTTTCCTATCCAACTTTCGTCAGATCGGTCACTTGCCTGATTTAAACCTAGATAAGATCCCAAAGAAAACAAGGATGCGTCTGGGTTTTTCCCTTGTCGGTTGTCTTACAAAGATGGTCTGCATTTTTTCATCTTTGACGAAGGCAACACAAACCAAAGCGCAGCCGCAAATCCTAGGAGTGCCATCGACAACAACTGTCCTTTGGTCAGGAAACCGAGATAGTAAATCCCCCAATCCGGTTCCCTGAAAAATTCACAGGTGATCCGGGCCAGTGCATAGGACCCCAGAAAGAGAAGGGAAACCCTCCCCGGTGCGGGATTCCTGGAGCGAAGAAAAAGCATCACAATGAACAGCAATAAGCCCTCCCCGAAAGCTTCATAAAGCTGGGAAGGATGCCGGGGTAACCTCATGGGATCATCCGGGAAAAGAACGGCCCAGGACATCGTGCTAGGGCGACCCCACAGTTCGCCATTGATGAAGTTGGCGATACGCCCAAAAAACAAACCGATTGGTGTCAAAACCGCGATATTATCTGCCAGAGGCCAGAACCCGATCCTGCGGCTGCGGCTGAATAGATAAACGGCCAGAATAACCCCGATGAATCCACCGTGGCTGGCCATTCCGCTGATACCCCCCTCTCTCCAGAAGGCAATAATGCTGAGCGGATCCTGCAGAGTTCTGCCCCAGTCTTCGTAAAAAAACACATACCCCAGGCGCCCACCGACCAAAACGCCCAGCACCAGCCAAGTCAGGAGGTCACTTTCCTCCCCGGGCTTCAGTTCCGACCAGCCTTTGCGTTGGAACACCCGCAGGCCGTACCAAGCCCCAAAAAAGCCCATCATGTAGGCCAAGCCGTAGTAGCGGATGCCCCAATTCCCCGACCACTGCCAGAGAAAGGGGCTGAAATCATGAACAAAGTAAGCCATCCTCATGTCTCTAGCCCTCGTCAACCCATCTGTAAAGGAACTCAGGGAACAGAATTGGTGTCCCCACGACACACACTGCTTCCACGTTCTTCGACTTTTTCTTAAATTCTTCTTGCACAGCTTATTGATTCGGGCATTTTAGGAAGCTCTTAAAAAGGAATTTACGTATGTTTGCAGTGATTCGTAGTGGTAGTAAGCAATATAAAGTCAGCGAAGGAGAAATCCTCGATGTGGAGCTTTTCGACACCGAAGAAGGTAAGGAAGCCATCCTCAATGACGTGCTCATGATTGGTAACGGCGACGTTGTCACAGTCGGCCAGCCCGTCATCGCCGGCGCCTCCGTCACGGCTGAAATCATCGGCGAAGTCAAAGGCGACAAAGTCATCGCTTTCAAATACAAGCGCCGCAAAGGTTACCACCGCACCGTCGGTCATCGCCAGAAGCGTCTCCGCCTCAAGATCAACAAAATCGTCGGCTGATTGAACGAATTCCAGGAGTTTTATGGCACATAAAAAAGGTCAAGGATCTACACAGAATGGGCGCGACAGCGTAAGCAAGCGCCTTGGTACCAAGAAATACGGTGGAGAACATGTTCTCGCCGGTAACATCATCGTCCGCCAGCGTGGCACCAAGTTCCGCGCAGGAACCAACGTCGGCATGGGCCGCGATCATACCCTCTTCGCCCTCACGGAAGGCAAGGTAAAATTCGACAAACCCAACCGCCGCATCAGCGTGGTTGACCTCGCCGCTTCCTGAGATCCGGTCTTTCGACTGAAATCAAAAAACCCCGCGTCACTGCGGGGCTTTTTTTGCGCCTCAGGCTTTTCCGGGAGTCTTGTCCCGTATCAACATCCACGTCATAACGCACAAACCGGCCAACATCAGCACGCTCAGGCCCATGAAAAAGTGGCCACTGCCCAGAATCGGCAGCAGAAAATAAACCGGCAACGACATGGTCAGAAACCAAAAAGCCAAAGCCGTTCTGGAGTGGCCCATATCCATAATTAGCAGGCAGGTAACAAGATAATGACAACCGTAGTGAGGCCATGACACCGGAGAACAAAAGGCCGCCCAGGAAATCACCATGGCCAGACAAGGAACCTGCCAGCGGCTATCCCGGGCCCTATAACCCAACAGCAGTGCCATGACCAGAGCCACCAGGGCCGGAATGACACGCTCTATCTGCCCATTAGGTAACTGCAGGTTGAGTGCCTGTTCCAGCTTATAGATCAATCCGGTAAATCCGGCATTGTTGGTCAGGAGTTTTTCCCCGTGGGATATGACCTCCATCCCTTTGTCGAGCCATTGCAGGTAAAGGGTTGTAGAAAAAAATGCCAAGGGCAGGAGAACAGTCACTACAAAGCCGCAGATGAAACCCACCATCGCCTTTGTTTTTTTAGCCGCAGCAAAATAGAAGAAGGCCAGCCCCGGATAAACTTTGAGTCCGGCCGCCACCCCGCAGACAAACCCGGATGAAAATTCATGCTTTCGGTGGAGGCACCAACATGCAAGAACCAACATCGCTGCGAGCAAGCCCGAGATTTGCCCGTGCCGGATCCAATCCCACACGGGAAAGGAGCCCAATACCAGCAAAGGAACGCCGGCCATCCGTATCCAATTCATGGATTTTATGGACGTATCCAAATCCCTGGCTCTCAAGAAAGGGATCATAGCCAAGGCCCAGGCAAAAAAGAAAAATCCACCAAGCATCCAGATCCACCAACCGGTCTGCGGATTGAAAAAAGCCAGAGGTAACAGGAACAGCAACAGAGGAGGAGGATTGCTGGCCTGTCGAATAACAAACTCACTGCTCCAATCAAAACCTTCGCCCACAGGATGCCGGGCCATGTCAATGCCGTAAGGGCTGCTTTCCGTCAGAAACAACCGTCCGGTGCACCAGTAATGACTGTAATCCCCTAATTTCCAAAGCGGTGGGGAATCGAAGACAAAGGAGATGGCCACGAAACCCGAAAAGCAGACAGCAAAAAACATCCAGCTGCTTTTCCGTGTTACCATAAGGAAAGTTTTATCACGTGCGGGATAGCGGAAACCAGCCCATTCCTTTCATCAACAACTTCAGGTTTTGGAAGGGTCTGCTGCCGTTTCCGCCAGCTGTTCCCAAAGCCTGCGTTCCTCCGCTGTAATGCTGTCCGGTATCTCGATGCTGATTTTCAAAAACAAGTCTTGGCGTTCTTTTTTGTTGTCAGGAAGCCCCTTCCCACGGAGACGTAGTTGGGTTCCCTGTTGCACGGCCGGTGGAACATTCACGGAAACCTTTTCACCATCGAGTGTCGTCACGGTGACCTTGGTTCCCAGCACCGCTTCCCATGGAGCCAGATCCAGGTCGTAAAACAGATCATGGTCTTTTACCCGGTAATGGGGATGCCGGGCAAATTTGATTTTCAGGTAAAGATCCCCGGCTTGACCCTGACCTAGCCCCGGCTCTCCCTGTCCGGCGAGGCGTATACGCTGACCTTCACGCACTCCGGCCGGAATCCGTATCTTGAGGGTGTGTAGTTTGCCTTCACCTCCTTGCGTATCTGATTTTCTGAGGGAAACCGACCGCTCGGTGCCGCGCAGTGCTTCCTCCAATGTTACCAGAATCTCGGCCTCAACATCCTCCCCGTCCGCCGAAACGGCCCGCCTCTGCTGAAAACCTCCTCCCTCTGCCCTGCCGCCAGAGGGATTTCCCCCGGCCCCACCGAAAAACTGCTCGAAGAAATCACTAAAACCTGTGCCTTCAAAGTGGTACTCCGTGCCTCCTTGTGTTCGCCGTCCGGCCCCGCCGGGAAATCCCCTGTTGAAACCGCCGCCTGGGAACCCTGCCTGTGGTTGATCCCAGGATGAGCCGAGTTGGTCGTATTTTTTACGCTTGTCCGCATCGCCCAACACTTCATAGGCCTCATTGATCTCTTTGAACTTGGTCTCGGCGGTTTTCTTGTTCTTGGCCACATCCGGATGGTGCACTTTGGCCAGTTTGCGGAAGGCCCGCCGGATCTCTTCCTGGGTGGCGGTTTTTGCAACGCCCAGACTTTTATAATAATCTTTGAATTCCATAAATCCTATTTGTTAGAGGCACTTTGAACGCGCCATTGGGTCGGGCGTAGTCCGGTTTGTTGCCGGAACCAGCGCGCGAAATAATTCTGATCGGAGAATCCCAAGCGCTGCGCCACATCCTGCACCTTCAGGGATTGGGTCAAAAGTTGCCTGGCTTGTTTGATTCTCATCTGATCACGAAGATGTCCCATGCTGGAGCCAGATGCCTGTTTTAGCAAGCGATTGAGATGATCACGCTGATACCCGGCCCGCTGGGCGATCTGACTGAGAGGCATGGATCGTGTCGCAGGGTCTTCGAGAATGGTTCTTACACGACGGACGATGGGCGGAGACAATGTCGATTGGGAAGGAGCGAGCCATCCGATGTTCCGTAGGAGGATATCCAGCACGAGTAGCACCACGCCGGCTTTTCGGATCTGTCCCGAATCATCCCTCATCTGCATCAGACGGGAAAGAAGCTGTTTCACCTCGGATAATTCATCGGGCCGAAGCTGACCATGACGGCTGGGCCGGTAACCGGTCCCTTGGAGATCCCAATCAAGCACCAGGCATAAAGGTCTAAGTCCTTGGAGCTCTTTGAATGCATGAGGCAGACCTGGTTCAAACCACAAAATGCTTCCGGCCCTGACCTGATAACCCTGTCCATCAACCAACTGGACTCCACGCCCACCCAGGTAAAGCAATACTTGGAAATGGTCATGGTGATGTTGCTTCACTGAAGTAAGTTCTTTTAAATGTCGATTCAACTGAAGACGACGTACAGAAAGCTGCTGCATCTGGATGTCCAAGTCCTGTAGAAAAAGGGGCTGAAAGTCTTTCATAATCTCTTTCTCTTATGAATAGCCCAAATATCACTGAAATAAAGTCGAATTTGTGCTATTAATTAAGGCTCTTTGCTAATGGATTTCTTTGGACTAAGGTAGGTTTTAGCCATGAACCAAGCCGTAATCCTTATCACCGGTGCCAGCCGCGGTCTGGGCCGTGGCATCGCCCTCCACGCAGCCAAATCTGGACATAACGTCGCCATCAACTACGCCGGTAACAAAGTCGCAGCCGAAGAAACCGCCAAACTCTGCCGCGAATTGGCGTCCTCCCCAAGCCAACAATTCGACATCTTTCAAGCCGATATCGGTATCAGCGCCGACCGTCAACGATTGGTGCAGGAAGTTCTGGCTCGTTTTGGCCGACTCGATGCCTTGGTGAACAACGCCGGTATCGCTCCCCGCGTCAGGGCCGATTTGACAGAAATGAGCGAAGAATCATTTGATGAAGTCCTCGGTATCAATCTTAAAGGGCCTTTTTTCCTTACCCAGGCCGTGGTCAATCACTGGTTGAAAACCACGGACAAACCCCGCCTGAAAGCTGGCTTCAAGGTTTTGTTTATCTCCTCCATCTCGGCCTATACCGCCTCCGTCAACCGGGGCGAATATTGTATTTCCAAAGCAGGCCTGTCCATGGTCACCCAGCTTTTTGCAACGCGGTTGGCTGAACAAGGTGTGCAGGTTTTCGAAATCCGCCCGGGCATCATGGAAACCGATATGACCAGCGGTGTTAAAGAAAAGTACGATGCGCTCCTGGCACAGGGTCTGGTTCCGCAAAAACGTTGGGGCAAACCCGAGGACATCGGCTTGGCGGTCGAAGCCATCCTTTCCGGAAGCTTCCCCTTCTCAACCGGCGAAGTCGTCAATGTCGACGGAGGCTTCCATCTAAAACGGCTCTGATAACTTTAAACCGACAAACGTAAAACCGTAAACTTTCGCCTTATATGATCAACATCGACAAAGCCCCCAAGCTCGAATCCCTTTCGCCAGCCCTCGATCAAATGTTCTCCCTGGCCAAAGAAAAAATCAGTTCCATTGACCAGAATTACGATGAGGGGAAAGGTTCCCCCGTCTTCACCATCAAGGGAAAATACACCACGCGCGGTTGGACCGAGTGGACTGAAGGCTTCCGCTACGGCATTGCTGTTCTCCACTTTGACGCCACGGGAGATGAAAGCAGTCTGAAATCCGGCCGTGACCGCACCGTGGCCCGCATGGCTTCCCACGTCAGCCACATCGGCGTACATGACCACGGTTTCAACAATCTCTCCACCTACGGCAACCTTCGCCGCCTTATGTTGGAAGGGCGCATTCCAGCCAACGAATGGGAAAAAAACTTTTACGAACTGGCCATCAAGATTTCCGGTGCGGTGCAGGCAGCCCGTTGGACCAACCGCCATGAAGGAGGCTTCATCCATAGTTTCAACGGCCCCCATTCCCTGTTCGTCGACACCATCCGTTCCTGCCGCATCCTAATGACGGCACATAGGCTCGGCCATGTCCTGATGGGTGAAGGCGACAAAACCATCAGTCTTCTGGATCGTGCGCTGCAGCACATCGAGTCCACCGCGCTTTACAGTGTTTATTACGGGGAAGGTCGTGACAGCTACGACGTCAACGGACGCACCGCGCACGAATGTGTCTTCAACACCAAAGACGGTGCCTTCCGTTGTCCCAACTCGCAGCAGGGTTATTCCGGTTTCACGACATGGACACGCGGACAATCCTGGGCCACGCTTGGTTTTGCCGAAGAACTCGAACTTCTCGCAGCCACCGATGCCAGGGAATACGAGCCCTACGGAGGGAAATCCAAATGGGAGACCCTCATGTTCAAGGCTGCCAAAGCCTGTGCAGATAACTTCATCGAGAACACCCCCACCGACGGCATCAGCTACTGGGATCAGGGTGGACCTAACCTGCACAAGCTCGGGGATTATCTCAACCGCCCCGCCGATCCCTATAATGCCTACGAACCCGTGGATTCCACGGCCTCTGCCATCACCGCCCAGGGTCTGTTCCGACTCGCAGCCTATCTTGAAGCGAAAGGCGACAAAACCGCTGCTGCACGTTATGAAAAAGCAGCTCTTGTCACCTCGGCATCCCTTTTGCAGGAGCCCTATCTTTCCACGAAGAAAGAACATCAGGGACTCTTGCTACACAGCATCTATCATCAACCCAACGGCTGGGATTATCGTCCTGAAAAAGACAAAGCTGCCTACGGCGAATCCTCCATGTGGGGCGATTACCATCTGATGGAATTGGGCGTCTATCTCCAGCGTAAAATCAACAAAAAAAACTATCTCACGTTCTTCGCATAAACTTCTATCATGATGATTCTAACCGACCTCGCAAAAATGGAAGGGCGCCGTTATCCCGCCCGTCGCCGCACGCAAAATCTTGTCGGAGGCCTCGCCCCCGTCCAGGCTGCCAACTTCAGCATGGGTAATGTCACCCTGGATCCGGATGGCGGCCAGGTCCCATGGCATAACCAGGAACAGGAAGAAGTTTACTTCATTGTCGAAGGCACCGGTGAGATGTGCCTGGGCGAAGAAAAACAGACCGTAACAACAGGACAGGCCGTCTACATTCCTTCCGGTGTTTTCCACCAGTTGACTAACACTGGCACGGCACCTCTCCGCATGATCTATTGCTACGGCCCCGCCGGAGATGTCGCCCACTGGCGACAGGAGCTCGATGGCACCCTGCCCAAAGCCGGCATCGACGTCCCTGCACTACCCCCTGGCGCCCAACCCCAATGCACCAAAAAACCTGAATAATAAAAAAACACCTACAAACAGTAAATCTCAACCTTGACGCCTTGGCGTCTTTGCGCGGGTTTCCCCTCCTTATGAAAGAACACAAAATCGGAATCATCATGAACGGCGTCACCGGGCGCATGGGCACCAACCAGCACCTTATCCGTTCCATCGACGCCATCATCAAACAGGGCGGCGTCAAAGTCAGCCCCAGCGAAATCATCATGCCCGACCCTATCCTGGTGGGACGCAATGAAGACAAACTGAAAGAACTCTGCGCAAGAACCTCCGTCAAGAAGTGGACCACGAATCTTGATGAGGTCATGGCCGACAAATCCTACCAGGTTTACTTCGATGCCCAGACTACGGGTCGCCGCGCCGAAGGCGTTCACAAGGCCGTCGCCGCCGGCAAGCACGTCTATTGCGAAAAACCAACTGCCGTCGATACCAAAACCGCCCTCGATCTCTACCACCTCTGCAAAAAAGCCGGCGTGAAAAACGGCGTGGTGCAGGACAAGCTTTGGCTTCCAGGCATGCTGAAAATCAAGCGCCTTCAAGAACAGGGCTTCTTCGGCAAGATCCTCTCGATCCGCGGCGAGTTTGGCTATTGGGTCTACGAAGGCCATAACATCCCCGCCCAGCGTCCCTCTTGGAACTATCGTAAGGAAGACGACGGCGGTATCATCGTCGACATGCTCTGCCATTGGCGTTATGTCCTCGACAACCTCTTCGGCGAAGTCAAAGCCGTCTCGTGCATCGGTGCGACCCACATCCCTGAACGTATCGACGAACAAGGCAAAGCCTACAAGTGCACGGCGGACGATTCCGCCTATGCCACCTTCGAACTGGCCGGTGGTGTCATTGCTCACTTCAATTCGTCATGGACTGTCCGCGTCCGCCGCGATGATCTGCTTACGTTACAGGTGGACGGAACCCACGGCTCCGCCGTCTGCGGCTTGCGTGAATGCTGGACCCAGCATTACGGCAACACGCCCAAACCCGTCTGGAATCCGGACATCGCCAACCCCATCAACTTCTACGAAGGCTGGAGCAAAGTTCCTGAACAAGAAACCTACGACAATGCGTTCAAAGTCCAGTGGGAATTGTTTCTGCGCCACATCGCGTTGGACGAACCTTTCCGCTGGTCACTGCTGGAGGGCGCCAAAGGTGTTCAATTGGCGGAAAAAGGGATTGAATCCTGGGAGAAGAGAGCCTGGGTCAATATCGATCCGCTGAGCTGAGGATCCGTTCAATAAAAAGCCCCGTTGTTCATTCAACGGGGCTTTTTTGCGCCACTGTGTCATCCTGAGTTTCGAAGGACTCACAGGCCACACCCAGGGATGTCGCTGAATTCATGAGGACAAATCTCTCTTGAGAGGATGCGTGCGGGTTCTTGACTACGTTCACGGTAAGGAAGAAACTAGGCCTTCCCAACTGGAGCTTTCTTGGGATCGTAATAAATTTTGATCTCCGCCTTCCTGTCTCCAATCAACTGCTGGGCTCTTTTGAGAGCGTTACGTGTGGCGACATTCGGATTCTGAGGTGAACCCATGAAAAAGTTTTCGCGACCAAGATAATCAATCAGTCCAGAATTTTTCACCACCCGGTACACGTCTTTCCGTGCTCCACTGATGATGAGATGGCGGTCACTTTCCCGCATGTAACGAATCAATTCTTCCAGGGCCAGCACACTGGTTGCATCCAGATGATAGGCATTTTTCAGGCGAAGAATGATCACCTTGAGATTGGAATCTTCGCAGACCCTCCTGACCTGGTCCCGAAAAAGTTCCGAAGCGCCGAAAAAAAGGTCCCCTTCCACATGGACAATGGAAATTTCCGGATTGGTTCTGGTCTGGGCCTTGTCCATCTCCTGGAGATTCCCCTGCTCGTTAAAACTGTATTCTACCAGTTCAGGCTCGCTCGCTTTACGCAGAAAGAGGACGATGGAGGCCGCCACACCTAGGTAGATGGCGAAATCGAGAGCGAACAGCAGGCCTGCTGCCAGCGTGATCAAAAAAACAATCCGATCCGAGCGCGTGGAGCGGAAGGCCACTTTGATCTGGTCTTTGTTGATCAGGGACAATCCGACAATAATGACAATGACCGCCAAAGCTGGCTTGGGGATGTAAACAAACAAGGGGCCCAAAAGAAGAACAGCCCCGGCGCAAAGCAACCCACTGATAATACTGGACATGGGTGTCAGCGCACCACTTTTCCAGTTGAGATTCGAGCGGGTCAAAGAACCGGAGGCGGGCATGCCGGAAAAAATGGAGCAGGCCAAATTGGCCGCACCCACTCCCAGCATTTCCTGGTTACTATCAAGCCGGTCACCTGCCCGATTGGCGATGGACTTACCGATGGAGTTGGCCTCCAGGACACAAAGAAAGGCAATGGCCAAAGCAGAGCTGGCCAATTGGCTCATCATCTCAAAATCAAGAACAGGAAAGGAAACGGGCCAATGTCCCATCGGAATACCTCCAAGATTCTCCACCTGTAGTCCCGCCTTGGACAATATCCAGGCCAAAATGGAGGCCAGAACTAGGGTAACAGCCACCGTTGGCAGTCGCTTGAAATGACGCGCCGTCAGAATCCAGATGACAGCCGTCAGCAATCCGATGGTCAAGGAAGGCCAATGGGTCTGGGGTAAATACTGTATGGTTTTCAGACAAACATCGCCGAAAGCCCCCGCCCCTTCCAGCGGATAGCCCAACACGTTGTGGATCTGATTGGCCACAATCAGCGTTGCGGCGGCTGTAATGTAGGCAATCACCACGGTTTGTGACACATACTGGAAAAGAGTCGCTACCCTCAAAAAAGCTCCGGCAATGAGAAACAACCCCACCAAAAGCAGAAGCATGCTCATGGTCTGCGCTTTGTCGGCGGCCGGGCCCAGGACAAGAAAGGTGCTCAAAATCAGAACCGAAGTCGCATTGGTTGGGCCAATAACGGTAAAGCGGGAGCTGGCAAAAAAAGGTGCCACGATGGAGGCAACGGCAGAACCGTAAATGCCATATTCAATCGGAAGGCCCGCCATGAGAGCAAACGCTATTCCCTGGGGAAAGGCCAGAACCGCAACATTGCCTGCGGCACGTAGATCTTTACGGAATGTGGCTTTACTGTAGGAGCGGAAAAAGCTGCGATTGGGAAAAAAGGCCAGTTGGCTGTATTCCAACGCCTGCGTTAACAGCCTACGTGTTTTAACAGCGTATTGATAGTAAGTGTTCGGCTCTTTCAACGAAACAGAACCCTTCCCGGCTCTGTTCCCACCATGCCGTGGATGAGGGTAAAGTGAAAGCCCAAAAAATCACCCCGTCTGTGCCGCCGCACAAACAAGATGTGAAAACAAGAAACGAATCAGCGAGGGCTGATCATCTGGATCTGCACAACCGGAGCCTTCTCGTGTTCAGCAAGGGTAAGAGGCTTATCCTTGGGTGCAAAGAAAATGAGGATAATCAGGATGGCCACAATATTGACCACTTTGATCATCGGATTAATGGCAGGACCCGAAGTGTCCTTGTAAGGGTCTCCCACCGTATCTGTGGTTATAGCAGCTGCGTGGACTTTTTTTTATTATCCCAGGCTCCACCGCTGTAAGTCATAGTAATTACTACCCCAATAAATGGAAGTTGCCGTGGAAGGCTTCCCGTCGATATCAAGACCCTGGGGAAAAAGAGTATGGGTGACGGGCCAAAGGATGCCGCTGTGATCAACGCACTCACCAAAACTTCGCCACGCAGAAGCTGAGCCGGGTCTATTTGTCTTGAATTCACCAACACAATACCGGCAATCGCTCCGATCACCGAGAGGGCCCCAACAATGAACGGATAGGCAATCGCCGCCTGCACCACGGCAGGATCCGAACCTTCTTTGCTGCTAAGGAGCAGGAAAGCCGTCAGGACTGCCCCGATCAAACTGACCACATAGGTTTCAAGAAAATCCGTTGCCATACCCGCGCAGTCACCCACGTTGTCGCCCACGTTGTCCGCGATGGTGTCGGGATTTCTAGGATCATCTTCCCAAGGTTACTTTCAAATTTTCCGACGAGATCCGCCCCGGCATCGGCTGCCTTGGCGTAATTACCTCCGCCAAGACGGGCAAAAACACTGATAAGGCTGCTTCCCAAGGCCAATCCAATGAGACTGTCGACGGCGGGCTTAGGGCCCAGCAAATGGGAAATGAGTAGAAAGAAAAGACCCACACTCAACAAGGCCAAACCCGCCACCAACATCCCGGTGATAGCACCGGCGTTGAAGGCAACACGCAACGCTTTGGATCGGCTGACGGTCGCGGCAAAAGTTGTCCTCGCATTGGCAAGAACCGCGATCCGCATTCCGAGGTAGCCGGCCAAGAGACTGCAGGCAGCACCCCAAAAAAAACCTGCGCTGACCGCCCAGTCAAACCTTGAAAAAAAAGAAGGATACACAACCCCACAGAGATAACACTGATGGTGATAACCTGCCGGTTGAGATACGCCTTCGTGCCATCTTGAATGGCCAGGGCAATCTTCCTCATTTTTCGTTGCCCGGCGGCTGTTTTAGTATCCAAGCGATCAACCCACCCGCAAAGGCCAGACTGATAATCGATGCCACCAACGAAAGTGCACCCCAAAGTCACCTAACATGTTTTCCATAGGATAGTTTAAAGGTTTCCAGCCCCATTATTAGGTGACTAACAAGAGTATGGAAATACCTCGGGCACGCAATCCTTTTTTCTTCGCGTGACTCTGCTCAATTTCTTAGTCTTCTCCAATTACTTGCAACTTTCCCATCCGACTGAAAAGTTAAAGTAATTTCATATTCGCGGGCCAAATCTCGAATGGATTCGAAAGTGACGCCTTCCAGTACCACCGGCATCATTTTCTGATAATATTCGTGGCGCCGAAGCAGGAGAACATTCGGCTTGAGCCAGCTCAGGGGCTCCGTGTAGATCTGACCCGGGATGGCACCTCTCAGCTCCATATCTTTCAACTGATTAGGGCTGGCATCCAGAGAAAGTTCAACGCGGACGAAGGAGTCACCCTGAAGTTGATAAACGGCAACCTGCTTTTTCAGAGGCGGCGGAGTCGGCTTATCAAACAAATTGCCTTGTCGCACATTCAAGTCGCTGCTTAAACAGACTACCCGTTTCGAATCCGATGACCACAAAGCTTCTCCTTCACGCTCCGCACCCGTGCCAATATCACCAGGCATGAGATTACAGAGAACACGCCCGCTTTTTTTTTCGATCAATTCCGCTTCCACCACTTTGGAACCCGCCAAATCCAGGCCGTTACTGAAAACTTTGCGGATGGCGTATCGTCCGTCCGGTGAAGGCCAATCAATCATCTCAGTCTGAAAAAGTAGGGCTGATGTCTTGGGAAAATGAAGGCTCAGATAAAGGCCGGTCGGCGTTGTCGTGCCACTGTAAAGAATCTCTCCACGCACCATCATCCGGTAAGACAGGGGCTGGGCTTTTAAAAATTGGGCAAACTTCTCATCTCCCAGAAGGTGGTAAACCACGGTGGGAAGATTACCCACACTCTCGGCTGCGGCTCCATCAGCAGCCCACACAATCTCGAAGAATTTTTTCAACAATTCGAAATCCCCACGTGCTGCAAGCCGAGAATCCCGCGCGTAAGAAAATCCACGTGACTGCGCCAACTCATCAATCTCCGAGGGCTCTGCCAGATCCGCCTCATCGATCGGCAGATCTTTCTCCGTAAAATGAAGCCTTAGGGCGCGGGTCTGAACCCAGCCGGATCTGCCTGATTTCAGATAGACTTCGCTCCAGTGTTCATCCCACTCAAAAGGGAAGATCTCCCCATTTTTAGCCCGATAAATGACAGGAGCCTTCAGGTTTTTACCGGCATAGACCTTGGCCAGGCCGGAAGGATCATGGATTTGCGCATACTCATCAGCCCTTATATCGGACAAAAAAAGCCCGATGAAACAAAAAATCAGAAGAAAGACCGCTTTGATGACCATCACTGACTCTACCGCTTGCCCTAAACTAGGGAAGCAATTACCTCAGAAAGTGCCGGGCTTGTCCGGATAATAGTTGAAGAGTCAGGTGATTGTTAGGTTGAGTTGCTAATAGATCAGTGGTATAGACTACAGTCGCGGCGGGAGATTTTGTTTCTGGCCAAGGCGCGGGGAGCGGGCATCCCCGCAGGGGGCTGTGAGCGGGGAGCAACACCGGCCAGGGGCAAAAGCTCCCCCGCCCTACGGGTTGAGCCTGTAGTCTATCCCACGGATCTATTGGTAAATCAGGTAATCCGGTTGATGCCCTTGACGGTAGGCCTCCTGTTTTCCTCGATCCCCAAGCTTTTGCTGCGCCATATCCAGCGTTTCAGAGGTGACTTTTCCAGATAAAATACGATACTTCTTTTTCATCGGGTCGGTTTCCTTTGTGGTTTATGCTTATTCTTCACCGCTGATCCTGTCAGATCAGCAGCAAAGGAACCAACCGACTCTTTTCAACTATTTACAGGACATCTCCGCGAAAACCGGGGATGAACCAAATGGGACTGTTACAGAATTTTCTCACGTAAACAGATCCAGGATTATTGATATAAATGAAGTCCCGCTTTGGTTTGGGCATTCGCCAGTGTCCCACCAGAACGACATGCATAAGGGATAAATCGAATTCTCCCTTTTCTAGTTGACGGCTCTAGTGCCTGAGGGCACTCTTTTCCGCTCAATATGGCTATTTACGACAAAACGAGTATCATCTCGGAAAACCGACGCAGTGATAAGGACACAGGCTCCGCCGATGTCCAAGTTGCAATCTTGACCACCCGCATCAACCTTTTGACGGATCACCTGAAGAAGTCCTCCAAGGATCATTCGTCCCGTCGCGGCCTGATCACCATGGTCAGCAAACGCCGCAAACTTCTTGATTACATCAGCCGCACGGACAAACCGCGCTATGAGTCTCTGATCAAGAAACTCAACATCAGAAAATAATCCAACCTGCACCCAGGAGTCCGGTAAGATCCAGGCGACATGAGAGCATTCCTTCATTGAATGTTTTCATGTCCTCTGACCTTACGGGCCCCAACAGGTTGACCCAACAAAAACCATGGCCTCTGCCTTCGGCAAGCCTTGTTCCTACCTTCATGGCAGGGGCAGAATAAGAAATCAGACCTATGTCAACATCCCCCATCAGTGTAACAGCCCACATCGGCTCCCAGGAAATTGTCTTTGAAACAGGCAAATTGGCCCGCTTGGCCGACGGCGCTGTCACAGTCCGCCTCGCCGACACCATCGTAATCGTCACCGCCGTTTCCGCCACCACCATCAAAGAAGGACAGGACTTCTTCCCCCTCACCGTCGAATATAAAGAAAAAGCCGCAGCCGTGGGACGTTTCCCCGGTGGTTATTTCAAGCGTGAAGGCCGCCCTTCCGAAAAAGAAATCCTGACCTGCCGCATGACGGATCGCCCCCTGCGTCCCCTCTTCCCCAAGGGTTATCTCTACGACACCCAGATCATCGCCCTGCTGCTCTCCGCTGACGGAGTCAACGATCCCGACATCCTTTCCATCAACGGTGCTTCCGCCGCCCTCATGGTTTCAGACATCCCCTTCGCCGGCCCCATCGGCGCCGTCCGCGTCGCCCGGGTCAATGGCCAGTTCATTGCCAACCCGACCCACGACCAGTTGCTGAAAAGCGATCTTGATCTCGTCTATGTCGGCACCGAAACCGAACCCGTCATGATCGAAGGCAGCGGCTTGGAAATCCCCGAAGCCGATTTTAATGCCTCCCTCACTTTCGCCCAAGAACAGGTTGTCATCCTGGTCAAGGCCCAGAAAGAACTCGCCGCCCACGTCAACAAACCCAAGCGCCAGGTTCCCCTCATGGTGGTCAAGGACGAGTTGCTCGAAATCGCCTACGAAGTCGCCGGTTCCCGTATTGAAGATGCAATTTATCGCCCCAGCAAAGTCGAACGTGCCAATGCCGTCGGCGCTTTGAAAACAGAAGTTAAAACCAAGATCCTGGAAAAATTCCCGAGCGCCAGCGGTTTCGAAATTAGCCAGGCCTTCGATTACCTGCAGAAGAAAGCCTTCCGCCTCAGCATCCTCGACAAGCAGAAACGCTGTGACGGCCGCGGCATTGATATTCTCCGCAAGCTGAGCGGTGAAACAGCTGTCCTACCTCGTGTGCACGGATCCGCCATCTTCGCCCGTGGTGAAACCCAGGGTCTCTGCATCACCACTCTGGCTCCTGTGGACGAAGCCCAGACCATCGACGCCTATACCGGCGGCGAGGAAAGCAAGCGCTTCATCCTTCACTACAACTTCCCTCCCTTCAGCGTCGGCGAAACCGGCCGCTTCGGTGGACAGAACCGCCGCGAAATCGGCCACGGTGCGCTCGCCGAGCGTTCCCTTCTGGCTGTCATTCCCCCTGAAGATACCTTCCCCTATGCCATCCGCATTACCGCAGAGATCATGGAATCCAACGGTTCCACCTCCATGGCCAGCGTTTGCGGCGGTTGCCTCTCCCTCATGGATGCAGGTGTGCCCATCAAAGCCCCGGTCGCCGGTATATCCGTCGGCCTGGTCACGGAGTTTGCCGAAGACGAAAAGACCATGAAGCGCCATCTCCTCCTGACCGACATCATCGGTTCGGAAGATCACTTCGGCGACATGGATTTTAAACTTTGCGGAACACGCAAAGGTGTCACTGGTTTCCAATTGGACCTCAAACTGGCCGGCGTGCCCATGGAACTTCTCCAGCGCGCTGTCATTCAGGCCACAGAAGCCCGCTACAAGATCCTCGATTTCATGGACAGTGTCATCTCCGAGCATCGCAGCGATGTTTCCAAGTACGCACCCCGTATTGAAGTCGTAAAGATCAGCCCCGACAAGATCGGCATGCTGATCGGACCTGGCGGCAAGAACATCAAGGGCATCACGGCCGAGACTGGCACAGAGATCAACATTGATGACGACGGCACCGTCCGCATCTATTGCAACAACCCTGAAGGAATGAAGCGCGCCCTCGAAATCATCGAAGGCATGACCGGCCAGATCGAAGTCGGCAAGCTCTACCGTGGCAAGGTAGTTTCCATCAAGGATTTCGGCGCTTTCGTTGAAGTGTTCCCCGGCCAGGACGGTCTGGTCCACATTTCCGAACTGTCCGACGCCCGGGTCAACCGCACGGAAGACGTGGTCAAAGTCGGCGAAGAAGTCTGGGTCAAATGTGTCGGTGTGGATGAAAAAGGCCGCGTGAAACTCTCGCGCAAAGCCGCTCTCAAAGAGATGTCCAAACCCGCGGAACCCGCACCCGTCGCCTGAACCAAACAACCAAACAACCAAACAACTTATTGGCTGTAGCCGGGGTCTCTGACTCCGGTTCCGGTCTCAACAAAATCAGACAAAACTGGAGAAAACATCATGGCCATTGCAACAGGAACCAAAGCCCCCGACTTCACCCTCAAAAGCAAACAGGGTGATACCATCAGCGACATCAAGCTCAGCGATAACTTCGGAAAAAAGAACACGGTTGTTCTTTTCTTTCCCCTCGCCTTCACGGGTGTCTGCACCCAGGAAATGTGCGACGTCAGCCAGGGCCTCAGTGCCTATGCCGACCTAGGCGCGACCATCTACGCCATCAGCATCGACAGCCCCTTCTCCCAGGATGCCTGGGCCCAGAAGGAAAAGATTACCATCCCACTTCTCAGCGATCTGAATAAAAAGACCGCCGAAGCCTATGGTGTTCTTTTGCCTGACCTGGCCGGATTCGGTGCTGCCAGTGCACGTGCTGCCTTCGTCATCGACAAGCAGGGCGTCATCAAATATAGCGAACAGACTCCTACTCCGAAAGATCTTCCGAACTTCAACGCGATCAAAGATGTTTTAAAAGCCCTGTAAGGTTTATTCGTCTTCCACAAAACCCCTGCCTCGTTTTCGAGGCAGGGGTTTTTCTGTTTTGTTGTAGGCCGGGGCACTGACCCGGTGCCTGTCGGGTGACCCGGCTTTCTCACAACATTTCGTCCCCCAGATGAACCCATCGCGACACAAGGGCGCTCCTACCCCGGAGAACTGTAGAAGCGACCTTGTGTCGCGATAAGTTGGTGCTTTTGTCGCCCAGTACTTTTAATTTGGAATACATAGGAACCCCAAAAGACCGGGATAAGCACGCCGATCTGTTCTCTTGCACAATCCTATTCGCCGTATTACCATACAACCATGATGAAAACGACGCTGATTTTGCCGGATGATGTGACGGAGGCTTTACGCCTAGAATCTGCGCGTCGTGGCGGACGTAAGGCAGCCTCCCTCTCCAGCCTGGTCACGGACGCCGTCCGCAAAGTTTACCCTTCATCCATACCGCGAGCCCGGAAAATCGAGTTGCAACCGGGACGGGTCATCATCGGAGCTGGGACAAAAAAACCTTCGATCACTCCACAGGACGTGGCCAAAGCTCTCTATGATGATGAGTCATGAAATTTCTTCTGGATAACGACGTTTTCTTTGCCTCCATTTACGCCGGACACATCCATCACCTCACAGCCCGGCGTTGGGTCGATTCATATAAAAAGGAAGGTTGGGGTATTGCATCCGAAACCTACCTTTCGGCACTGCGCCTCCTCATGAATCCTGCCGTCATGGGCGGATCACCCCTCTCTTCCAAGGAATCCCTACAAGCCGTGGAAACTGAATTGTCAGGAGAACATCCCGGCCTTGTTTATTGCGCAAGAAAACGTCCTGATAAAAAATTGCTGGAAAAAGCATCAGGACACCGACAGATCATGGACATCTGGTTGATTCAAATCGCACGGGAAACAGACGCAACATTAGTCACCTTTGATTCAGGCAACGCCAAAAAATGGCCTGAAGATATCCTGATACCAACCTAAACCAGCCGGTAAGAGGACTACCCCTTCATCCGGGGTATGGAAATTTTTCACGTTCGATGCCAAAAAGAAAAAATCGCAGAGGCCGAAGGACTTAGAGTTCCGCTTTAGAATATGATATTAGAATAAAAAGTCTTTTGAAACTAACGAGTATTTTTAGAATTAGCTCCAGGGCGCCGTGGGAAGGCAGGTAGGATAGTTACGTGTTTCACAGGCTATCCGTATTCCAAAACTTCATCAGTGTTTCCATCAAAGATGTTTAATCTTTAATGGAAAAAACTGATACCTGCTGTACCCATACTTGACATATTTATGCATATATATATTTTGTATCCTATGCATAGGACTTCCATTCTATTACCCCTTGAGCTCAAGAGAAAAGCTGAACTCGAGGCCGGCAAAAAGGGCATTTCCCTTGGAGAAATGATCCGTCGCGGACTCAAGTCGGATATTGACGGCTCACGCCATCAATCAACTGTGATCCCCGCCTTTTTTCAACGTCAACCATGGGGAAAGAAGACTCCCGTCGATCTCTCAGCCCACCACGATGACTATCTTTACGGAGAATCAGCCTGAAAACTCTTTTCATTGATACAGGCGCTTTTCTGGCAAAAGAATTGGGATCAGACCAGCATCATGCGAATGCCTCAAAGTTATGGCTATCCCTTGTCCGCTCCGCCCAATTCCGCCTGGTAACCTCGGAACATGTTATGGACGAGACGATGACTCTGTTGGCCCGTAGAGCCTCCCCGGCCTTCGCCGCCTCTTGGCTAGAGGATTTGCTCAATGGCAGTGGCATCACAATCCTTCGTAATCTGGACGAAGAGTGGCAAAACGCCGGAAAAACCATGCGAAAATATGCCGACCAGAATGTTTCCATGACCGATTGCCTCAATTTTCTCGTCTTAAAAAGAGAAAAAATCCGTGACGTTTTCGGATTCGACCATCATTTCGAATCCGCTGGTTTCCGCCTCTGGAAAGCTACTTAGGCGGCACGTGAGGATCCAGTACTCCTTAAATCAAGGAAAAGAGTTCCTCTTTTCCTGTAGAAAGCCTTGTTCCAAGGTTTTCTTTTTGATGGAATCCGGCACTGACCCTGCTTAGATATTCCTCATCTATGGCACATCCTTTTGCTTCGACTGAAAAAACATTCCAATCCTCCGGCAATTCCTACCGCTACTACTCCCTTCCCGATCTTGCCTCTTCCACCGGCAAAAATCTTTCCAACCTTCCCCTCAGCATCCGCATCGTCCTCGAATCCATCCTGCGTAACTGCGATGGGTTGAAAGTTTCCAAAGAAGCCGTTCATGCCTTGGCCGGCTGGAAAGCCGTCTCCGAACGCACGGAAGAAATTCCCTTTGTTGTCGCACGCATCGTCCTTCAGGACTTCACTGGCGTTCCCTTGCTGGTTGATCTGGCCGCCATGCGCTCAGCCGTGGCCAAGCTTGGCAAAAACCCCAAGATGATCGAACCCCTCGTGCCCGTGGATTTGGTCGTGGATCACTCCGTCCAGGTGGACTTCGCCGGTTCAGCCGATTCCCTCAAGCAGAACCTTGAACTCGAATTCACCCGCAACCGCGAGCGTTACCAGTTTCTGAAATGGGGAATGCAGGCTTTCGAAACCTTCAAAGTCGTTCCTCCCGGCATCGGAATCGTTCACCAAGTCAACCTGGAATACCTGGCCAAAGGCATTCTCAGCCAAGGCAAC
>Ga0163149_10001142_pt1 | contig 34403 bp, 58 predicted proteins | sample OliLakLV19MP5G1_FD_148604 | JGI IMG/M metagenome (GOLD analysis project Ga0163149, IMG submission 148604) | Freshwater microbial mat bacterial communities from Lake Vanda, McMurdo Dry Valleys, Antarctica - Oligotrophic Lake LV.19.MP5.G1 | ecosystem: Environmental > Aquatic > Freshwater > Lake >... | reverse complement strand
GAAGGAAGTAATAAACATGCCGTCAACCGTAGGTGGGCCGATCTTGCGATCAGCGATCTGAAATCGAAAATAATTTACAAAGCCGAAAATGCTGGTAAAATTGTGATTTTGGTGGAACCCGCCTACACAACACAAACTTGTTCACAATGCGGAAATGTGGCGAAACAAGAACTCGATCAAAGAACGTATCAATGCAGCAAGTGCGATATGGAACTTGATCGGGACAAAAACGCCGCCACAAATATACTCGTGAACGGTTTATTAAAATATAACAAAAATAGTCTGGGATTACAGACTTTGGGCCAAAACCCTAAAAGCCCCTGAATTATAATTCAAGGGAATAATCACATTAACATACTTACTGGGCCATGTCAAGTGCTAATTAAACAGATTCTGGAACCGGCACCGCATACTGGGCCAAATAAGGCCTAAGGTCGATTGTGTCAAAATCATCCGCCTTACCGCCCAACTCTTCTGGAAGATCCTCCGCTGTGATGTCTAGTGGATACCACACGATTTTACCCTTCTTCATTTGGGTCGCGGTACGCTTAATCGTGATAAGCTGACCGTAAACCTTCTTGATGGTCTGGCTCTCAACGTAATCCGACCAATTACTAAGTGTTGTAGAATGAAACTGCAAAACCGTAGGCATCCATTCTCCATTAACTTCGGCTAGAACGAACAGGTTGGTGGTGAACTTACCGCCCAACTTTTCAATTTCGACCTTAATGTCCTTATAAATCCCCTTAACTAGCTCTCCACTCTTAGCCTTAACCACAAAGGGCTCCTCCTTGGTGAATTTGACAAGATTGGAATAAATTCGGGAAGAACTATCGTCATTCCAGCCCGTGATAGTGGAACGAGAATCCATAAATACGAACTTCACTTCGTCATACTCAACACTCTGCTTCAAATCCGAATCCCATCGACTAAACACCCCACGATCACCCTTGAACTCAAGGTACATTTGCATTGGGGAAGGAACACGGTTACTATTAGTTTGTTCTGATCTGGACATTTCAACCTCTAAATAATTTGATTAATTTTTTTTAACAGCTTTTCTTTTTCTTTATTCAAAGATTTTATTTCTTTGGATAGTTTATTTTGTTCACTCTCTACGATTGTTCCGTTTTTTCTATCGTTTAAAACATTTATTCTCTCTATGGTGTTATTAATTCGATTCTGCAACTTATCCACGATTAGTTTTTCGCCCACAAAACTTGCCCATCTTTAACCATAACTTTCAAATCTCCATTAAGAAAGCCTCTGAACAAGATATTATTAGAGATACAATCCTCGTAGGATCTAACTACCACCATGATATCCTCTGTCTCTAGTAACCCACAATCCACACATTTATTAACGACTTCTCGGGTTTCTTCGAAGGAAAGTAAATTGTATTTGTTTTCGTCTTCATTCCAATTTAAATTTCCGATTCCGAGAATTTGGATTGCTTCAGTTGATTTTAACATGTTGGACTTTAGTAAGAGTAATAAAAAATGATACAAAATAAAAAATATACATAGGGGGCGGATGACCCGACCCAACCGGGTTAGCCCACTACGGAATCCACATCCTCATCATTATCTTTAAATTTATTTTCCCAAGCATTCATCTCTATCGGTTCAAAAACTATAGGAGATTTTCCATCTTCAGCAATCTGAGTCCCACAAATTTCCCCAGTATCTTTAAACTTGAAGAAAAGGCTATGTTTCCAAGGCCAATAGCTTCCTGAAAGAGTAAATCCTTTAACTCCAATATAGGATAATCCAACAAGGTGCTCTCCAGAAATTAATCTTTCGTGCATTTTTGCTAATAAAGCACTCTCAAAAGTAAACGGTATATATTCTAGTTCTTTATTCATTATGCCCCCGTACTTCCAAATCCGCCCGAACCACGCTTAGTTTCAGACAATTTGTCTACGGCCCTAAATGCCACACTCTTATATTCCTGAATAAGAATTTGAGCCACTTTAGTTCCTTTTGGAAATTGAATCGCATCATACCCAGTATTTAGTAGGCACACAATAATATCTCCCCTATAAGAATGGTCTATAACGCCCGCCAGAACATCTAAGCCAAGTTTAACTGCGTGCCCAGACTTTGGCCAAATAAGACCCACCCATCCCTCAGGCAACGCCATAGAGACCCCTATATTAACGTTGGCCCTCATTCCGGGCCGAACTGTTACATTCTCAATAGAAAATAAGTCATAACCCGCATTTTCGTCCGATTTTTCTGGCTTTTTCGAGTCGGGATAATTAAGTGTAATCTCTATTTTTGGATAGGCGAGTGCGGTATAAAAACTAATCGGGTCAGTTGTTGTGTAACAATTTTTATTATAAATGATTCCACATTCACCTACCTTATAATTTTCTTTTTTGTCAAGTTCTTCATTAGATTTATCAAGTTCTTCCATATTATTTCTTTCTAAAAATTTAAAAAATTGAGGCCCAACATGCATAACACATCCTCCATCCCATTGTTTTTTATAAGTTGTCATTTTTTAATGGGAGGTGGTGGACTTGTAGGGATGTGACCGGAAACGGTTTTTGGATAAACAGGTATCTTTACAGGAGGTGGAACTGGTTCTTTTGTTGGCATAAAACTATTTTCCCGTCAATTCTCTTAGGCATTTTTCACATTTATAAAATTCTGTTACGCTGTGTGGATAAATCATAAAATCCTGCATACACTTGCTGCATTTATGACTCACCTTCTTATACTTGGGGCGGCGAGGGACGGGAGTTACCTTTGGTGTTTTTAAATCTTTCTTATTTAAATCGCCATTTTCGCCCGAATCACTCCAAGTGTTGCCCTCCCACCTAACCTCCCGGTCGGACCTCTTTGGCTTGATTGTAATAAAGCTTTGCTCCTTGTCAATAGATGCCTGTGATTTTTTTGGTGGACGGCCTCTTTTGCTCACATTTGTCGCCTTGGACTGCTTGAAAGACGTATCTGTTATAATAACAGACTCAGGCTCTGGTTCGCCCAACAGTTTGTTAGCGATGGCTATTAGATCTGGATCGCCCAAAAGAATGCCTTTTCTCAACAAATCTTTTGCTACTTCAATGTTACTCATATTTAAACTTCTTTCTCTTAGCGATATCGTTCATAATTTCCCCTAACTTAGTTATTATCTGAATTCTTCCAGCAACTTCATTCATTCGGGCCTTTGCTAAAAGGGACAGTTTAAATAACTTTGAACAAAGTGGATCTTCTTTTATTGCTAGCATGTATTTTACCTCATGCTTCGTGTAGTCGCCCTGAATTGGGACTAGCTTGGGAGAAATTATTGAGAGGATGGATGTTTCAGCAAAATCTGCCACCATTTTTTGATGATTGTGGGCCGACTGTAACGATTCAAGATAGCCATACAAAGAAAAAGTATCTATGAGAATGGATTCAGAGGACATCTCCCTCATATCTTCAGGGTCTCGATCTAGAATATATGCTATTTTTTCCTTGTCAAATTCGCCCTTAACAAATCCTGAGTTTTCGACCCAAAAATCTATCTTGTGGAGGAAATCTTCGACTAGTTCGTCGGGAGTCATAACTTATTTTTCCACTGATCTATTGTTTCGTTGTGTTCAAACTCTACCAAGGTGATCCCGTTAAGCTCACACCACTGCTTTTTTATCTTGTCTCTCATTTTGGCCCGAGCGAACTCCAGTTTATTACCGTGAAAAAACTGGGTATAGTTGCTATGTTGGGACCCATTGACCTCTACCATTATACTGCGTAAAGGAATATAAAAATCACCAAATAGAATGGAATTTTTTCCTTTTGTGGCCGAACCGGGCAAGGAAATTTCCTCGTAGATCAGGTCAAAGGGGAATATTAGTTTTAATAATTCTCGGGCCTTTAAGTGTAGGTCAGACCTAGACCCATCTTCTCGGGCAGCTTGCTTCAGCGACCACGAGTATTCTTTGCCATCAATGCCGACTACTTTCACGCAAGCATCTCTTTAATTTTATCACTGAGTAGTTTTAATGCAGGAGGATTATCTGATAAAAACATGTAGGTCTTTTCCTGCCCCTGAAACTTGCAAAACTTTTCAGGATCTGAATCTGGAAATAAGGTATAGAATGATTCATCTTCTTTTAGGAAATCACAAGTGTACCAAGCACCAGCTTTACTAATAAGCCCTAGTTCCTCTCCAAGCATTAGAAGTTCTTGAGTAGAATCAATCCCCACTCCGTACCTGATCCAGCTTTTACATTCTACTCCGGTGGTGCCCATAGAGCTATAATGTATCTTCCAGTTAACAGCTTGTCCAATCTGAACCTCTTTGCTCATCCAAGGCTCGATACTCTTTACTTCTAAGCGGGTGTCTGCTTGATACTGAATCTTAACGCCGCAGTCCGCCATTTTAGAGGGGCCGTAACCACTCGTATTTGTAATCATGTGTGTCACAACAGCCATGATGATTTTGTTGTTAGGAACGATTTGCCCCGCCTTCCTAACGAAATTTGACAGAATTTTGGGTAAGCCCGGCCTCATAGAACCCGTAACATCATCTTCTAGTTCCTTACTACATATTAGGGCCGAAGCAGAATCTATGATACACAAGGCCCCCTCATTTTCTTTTGCCGAAATTAGTTGCAAAGCGATATCTAAGAAAGCTTCGGCTGATAACGGCTTATCTTCCGCAGTTACAATAATCATTTTAGAGGGATCTAGGCCCTTTAACTCAAAATTCATTTCACTGAGGCGACCTTCGGAATTAATATAAATTACCGGGCGACCCTCCTTTTGGCAATTACAGGCAAGTTGCATAAGAGTGCTTGTTTTACCACTTTTCTGTGCTCCAGAAATCATTACCCAAGTGCCTTCTCTAAGACCACCCTTTAGGGCGATATCGAAAATAGGGCTAACAGATACGGCTTTAAGACTCTTTTTATTATGAAGAATCTCTGTTCCGCTCCTTATAATGTCACCATATTTTTTCTTAATATTACTAAGAATCTTACCAACTTCATTGCTTTCTTCAACATCAACTTCTTCTTTTTTTGCTTTTTTAGCCACTATTTGCCTCAATCTTTTTTAATCTACCAAAAAGTCCTTTACACTTGGACCCGTTTCTTACAACATCTTCTGCAACAATAACATAAGTCTGTTCTGCCTCAACTTCTTTAGGAATAGGGATCAGATCTAACTTTTCTTTTGATTTTCTTACTCCATCTGTTATATAGTCGGGAACGGTTTTATAAAACCCTACATAAAATATGTTCCATCCCGGACCATTCAAATAGTTTAGTAGGGCAGGTGCCCCATATTCTCTACAGATAAGACTCACCGCCATAATAGTTCCTTTATAGCGATTAGCCTCTTCTTTATTCCAAAACTTGTACGAAGGCCCTATATCATATCTCTTAAAGGCTCTCAAACAAACTAGCTCAGCTATATATTGCTGGGCCGTACAAAACTCACCCGTTGTGGGAGAGCAATAAGCACTTCCTTCGGTTCTTTTCTTCGCCATCTTTAAAGTACATCATTTCAATGTTGTCAATAGTCAATTTGCGAGTCTCACGATTCGCGTCAATTTCATTTTCTGGCCAACAAAACTTCTTTACATCAATCGCATCATCTTTTAATACCCCAACCACCAATTTCTTGTACGATATACTGTTATCGGCACTATTTAGGTCTACGTCCTTAACAGCACCCCTGAGAATGAACAAGCCATCAAGCCCTTCAGGATCGGAAAACATAACTGTTTCTGGAGCCCCAAACATCATACTCTTTACTTCAACCGGATAGAGGCCGGTCTCGGCACAATATTCTTTCACCTTATCAAAAGGCGACGTGTCATCCCTATAGTAATCAGAAAATATTTTGGTGCCGTCATTAAGAGTGACGGTCCAAAGCATCTCAAGCTTACGTACTAGAATCTTGATATGGGAATCAAACTGAGTTGTTATTTGTACCATTTTGCCTCTGGCAAGTAATATGAATTTTATTCCGCCACTCGAAAAGCGGGCTCCATGTGGGGTTTCGCCCCCACACGACAAGTTCGTGATAAGCTACTTGTTCTTGTCAAATTTGTGAATGAATGACTGATCCAGATTAGGCTTGCGAGTAGCCTTTTTAGAATCCATAAACATAGAACTTGCTTCTGTTGCACAAACAACACCTCTTTCAAGATTTTTTGCAAATAATTCTTTTATATAAGACTCTTTTTTAGGCTCAACCTTGACTTCGGGCTCATCAGTGACACCAAGAACGTTTTGTACAGACTCCTTTGTACGCTTAAGTTTTTTGCATAACTTCTCAATAGGCATCTCGGAGTTTTTCTTAATTACTTCGATTTCTTCGAGTGTCATACGACCTTTTCTCAATACTGGCTTCTTTTTTGGCATAATGTTCCTTAGTAAAAATGGTACAAATAAAAAATATACATAGGGGGCGGATGACCCGACCCAACCGGGTTAGCCCTGCATCTTAAGTCTTCGGGCCGTAGTTAAGTAAATCCTGTTTTTGGTTTTTAGATATTTTAAGTAGCTCTCAAAAACTTTACGGCTGACCTTAACACTTTTAGCATTGTTGTCTTGCCCTCTACGTAAAATTTCGTGTCCATAGCTCTCATATAAGTCGCCCTTCCAAATCCACACAAAATAATGGGTAACTGTATCATATGTTATTGTCTTGGCGAAAGCTTCCGACTCATCCACAAAATTTCCCGACTTACCATAAAATGTATAGTGATCTTTTGATTTTTCTTTCACTATCTCCCTGTTTCCGGGCTGAGGAAGTTCATACTTTTCATCTAGTTCAAATTCATCAGACTTCTTCATATTTTAGCTCCATCAACACTTTCTTTAGTTTCTCTATACAATCGGCCCTAGTAAAACCCTGAATTCCAAATGATGCTCTGGGGCCTATATTTTCTGCCTCTAAGTCTGACACAGTTAATTTATTAGGAGATAAAGACCCGTCTTGCATTAAAGGAAAAACATCTATGGTAAAATTAATTTGTGCGTAATGTGGCTCGCTCAAGGTGTCTCACCAGTTTCTATATATTTTTTCTTTTGCTCACCACTCATGCGAGAAATCTTTTGATGCTTCTTATTAGTTTCGGTTCGTCTGATGGACGCATTGACACCGTCCGCCTCACACCTATCTTCTCGTTCGTAAGTACCCATCTTATTCCAGTTTCTGTCGGCCTGTTGCCCTACAGTGTGGATGGTGTTCATGGTGAAATAAGGGCATGAGGTGATAACACGCCGGACAACACCTTGGCAATTCGGGCAAACAGTTTGGGGAACCGCTTTAATGCTCTCGTTAGCTTCAAAATACTGCTCACAATCATAACATTCATAACTATAGATCATAATTTCCTAACTAATATTTGAGACTTGCACTGGGGGCAAATTACTAGACTGTCCTCAACATCAATTTCGTCGCACTCTATACGGCAGCAACATTTTGGACAGCAACCGTATAGTTTCTTAGAGCGGGATTCGTAAATAACTTTGATCATGACCCCTGCTGTTCCTGTTGCTCTCTAAGGTTTCTGGCTATTCTGAGCTACTTCGCTACTAACCGTATTTCATCAACAATGTTAACGGAATCATCAAAAATTCTAAGAGAATCTACTCCATGATCTTGTTTTTTGCTGTGCTCGTACACTATTTTACACCACCTGATAAAGTCAGCATCTTCTTAGAGATTGTTATCTCACGGCCCTTAAGAATCCGGCAATCAAAGGATTCCTAATTATATCAGCTTCAGTAAGTCTGGTAATTCCAAAATGTTTTAACTCGTTACTTTCAACCCTATTCATAATAAATTGTAAATCTGTAGGGAAATCTCCAGATTTTTTCTTAAGGTCCGTCTGCTCGAAATCACCATTAATCACCATTTTAGAGTTTTCGCATAATCTTGTCACCAGCATAATGAGCTGCTCCGAACTACAGTTCTGAGATTCTTCACAAATAACAAAACTATCATCAAAATTAGAACCTCTACAAAATTCTAAGGCTTTAAATTGTATTCTGTTATCGTGATAGTACTTACCATAAACATCTTTTCCTAAAAACTTCTTCATATGTTCTACTGCTGGAAGCAAATACGGCGACAATTTTTCATCGACATCTCCGGGGAGGTAGCCTATGGATTTTGGGGCCGCTTCTACCGTTGGCCTAGCCACTATAATGGTATCAAACCTATCCTCAAGAAGATATTGACAGGCTAAACCTAGGCATAAAAAAGACTTGCCACAGCCTGCTGGGCCCGTTGCGAATGTAACCGAATTATGGATAATAGTTTTTAAATATTCTGATTGGCCGATTGTTTTGGGCTTAAAATCTATGCATAACTTCTTTTGTTTTGAAACCACCGGGGCTGGAGTATTTTCCTCATGAAGAACTTTAATTGCTCGTTTTCTTGGCATGGTGCTTTAACTTTCGTGACAAAGAAAAAATAGAGGGGGAGAATAACCCGACCCAGTCCGATTGGCCCGTAATTTTAATACTTCTCTGCTAACTGTTCTGGTGCTGTAAAACTACTCACATTAGTAAAATATGTTAAAAAATCGTTGTTACTGTTGACATAATTATATGTGTATTCAACTAGGCTTCCGTCTGTTGATCCGCCCGATATAGAAATAGACTCCAAATAGTTCTTTTTACCAAGATTGATCACAAAATTGTTTCCGGTCGAGCCATCATTGTTATGGCAATCAAAAACTAAGCGGATTTTGCTTTCAGCAAAGTTATTTGGGCGATTTTTTATAGGATTGTCTAGGGATTTTCTTGCCGTAAAGGTGAAAGAACAACCCACAGTAAATGGAATTTGGGCCACCGCCCAAAGATTGGCCTCAGACGAAGTGGTGGAGCCCAGCCATTTACCCTGATCTCCCTGCCTAGCATAGTCGATTCCAAGATTAACCGATACGTTAGTAAGGCCCAATACCTCGGAACCATCTACGAATGTATTATTATCAATAACCTCTAGTAATTCGGGGGGAAAGACACTTTTTGTATTTGAAAAATTATTAGACCTAATTGTCTTAATGAATTTACTATTATTAAATCCACCAGTATAAACTGCTAATTTATCATAAGAGCCAGTTCCTACTTCAACATTTTTCGAAGTAAATGTACTTCCTTCGGTCAAATACCCCTGAGTTTGGATACTATAGGATAATTCAGACAATAATGATCGGCGAAATCTGAGGGACGACAGTGCCTTAGAAGCCTTCAGAATGTCCGTCTCGTGCTGGTAGAGTAACTCTAGGTCATATTCCAGTATATCGGACGAGGTGCCCGTAATAGACATTCCATGCGTTTTGGGAAGATATCCCTGACCGTATGAGGTTGGTCCTGTCGCCAAAGGGAAAAGAGAATTTTGTCCAAATACATAGTGTAGAAACGGACCCGTTATTCGGGTTGTCTCATCAGTATAATTAGACACGATACGCTCTACGGATATAGAATTATTAGTGGGTAAGTATAAGCGGGTATTTTGAGATCGCCCCGCATCTAAAACCGGAGTAGAACTAAGATCATAATCAGACCCAACAGACTGAACCCCATTTAAATAATAGGTGGGACCCGGTCTAGTGGGTGTTATGGTTAATCCCTGAGATCCGTAAAAAAAATTATAAATTAAAAAATTCCTTATAAAGACAAAATTTAAGGCATTAATTTCGCTAACTAGGTCTAATAACGCCCCATAAACATGAGGCTGCTAAATAACTCGCCAACAGAGCAATCCCAAAAAACCCAATATATATAGGAAAAAGAACAATCATCCAAGGATCTGACCCACCTTCAGATAAAATAGCATACCATATTTTTACAGAAAGATATGTGAAAAAACAAAAACCAACCGCAGAGAATATACGGCTAGAAATTGTTGGTGAGTCAAGATCGTTCATATTTTTTCTTTTGTCAAATCTTTGATATGGAGCATCCTTCTGGACCCGAACATGCTACGGCGGCATATTCACTAACATCTTTATATTCTGGCTTAGTAAGAATCTTGGAGAAATCAACTTCTTTCATTTGTCTAGATACTGTCTCCCATTTATGCAAAAGGTGGGTATCCTTAAGACAATACACCATTTGGGTCAAATCTCCCTTGAAGTAATTCCGGGCGAACTTCTTGGCTCGGTCCAGCCACGATTTGCGAAGTAGGGCTTCCTCCCTAGTACCGCCAACCGGAATAGTCTTATCTTTAATGCAATCGCAGGCCTGCCAAAGGTTTTGGTTGAAATAATGGAGTCCGTCTACAATAAGTCCGGAAGCGAATATAGCCCCTTTACCATATTTTTCCATCAATTCTTCGCAGGTAAGAACAGATGTGAATGGAGCCTGATTAAAATCCTTGTCGCCGTAGTCGGAAATAAAAGAGACTGCTGTAAAAATATCTTTATTATCCCAGATATAATTAACAACAGCTTCTTTATCATCCAATATGACTGTATTACTAATATTATGTGTTGTTAGAGGAGATATTCCAAGCTCTCTGTTAGTGCCGGGAATTACCCAGTGTTCTTGGGCTAATTTAATAAGCTCTAAGTGTTTAACTCCCTTCATATCCCTTTTAAATAAACCATCCTTTGGGTTTGTGACCGGAACAAATACTACATAATCGGTTTTTGAAGCAGACCAAACTGACTCTTCAATCAAAAATGGCATATTTTTTTCAATCCACTTGGCGGTATCAGAATCTTTGTTTAGCTGCATAATTCTAAAATATCTCTCGGAATGTTCTGGGTGAATACCAGAAGCAGTGCCCAGACATACAGAATTGTGAGAAACTACACCATTAGATAATTGGTAAGAGTGAGTGTTTTCAACTTCAATGTCGCAAGTCATTTCCAAAATACTATTCTTCGTTATTTTTTTTATCTTCACTTTTTATTTTTCCTTTTATATGTATTAAAATATCAAAATTTACAGGATCTATATAAAAATTTTTAGCCCCATCATTTACCCATATCATGCCTTCGTTTCTTGTTTTATTTTTATCTCGCCCGCCTCTAAACCTAGGATTGTTTTTTAAAAAATCTTCAAAAGATAAATTTAGCTGCTCGGATTTAGTATACTTATAAGATCTAATGTCGTCTGTATACCATTTAAAACCTTTGTTTTTTGGGCCACCCTTACGACCACGCTCTCTTTGCTTCTCTATTCTTTCCTCTTCTGATAAACCATTTTTTTCATGATAATTTTTACTAAATATTCCATTTTGGCCACCCTTTAAACATATTGCGGCCCTTAATTTAGGATCGTAATATGCACTTACCTGTTTTTCTTTAAGTGTTTTATGCTGCCTTTTCATAACTTCCGGATCAAATATAGCTCTACCAAGCTTCTTGTTTGCGATACCAGCAATCACGCCAGACCTTTTACTTATTTCGGATCTTTCTTCAGTAGTTAATCTAAATAATCCAGTTTTGTTTTTATAAGACAAATTGCCTTGTATAGAAGCTCTAATTCTTTGCTGTTTAGTATTTTCTTCAAACTGCTCTTCTGTTAAAACTAAATATCCCATATGCATATTCAGATAATCTTCTCTTTTTGTAGCAATTTCTAGAAGCTGCGATTCAAATTTTATGGCATCGTATTGATTGTCAAAAACCCTAATTATCTTAAAAATAAAATCATCTTTTCCATACAATTTTATTAAATTTTTAATAGCGTTCGAAGAAGTAAAATATGTTATCCAAAAAAGTTCAGGAATACATCTTTGTTGATATTTGACACCCACATATTTTAATTGAGTTGTTTTATTTTTAACCAAATAGACATACGGCATAAAAAATTCCTTAAACAGACATAGAAGTACTATACTACACTGTATAATACTCAGTATGCAGGTTTAATGCGTTTATGCAGGCTTAAGTGATTAATAAGCTATGATCTCATCGTTTTCTATTAAATCTTCCGTCCGAACCCAACCGTTCTTAGTCAAGAATTTATGATTATCAGTAAAGCTACTTTTATACCCATCCTCAAATTCGATTTCGTAAGTTTCTGCAAAACCATTAACGTATAAAGCGGAAATTTTTTGTAATTCATTGTTCTTATCATAAACCATTAAATCCTTTTTAATCTCCGGAAGTGAGGCCAGATCAACGGAAGGATTGTATTCTGAGTTATCCGTACAATGCTTAAATATCTCTAATGATGACATATTACCCATACTTGTTTTTATTTTTGTGCTAAAAGTTTTGCAAGCATTTCCTGATGGTTTCGTTGTGGTTAGTCGAGCAGCTTGATTGCTTCCAAGTTTTTCAGCCAAACTCTTATTAATAATTCTTATTATTTCGACACCCTCCCTAAGCATTTTTGGGTCAAACATTTTAGGATTATTCATCCATCCCGTTATGGAAACTCCTAATAACGCCTCTCTTTTACAAATATCCTCTGAGGCTTTTGTTAAATATGGAAAAGTATTATAGGTCGATTGCAAAGTTCCTAAAATCGCCGCATCTTGACAAAGTCTAAAAAACGTCTCTTTATCTTTACATTTCTCAGCATTGATTTCGCACAAATTACAAAAATTCATTCCGAAAAGATCTTCATTTTGATTAGTCCATTCAGAAAGTTGTTCATAGGATATACTAGAAACGTCTTCGTATGTATTAACTGGAATCATGCCAATTTCAAAACACCTTGCAACAACAATATCCTCAACAATAATTGTCCTATGATTATTTTCTTCTAAACAATAAACATCTTCAAACCCATCAGTCTCCACACTCTTAACTGTTACCCATAACTTATTGGTGTGTGGAGAGTAAGATAATAAAATATCTCCAGAAACTATATCCTTAGCTTCTTTAAAACCATTCCATGTAGCAATTTTGTGGTTGGGGGTTACTCTTAAAACATCTCCAAGTTCGGTGAGAATTTTTAATATCGGCTGTTTTAAACCAGTTAATCCAACTTTCTCACATTTGTTTTTAGAAATATATCCATAAAGTTTATTATCAACAGAAAAAGCCTCTTCTCCGTCAACAACTTCACCTTTAGCCCTAAGATCTTGAATTAAATAAATATCTTCCCCGAGATTCTGTTTTTCAACAAGTTCTGCAAAAGAAAAATATCCATCAGTCGTAAGAACTCTCATTTCTTTAGTAAAGCATGGATTGAAACAATCAAATAGGGTGTTTCCAAACACAAAACCTATATCATTATCGCCGTCGTTCAGATTAACAATCTTATCAAAAAATTCTCTATCATTAGATTCTCTGGGAATTAATACGGAATTATTAGATCTGGCTCTTTGGGGGTTATCCTGCCTCCAACTTCCGGTCTTGGCCATAATCATTTCTTCATCCCTAGGGTCCACAATCATGCATAGAGCAGATCTTCTTAGGTTTCCGCTCAAGACTGCATCGGCTAAAAAACACAGCGTATCGAATGCTAAAATAGGCCTAATTACAGACCCTTCATTATCTATCCATTTTTCCCACAAGGCTTCAATTCTTTCCATTGACAACTTAAGACCATCTGGTCCGGGAGCTTTAAAAGCCCCACTAATCTTTGCCCCCTTAGATCTAATTTTAGAATAGTCAAATCGAATTTCGTATCCGGAGTATTCTGGAAATGGTTGCTTGTCAATAAAATAAGAAGAAAGCAAAACCCCACAAGCATCTGCCCAACCCTCAATAGAATCTGGAACAACAAATGTTTTTACACCCTTCGTTCTTTTTTGAATTCTGGATAAATTGTCAACAAAAGGTTTGAGCAACGAACTACCACAACCACAACCACATAAGGAAAGATAGAAAACTTCTTGAAAACATCTATTGCGGCACAAATGGTTCACGACACAATTATAAATTTTTTCAGAATTTTTCATCAATTGTTTATGCCTAAATTGTAAAGATCTTTGGGAGGCCAATAATTTCATTTCCCTCATAGATTCTAATGCTGAAGAAAACTCTTCCTCCAAATCTATATGTTTAAACTTCTCTCTGTGCCCCTGTATAATATCTTCACACGCTTCATCCCAAGTCTCGTATCTGTTGAATTCCGGTCTCCACTTCAAATAATCCGAGTAAAGCTTAAGATCGGACAAAAATTTCTTACCAGTTGACTTAGACATGCTGATCCTTTAGACGAAAAAAGCCAACCAGAAAGATTGGCGTAGCAAATAAAAAATATATAATACTATAGGGACGGCGTTACATTTCTACTTGGATATGGCTCACTTGGAACCGAAACCCCCAAGAACTTACACAATCCTTCCCACTCATTAGTTTCCATAACAAACAAGACCGACCTATCTTTAAAGTATTCTTTAACTTCGGCATTGTGCTGCCTGTATTTGCTCAAAAATAGCTCGGCATCAAATCCTTTTTGCCCATATATAATCTTATGTATAGTGTCGGTAAAAGGATCGCTCTTCCAATATATCCGCTGTGGATTATACTCAAAACTCCAGTGTTTTCTGGCAGATTCAATCCAATCGTTTTCGGGCCGAACAGTAAGAACAAATTTAGAATTAGGATAAGCCTTGTCTAATTGTTTGTAAAGTACAGGAATGGGGAGATCGCATAACGCATAATTCTTTTCTAATACTAGAGATCGGCCCTCGGAAGTCATTTGATTCCATATGGACTTAGCCCAGTGGGCGTTTTTCCAGTGGGCCGATTTATATCCCAGCATCTCGAAAGCGTGATGTAGCGATGTGGTGGCGGTCTTATGGCACCCAATACCGAATACACGAGTTGGAACCGGACTTATATCATATTCCACGTCATTATTAAAATTTTTAGTCACAACTCCGCATCCAAAATTCCCATAGTTTACTACACGGTTTTTTGGGTCAATCCAAAAATCTTCTGCATCGGCGAAAGCCGCATCTGGATATTCCTTAAACCGCATTTTGTCGTTGTGCCTAACAGCCCTTAAATATTTTGGATCAATAGATTCTCTAACAAACCCTAGTCGCCCTAATCGGGCCACATAATCTTTGTCATCGGGCGAATAAGTGTCATATTTCTCGTCATATCCCCCAGAAAGTATGAATTGGTCCCTAGAACACACTATACGCCCCGAGATGCCTTTTGGGAGCACTCCTTTGATCATATTGGCCCAAAGAAATACGTCCTCAGCAACAGCAAATTTGAAGTCTACGTACCTATCAAAGTCCTTCGTGGTAAAATTATCAGCATCCAAATTAACTAGGATATCTCCCCCATTGATAATTCCGAGCCTGTGTGCCAAGTTTTTAGCGTGGGCCATTCTAAATTTGTGGTCTGCATGATACTTATAGTAAATAAGCTTACCACTGGCTATATCTTTGGCATGATCTTTACTAATTCTCTCGGCCATATCGTCGCCGCTATTATAATCGACCACCACGAATTTGGTGTTAGGCATATTATTATCTGCCAAGTTTTTAGGCAAAGTCTCAGCTAAATGCTGATAACGATTTTTACACGTTGTACAAAAAATTACACTTTTAGCTTGATCCATTCATTAATCCTTTTTTTACGAGCAAGTCTTTTTTTACGCTTAATCCTTCTTTTTCGGCTAGGTGGAACTAAGTCCTCCTCAACACGAAATATTTTATCAATACAGATGGCAACTATTAAAGCCGCCAAAAACAATCCGAAAACAACTAATGAGACGTTTGTAGTAATCATGATTAAACCCCTACGTATCAACCTGTGCTATTTTTTTATTGTTAAATTCTTTATTTACAGAATCTTTACTTGGGTACATGTGACCATTCTCACAAATATCGTTACCATTTACACATATTTCCCTGATAGAAACCCTAGCGTTACATATCGGGCAAAATCCGTAAACTTCAGAATTGGCGTTGGTTTTCATAGTTTTAATCCAAATATCTCGTTTTTAAATTCTCTTAGCCATTCGACATCATTTTCTTGTTGAGTGACCCAGTTAATTCTCTTTTTCCAGCTATAATAATGTAGATACTGGACTGTGCCCGCATAAAATATAGTTTTTCCAATCATACGAACATCATTTTCTTTAATGCCACATTCATAACTTTCTACCACAGACCCAAGGCCACCACCCCAAGTATATTCAATACCATCGATGGTAGCCTTTAAATCGGTCGCAAAAATTTTGGTGGTATATAACTTATAAATAGGGTTCATCGATCAATCTTTATTACAGTTCCGCCCAAATTGATAGTGATTACCTTATCAGTAACCTCAACCTTATCCAAAAAAATCTTGACCTTATCTATGTGTTCTTGCGTGACACCATAACGAGCCACAAGACTCATCAAAATCCCATCAAACATGCCGCCCTGCACTGGAGGGGCCACAACTTCTTTTTTATTAAACAGTCCCATGTCTATCACCACCTAGCAAAGAAACATCACTAATAGAATTTTGATTTGCAGGATCGGGAGATATTCCTAGTCCTTGATAAACGTTGCTTAATACTGATTCATGCTCCTCGACCCCAAGGAACTTTCTTGCACTATTGACTGGGTCTTCAGTAGTTTCTAGGGTTCCTACTAGAGACTCTAAGGCATCTCTAATATCTACCCACTTAAGCACAACCAAATTGCCATCAACATACTTCTCCCAAGCGTGCTCAACACCCTTAGTAGAAAGATCTGCAATAGCCATGTCAACCAACTTACGTACTTCATTAAAATTCATAATTAAACTATTCCTATTATTGTAATATCGATACAAACCCTTCTTCTTATTCATTACTTAATCACTTCGATTTGAGGTGGAGCATTGGGCATTTCTGCTTTACTAGCCACCGTAATATAATAAAACATCCAAATCCCCATGACTACCATAACGCACATTACCCCACCAAGTATCTTGATGGCGGAATCGCTATTTTTATCTCTTCCAACATTATCTCCACTGCCGGAATTACTGACGCTATCGTTCCTGTTTCCCATACTTATGCTAATTCCTTTCTCATTTTCATTAATTCTTTCTTCAAGAACATGTATTATTTTCATTAGGTTTTTTTCAACTTCGTCTAGTTCAGGCTTGGTCGCTCTAGTCGGCGGTGCCTCAACGATAAAACAAACCAAGTTTTCTACCGAACTTTCTGGAAATCTATGTACAGTTAGCTCTACAGATACCATGTGCCCACGTTTATGAATATAATTCTTAGACATTGTGTAGTTGGAAATTCTGCCACTTATGACGGCTTCTACACTAGCCAAGTCACCGCCAACAAATGATTGCTCGGTGATGCTCATCCACGTTCTACCCGCTAATTCAGCGGAGGAGTAACCAAGCATTCTCTCGAAAGCCTGATTAACCCATAAAAATTTATTATCTGGGCAAACGCAAGCCAGAGGATAATCCATTTCCTCGCACGCTTTTTGCCAGTAGCCTAATGGTACTATGTAGTTGTTCATGATGGAATCCTAAATTTAATTATCCGGCATTAAAAAAGGGCAGCACGAATGCCGCCCTGCATGGAATAAATCTTAAGCTTTAATTACATACCTGTAATAGGCTTGTAATTAAATTTGTTGCCACCAGACAAAACTGGCCTAGTAACAAAATCTATTCGAATAATAAATTCACCGGGAAACGCTCTAGATGGAGTAGCGGCGTTATCGTTTGCTATTCCAGAACTAGAGCCGAGTGCGATATCTCTCATGAACAAAGTATTCATGGAAGTAGGTGTAACAACCGCCGTACTAGCAGCATTCAACCACATGAGGCGAGAGTTCTTACTGTTGCCGTTTGCGAGCCTACCGGTCCAAGAGAAGCTATTGCTGAGCCAAGAGTCAAGCATCCTGACGCCAAAATCTCGCCTAAAAGAGGAGATTGGCCTGACCATGCTCCCCCGGCTCATAAACAAAAGTGCAGTACTGGCAACACCAGCAATAGCAGTTGTGATACGGGAGATAATATAGGAGCCCGCTACAGGAACATTCCCGAAGCCATAAGCAGCAGCAGAAATAGCCTTGGTGCTAGATACAAGACCTGAGCCCGGACCATAAGCACGTTGCTTAGTTACAGCAGAGATTTCGTTAGGTGCTAATGCATCAAACATTGAAAGAGAAGCACTTAGGACCGATCCAGTTGCTCCGACGACACCCATAACGGCACCGCCTATATTTTGACTAACGAACGCATTACCGTTTCTTCCTCGGACGGCACCGAATTTTGTTGGAGTTGCCATGTGTGTGGCCCTTTAGACTGATTTTTATAGATAGTCTTTGGTTCCTTTAGAGTCCTATAGTCCTACCATACAATACACAACGAGGAAAAATGTAGTAAATTTAGGTGACAAAAGAAAAAATATACATAGGGGGGCGAACGACCCGACCCAACCGGGTTAGCCCACTAAGCTGAACCAAGTTTAAAACTAATGTCATTCATTACTAGGCGAGATTCAAAACTCTTAGAAATTCCTACACAGAAGGTGTACTTGTCCAATATATTTAGGGCAGCAACTCCATCAACTTCCTTGTTGATCTTGTTGGCCATACCGTTAGTTATTGAAAAGTTTGTATGGGCGATCCAACAGTCCCATCTGTCACTCGGCTTAAACATTGAAGATATAGGAAACGCCCCAAACGGCGTTATAATGTTGCCCTGTAGTCCAAAATCGCCCATAGAAACAACTTCGTCTTCATCATCAACTATAAACTCTCCAAACTTACCTTTAATAGAAGAATCATTACTATTTTTTTCTTGTAAAAATTCATGCTCCTTAGTGTTCCAATTTTCCCAACTAATTTTGTTCTTAGATTTAATTTTTTTAGTCATCTTTATAAACCTCCAATGGTAAAATAGCTGGTGCGTTGCCCATATTTTCTATTATCTTTTCTAATTCAACAATATCTTCAGGGCTATCGGTTTCCATCTCTCTAATGTTTTTCATTATAAAATCAGAATTTTGAATAAGATATATTATGTGGGCGAGTTTCTTAAGGGCGTCCTTATCAGACCAAGCAGCGTCAAATATTAAATCATCTTCCCCAGTTAAGCAGAAAGAAAGGTAACATGCCATATCTGGATCATCTGTATCCTCGGCCATTTCGGATGATTGCTCGCTCATAAAACTCACCTATCTCTATTTTTCTTTGTTGTAATTCTTTTATGGAGTAAATGGTGCCTGTTTTATTAAGGCCCGGAACATAATTTAGTGTTGAAACATAGACAACCTCGTATAAATCACCTATTCTTCTAAAATCGGCCAAACTTTTAATGACAAACTCATTATCATACTTTAAGTATTTTTCATTTAGCAGTGATAATAAGCCATCCACATCTGCAACGTTGCAAACAGTTATGGATATGGGCTCAGAATCATCTAGAAGTAACTTAGAATAACGGTGGTCATCCGGAGCCCTTGTCCTATCTATAATAGAAACAAGCCAAGTTACTTTGAGGCTAATTTTTGTGCTAGATTCCACGACAACCCTCTAAATAAACCACTTAGGCGAACCAAATCTTCAGGAGACATAGAACGCTCCTTTTCTCCAGCCACCTCTTTAACGATTGAGATGACACCGTTTTTGTAAATCGGATATTTCCCCATATATTTATTGGCGAAAACTTCTCCAACAGTTTTAACATATACAGAATTCACTTCTAGTACCGATGGCGACTTATATGAAGTTAGTCTTGAAGAGTACTCGTCATTAAGAACCGCTAATTCAGAAAGTTCTTGTTCAGAAGTAATTTCGGAAACAAAATCTTTACTGAAGGCAATAAATTCATCTGATGGCTTAGATATTTCTACAACAATGGGTTTGATAATATCTGGGATAAGATTATCGGGAATCAAATCTTTTATGTTATCCTGAAACGCAAATGCTAATAGTGCAACAGCAATTAAAAGCTTAATTCTTTTCATTTTTAGCGTCCTTGTCTAACAAGAAAAGAAAAACATTATCCATTTCCTTAGCAGACGCCTTAGATCCAAAAGCAATGCACATATCCCTAAGCTTATCCCACTGCTCAACAACCTGAGAGATAGTGGGTTTTGGAGATTGTTTAGGGCCCTCTACTGTATCAACCAAATCTTTCGGGTTTTTTAGCTTTACCCTTTTTGACATAAGTCTACCCAATAGGGATCTTATGTCAACAAAGCTGGTGATAACCAATAAAGCCGCCACCGCTAATGCAATAATTTGAAAAGTTGTCATAATTTTACCCTAAACCTTTTTTACTGTTTCTATAACATTAACCACGACAGGATCAACCTTCGGAGGGTTATGATCTTTTACACTGAGGGCCCCGATAACAGTCATCACTAGTGCTGTTAACTGTACCAACTCCTCTTGAGTTAACTCATATCCAAGTTTTTTGGAAATAATCGGTAAAATAAACGCCAAGACAGCCAATGTCGCCCTTCGTGAAGTTGACAAATCCACTACAGATTTAATTAGATCAATAACTTTATTCATTTTTAAACACCCTTTTTAGATTCTGAAATTAAACAAAGAAGTTCTTCTCGGGAAAAATCCGTTTGAAATATTGTTTTCCTTAACTTTTTTTGGTCCATTTGCCCAAATCGCCCCGTACAATGTTTTGCTATAATTCTGCCCAAAATAATTCTGGTGGCTAAATTTGGATTTTTTATTTGATATTCTAAGTCTTTAGGGTCGCCATAACACTTATAAATCATCATGATACACTCTATAATTACCTTTGTAATCATCATGATAGTAAGAGGGTCGAATGCTAAATTTCCCCCATAATAAGAGGAAGCTATTAATTCGGCCTTAGATTTAGAGACTTGCATAATAACCTCTTTTTATTTTGTTTTAAAAACTACTTACCGTATTTCGCTTTAATCTCACCTAACTTTTCGCCGGTTAAAAACCCTTTCACAACATCCATCTTCCCATCAATAAACACTTCGAACGTTGGAAACATGGAATATTTTGATCCAAATTCATCCACTTCTACAGTCCATCCGGATTTTATTAGCCTATCTTTCATCGTGCCTTTCCATAGTTTGCATGGAGCACAATTTTGAAGCGAATACATTTTGATGTGGGCGTTTAATTTGGTTGGAGCGGGTTCAGGCTTTACAACCTTTGGAGTCTCAACAATAACCTCGACTCGTGGTAGCTCTACCGTCACCTTGGGGGCGACTTGGCCGGTGCCCTTGGTACAACCGGGATAATTGGGGCAAGGCGTCTTATGACCGTCGCCATGCGTTATAAAGCCAGTGCCTTTACATTCGCACTTTACTAGAACTACGGGTTTTGGGACCACATCCTTTTTAAATACAATGTCTTCAACCTTAACAAAGGCCTGTTTAATAGTTTCCCTCAGTTTAGTAATAACTTCAGACTCATCGGCAATAACCGGCGAGGAAATGATCAAAAAGAAAAATATAGTCTTAAAGGAATTCGTCATATATACTCCAATCTATGTTTCGTGCGGGAAATCCATTTACATTACTGACGGCATAAGTTTGTTTTTGGTTAAGAATGGCTTGGGCATCTTCTTCTGTGATCCAAAAACTACCTCCGGGCTGATTAAACCAAAGGGGGCCACTTATGTGATCCCGTCCCCATGAATTAATGTACAGTATGAGTAGCTGATCTGATCTTTGTTTGGTATCATCCATAGACCCAAAACAGGTAGCGTGATTCCAAACACCTTTTCTCCTAATTATACCGTTTTTATCACGATTTTTAGCCGAAAAACCTAGATTACTTCCGTTAACAACTCCATATCCATTATAGATTGAGTCTCTAAGTTCTGAAGTTTTGGTGATTAGGGCAAAATCTTGTATTGTGTTGGATTTGGTCTCGTCTGTTATAATTTTAGGGGTTCCGGTTCGGCCCCAGTTAATACCTAAGTTGGGATTGTATTTAGAGAGATCGTAGGGGCCGTACTTCTTCCTGAAAGCTATCCCCTTAGTTTGCAAATACTGCATAGCATAAATAACAGCCATACCTTCGCCACCATGACGACGAGCCCCATAGATAGTCTCCGTGGCTAGCTTACCGGGATATTTTTCGGCCTCGAATCTGGCCTTGATATCACACACTAAAGATATGGTAGCAGCGTTACGAGCAGCATGAGAACTACAATCGCTCGTAAGCTGATTCTCGTCTTGCCCAAAGTTTGGATCGAATTCCTGCACCAACTTATAAGGTAGGGCCATTTTGCCCTTACCGGACTCTGCTATAGTTGAATCTGCGGCCTGACTAAATAACGGCTTAGGCATACTAGACAATATCTCATCAACTTTTCTTTCATCGAACTGAGTTCCGTCCAAACCATTTTCATAAGCATCAATAAGTGCCTGAGTCGATGAAAAAGCTGCCATGTTTTACTCCAATATTTTAATTAATTGCTTAGCAGAATTTTCCCAAGTAAATTTTTTACCGGTCTCTATTCCGGCATGATTCACTCTTAGATTTTTTTCTTGCTTAAGTTTGTGAAGATTTCTTAAATGTTCTACATATTGAGACTGTTGGTCATCACCGAGATGGGCCCAGTATCCATTATTATGAAACCAAATGTCGTCAAAAGCCGACTCTTTGTCCGTAATATGAATTTGATGGGAATTACTTTCGTCGGCAAATTCTGTGTGGGCCGAATAATTAGTGCAGATAACCTGCTTTCCTATTGCCATCATTTCTAATAGCTCTAGATTCCACCCTTCAGCCCTAGCCGGGAACAAACCAACGTCTGCTTTAGACATAATGTAATACACATTCTCGTGGGTGGCCTGCCGTGGAATTATTTTGATTTTGGAGGATAGTTTAGAGGTACGGCACATATTTACCCATTGCTTTCCGCCATCTTCTAAGAAAGGATTGTCGCACATCATCCATAATTCGACGTTATCGGAAGAATTAAAAGCCTTATTAAAAGAATCTATGGTAAAATTGTGTCCTTTACGGATTTCCCACTTTCCCACACTTAAAAATATGGTTTGCGGGGTCTTGGGCTCTATACAAGGAAAAAAAATAGTGGGATCTATCCCTAGGGGGACTACATTTACGGGCACTACTACATTCTCTCTTAAAATTTCCTGAGCCCACTTTGAGCACGTAATTAACTCATCGCACAAAGACATGCTTGATAGTTCCTGTTGACAAAACGTATCTAGCTCGAATATAGGAAGTCCAATATGCTTTCCGGGTCCAACTCTAGGATGAACATCGTTTTGATGATAGATCCTAAGTGAGCGGGTCGAGCGACCCGACCAAGCCGGATTAGTCCCATACCAGTACGGGGCGACCTCATTAGACATTTCAGGCTCAACGAGCCCGATGGGAAACGCCGTAACGTCTTGGCCGAGCTTAATAAGTTGCTTGAAGATGTTGTGCCCGACCTGCCCGTAACCCATAGTATTAAAGCACGCAGAATAATTTATTTTCATTACATATTCACCATTTCTATAGTTTTTCCAGCATATTCATGACTACAATCTTCTAAATATTGAATTTTACCATCTCTAATAAACAGGTGGCAAGCATGGGCGTCTGGATTAACCCGATCTTTATTGACAAAAATACTGGGAGTTACTGTTAGACTATCTTCTGGGCCGGTAATAGTCCAAGTGTGGTTTATGTAATGACAACAAGAACATGCGAGACATTCAAATAACCATCTTATGCTAGTATTATTTACCCCGATAAGTTTCATTTAGAACCCTTTCGTAACGGCATTTCTACACTCTTATCATGAACCAAATGTTCGGTCGGCAAATTCTTAAATTCTAGCGGTGGGGAGTCCCCATCTTCCAAAATTTTTAAACAAATCGGCTCCTCATCAGATATAGAATATTTATAAAATAATATTCCCTCCATAGAATAATCGTTAGCCCCCATTAAATAGCCAGTAATCAAATATTCTGTCTTAGAATGATAATAATCGCCCCAAATAAATAGTTTTTTATTTACATATAGGGCATCAACAGACTCAGCATCTCCATCAAAAGTGACCCAATCTAAACGCAACATTTTAATTCCTCATAATTTCGAACACTCTGTAATACTTCGGCCCCATTAATCTTGTGCCGGGCCAATTCTTTCCTAAAATCATCTCTATTTAAGGGTCCAGTAACAACCTCTATTTGAAGAAACGTTTGTTCGTAAATTTCTTCCCCAAACAAGCATTCGTGCTCAACAGCCCTATTAAACAAATTAATATTAGATTCTAATAATTTTCGATATACCAAGATCATTTCTCTAGTATATTCATACTGGCTAATAAAATATTCTTCATCAATTTCTAGCTCTGAAACAACCTTTTTATATTCGGGGGGAAGCATTTTTATATTCCATCCTCCTGTTTTCTGGGCAATGATATTAGAAAGAGTGCATGAAAAAAAATCGCTCCTTATAAGGAATAAGGTGGAAAATTCGCCCACACACATTCGGATCAAATTTTCTGAATCTTTTACGGTATCCCACTTATAATAAGTGACCGTTTTAAAAAAATCCACATTAGACTTTTTTATTTTGTCAAATTTTTCTTTAACAGTCTCAAACCCAGTAAAAGTATCGTCCCACCTATACGATTCTGGATTAAATGGTTCAGCCATCTGTTTTAAACCAGTGGCAGCACAAATCGCTTCGGACAAAGCAGTACTTCCAGATCTAGGGTTTGCCATTACACAAAACATATTTTAATCCTCAGTAAGATTGTCACAATAAGTAAAAAGATATTCTTCGCCATTTTCTAAATTTACAATCTTATCACATTTAAATTTTAATTTTTTAAAAAACAATTGTGCATACAGCATATTACTAGGGACTAAAACAGATAAAATAGTTACTCCAAACTTTTTCATTTTTAGTTGAAGATTTTTAATTACAGCAGAGCCAATACCTTGACGCTGAAATTCTCTAGATAGGCATAATTTTAAAATACAGATATGCTTGCCAACAACTGAATATATAAAATATCCAGCAATCTTTTCTTTTATTTCTATGGTGTGGCAAGTTACCTTGGTAAGCTTCATATTTTTGGAGAAATCGTTGAATGTGTATGGATGTTCAAAATTATCATCCTCAATATCACAAATAAACTTTAAATCTCTCTTCAGTGTGTTACGAGACATGAACGCGGTTTTAACTGGTGAGTCTGTCATATTTTTTTAAAAAGTCCTCTCTTGATTCTTTTGGATTTAAGTTTTTAATAAAATAACTCGGTGTTCTATTTTTTAAAGACTCATGTTCTATATTAAACATATATTTATCAAAACGCTTTATTATTACTTTATTTAAAAACAAATCAACCCCAAATTTTTTACATATTGCTTTTTCAACATTATGCTCAACATCTTTATACCTTCTTCCAATATAAGTTTTTAGTGGAGTGTTTAAATCAGAACAAACAAATTCTGCGGCATCATGTAGTAGCCCAGCTAATACTATAGATCTATCATTCCCGCAAAGTTCCAAGCATTTCGCTACGTTGATAGAATGCTCAGCTATCGAGTAGAATTCGTCCACAAGACCCGTAAACCTACACTGATTCCCCAGAGACATGGCTATGTGCTCAATCTTAATTAGCTCAGGATCGGGATTCAATATATCAAACTCTACCCCGTTTGGTAAAGTGATGAACGCGGTTTTTTTCTTAAATAAGTTGTAAAATATCATAATTTTTTTAGAGCACTACAAATTTCTTTTAGAAAGTTCGGCCCATCTAAATATCCTTTATTCATATTTTTTAAATAGTGGTGGGCGGATATGATCTGTTCGAGTTCAGGCATACCGTCGTAAAGGTCATGATAGAGTGGATAATCGGGTCCTAAATATTCTACAACCGCTGGAAGACGATTGACCATAACAGGCGTTGAACGAGCCACGCACTCGATTATGGCATTGTTGGCCGAACTATCATATAAATCTAGGTAAACTATGGAGCAAGAAAGAAAATCATCATAATCTTTGTCTGGTAAATGTTCTAAAACTTTTATATCGGCCCACATATTTATCTGGTGGGCCCAATTAATTCCTAGGGCTTGATAGTAATGTTTTAATAGAATTTGGGCCTGCACAGTATTTGAAGGCATCCAGAATTTTTTATAGTGCGTTTTAAGATTGCATATGGAATCCATGTTTCTTAACCAATAACCAAGCTGTACTATATTTTTTTCTTTGCCAGTAAGAAATTTTTTAATGTCCCACTGTGGGCCCGGTTCTGTTGGGTGCTTCACTGAGAACACCGGAACCTGCACCTGAGGCCTGAGCCAATCAGCTAAGTAGTCCGATAGCACAAAGAGTGCCTTACAACTCTTGAGTGACTCTTGGAAGGGCTCTCTAGCTAGTATGGATTGTGGACTATGATAGTAACCAAACCATGTGGGCATATTTTGTGGATTGTGAAGGAATCCCGCCCAAGGAAATTTATAGGGAATTTTATGCGTATTATTTTCATAACATTTATTTAACTCCCAAGAGAATGCTTTTTCAATAAATCCATCAACATATAAGCCCGAATTTGAATGTATTGGGGCTAAGGCAGATAAGGCATATGCCCAACCGCTTCTGTGATTTTTAAAAGAAATACATTTAGATAAATTAAGAAGCATTAAAATAGCTTCATTTTTGAGACATTCTCGAAAGTACCTAGTTTATACATATGGAGCAAATCTTGTGTCTCCGGCATGTCCAAAACAATCTCTAGGCAGGAATGTCTATCTATAGACTTATCCAAAAAACCTTGCTGATAACACCAACTAGCCATGCTCTCCCTGCCGAGATGATCTTCGGTCAAATACTTGTAGGTCTTGAGGCATTCTGAATACACTATTGGGCCCGACTTGTCTATCCGACCAAAGAACTCTATACTGTTAACGGGGCCCCTAGGGCTGAGAAGTTCCGAATAACCACCAACTGAATTATAATGACGACCTGAAAATATACATCCCGACATAAACGGATAAAGCCAGTTTTGAGAATTTAAAACACAGCTTATAAAAGTAGAGAAGCTATCTAGGGAGTAGTTTTCATAAAGCTTCAAAAAGTTAGCCAGTTCCAGATTGACCCTGCTGGGTCGGGTCGCTCGCGGCCCACAAAAACATGCCGCATCCCGATGTAAGTTATTTATAGATAAAATTCTAGATAAATAATCTGCGGGAATTAAGCTATTTTCGTCCAATACCACAAAAAGAAAAGAATCAGTCTTTCGTGGAATTTCCGAGAGAGACCCTGAATTTAAAAGATAATCTAATTTTAAAAGCTTTGATTGTTTAGAAATATCTGAAACAGTAGAGTAAACCTCAGACACGCCAGAATATGTATAGTCAGGATGAACTACTTTTTTTTCTTGTATAATATAAAATTCTAGATTATGCATCAGTTATTGGAGGGTTCTAGGGAATTCATCATTTTGATACGAGCCACCTTGTATGAGAAATATGCCATAAAACAATTTCGAGATATAACAACGTCAGAATTTGAAATAGGAAATTTAGCCTGAATTAAAGATATTTCAGTAATATAAGCCGCAAAAGCCGGATCAATAGAAATCATATCCATCATCATCGTGTTTAATAAGACATCATCGGCCTGATCCTTAGTGAATTCGCTAAGTATGGATTGATAGATTTCATGTATATTAAATGGTATAGTCATAATACTCTATCTTTGCACAATTATTTTACTGTCTTCAGAATCAATCGCCATTAAGCTTATGGAAGGATCGACACCGAAATACTCTTTCAAAAGATCTAGGATAATCATGTATATATTTGGGGGCAAATTAAATTCAGAAATATGTATAACTGCGTTATCTTCATCTGAGCAAGAGTCTAATGAAAAGATTATATTTAGATCAGAAATTTCTTCGTCATTGTATAGGGCCCCTATCAATAATATCGATCTTTTACCAATATCTAGTTCGCTCATTTTTTCCTCATTACTTCTAAAATTATTTGCTGGGAAGTATTAAAAGTTTTGTTTTGAACTACTTTATTTACCAAGACTTTGGCATCACTTTTTTTATAACCTATCTTAGAAAGAGCTAGTATGGCGTCTTCAACCTCTTCTTTAGGGGTTTGGCTAGGCTCTTCCTCCGTAGAAACTTCTGGTTGAAACATATTCTTCATGACCCAGTCCCTAGATGCCTTATCTCCCGACAGAGCGTTTAGGTAAGTCATCCTGTCTAGAAGCTCTCTGGGGGTAAACTCTGCTGGCGGCTGCTTCGGCGGCACATGCTTAGGGAGCATCGCCAAAAAACATAAAATAGTAATGGATGTAATGAGCACGCAAAAGATGAATTCCATAGGTAAACCTAAAAATTTTGAGTTGAAAGCAAATCGACCCGTGTATTATAGCACAGGCCAAAGTGGCTGTTAAGATCTTTTGTGGGAAATGCTAAAGTAATTATCCTTATTGAATTATGTACTCGTTAGGTCCGTTACCATACTTTATTTGAAGAACCCACTTTTGCCCATCCCATATTTTTCTACTAGATCTGTATCCAGTCATACTTCCATTAAATCCGCAGCCATTACAAATACGTGACAATTGTTCGTCGTACCAAGTAGACTTTTTACATCTTGGGCAGTATTGGTCTGCCTCCCAACATGTACTATTTTCAGTTAATCTCCAGTCCATAGGATCTTTTGGTAACATAGGGCTTTTTGGCAACATAACTTTTTTTGGGGAGATTTTAAATCCAAAAAAAGACATTAGTAATCTTAGAACACTCATAAAAAGTACCTATAAGAATTTAAACCACTTGACAAACTGGGTAGGTGCGATTCGAACGCACAATTTCGGGTGCCCCCAACGTCCTGCCATTAAACTACTACCCAGAACAATTAAGACGTGGGAGTCGCCGCATCCTTATTTTCTCTAAACTCTTGCTCTCGGGCAGCGTTTAGGTCCCCTAACAAAGCCCTCTGAACGTTCTCTACGTGCCTAGTATATTCTAGGGTAGGGCCCTTGGTCAGCCTTTCTACCGGATGGCTCATAACAAAGGATAGTCTTTCTAGATTCTCAAGCTCCGTCTTTAGCTTTAATTTAGCCTGCTTCTGAACCTTGGCGATAGCCTGAGACTTCCTGACCTCAATATTACGCTTAACAATCTTATTTAGTTTGTATTTGGTAACACTACGCATGTTTGAACTTTCTTTCTTCGAGCAATTGCCCTCTTCGCTAAACTTCTAACTTTTTGCACACCATTTTTACGCAACAGATTCCGAACCATGCCTCCATGCTCTCCGCACTTAAATTGTGCATAGAACTCTTTATCTGTCAAGAGTCCAGACGAAAACAAAACAAGAACTGCATCTTCAACAACATCCCAACGCATAAAATAATCTCCAAGTTTAAAAGTATCAAGTATCCTAGGTTTAACCGGAAACTCAAATAACTTTTAACGAAGATTGACAAAGAAAAAATAGGGTGGGGGGCGAGCGACCCGACCCAATAGGGTTAGCCCTTTAGTGGATTTTGTTTACAATTAAATTTCATAAATATTAGAACTGCTAATCTATTATTTAAACATGCTAAAAAATGATCAATTTCCATACTATTTTCTAATTCACCTGTAACTTCTTTAATTTTTTCTTCTAACATATTAGAAGTTTCAACGGCTAGTCTACTACATACTTTAGAGCGGTCTTTAGAATGATCTCTTTGTTCTTTATTCATAATATCTTAGCTATGTAAACGACTCTGGCTATATCCATAAGTTCATCCCTAATTACATCTTCGAACGAATCAAGTTCGGTGTACCATTCTTCAATGGTGCCCTTAAAGGAATCTGGCTTATCTTGGAAAGGATCGTAATCTGGCACATTATCTACGATGGTACAATAATCTTCATCATAATTATTCTCCTCAATATAAACCTGAAGTTGAAAAACCGACATTCCTTCAAAGTTGGGCCGCTTCACTTTAACATACTTTCTTCAAATTCTTTATAAACAATCTCTCCATCAACTTTACACATCTTTCCATCCTTAAAATATTTCTTCCAAAAATCTGGAGATTCTTCGCCGTCCCCCTTAAGGGTAAACAAAACAGTTGGGAATTCTTTAGAAAATCTTAGCATATCTTCTTCATGATCATACCATTTGAATTTTTCGTAGCTATCCATAACTAATTCCAAGGCACCGTATTGACATGTGCCATCACGACTGAGAGCCAATTCAAGCTCAATTTTTAAGAGATTATCTTCAGGAGCAACATACTCTAGGTCAAATCTTGTGTAATATCCCATAATAATTTTAATCCAAGTCAAGTTTTTTGAACCAAGTAAAGTCTTCAAAAGAATAAGTCATGTTGTCACAAATTCTCATAACGAGCCACCTGCCGTTATAGTACACGTAAACAACTTCGTAGTCAAGCCCATCTATAATAGAATCTGTGTTTTTAGGCACTGCTTTCCAATAGCCACACTTTTGTTCGTCTTTTGGAATATTAACCCACTCACGAGAAACCATTATATTTTTCTTTTTGTAAAATGTTATAAAAAATTCTCTATAGCTCCACACACGAGATGAATGTATTCGGCAAACATCTAGGTTTCGTCCCGATATAACTAGTATATCTGAACTCCACCACACTAAAAAGGCATTTTTTCGTCTTCTTCTTCGTCTTCGTCTTCTTCGTCTTCTTCGTCTTCATCTTCGTCGTCTTCGTCATATTCTTCGTCATATTCTTCGTCATACGAATCTTGTTCATCATCATCATCATCATCATCATCATAAGATCTGGTAGGGGCCTTTGTATCCGAATACTTATCGACCACCGCAGGGCACATCTCTCCCTCATAGAGGCCCACGACCTCATACTTGCAACATCGTAGCTTCTTTTGATTAGAGTCCTTAGGAATGCTCACCACGTCCGCAGGATCGACCTTACAGATAATCATGACGTCATCGCCACTGCAAAACCCAGAAGCATAAGCATGAGCCCCAACATGATAGCCATTACTGCAACCCTGATCACAGTCATCATTGACTTTATAACGTGCCATTTCTGGCTTTTGCCCAATGCTATTATCTACCGAAGAGGTGTACTTATCCTTAAAGTCTTTCGTGACGGCCTTATAAGCCAAGAAATACCCGTCTGGATCAATCGGCAAAAACTTGTGTTGCAAGAAGTTGTATAGTTCGGTAATAGCACGGAATGATGGATTCATATACAGCCGCTCCACGAACCGAAGCATCGGTTGATGATCGAACCCTTCCTTAACCATTTCTATGATTCGGTCGGCAACTACCTTATGGACCTCGTTGTCCTTATACATAAGAACCCCATCCTTTACTACGAAGTGGCCCTCCCCCCAAGTGTTTAGTTTCGCGGTAGTATCGAACGCTTTAACAAACACGTCCGAATCGCCCAATTTAATAGCTTCGACAAACTGATCGTACTTTTCATGGGTCTGATCAAACTGGTAGCTCTTGTTAAAGACCACGACGGTCCAGAAATTTCTAGAATCTTTAATGTAAGAAAGCGACATAAAACTAATCCTTTAAGTTAAACTAAAAAGTTTGGTCTTGCGACCTGATACGAATATTATAGCACAAGTTGAGATACGTGTCAATAGGCCCCAAGGTATTTTGCGATGGTAATTTGATCTTCTTCATCGATTTTATAGCTATATTCAGACGTGTTTGCAAATCTCAACATGGGGTAATTCTCAAGAATCTGTTTTTCTAGATCATTCAATTCGTTATCTACGGCTTCGGGGTCGTAATACCCAACCTCCTTAAGAATTGGGCACTCCGTACTGTTTTTTCTTAACCGCATTTTTTGGACAAAAGTAACAACAGGATTATCAGCGGGCCAAATGAACCCCTTAAGCTCAAAGGATCTCTTGAAGACGTGTTCATATAATCCATCGTAAGCAATATATCTTCCCTTCTTAACTTTAGAGTACTCCCTTTTAATATAATCCGGCAAACTGATCCAGTCATCCTTCATGAATGATTTTTTCTTTGCTACCGCAGTCTTAACTAGATAAATGTCAGGAATAGTAATATGGGTAAGTTTAGATAGCCACTTATCAGCGTAGGGATTATGTAAAAAACTATAAGTATAATTTGTTGCTCTATCCCTACACACCTCGATATAAACTTTTTCGCCCACGGGAATATCTGTTACTTTGAGACTACGTCCACCGCTAAGCAATTCGATACCACTAGTAGGTGTCTTGCCGGAGGGAGTTCTTTGAACCTTTGGGAGGGCCCCTAAATCCTTAATGTAGGATGGGTCAATCTGTATCTCATCAATAACATCTTGAGAAAGAAGGCACAATGAAATCCCCGAAGTCTTTACATATTCTCTAATTCGTGCTGTGAACCCGTCCTTCTTAAGGTAGTATTCGGTCTTATCTAAGGGCAGCTTCTGCATAGAACTTTCTATGACACGTTTACCATATTTCTCATATCTTTTAAACTGAACGGTAGAACTTTTAATTCTATACTTATAAAAATCAAGAGTTGACGCCTTTATAATACCAGATAGGTGGCCGTTATCAAGCTTATGAAGCATTAGGACCTTGCTAAAATGGGTCGGTTCGGCCTCGACCTGCTCAAGCAAAATCCGAGCAATAGAACCCCTAACCTTTTGAACTTTAGCTATCGCATTCTCTTTCGTTCTAACATCCAGAGATAGCTTCTCTCGGCCCGAATCGAAATTCAACTCCCCAATCTTAAACTTAATAATTCCAGAAAAGTGATCAGGGTTTAGTGATGAATCAATAAGATATGCAATATTACCCATAACAGCAAACAGATCGCCATAATTAGAACTTATAGAGAACTCTTCGTTATCAACTAAATACTCTTTGATCTGATCTTTAATCTGATCTTTTACGCTAGAAACATTAATGTTGGGAATATTGTCAAAATGTTTAAAGACTTTAACAGCCTCATGTTGGAACTCGTAAGTTTGACTTGAGGGGACCGTAACCGAAACAAGGACCCCATTAGGTTCCACGGTTTCGTTTTGGGTAAGAAGTGCAATCTGGGGAATTCCTAGATTATCTTTGTATACTGAATAAACCGACTTAGTTCCCCTATAAAACGATTCCAATGTGAAAGAGTCACACAGACAAAATGGACTCAAGCGACCAATCCCTAAGCTTCCCACGAAATCATTAGAGTTACCACGAGTAGATGTAAAGACCTCGGAATAAAAAGTGTTCATACTTTCTGGCGAAATTCCGGTGCCGTAATCCCGAACCGAAAACCATGATTCTAGGTAGGTAGGAAGATGAACGTCAAATGGGGCTGGATTTTTGGCCTCCACATGTGAGTCATAGGCATTACAAGAAATTTCCCTAAGGACTGCACGGATTTTGTTAGAGTAGATTTTATCGGCAAGTATGGAAAAAGCTTTAGAGGAATTCTTAATTGAGAACTCTTTCTTTTGGAAGGAGTTAGAAAGCTCTACATCTTTTACATCTTCAATAAGGATCATCTTTTTTCGTACCTCAAAAAGGGATTTATTTCGGCCATTCGGCCATTCGTCGCAAACGACTCATCTTTGACCACTGCAACGAGTATAGCATATTCCGATTTGGGTGTCAAGTCTATCGGCACAGATAATTGTAATAATAACACAGTTCTAAACTGAATTGTGTATTCTATTATAGCAGAAGACTGTAATGAGGTCAACCGCCAATATTATACAAAGTTAACAAAGACTGCTTTTTCTTCAATTGTCATTACCAATTTGAGATTTTGTGGTCTTTTTTTTATTGAATTATGATAACAACATACAATTTCCGCTTATTCCCTTCTAAAACACAGCGTAAAGAATTTTTGCGTCAGTTGGCGGTGCATTGCGAATTGTATAACTTGTGCTTAACCGAACGAATTTCGCTTTACGAATCGGACGGAATCTCTGTAAAATGCTACGATCAAATGAAATGCAACGTCCCTCCCCTTAAGGGTAAGGCGAACTCTGCCAGTATGCAACAAACGGTTCGTAGACTAGACAAAACGTATAAAAAATTCTTCAAGGATAAAAAAGGCTTTGCTCGTTTTAAAAAGCGGTTCCGAACGATCCAGTATGGAAAATATGGCGATGGAATTAAGCTAAACATAGACAGGGGCTTGGTTTACGTCCAAATGATCGGAAATATTCCGTGTAAATTTCATCGGACTATCGAAGGTAAAATTAGGACGGCCTCGGTAACACTTAAGCAGGGTCAAATGTACGTCAACGTCACCGCTGAACGTGAATCGGTCCATAAGCTAGTCTTGGAGCGGGCCATTGGCATCGATTTCGGTATGAAGTCTTGCGTCACAACTTCGGAAGGGAAGCACTACGAAACGCCCCAATTCCGAAAATCTAAAGCTAAGGATATCTCGCGTCTTCAACGCAAAAAACTTGCCGAACCCGAAAACTCTAAACCGATCAACAAAGCAATAGCTAAGTGCTACACTAAAGTAGAACGTCGTCGAAATGACTACAATCATAAGCTAAGCCGATCTCTAGTGAACGATTACGATATTTTGTGCCTTGAGGATATCAAGGTAAAAGGAATGATAGAAGGAAGTAATAAAC
>Ga0163149_10001134_pt1 | contig 34546 bp, 25 predicted proteins | sample OliLakLV19MP5G1_FD_148604 | JGI IMG/M metagenome (GOLD analysis project Ga0163149, IMG submission 148604) | Freshwater microbial mat bacterial communities from Lake Vanda, McMurdo Dry Valleys, Antarctica - Oligotrophic Lake LV.19.MP5.G1 | ecosystem: Environmental > Aquatic > Freshwater > Lake >... | reverse complement strand
GTTCATCTGCCGACCGCCGAGAATGTGAAGGTGCAGGTGGTCTACAGTTTGGCCGCCATCGCTGCCGCTATTAATGACGACGCGATAGCCGTTGCTAAGTCCGAGTTGTTCTGCTACCCGTTTGACAGTCAGCAGTAAGTGTCCCATGAGAGCATGATCTCCCGACTCGGCATCGGCTAATTTGGCAATAGGCTGTTTGGGAATGACGAGGATGTGGACGGGTGCTTGCGGATGGATATCTCGGAAGGCGAGGGCTAAGTCGTCTTCATAAACGATGTCTGCGGGAATCTCTTTGCGGATGATTTTGCTGAAAAGCGTTTCTTGAGTTGTCATGGGTGTTAACGAAGTTCGGCAACGGATTTAACGGAGGGATTTTGAGGAAAGAGGGAAGGCCGAAGTGGCAAGAGGTAAGAGGGAAGGCCGAAGGGGAAGAGGTAAGAGGGAAGACCCAGCAGGAGAAAAGGAAGAGGCAAGGAAAAGTTTTTCTTGCCTCTTCTGATATTCATTAGTCATTGTTAATCATAATAGATGATGAATCAAGGACAGGCAAATTAAGGATTAAGAAAAATGCTTGCTAGGGTTTGGAGTGCATCGATCGTTGGAATTGACGCGGTAAAGGTGGGTGTTGAGGCTGATGTCTCAGGAGGGCTACCGAAAATTGTGGTTGTGGGATTGCCCGATTCTGCGGTGCAAGAAGCTAAAGAAAGGGTTAAGGCTACGCTGAAAAATTCGGGATATGCTTTTCCCATGCGGAGTATTGTGATTAATTTGACTCCGGCAGATTTGCGGAAGGAGGGGCCGAGTTTTGATTTGCCGATCGCCATTGGCATTTTAGCAGCATCGGAACAAGTCAGCGGTCAACTTTTGGGAGATTATTTGTTTTTAGGGGAACTTTCTTTAGATGGGAGTTTGCGGCCTGTGGCTGGGGTTTTGCCGATCGCCGCTGCTGCTCAAAAAATGGGTATTTCGGGCTTGGTTGTACCGGCTGGTAACGCGCAGGAAGCGGCTTTGGTGCACGGAATATCTGTTTATGGTTTTGAGAATATTTTTGCAGTTACTGATTTTTTGAACAATCCTGAAGTTTATTCGCCTGTAGAAGTAAACGGTCGAGAAGAGTTAGCAAAAACGCGGTTTCCGGGTTTAGATTTAAAGGATGTAAAGGGGCAAATTCACGCGCGGCGGGCTTTGGAAATTGCGGCGGCCGGTGGACACAATTTAATTTTTGTGGGGCCGCCAGGGAGCGGTAAGACTATGTTGGCGAGGCGTTTGCCGGGTATTTTGCCGCCGCTGACTTTTGAGGAAGCTTTGGATGTGACTCAAATTCATTCGGTGGCTGGGTTGTTGAAGGATAAGGGAAGCTTGGTGGGCGATCGACCTTTTCGCAGTCCTCACCATTCAGCATCGGGGCCTTCTTTAGTTGGCGGCGGCAGTTTTCCGCGTCCGGGTGAAATATCTTTAGCACATCGCGGCATACTTTTTTTGGATGAATTAACTGAGTTTAAAAGAGATGTTTTGGAGTTTTTGCGACAACCGCTGGAAGATGGTTATGTGACGATTTCTCGAACTAGACAATCGGTGATGTTTCCGGCTCAATTCACATTAGTTGCAAGTACGAATCCTTGCGCTTGCGGTTATTACGGCGATTCGATTCAACAGTGTACTTGTTCGCCGCAAAAGAGGGAGCAATATTGGGCTAAACTTTCGGGGCCTTTGATGGATCGGATTGATTTGCAAGTGGCGGTTAATCGTTTGAAACCCGAGGAAATTACGCGACAGCCGACGGGGGAGGAGTCGGAACCGGTGCGGGTGAGAGTGCAGCGGGCGCGGGAGCTCGCAACTCGCCGTTTTCAGTCGGAAGCTGGCTTGCGGTGTAATGCGGAAATGCAAAGCAGTCACATTAACACATGGTGTCAGTTGGATGATGCTTCTCGGAATTTATTGGAGATGGCGATTCGGAAGTTGGGGCTGTCGGCGAGGGCGAGCGATCGCATTTTGAAGGTTGCTAGAACTATTGCTGATTTGTCGGGGGATGAAAGCTTGAAAACCAATCATGTGGGGGAGGCGGTGCAGTATCGGACGATCGATCGGATGCAGTAAGTCAGCAACGGCTCAAAAGACACAATACCCCGATCCCCGACTTCTTAAAGAAGTTGGGGCTCTAACAGTTGATTCGGCGATTTAAATCGCTTCTAAACATACGAAGTCCCAGCAGAGAGGGACTAAGGGATTAAGGGGGTATTTAAGCTCGATTCATGTTGTCCAATTATTTAATTCAGCCACTGAAATGCCCCGATTTTCCCCTGTTTATTGTCTGATTTTGTGCTGCATGGTGCCAGGGTATCACTTGTGACAGTTGCGTAAGTTCTGTTAGTGTTAGATTGGGGGAAGCGACAGCAAACCAAGGCAGCAGTTAAAGTGGCGATCGCGGAAGCTTTAGACCAACTGCCCGAAAGCTAATCAACTGAAGTGTATCAGCGCAAATATCAAGAGGTTTATCAGCACGTCTACGAATCTTATTCTGAGGCCACACACAGTATTTATACCACCGCAGCTTGAAGCTGGTGTCAATGCCACCCACAGCTTTTGTCAAAAATTCCTCATAATTTCATCAAAAATTCATCAAGTTTTTACCCACTTTTTGTCATTTTTACTGTAATTTATGATACCGATCACCCAAGTTGCACGAATCTCCACAACGGCCGAATTTTTAATATTTAATTTCTCGCTCTCCCTTTCCCTCCCTCTCCCTCTCTCTTCCTCTCTCTTCCTCTTTCCCTGGCACCCTCTCGCTGTTTCACCCTAAAATTTTAAATTTTTGAGTGACAAATCATGGCACGATCGCAGCGCGTTTTGATACCATGCAATCAAGCGCAAGACAATCAGGGAATGCACTGGAGGTGTGTAAATGGAGCTTTTAGCAGAACAAAAACGGTGCTTGGATTGCTTGGTAAGCTCGATCGAGCTATTGGGAGGTCGAGTAGACATTCCAAAGCTGGAGCAGATAGCTGAGCTAATCATTCAAACGATGAGAGGGCCTTGGCGCTACTTTCACACGTCGGAACACATTTTTGAGGTCGGGGGGTCAGTCGATCCGATCGAGGTGCTGGCTGCGCTGTTTCACGACCTCGTGTACGTGCAAGTCGATCAGGGCGTTAGTTTCAATATTAGCAGCGCCCTTTGTCCTTTTGTCAAAGAGGTGCGATCGCAGTTAGTTATTAGAGATGAAACCCAACTGCCCGACGATGCCATGTATCAGCTAGTGGCCTCAGTATTTGGGTTTATTCCCGGCAAGACTCTCTCTCCGTTTGGCGGCCAAAACGAATTTTTGAGTGCCGTTATTGCTGCCAAATCTTTGGAGCCTTTTTTGCCAGCTAGTACGATCGCGGAGATAACAGCTTGCATCGAAGCTACTATTCCTTTTCGTCCGGTTTCGCCCAGCGGTTTGAGCGCGATCGAACTTTTGCACCAGCGTTTGGTAAGTATAAATCGCGATTTTAACTTGGGATGGAGCCATGCAGAAATTGTAGAAATTGTCAAGCGTGCTGTCAGGTTAGCAAATAGAGATGTCGAGAATTTTGCCTCTCGAAATTCCTCTAATTTCTTAGACAATACCTGGAATTTGATGCCAGAAACCAACCACGAATTGAGCAATGTTAATTCCTATACTGTTGCCGGATATCGCAGGTCTCTGCAAAAAATGGAAGGATTTTTGAACTTCCTCAAACCAGAACTGGTTTTCCAGCAGTTTATGCAAGAGCCGGACGATGAAACCTACGCTAACCTGATTGTCCGAACTCGCAAAAATATCGAAGTTGCTAAACTTTATCTGGGGGTCAAGCTAATTACTATCGCCATTTTAGAAGCTCTTTCCTACCGTTTGGGCCGCGATATTCCGCTTTCAACGATGATGGGAGAATTGCGCGCACCAGGATTTAAAACCTCGGTTTTGGAGGATTACTTGCCCAACAAACAGATCGCCTACCCATTAGAAACTCAGTTGGAAAAAGAGGTTTTAAATTTGTTAGCAATAGGACGAAATCAAGAATCTCCCTATGATATTAAAAACTCTCCCGTAGCTACGTTTATTATCAAATCTATCGGCTTTGCTGAAACAGAAAACTTTTTGAAGAAAGCTCAAGAGTTTTTTGCAGATCCTACTTCCTCGGAAGAGTTTCTCTCTTACTGCGCTCCCGATGTCATCGAGACCATCTCCTCCGGCGTGATGAAACTCTTTGACAGCAGGAAGAAGGCTTTAGGGAAAGTTAAATTAGTTCACCAAACTGTTTCTTAGGATAGGTTGGCACAATCTTAAAACGTTTTCCATTGCAGAAACCAGGTTTCTTGAGTTCAGCCACAATGTCCGGTTAGTCTGAGATGTTGCATCATTCTCGCTTAACAGGCTTTCGGGCCTCTTCCACAAAAAATGAGTTTTCTTGTGGCGAGTAGGGGTTGGGCAGGAGATCCCGCCCAAAAAAAGATTATTGAGAATGGTGCAATATCTCAGTTTAAACCATAAAAAAAAGTCCTCTTTAACTCATATGTTGCACCATTCTCAATTAGCCTTTTATGAACAGGCTTTCCGGCCTGTTCCACAAGAAAATTTATATTTTGTGGAACAGGCCGGAAAGCCTGTTGCTGACAATGGTGCAAGATATCAGCTTTAAAGGACTTTAGCTATGAGTCTGGGGTTTGAACCCCAGGCGGACTAATTCGACATCCAACTTCTATTGCGGTGAACCAGCCGCACCCTCTGCGCCGGATTTGCTATCAGGTACAGCCGTATCCGTAGGATTAGAATCGCTCTGGCTTTCCCTATTAGTTTCGCCGCTCGTACCTGCTCCAGGAGCGCCCTCATCTTGAGTTGAAGATGGAGTAGCGGAACTCTCAGGTGCTATAGTTGGCGGAGTGGAAGCTGGCTCATTCTGCGGAGTCGGAATCGTAGTATTAGTATTATTTGAGGGCGAAGATGGAGCCGGCGCTGCTTGCTGAGCGGGTCCATCTTGCTGCTGTGAATTTGGAACCGTAATATTGATATTGGGAGCCGGATTTGCTTGAGGAGCCGGATTTGCGTTTTGAGCTGGACTTGGTTGAGGAGCAGGCGTAGCCTTTTGAACTGGAGATGGTTGAACCGGAACCGGAACAATCTTTTGAATGATCGTTTTTTCTCTCTCTATAGTCCGAGTCGGAGCTGGTGCTGCTGAAGGCTGATTCGCTTTCGGTACAACAATCACAGGAGCAGCAGTAGGAGTAGGAGCCTCCTCTGCTCGATTGAAGTAATATACACTGCCCAGAACTAAGCCTGTCAAAGAAGCAAGAAGAATCCCTAACAGTAACCCGCGACCAGCATTCTGATTATCGCGGACTTCTTGGACTCCAACTTGGCGGTGGTTTTCGGCAATTTCACCCTGTACATAACCTTGGTGATGAGCTGCTTCTTTAGAAGCTTTCCCCGTTGTACTCGGAACACTTGTAGTAGTTCGCGTTGTACTGACGTGACCGTTAGTTGCATCTGTATGAACTTCTTGATGAATTTCACGGCTAGAGCTATTTTCTTCGTTAGGTTTCATAATTATCTTCGGCACAACTATTCAAAAAATATTTGTCTGTAGGAGATGCTCTGGTTTGAAAACTTGAGCTAAGCTGTTGAGCATTTAAATCACTTATTTTGATTTACTGTCAAGATTCAAGTGTAAGCGTTGGGTGTTTTGCTCATGCCAGTTTAAATGCTTAACAGCTTTCTGCTTAGGGAGTTTAGAGAACTTTTGGTTTTTCCTTCATTTGTATCCAATCTAACTCGCCAAGGTATTAACCAGGCTCTACCCCCAGAGTGATTGCCCCAGTCCCCAAAGGAATAGAATTAGCCGGACTTCAACAAAGAATACCGGCTAAATAAGTTATTTATAATGCTTGCTCTGCAAGTATATAGCAATCTTTAATGAGTCGTGAATTTTTGACCCCACCCCGACCCTCCCCGAACCCGCTCTGAGGGAGTAATAAATTCACAAATGATGCGAGGATTGCTATAGATGATTCATTACACCCTTAAAAGTGGCAACTTTACGGCCGGAGTGGGAAGACAATTTATCAGAGAAATCGGGAAAAAAGAGAACTGAGTAATAACAGTTACTAGCCCTCTATTTATGAAGCCAGTTTGTGCTTGAAATTGGTTTAAGTCCGGTTAGATAACCACAATTAAGTTTTTAGTAATAAAGGCAAGTTTTTTCTCATCCATCAAGAGAGGATAGTCGTACTCACTACTAACAAGCTTGATTACGGGAAATTAACCGGACAGGAACATTACTAACAACTGAGTTTCTGTTATTCTGTTCTTTCAATGATAATGGTCATGTGAGCGACTAATGCACCTATCGCTCCTACTGCTGCAATGACTGGAAACAAGGCCGCACCGATGACTCCACCGACTACTCCCACCGTCAGAGGAACTTCTACTAAGATCCGTCCCTCTTCATTTTTGATAATGATGCGGCGGATATTTCCTTCGTGAATCAATTCTTTAACTTTAGCAACCAAATCCTCGCCGTTAATTTTTACCTCATCGACGCTAACTTTTTCCTGAGTATAAGCAGGGGTTTCTAAAGGAGTAGTTTCAAAATTAACCTCAGCAACTTTTTGGGCAGAAACTTTTTCAGATACAGGTATTGATTCGAGCTCTCTTGTCCCGACTGGTTCTTGTTCGCGATCTGTAGGTGTGTCCATTTTTTGTTCTCCTTTTAGGTAAAAGTATTTTTGTATAGAATTATATTGAAATATAACACGCCACTTTTTTTGAATCAATCATTCTTTTGGGTGATCTTGCTGCTGCTGTCGTGATTTTCTGAAGGTATGATGATGAAAATTCTCTCACTCTCTCGCTTCTGGGCTTATCCCATCTGTCCCTATCTCCTTGTGCCGTTTAGTTAACTGTCTGCTTCTGGCCCTCGCACCGCCTAACCCCTGAAAAACTTCTAATCCAGACAAGGAAAGGATGAGAGCGACTTTCACACTCTCACAGACTCAGACTCAACAGGTGTACAGGTTGAAATACTGACATTGTACTGAAAGTACGATCGTCCCGCCGTGTATACAGTTACCACATCTAGTTCGGGAAACCGCACATGGAAACCGTCGCTTACTTCCCTCAAATGTCATTTGAATTTAGCTCAGTGCGATCGCCCAACCAAACCCGACCCCCCGAGGTTCCTCAAATCAACATCTTAGAGTTTCTAATGAGAATTGCCTAAAATCAAGGGGGAGGAGAAATAATAATGATCTAAATATTATCGTAACTAAACCAACTTCCTCAAATTGAAGTTGAAGTTGGGGAAAAGTCGGGTAAAATAGAATTATTTCTTTCTGCTTCCTCTTGATTCTCGGTGTCGGATTTGCCAGCGACAGAGTTTGAATCTCAAGTTCGTGGCCCGACGGTACTTTTGTAGAAACTTTTAAGGCACATTAAGCGGATGTGTCGAATGTGAGTTTTAGTGGCGATCGCACAACTTTAGCATCTGCCGGGAAAAATTTCGTCGGTGAAGCTTTGGACTCTCGATGCGGCTAAAGTATAAGCTGCCGAACTTGACAAATTGCTCGCCATCGGCTGTCCCTGGCTGGAAGACTACCTACATTACAATCCTCGGGTTGAGTGCGATCGGCATTTGTGCGAAAAAACTGACAATTGACATTTCTTGGCAATTGCCGGAAACCTGTTTTGCCTGAATTTTAAAATCGGGCGATCGGCTGCCGAGTTGTCGCTATTGTTGTCTTATTGTAATATAATTTTACGCAAGGGGTAATACGAAATGTACTGCCACAGGTCGCAGATGTCTATCCATCTGAACCAAATTAATGTCATCAAACATTAAAAATAGTTATGACTGTTATATTCGGATTAGTAAAATCTTGGATATATAAAATTCAATAGTCAGGTTTCAAAGGGGTGTCTGCTGTTAAATCAATCTAATCGGCAATATCGTTTCGGGGGACACCAGCACGATTTCAGGCAAAAAATAATCCTGCTGAATTAACTGGATTCGAGGGAGCAGAGGGAAGTTGATGACTAAGCTATAAAAAGAGTTGAAAAGGCAGTCTAAATAGTAGGCAAGACTCCAGCAGCCAACCGCAACTGCCAATTACCAAAGGAGGGAGCAGTGTATGAAACTGACGGGTTGAGTCCCCTAAAATCGCCGCTTGGTTTGCGATCGACTCTACAGGAATTAACCCTGTACGACTTTCTCCTAGAATCTGAGTGTCCGGGGGCCGAAGTTGCTAAAATTTTTCAAGCAAACCCTTTAGTTCCCGGCATCATCATCACTCAGCAAGGAAAGTTTATAGGAATGATTTCGCGGCGGCGTTATTTTGAACACATGAGCCGCCCCTATAGCTTGGAGTTATTTTCTCAACAGCCTTTGTTCATACTCTACCGCTTTACTAAAACTGATATGTTGGTTCTCGATCGCGAAACCTCAATTATGACGGCAGTGCGGCAGTCTTTGGAGCGATCGCCCGAACTCATCCACGAACCAATTGTAGTACAAGTAGAACCGGAAACTTACAAACTTTTAGACGTACACCAACTGCTGCTTTCTCAGTTGCAAATTCACGAGTTATCAACCGTAGCGATGCGCGAGTCGCAAGCGCAATTGAGACATCAAGCCCAACAGCTCGAACTTGCATTGCTGGAACTTCAGCGCACTCAAACTCAACTAATTCAAACAGAGAAAATGTCTTCTTTGGGGCAGTTAGTAGCAGGAGTAGCTCACGAAATCAACAATCCGATAGGCTTTATCTACAGCAATTTGCACCACGCTAAAGAATACACGCAAGCTTTAATGCAGATGCTCGACATCTACAGGCACCAGTGTCCCGAATTCATACCGGAAATTGCAGCGGAAGCAGAGAAAATCGAACTCGATTATTTGCTAGAAGACTTGCCAAAAGTCTTAAATTCCATGCAGCAAGGTGCAGAAAGAGTGCGCGACATCGTTTTGTCGCTGCGGAATTTTTGCAGATTAGACGAAGCTCAAATGAAGCAGGTCAACATTCACGACGGTATCAACAACACGATTATGCTGTTGCAAAGCCAGCTTAAAGGGAAACCGGGGCAGGAGGCGATCGAAATTTACAAAGAATACAGCGACTTGCCGCTGGTGCAGTGCTATCCCGGACAGCTCAATCAGGTATTTATGAATATTTTAGTTAATGCAATTTACGCTCTAGTTGAGTCTAATAAATACGAAAATGTTGATAAAAAAAGCGCGAAGAAGTCGCACTCAGGCGAAGAAAAGCAGTCTTGTACAAAGACTCAATCATCAGTTTCTAAGTCTACCCGCCTGGTTCCTACGATTCAGATTCGCACCGAGTTAATTGAGAAAAAAAAGGTAATAATTAAAATTTCTGACAACGGCCCGGGAATGACAGAAGATGTTCGGAAGCGGTTGTTTGACCCTTTCTTTACTACTAAGCCGGTCGGCCAAGGAACGGGTTTGGGACTGTCGATTAGCTATGAAATTGTTGTCAACCAACATGGCGGCGCATTGAAGTGCTTTTCGGAACCGGGAAAAGGAGCAGAATTTGCGATCGAAATTCCCCTTCAACAGTCTTCCCTAGCACAGATTTTGCCTCGCTTTGCGTGATACAGCAGAATGAAGAATGAAGAATGAAGAATGAAGAATGAAGAATGAAGAATGAAGAATGAAGAATGAAGAATGAAGAATGAAGAAGCAATAAAAGTTAGGGAGTCGGCCGTTGAAACCGCTTAAAAGTCAAACTTTCGTCCCTCTTTAAGAGACTAAAGAATAAAGCCCGTCGGCTACCGCGAACCTTTGCAAACCCACTTCCACAAAGGATGACTCGGCCCCCGCTGGCGAATGCGGCGAACTTGTTGTTCCAAACCCTGTTTTTCCCGCAGGGGCAATCCTCGCACCATATTGCGACTTTGCCAAGTTAGCACAGCTAAAGTCATTCCCAAGCACAAACCCAAACCGAGAGTCGGCCAGCGATGAAAAGATAAACCGTAGCGCACTGCCACCCAAGTGAAGTGTTCTAACCACAAAGCGATTTCGCGGCGCAAACCCCAAATGCTCAAAGAACCGACGCTCATCCACAGCAATATCACAGTTAACCAGCGGCCGTAAACTGTTAGTTTGTGAAGCCTTTGGACTTCAATTTGAAAAGTTTCGTCAGTAGTCATTTGTTATTTGTCATTTGTTATTTGTTATTTGTCATTTGTCATTGGTTATTGGTTATTGGTTATTGGTTATTGATGATTTATTATTAGTCAGTCAACAGTTAACCGTCAACAGTTAACCGTCAACAGTTAACCGTTAACAGTCAACTAAACTTCCTCTGACTGGTTGATTCCTTCTGCGGGGACGGGGATGGAGTGGCCGGTGCGACTGCGCCACCAAGCTAGTAGCGTACTGGCAACGAAAATACTCGAATACGAACCAGCAATAAAACCGACAATCAAAGCTAAAGCAAAGTATTTGAGGGTTTCGCCGCCAAACAAAAAGATTGAAAACAATGTCAGCAGCGTGGTAAACGTTGTGTTAATTGACCTTCCCAGCGTCTGCATGACAGCATCATCGACAATTTGATCGATCGACAGTCCGGGATTTAGCTTGATTACTTCGCGCACGCGATCGTAAATTACCACAGTATCGTTAACAGAAAAACCGATAAGTGTCAAGAGCGCTACCACAAATAAACTGTCAACTTCCAGTCCTTGAACTAAACCCAAAAACGAGAAAACACCAAGCGTGACCAACACGTCGTGAAACACAGCCACAAAAGCAAAAAAGGCATAATCCAACTGAAATCGGAATGTCAGATAAGCAGTAATTCCAGCAAAAGAAACCAACAAAGCCAGCAAACCCGAAGTAAACAACTGTTTGCCGAGGGTAGGCCCAACCGTATCAATTTGAGTAGATTGAGGAGCAAAATCGCCTATTTTTTCGCTCAAAGCTGTTTGCAAATTAGTCCGCTGTTCGACATCCAAAGTTTTTGTTCGCAGCGACAAACCCTGCTGTTCTTTGCCGATAACTTGAATGCTGCTGCCAGCTAAACCTTGGGTATCCAGGACTTCGCGGACAGCAGCAAGATCGATGGGTTTACAATTTTCCGGTTTCGTGCAGTCGAGTTCAAATTGCAGCCGAGTGCCGCCGATAAAATCTAAACTGGGGCGCAGTGGTGCGCGGATGTCGGGACGAGTCCAAGAAATCGCCATCGACACTATACCTGCAAGGATTATAGCGGCGGAAATACTCCACCAGAGCGATCGATATTTGATTACACTGAATTTCATAATTTGAAGGAAGAAGGAAGTTCGGCAACGGATTGTGTAACGGATGTAACGGATGTAAGAAGGAAGGAAGAAGTTAACAGTCAACAGTCAACTGTCAACTGTCAACTGTCAACTGTCAACTGTTAAGTGTTAACTATTAGCAGTTTTCGACAAATTAGGACAAAACAACTGAGGTTTCCGCAATGCTGGAAAGCTCAATACTACGAACAGCAGAGTGCGGCTGCAAGTGAGCGCAGTAAACATACTCACTAATACTCCCAATGCCAGAGTTACAGCAAACCCTTTAACTAAACCAGCGCCCAACCAGAACAAAGCAGCACAAGCAATAACTGTTGTGACGTTTCCGTCTAAAATGCTGGAAAAAGCGCGGTAAAAACCCGATTCTACCGATCGATAAAGCGATTTTCCCGCCCGCAACTCTTCCCGCGTGCGCTCAAAAATCAGCACGTTAGCATCCACGGCCATCCCGATGCTGAGCACAAAACCCGCAATTCCCGGCAGGGTTAATGTCACTCCCAAAAGCACGAAAGCTGCCCAAGTTAACAGAGCATAAATTAACAGAGCAATATTGGCAATTACGCCGGGGAGTCGATAGTAGGCAATCATGAAAATCAAGACCAAAATTAAGCCGCCGATACCTGCGTTAATACTGCTTTGAATGCTGTCTCTACCTAAGCTAGCGCCGACGGTGCGGTTCTCAATAATTTCGACCGGCACCGGCAAAGCGCCGCCCCGCAATTGCACTGCCAAATCGTTGGCTTCTTGCGTTGTAAAGTTGCCTTGAATTACGGCACTCCCACCAGTAATTCCTGTCTGGGCAAATTCAACACCAACGACTGGAGAACTGATCATTCTTTCGTCTAGGAAAATACCGATACTGCGTCCGGTGCCGGCTAAATTTTTCGTGAGTTGGGCAAAGAGTTCGCCTCCTTTGGTATCGAAAACAAGAGCAACGTTCCAGTTGTTCCCAGACGCCAAGGGTTGAGGTTGAGCGTCTTTGAGGTTTTCGCCGCCGAGGCCGCTGCTTTTGAAGAGTTTGGCGATCGCCTCATTGCTTCTTTTCAAAGCAGCCTGATTTTCTTTAATAGCCGCCTCATTCGGGGTAGCTCTCAATTCTGTTTGTTTGAGCAGCAATTCCTGCTGCAACTGCCTCTCAATGCCTAATTGTGCTTCTGTTCCTGGCAGTTGTTCCAGAAATTCTAGCTTGGCGGTGCCGCCCAAGACTCGTTCTGCTTGCTGCGGGTCATTTACTCCGGGCAACTGGACGAGAATTTGGTCTTCTCCTACTGTTTGGACTAATGCTTCGGAAACACCCAAACCGTTGACGCGGTTTTCGACGATCCGGCGCACTGCTTCTAACATTCCCGGCTCAATTTTGGGAATTGTGGGGGTAGTTTTTACCTGAATTGTGAGTTGCGACCCTCCTTGCAAGTCTAATCCCAGCCGCGTCGGAATTGTTACTATTACAGTAATAGCGGCGATGATTAAAACAAAAATTAGGGCTAATATTGAACGTTGTTTTTGCATATTTAATTATTAGTCATTGGTTAGTTGGCAGTTGTCAGTTGGCAGTTGGCGGTTGGCAGATTTTAGTCATCAGTCATCAGTCATCAGTCAACAGTCATCAGTCAACAGTCAACAGTCAACAGTCAACAGTCAACCAATGACTATTGACTAATCACTATTTATACTCGCAAAGCTACCATTTTTTGGACTGCCTCGACAATTTGGTTGGGCTGGACAATTGTCAGTCTTTCCAAATTCCCGTTGTAAGGTGTGGGAATATCTTGTGAAGACAGGCGCAAAACCGGTGCGTCGAGTTCGTCAAAAAATCGATCGCTAATCGAAGCAATTAGTTCGGCACCGATGCCTCCGGTTTTCATGCACTCCTCTACAATAATTACTTTGTGGGTTTTGCGAATAGATTCGCCAATTGTCTCCATATCGAGGGGTTTGAGAGAAATTAGGTCGATTACTTCGGGATCGTAACCTTCTTTTAGCAGTGCGGGCAGGGCTTGCAGGACGTGGTGCCGCATTCTGGAATATGTCAAGATGGTGACATCTTTGCCCGATCGCACAATTTCCGCTTTGTCTAACGGCACTAAATATTCTGTTTCTGGCAAATTTTCCTTGAGGTTGTACAGCAGGACGTGCTCGAAGAACAGAACGGGGTTATCGTCGCGGATGGCTGATTTTAAGAGTCCTTTGGCGTTGTAGGGAGTCGAACAGGCGACTATTTTCAAACCCGGTACTGCTTGGAAATATGCTTCTAGGCGCTGGGAGTGTTCCGCGCCGAGTTGCCGGCCCACGCCGCCGGGGCCGCGAACTACCATTGGCATTTTGAAGTTGCCACCGGATGTGTAGCGCAGCATTCCGGCGTTGTTAGAAATTTGGTTGAAGGCCAGCAGCAAAAAGCCCATGTTCATGCCTTCGATGATCGGCCGCAGTCCCGTCATTGCTGCGCCTACTGCCATGCCTGTAAAGCTATTTTCGGCGATCGGGGTGTCGAGCACTCTAAGTTCGCCGTATTTGTTGTAGAGGTCTTTGGTGACTTTATAGGAACCGCCGTATTGACCTACGTCTTCGCCGAGTACGAATACAGAGGAGTCGCGGGCCATTTCTTCGTCTAACGCCTCGCGGAGGGCGTTGAACAATAAGGTTTCTGCCATAGGAGGTGAAGCAATGATTGCAGGAGGGTCAGATTAGAATCTTAACCTTTTGGGGGTGTGGATGAGGAGGCGATCGCAAATTTGACAGTTAAGACTTGAGATTTGGCCAATCTTTATCATAACATTTGTATTATGTCAATTAATATTTAAGTTAAAATAATACTAACTTGCCTGCCCACAGCAAAGGAATATTATGCTCCAGACAAAAACTGAACTAACTCTGGAAGAGTTTCTCGCTCTTCCCGAAGGAGAAGGCGATATTACCTACGAACTTATTGACGAGCAAGCAGTACCGAAGATGTCACCTAAAAAATTTCATTCTCGCCTCACCAGAAGCCTCATCAAAATTCTCGAACAGTGGGGTGAGGAACGGGGAGAAATTGGTGTAGAATGGGCGGTAAAATTAACCAGGCTGGGGCGAGACTTGGTGCCAGTCCCAGACCTTTTATATGTTTCTTACGAACGCTTATCTCCTGACTGGAATCAAGATGAAGCCTGTCCTGTAGTCCCCGAATTAGTCATAGAAATTATTTCACCCGAACAAACTTTCGGTCAGTTAGCTGCCAAAGCGAGAGATTATTTAGATGCTCAGGTATTGCGGGTTTGGATAGTAGATAGCAAGGCGAGAAGCATTACAGTTTTTTACCCCGATGCAGCACCGCAGACTTATATGGGAGATACCCTATTAAAAGATCCACTTTTTGATGGATTAGAATTTACTGCGGAACAGCTATTTCAGATGGCAAAAATACCACCAACCTTTTTTTAGGATGAGTGTGTGGTAGTTCACAAGCTATTCCATTCTTCAAGAGTAATTTGCCTTTCTATAATCTCCTCCGCCTCCCGAATCATCATCCGTAGCTGAGGGACAGAATACTCATCATTAGAGGGAATCGTTAAGCGATACTCCTGATAAATCATAAACTGGTGTTTACTTCCAGAAAAAGGGCCCGAAAAGCCTAGCTGTTGTAATTTCTGGATGAACTCTCGACGCTTACAAGGTGTCCAACGGCTCAAGGCTAGGCTCCTGATTTAAATCAATATTGTCAATGACGGGCATTCGATGTCGCAATTTCAACCCTAGCAAAATCCAGTCTTCCAAAGTTGATCGCAACTCATTTTGACACTCTTTTAAAGTTGAACCAAAGGCGATGACTCCCTTGCAAACGGGAATTTTACCTACAAAGCTATGATCTTCAAGTTTGTCATACATAGCCTCTGTCATTGCTTTGTCAACGTATTCGCTCAGAATGAATTTTACAGTCATTGAGTTTCCTTTCGCTTGGCGAATATTTGGCTATTGGGTATTTAGGGTTCCTCTACAGTTACATTTATTATATTTCTTTTTCGTGTTAAATACCTCCACTCAAAAAATTGCCAATTCCTAGCTGATAAATTACCAATTTTTATCATAATTATTTAATTTTGTCAAGCTCCGGCATTTATATTTCTGAAAAATGTTTTTGCAATAAATCGTGAATAAATCGATAGCGCCGATCGCCCGTTTTTTGCAGCAGCAGGCGATCGCCCGCAGCATCCAAAAAACGCCGGTAATCCCAAGGAATATGACCGCTAGACCACAGCACCAGGTGCAAAATAAAACTTTCAATCCCCGGAATTCCCGGCAACAAAGCACTAATTACCGCAGCAACAGCACCCGCAATTATTCCCCAAATTGACCCGGAGACTAGGCTGGCAATTAATCCCAAAATCACCCAAATCAGCCCGCCAATCAGCTTAACTCCAAACTGATACTTGCGCCGTTCTTCGTCTGTTTGCAGCCAGCTAGACGGTATGCGATCGAGGTAAAATTCTTGAATTCCTTGCTGTTCCATCCTTCTGGCCAACCATCCCAGCCAGTGGCGAATTTGTTCCGGCCGCAGTTCTTTACCTCTGGGATACTGCTTGACTTGCCCGGTCATTTGGTGGCGAATATAGGCAGTTAACAGATATTTGCGCTGTTCTTCTGCGGAAGTTATGCGCTTCCAAGCTTCAATTAAAATATCGTCGTAAGCCAAAGCCATCATGCTCAAAAGCAAGGGAACTTTTGCCAATTTCAACAACTCCGCCTCGTGCTCAATGCTGTACCAAAGTTCGCGGCTTCTGGCTTCTAGCAGATAATTTTGAATTTGAGTTTCTGTTAAAGGTTTCAATAAAACCGCTGCTTGCAGGCGAAATCTAGTGGGGCAGTTTTTGTAAGCTTCAAAACTGCTGCAAGCTACTAAATGTTTGGGTTTAAATTCGCTTTCTACAAACTGATTGATTGCTTGAATGCAGCTATTTTGGCGGTGGTTTTCTACTTCGTCCAAGCCGTCGAGGAGAGGTAACAATTTTTGTTCGGCAACCCATTTTTTGCCGACAGCAGGAGAGATGCCGTATTTGAACTGAAGTTGAGCAATTAACCAATCTGCGATCGCCCCAGATTCTGCTTTCCATGATCCGAGTTCAAACAGCACTGGTACGGGGAAACTAGCATCTTTTTGGGCGCGGGAAACTAACACCCGAGCTAATTCTAGCAGCGTCGTAGTTTTGCCTGCACCCGTCGCTCCCAAAATTACCAATTTGCCGCCGGTGCGATCGAACACTTTAGCAATGCTTGCTTTGGGAGGAAGCCGAAAACTCGGACGGTTGCCCGCTTTCACTTCCACATCCCAACAGCGGTTAACACCAACAGGCGACGAGTCTTGAGCAAGGTTAGCCAGCACAGCAGCGTGCAAAGACTGCGCGAGGCCTGCTTGGACTTCCTGCTTCACCTCCTCCAACAATCGATCGCGAGGCGGTTGTAATCTCAGAGGAATCAATTTTGACATTTTATGTACCTCGCGCTGAACGCTTACCTTCGCAAATTTGCGCGCAAATAACCCAGAGCAAGATTACCATCAGTATAGGCGTCCAGTATATATTGACTCAAATTATTGCGGCAATTATGGATCTGAAATTTTATCTAAAAATCCTGACCCTGTGGCCCGCACTAGGTATTTCCACTATAAATTAACTGGCGATCGCCCCAACTCCCAAACAAAAATTATTAGTATAGATACAGAGAGGGTTTTTTATGTCATTTACGAAGGCTCAAATCATCACAGTAAGCTTAGCAGGACTGGCAACAGCGGTGGGAGTGGCTGTTGCAACTATACAGTCGGGTGCGATGAAACAATCCCATCTTCCCCTTGCAGAATCACCGGCCTCCACCAGAAACGAGATTGCAGGGCCGACGAACAACCCTGAATCTCGGCAACCAAAATCTCTGCAAGCACAAACCCCGGCTGTAGAATCTCCGAAATCCCAACCCCAATCGGCAAAAACCCCAGCACTTCAATCCTCGCTAGTTGCAGGAGTCTCTGGGCGAAAAGTTGAGCCAGTAGTTGTCACACCGCCAAATTCGGGTTGCAAAATCAGTATGGCTGTAGTCAGCGATCCGAATCCACCGCTAAATGTGCGATCGATCCCGCAAGTAAGGGGCAGCAACATAGTAGGAAAACTTAAAAATAATACCTTTGTTTCAGTCGCCGAAGAACAAAACGGTTGGCTGCGAATTACCGATCCGCCCGGTTGGATTGCCAAAAACCGCACCGAAAGCAGTTGTTCTAACGTCAACCAGCAGATTAATTTTCTGCCAGGAGGAGATGAGGCCATTGTTAAAGGTCGAATTATCGGCGGCGGCAGCCACTCTTACCAGATTCGCGCTCGAAAAGGTCAAACAATGACTGTTAGGAATCGGCAAGAAGTTTTCCCGCAAATTATAACTCCTCGTGGCAAACTTTTAGCAGGAAATCCTTATGAAGGAAATGAAACAGAGTGGACTGGAAAAGTGCCAGTAACTGGCAATTACACATTTGAACTCGACTCAAATTTCCGCGGCTATGAATACGAATTTTATGTGCGAGTCCGATAATTTCCAAGAAGACCGGGCGGTTGAAACCGCGTCTATACAGACAAAACCCGCCTCCGCGGGTTGAAGAGTGGGCGGTTAAAATTACCTTCTTTTCTTCAGTCCGCGGAGGCGGACTTCGTTTGTGTAGACGCGGTTTTAACCGCCGTCTTAGCTAATTAAGGAATTTCAGAAAGCGACACATTTAAAATTGCAAACTTCTGCCAATCTTCCGAATCAAAGTGCCACCATTCTGTTGTTATGCCAATAAATCCCTGTTTTTTCATCGCATCCTTAAGCACTTGACGATTTTTCCGAGATTGCGCGCTGCCGCCTTGATAATCTGCGTGAGCTTTTTTGGTAAAATCGTCATAGGGCGTTGGCATTTCTAATTCTTTGCCAGTGCGATCGACTAAAGTCAAATCAATAGCAGCACCGCGATTGTGCCGCGAACCCCTAGCAGGATTAGCAACATAGCGCGGATCTGGCCAAGCTTGCCACATTTGCTTAGTCACAGAGAAAGGCCTGTAGCAATCGTAAACTTTCAAACCCAACCCGATTTTTTCTAAGTCTGTTTGAACTAGCGCTAATTTTTGAGCAACAGAAGCTCTTAAAGCGCATTTGGCTACAGTGTAAAGTTTTCGTTTCAAGAAATTGTTAGTAGTAGCGTAGCGGATATCGAGGCGAATGTTGGGATTTACTTTGCGGATGTCAACAAGGCGCGCCCAACTGGGAAGTTGACTCATGAAAATGCTTTCAGGTGCGATCGGGCTTGGTTCTGGTTGGGTAATTTCCACTCTTGGCGGTTCTTGGGCGCGGACAAATATTGGTTGGTGCAGGCTAATTGCCGAGAATAATACTAATACAAATAAAATTAAATATTTGGCAAATTTACTTATTTTCATGGTTCTGTAAATTTAATATTTTATCTTGTTTTTGTGGCATTTCATGTTTTGAGGGATTTTCGCGTTTTTCCGACAGTCCGACAGGGGTTTAAACCCCTGTCTCATAGCGAAAGTCCTCTAAAGAGGACTAAAATATTTGTCGAAAATTTCGATCTATCTTAGAAGTCTTTCAGTCGGTTTCAACCGACTTTAGCTATGAGACGGGGGTTTGAACCCCAGCGGACTAAAATATTTGTCGAAAATTGCGATCGCTCTTAATGAATCTTTCAGTCGGTTTCAACCGACTTTAGCTATGAGACGGGGGTTTGAACCCCCGGCGGACTATCTCATAGCGAAAGTCCTCTAAAAGAGGACTAAAATATTTCTCTACAATTTTGATCTATCTTAGAAGTCTTTCAGTCGGTTTCAACCGACTTTAGCTATGAGACGGGGGTTTGAACCCCCGGCGGACTTCTCGAACTCATTTTAAATTCTTGTTAATTATCTTCAAATTCCCAAGCGCTGATACACTAAATCTAAATGCCTTAATTGATACTGCGGATCGAAACAATCATCAATTTCTTTTGTCGTCATGCGAGCAGTAACGCTAACATCTTTGGAAATTAAATCGTAGAAATTGCCGCCCGTTTTATTCCAAGCTTGGTGAGCACAAGATTGTACAACTTTGTAGGCTTCTTCGCGGTTCATGCCTTTTTCTACTAAGGCTAACATCACTCGCTGGCTGAAGATTACTCCGCCGTAAAGGTTCATGTTGCGCTTCATGTTTTCGGGATAGACTAGCAGGTGTTTTACTAAGTCTGTGGTTTCTACTAACATGAAGTGAGTTACTGTAGAACTGTCGGGTAAAATCATCCGTTCTACGGAACTGTGAGAGATGTCTCTTTCGTGCCAAAGCGCTACGTTTTCTAAGGCTGCGACGGCGTTGGCGCGGACAACTCTCGCCATCCCCGTGAGTCTTTCCGCTCGAATTGGGTTGCGTTTGTGGGGCATGGCGGATGAGCCTTTTTGCCCTTTGGAAAAGAACTCTTCGACTTCGAGCACGTCGGTGCGTTGGAGGTTGCGGATTTCTACTGCGAAACGCTCGATCGATGCGGCTAAGAGTGCTAAGGTTTGGACGTATTCGGCGTGTCGATCGCGCGAAATGACTTGAGTGGATGCACAATCGGGTTCGAGTCCGAGGTTTTGACAGGCGATCGCTTCAATGCGCGGGTCAATATTAGCATAGGTTCCGACTGCACCGGAGATTTTGCCAACTGCGATCGACGATCGCAAATTCACCAATCTTTCACGGCTGCGAAACACTTCTGCCAGCCATCCAGCTAGTTTAAAGCCAAAGGTGATGGGTTCGGCGTGAATTCCGTGCGATCGGCCCACCATGACGGTATTGCGGTGCTGTTGGGCCTGATAGCGAATAGCTTGACTCAAATCTTCGACACGTTGTAACAAGATATCGACGCTAGCAACTAATTGCAGCGCCAAAGCGGTATCGAGCACATCGGAACTGGTTAAGCCGAGGTGAATGTAGCGGCCGGCATCGCCTACATATTCGTTGACATTTGTCAAGAAAGCAATCATGTCATGGCGAACTTCCTCTTCAATTTCGAGGACTCGTTTCGGGTCAAAATTAGCCTTAGCTTTGATTTCTTCGACTGCGGCGGCGGGGATGTAGCCGAGTTCGGCTTGAGCTTCGCAGACAGCGATTTCTACTTGTAGCCAGGTTTTTAGTTTGGCGTTTTCAGTCCAGATGTTGCCCATTTCGGGCAAGGTGTAGCGCTCTATCACGGTTGGGAGTTGGGGAATGCGATCTCACCATTGTACCGCTATGTGGCACTGGGGATAGGTCGGGTTGGCAGGGGCGATCGGGTTAAAGGGCGATCGGCTACAATAATTTCAACCCGAAACTTCAGAACCATGAAATATACAGTTGTTATCCAATGGTCAGAATGCGATCGATGCTTTCTCGTGTTTTTGCCAGATTTTGAGGATGTAATGCAGCCTGTAAGTCACGGAGATTCTTATGAAGAAGCTATCTACAATGTGCGAGAGGTAATAGAATTACTAATCGAGAGTTGTCAAGCTGAAGGCAAACCATTACCAGCAACTAAGAAACTAGAACGATTATTTCAATCTACGCTACAATTCACTCATGCCTAAAAAGATCAGAGAATTAAAAAGCCTATTACTAAAAGCAGGGTTTACTTACCGACAGGGAAAGGGCAGTCACACTGTATGGGAACACCCTTTATTACCTGAAAAAATTACACTGTCAGGTAATGATGGCGATGATGCACCAAATTATCATGAAAAAAGAGTAATATCCGATTTGCAGAAGCTGAAGGAGATAGAAGAATGAATAGCCATTACAGTCTCATCATCGAGTGGTCAGAAGAAGATCGACTTTTTGTTGTCAGCTTGCCTGAGTTTACCGATGTCATGCAGCCTTGCACTCACGGACACACTTACGAGGAAGCGGCCAAACACGGACAAGAATTGTTAGAAACCTTGATTGAGCTATATCAAGAAGATGGCAAACCTCTACCAGAACCTCAGACATTGGGGAAACGACTACAAATTGCTTAAAGTTGTTATACAATCTCTGCTACCATTCACCATAAACACCAACTAAAAACCCTATGACTTCTCAAGCCTCCAACCCAAATGTCCAAGACCTGCAAAGACAGGTGATTGCCCTGTTACAAGAAGTTAGCACTCTGATGGGTCGCGCTAGCAAAGAACTTAAGTCTGAGGATAGCCCAAAAAGCAAATACCAGATATATCAACAGGAAATTGAAAAGGAGATTGGTAGAGTCACAGACCTAGAACTCAGAATGGCTATTGCCGCACCGATGAATGCTGGCAAATCCAAAATTATTAATGCTATTATTGGTCAAGAACTCCTGCCAAGTTCTGCTACAGCGATGACAACGCTGCCAACAGAGATTATATTGAAAGAAAATGCAGCAGAGCCGATTTTAAAACTGAGTCCTCGAATTTGTGAAGCATTTAAGAAAGCATTGGATGCTATCAGGCTGAAAATTGAGCAGCAAGGGATGGAAGAAGTTCTTAAGCAGACTGGTGAATATCCGCATTTAGCAAGTTTACTCCAAGAAATCCACAGTCATACAGATTTTGGGATTTCCGAAGAAATCTATGGCAGTAAGAATATTAACAAGATCCTGACAGAGTTGAATCATATTATCCGTCTTTGCAACATTTTGGCCGTATCCCAAGATCAAGATCCTCTCCAGTTGCTCAATGACAATGACATTCCATCTATCGAAACTCCTTTTTTCAGAACACAGCAAAATCAACAACTAGAGAAGCTAGGTAATCTTGTAATCGTTGATACGCCTGGGCCAAGTGAAGCCGGAGTCAGCGAAAAACTAGAAATTGTAGTTTCCAAGCAACTTAAGCGTAGCCAACTTGTGCTACTTGTCCTTAATTTCACTGAATTGAGGGCTGAAGCAGCCGAAAAGATTAAAGCAGAAGTTCACAAAGTTATTAGAACAAGCAGTCAAGAAAATTTATATGTTTTAGTTAATAAAATTGATGAGCGTCGTCGAGGTGACATAGATACCGAAATGGTAAAAAAATTTGTTGCTAATAACCTCGAACTGGCCAACACAGACCGCGTATTTGAAGTTTCTGCTAGGCAAGCATTCTGCGCTAAGGATTTTCTCCGTCAATCATCTCTCAGTGGTCAAGATATTAAAGATGCTGAAGCGGCCCAAGCATTAGCTAGAGAAGTATGGACTGTTGATTGGGAAGATGAACTGAATGATGCAACTGTAGATAAATTACAAAAGAAAGCGGTAAAACTTTGGGAAGTATCAAAGTTTGCATCTTTTCTGGAAGAAGCAATTAATGTAATTTTGCTACAAGTTGCCCCCCGCTGCATGGAGTTTGCATTGAATCGTTGTCTTACTGATCTAAATGATTTATGTAATAATGCAAAAAATGACCTGACTTACATTAACAGTAATGCTGAAAAGCTCCAGCAAGCAATTGAGGATCTTAACAAAGAGCTTTCTAGTCTAACTGCTTGCCGTCGGAGTCTAGATGAAGGGGTTGCCCAGACAAAAAAGCAAATAAAGGAAACCGTAAACGCAAACCTAGAAAACCTCAAAAAAGACGTAAAAAACGAACTTGAGACACTATTGAAAAATTATGTTTTAGATTCTGCTAGAAAAGTATTTTCCAATTTGTTGGACGACATATCCAACATCTTTAATAGAGATAAGGATGAATTTGAATTTGATAGTAAGCAAGATGCCAAGCTATTCGCTGAGCAAATAGCAGCTTCGGCGAAGCAAATTATTGAACGTCAATTGGATGTCGCTTGTAAAGAGACGAATAAACAGACTGAAGGCAGGATTCAAAAATTATCCGAGTTACTAGATAATGAAACTAAGCCTATTATTGAACGCGCTCAAGATCGGTTAAAAAGAGATTTTGATGTTATTTTTAAGCCAGATATACTCAAGCTGGTTGATATTTACATAGAAGTGAATACCCCTAATCTTGAATTCAGAGGATATGGGTTATCTGATTTACTCGCAGCATCGTTAGAAGAAGCATTTGGTAATTTGTGGGTGCAGTTTGCTGCTCGTTTAGTGGCAATGGTAGCTAACAATCCAATACTCAGCGCAATTTATGGTGGAGTTAGCACCGTTTTTAGTTGGATCGGTGTGAACTTAGACAAACTTGTATATAAAGAAAGATATACAGTTAACATAATCCTTTTCATGGCTGAAATAGTTAAATTTTTTGACAATAAAGTCGAAGAAATTCAAGAACAATCTAACCGATTGATTGAGCAATCATTGGATCAACAAATTAAAAGGTACTTTGAGGCTCTAGACTCTATTCTAGGTGATTATACGAAGGATTTGGAGCAATCACGAAAAGCTCAAGCTTTACCTTTAGAAACACTGAAAGAATTAAAGCAAGCGCTTGAATCATTTTCAGTAGGTAATGATAAATTACAGGTGGATAACTTGAAAGAGAAGGCTAATGAACTTCTGAGTCAGGCAAAACTATTAATAGCAAGATGAGATGCGTTTGTGTTTTTTACTAATTTAAGATTTCTGGAACAGGAACTTATTAACTAAACTAGCTTTGTTCAAAGCAATATCAGTCAAATATGGAATAAGTGCCAAGCCGATACACTCTGCTAAACGGGGCGGCACAGCATTTCCAATTTGCCACATTGCCTTTTTCATCGAGCCTTCAAAAATAAATGAATCCGGGAAAGTTTGCAATCTAGCCATTTCGCGGGCAGAAATAACCCGATTCAGATAAGGATGAATATGAGTGCCGCCGTGATTTTCTTTCACAGTCATGCTCGGTTTCCCCGGATACTGTCGCTTGAAAGCATCTGCATAGCTTGCATACAAAGAACCTCCAGGCGGAACTTTAGCAAGTCTTTCCATATACTCAGCAGAATGGCGAGTCCACTCATGGTTAATTTCAGGTATGCGAGTATACTCTGGCAAATCATCAATTGCTGACTCAATTGCTGTGTATTGTTCAGACAACAATTGCGGCTTTGGATAGGGATTTGGCATCCCAAATCTGTTAGCAATAAAAATAGCTCGCGGCCTGATTTGCGGAATTCCATAGGCGGCTGATTCCAGCACCGCAACGGAAACGTGGGGATAGCCAATTTCCTCAAAAGCCTCGCAAATCGCTTGCTTAACAGCCCCTTTCTGTATCGTCAGAATTCCCGGCACATTTTCCATCACCACGTACCAGGGACGTATTTCCGAAACGATGCGGACAAACTCTCTAAACAGACGGTTGCGAGGGTCATTGGGGTCGCGTTTTCCAGCAACTGAGAAACCTTGACACGGCGGCCCACCTACAACAAGATGAACTTCCGACGAACCAATTTGAGCGAGCAACTTTTGGGAATTTAAGTTTTTGATATCGTCGCAAAAGTGATGACAATCAGGAAAATTTTTGATATGAGTTGCAGAAGCAATCGGGTTAATTTCAACACTTGCTACTGGTTGAAAACCTGCTTGCAATAAACCTTGTGTCATTCCGCCAGCACCGCAGAAAAGATCGACAAATCTATAGTCTGAGGCGGGGATTGACTGAGATTCAACATCAATAAAAATCTTGTAATGATCGGAGTCATCTGCTTCTAGTTCCCGTTGGATACGTTCGTAACGCCCTAATTTTGCTTGCTTCGGCTTTTTTGCAGGAATTGTCTCTTCCTTATTTGAGAATAAAGACAGTTGTATTGCTTCCATTTTACATTTGTTTACGGCATCATATCTATTGTACGGTACGGAACGAACGGAAGCATCCCAAATTAGTACAAGCTATTATCATAGCTGGCAAAGACGGAAATGATGCTAAACTATATTTAGAGAAGTTAGTCAACTTTGCAGAAGATGAAGGAGATAGAAGAATGAATAGCCATTATAGTCTCATCATCGAGTGGTCAGAAGAAGATCGACTTTTTGTTGTCAGCTTACCTGAGTTTACCGATGTCATGCAGCCTTGCACTCACGGACACACTTACGAAGAAGCAGCAAAACACGGACAAGAATTGTTAGAAACCTTGATTGAGCTATATCAAGAAGATGGCAAACCTCTACCAGAACCTAAGACATTGGGGAAACGATTGCAGATTGCGTAAAACGAAACGCTTGAGGCCTTAAGACAAATCGAAGCAGAGGAGACAGAACCATGAAATATACAGTTGTTATCCTATGGTCAGAATGCGATCGATGCTTTCTCGTATTTTTGCCGGAATTTGAGGATGTAATGCAGCCGGTAACTCACGGAGATTCTTATGAAGAAGCTATCTACAATGTGCGAGAGGTAATAGAGTTACTAATCGAGAGTTGTCAAGCAGAAGGCAAACCATTACCAGTCACTAAGAAGCTAGAACGATTATTTCAGGCTGCATAAATTTGTTCAAACTGAGATATTGCACCATTCTCAATAACCTGTAGCAGCGGGCGATGCCCTGCCCTTCGACTTCGCTTAGGAACCGCCTAGCTGAAGGGTTCACTCTTGAGCTCTAAATGTTGCAGACAGGTGAAATAAACCCGCCCCCACCCACTTTAATCATCTAGCGATTGATAGCACCAACTTGGACGGCGCAGGAGATTGAATGTATCTAGGTATCGAACTTGGGCGGACGGATCTACTGTAGCAATCGCTTCATTCAATAAGCCTTGAGGGCTATCTATGTTCCACAAAGGATGAACAATAATCACCATTTTATCGCCCACGACAAAACCCGGTAAAGTGCCGAACTGTTCCCCAGAACAACTAAACGAAGCACAAAATGTATCGCGCAGTTTAGTTGCTGTCTGTACCCAATTTTCTAAGTCTGGAGTAGAAAAATCCCCATCTAATCCGCATTGAAAATCACTGCTAGCCAATCCCCTCAGCAAGGAAAGCCCCAAACGCCAATCCAGCAAACCGTGATAGTTCATATTGCGGTACTGCTGCAAGCAATCGTAACAGGAAGAGTCGCATTTGCGGCGGTGTTCAGGTGACATAATTGCCTCAGCAAAGCTATTTTGAGAATTCAGAATTTTGCTTGTCAGGATGTCTTCCCAGTGCTCAGCTAGCCAGTAAGTGAATCCAGAACCATTGGCAAGCCGATCGCTAATTACAATTTCCCCTACTTTTTTATCCTCTAATTCAACCTGTCGCAAACCGCTGATGTCTAATTCTTCTGGATCGATATCTAACTCCTGTGCCGCTACAGCACGAACCATGAAAGCGGCTGAGTAGAAAGCAGCTTTGACAGCAGAACCGGGTGCAATAGGATCGAGGCACAATCCATCTGGTACAGCAACGGGCTTAATTCGCAGCACGCCAGTGGTTTTTGGGGCAATTATGGCGATCGCCTCTAATTCGCCCTGCGGTTTAAACCTCACCCCGTCAGACTTATTATGGAATCGCTCATCAATCCACTGATCGGGTAAGAGTTTGTCACCGCGTCCAAATGTGGCATTTCCGATTGCTCCCTTAAATAGCTGTCCTCGATTGTCATTGACGCGGAAAACGCGGCCAGACTTAGAGAAAGCTATCTGAGTATTCGTGTTATTTACTAAGTTAAAAGGTGGAGAGTTTGATTCGGCTACGCTACCTGCACCTGTAATTAACAAATCGTATTCATCTTTCGCGTCAGATCCAGGATTTATGCTGGTACGGAAAGCTAAAGGGACAGCCCACTGAAAAACTCGAAATCCCTGTTCCTCAGTTGCCCCGCATTTCGGACAGATTGTATCTTCAAATATTGTATTAGAGGTTGCCGTATGTTGGCAGCGCTGACACCTCAACATCCATTTGCGATCGCTCAGAGGTTTGCCAGCAGGAACTAACCCGTTTTTAGTGTCGGGAATTAACGATGCTGTAAACCCGATCGCAGTATAAATTCGCTTGTCTTTAGTTTTTTCGGAACCGGGGGCAAATTCAGAGACAGCTAAATCTAAATCTCGATTGATAGTAGGAACTTTCTGTTTTCTAGACGGTTCGTGATGGTACAAATCGCGCACTCTTGAAGGCATCCCGTACATCGGCATAATCCCGCCCTCCGCAAGGCGTTCTGCCAGTCCATCTCCAGTCAATTCTAAGTTATTGGCGCACTCATTAATTTTATCAAACAACTGCTGACGTGCATAGATTTCTAATTGATCGCGATCGATACCTGCAACGCCGACTAGCAGAGAATTTATTACCTCAGTTACTTCACAAGAAGTTCCCAACCAGTGGCGAACAAGTTCGCGGCGTTCTTCAGTGTTCTGCCAGTTTTTAACTGTGCCAAATTCACCGTGACTGTCAGGCTTTTTTTCCACCTCCCAGCAGTTGACACCAGCAGCAATAAATGCTCGTCTCAAACATTCTTTGGTTAGGAGGCGCTGGGTGATCTCAACCTGTGACATAGCAAGAAAAGGAACTGGCGGCGGATCGCCCGTAATTTTTTCAGGATGTCGGTAATAAAACTCATCGTGCGATCGACCGCGACAGAGAGTCAGTACAATAGCGAAAGGCTGACCGCGACGACCCCCGCGACCCGCACGCTGCTGGTAATTAAAGCGCATGGGAGGCATATTTGCCATCACAACAGCCATTAAACTGCCAATATCAATTCCCACCTCCATTGTGGTTGTGACGCTCAAAATATCAATAATATCTACTACTGGGATAAAATCTCTGTCTTGTTCGCCAAAATTCACAATGATGTTGCGGAAATGTCGCTGTCTTTCGGCTTGATCGTCGGTTTGCCCGGTCAACTCTTCGCAGTGCAACCGCAACGGTTGACGCTTATTTACAGCTTGGGTGGCGAAATAATTGCGGTCGTACAAATCCGCACAAATTTTATTAGATACAGTTGGTAAAGGTGCCAAGCAATTAGTACAAATACCTCCGGCGCGGTGCAGGTGATGGCGCTGGCAAGACCCGCACTGCCACACGGGGTCATCGGACACAGCAACTCGTACAGATAAATGTCGAGGATTAAGTTTAAAGTGGTGATGCTGACCGTATTCGCAAATGGCAGATTTCAATGCGGGCTTCAATTCCTGTTCTGAAATTCCGCAAGCTTTTGCACACTCTTTAATATAATTTCGCAAGTTTGAGCGCGCATCACTCCAGTCTTTCCAGTCATTTAGCGGATACTCTTGAGGTTGTCTTGGATATCTATACAATTCACCTAAAATTCGCAAGCAGCCATCGCCAATGCTCTCAAATACTGAGCTTGAAAGCCCGCATTGAATGGCTAGCTGTTCTAATTGATTCGGGGGTAAATTCAGACGAATATAGCCCAATCCCGATGCTTCAATCCCAAAATATAGACGACTAAACAGCGTGTCGCAGACCTCAGATTTAACTTTTTCTCGAAGTGTCGTGTCTCGCCTTGTTTGTGCTTCAGCGCACAAGTCTGGTTTCCACCCGCCGGTGGCAAAGTCAAATAATTTTGTCCAATGGTGGTACTTTCCTTCATAGGAGAAATCTTGGTAAATAACATCGTTACCGGCAGGGTTAACACCTAAGTTTACTAATCGCTCGATCAGGAGTCCTGGGTCTTGGGAATTCTCAATACCTTCAAATAGCGCTCTGAGAGGAACTGTGCGGGTATTGCCTCTTTGCTGGATTTCGTTGAGTAGCTTCTGAGCGTTATTTCTCCCATTTTGTAACAGTTCTAAATCTTCAGGATCGAGACCTTCTGGCAATGGCTTGTCAACGTTTTTAATTGCTTTTTGCATCTGGTCAATAGCTTTTGGGTGGCGTTGAGCAAATAATAGGGCTTCTGAACGAGCAGGCAGATTGTGTTGTTGAATATCTTGTAATAGGCACAATTCTCCGATCGCCAACTGTCCGAGTTCATCAAAAAGTGCTTCTCGTACCAGGTCGTCGTAGTGCGATCGCTCAATGCCATTTGATATAGAAGCGGCATCCTCGCGACTGTCAGAAAACACAACTAATTTGCGGGATTCTGCATCTTCCGGTAACTGATAAAACAGTTCTTTGGAAAGTAATTGACTCACTTTAGAAAAACCTGTGCGGAACCAACGAACAGGCGATTTCTTTTTTTTCTTAGGATGGCTGTAGTTAGCAGCACAGCAGGGACAAATTGAGGGTAATGCTCCAATAGACTCTTGCTTCTCTACTGAGAGCGATCGCAAGTGAAACAGATAGCCTTTCACCCACTGTTCGTCCGGGGAATTTGGATCTCCTAGAATAACACGACCGCTGCGGGTATCTAACGATGCTTTATCCCAGGAGGCTTTCTCGCCGCCTTCACCTTGTCTCGATGGCTGTTTCCAACCTTTGCAAACATCTTCATTAATATTTCTAAAAGGCCAGAAAATGGCAAATTCAGAATACTTGCGGCGATCCAAAGCTATGGCTGTTTTGCGATCGGGTATGCCTTCAATATCTGGTTCAGTAGGCAAAAGTTCCCATCCGTCATTATTCTGTCTTGTCAGCCTGTTTCCCCCTAGAAACACTGTTCTGCACTGTTCGCAATAAAGCAGTTCTAAAACTCGGTACTCGTCGTTGTAAAGTATGGGAGGATTTTCTACAAATAGTTTGCCAACTGGTCGATTTTTACTAATTTCATTTTCTTCGCATCCGTAATTCGGTTTAGTGCAAGCCCAAAGCCCCTCAATATTCCTGAAAAACCAGTGTAGCCGGAAAGATGGCAAAGATTTTTCGTTAGATAAACCGCGAGTGGCTAGAAGTCCTTTTACCGCGAGTCTGAGGTTTTCATCGGGTAAGTCATTACCAAAAATCTTTTCAGCAAAATTCGCGATCGATACGGCACGAATTTTGTCATCAACGTTACAAGCATCGACCATTCTAGCCCCAACCTGCGCGGTTTCAGATTCCACAATTTGGCGGCAAGCACTGTATGCAGCCGTTGACTGCAAGGTTTCTATATTATTGATTTCTGGTGCTACTGCCAAAGCGATAAACGGTTCGCTATCCAGAAACTCTTGACCTTCGATTGGTGGAATTTGTTCTAAATGACCAGGTATAATTTGCTCAGAATTCCATTCGGCACCAAAGAATTGATTCAGAAATTCTAAGCTTTTTGGATCGTCTGGTTCCAAAGATGCACTAGAGGCAAGAATCCGCAATTTTGGATGACCGGGATGCAGCCCTAAACGTTGCAGCAACAGTCGCAACAAATAAGCAACTTCTGTCCCAGAAGTGCCGCGATACAAGTGCAATTCGTCAACAATTAAATGAAAGATGCTACCATCTTTGTTTAACCATTCCTTTGTTTTTTCAAAAATATCTCGCTCGATATCGCGCATCAGCATGATACTGAGCATAGAATAGTTGGTGATTAAGATATCTGGCGGGGAATCTTTCATATCCCAGCGGCAGCGCATTTCTGATCCATCTAAACGTGGGAAAAAGAACCTCACATCTCGATCGTCAGCGCGATCGGCGTGTTCGCTAGCGCGATCGGCTGATAACTGCATCTGCTGCATTGCTTCCAGCAGTTCTTCTATTTTTTTGCCATGAGGTTTACGATTTTCTTTGTATTCATGCCCCGGTACGGGAGTAACGCCATTGTATCTCCCAAAGTAAAGTCTATTTCCGTTTCTATTATTTTGAAACCAATCGCGCGCTGCTTGAGAATCTAAAGCGCGGCGGAGCCTGGTAAGCTGGTCTTCAACTAAGGCATTCATGGGATATAAAATTAGGGCGCGAACGGCAGCATCCCGCTTTTCGTGACTTCTTTGAGAAACGCGATAAGACCTTTTAAAACTGCGATTTTTTGTTACTCGTGGGTTACATTCGTCTTGCCAATCCTGATTTTTCCACCAGTCATTGAGATGAGGTAAATGTGGATTTGGAGCATTCCAATTTCTCGATTCTTTGGCAAGGTAAGCAAACAGGGGCAACAGGAAAGATTCGGTTTTACCTGAGCCAGTACCAGCCGTTACTACAGCATTTTGACCTTCTAATGCCTGTCGCAGCATTTGGATTTGGTGGCTGTACAGTTCGTAATTGCCTACAAGTCCGCAGGAGGCAAGTTGTTTAAAGTCTTGAAGGGCAGTTTCATCTAATCCCGGTACATTTGAAATATCTAAATCATTGATGGTTTTACCTGATTTTTGATAGCTGGGCATCGGTTCAATCCAGGGTTCTTGATGGAATGCACCGGGTTGGCGCAGCAGTCTTTCCCGTTCTCGTTCAATTTCGGGGAATTGAGTTCCGAAAGCGGTTTTTATATAAAGTAGAAAGTTGTCGCGAATTGTGTTGAAGGCGTTAATTGGGTCGTGCATAAATTACGTCACTATGTTATATTTAAAGATTGCTGCAAGAGTGTCTGCCCTAATTTAGCTGCGGTCATTTCTGCTATTTGAGGGGGAATTGCGGAGAATAACTTGAATCCCTGAATTTGCGGAAGAACACGCGGCATTGTTTCATATTTTGGTGCATAACCAGAACAAAGGGTTAGGGCTCTTTCTAGGAGTCGTGGCAGATTGGCGCTGGCTGGTACTGCCATAATGAATCTGTGTTTGTCGTAGATAAGAACATTCCGCCGCAGTGCTTTGAGAACAGCATACCTTCCCCAATCAAGGTCTATTTCCGCACACTTTCCGTCTTGCCAAAGATAGTAAACTTTGGTGTTTCGTGATGGGTGACTGTATTGGCTAAGGCGAATGGGGCAATCGGTTTCTTTTATGGATTGAAATTGTAAATAAATCGGGTCAAAGGTTTTGCTCTGCCAGTTTAGCTCTGTGTCATTATACCATTTGAGGGTAGCTAAGTAATCGTCAATACTGGCGGAAAAATGCAGCACAGACCAGGCTGAGGGCGTTTCGATAAAAGGTATTTTAAGGGAATTCGCGATCGCCCTCAATTCTCCTACATCCTCTGCTTGTACAGCCACTCGCTGCGGTATCAGCCCTAATTCACTGGCTTGTGCTGTGACTTCAAGGTTGATGTGATGTCCCACCGACTGACAAGCATTTGATAATTGTGCGATCGTATTGGGCGATCGCGCTCCTGCTAAAATGGCTTGAGGAAAGCCGGCACAAGGCAATCGCACCAATACAGGACTCGCTGCATAAACCTTATTCTTGCTGCTATCATCGCTAAAATTAAAGTCACAGTGACCCAGAGAATCGAGGGCGCGAATTGCTTGCAATCTTTTATTCTTAATTCCGTCTTTGTCTGTGTTTTCCTCCCTCAAACCCGTCTCAAGATTATACAAATAATCAAAGGTTTCCTTAAAGGATAGCCAAGCAAGTTCCTTTTTTGCTGAAATAACGTAGAGCAGTTTTTCGCTAGTTTCAGACACGTTCTGCCTCCTTTTGAAATTGTTTCCACAATGCTCTTAAGTTGGAGCGATCGGGCGGGGAAATTATCTTGCGATCGTGCCACAGTATTTCTTTCCATGCCCGCATTTTCTTTCGGTCTTTGCACTTTGATATCAACGGTTGTGACTCTACTAAATTGGTGCTGCAAAACATTACTTGACCGCGATGGCGACCTTTGGAAATAGCCCAAACAGGCTCCCAATCTGTAGGTAGTGATTCTGCTGGCCAAATTGCTATTTGACCTGGTTCTTTACCGACAAAGAAAATCCGCTGCTTTCCTTGTATTGGTAAAAAAGTGTTGAAGTTAAAGTCCGGGAAATCAACGCCCCGAACCAATGCGCCGGCAACGCTCGCGCTCCCATTGTCCCCGGTCAGGAGATTCCCGAAGCGATCGAACTGTGGCGCGTTGCTTTGGGATGGCAAAGAATAGTTTTCTACTAATAACAGAGAACAGCGCCTGATAATATCCTCCCCACTGCGTGCTTCAATTAACAACTTCGTTTCTGCTGGAGTATCGGCTGGCAGTTCATAATTACCTGCTGAGTTTATGCTATCTAATAGCTGATTATTGCAATATACTTTTATTGATTCGCTACCACCTTGTAAAAATAATTTTGGCGGGGCAAACTTAAAGAACTTATTGCCTCTTTCCAGGCGGATTCCCCCAGCTAACTCTAGCCGTACATTAGTCGGGAAAGCTAAGATTGGGTATTCTTGTTTAATGAGTTCGTCACTGCAAGCAGCCTGCGCTTTGAACAAGTGCCACCCACTGGGCAAACCATCTATTATTTGCAACTTTTCAAAGCCTTGACAGCTCAATTCTCCCCAGATTTTCAGCAATTCCAAACACTCTTGATGAGCAGCTAAATAAAATGGCTGTTGAGTGGGCAACTGGCGCACTTCCACAATACCTGGCAATCCCTCAGTATCTCCATCAACGAATACTCGAATGGGCGAGGCTGGCAGCTTAAAACACCATTTAGAGTCTGCCGATCGCATTTTTACACCTTCCCGCCAATTAAATTCTGAAGCAGCAACCGTTTTTCCGTCTGACTCAGATATTAGAGATGAAGACCAAACACCGCTATCTTCGGAACAGGAAAAGGATTGAGAATTATCTTCTAAAGATAACAAAAAATCGTCTTCAGGAAATTCGTGTTTGGTACTGCAACGCAAGCTTAGGGTGGCGCGTTTGGCAATTGAATCGAGTTGGCAGCACAATCTCAAGATTCCGTAAATCTGCGTTTTACCTGAATCTTCAGCAGTTCCATCCCAATCGCGCAATTCATCAATAATCCATTCGAGCAATGCTTGGCGAAGTTCGTCGCTGTCTCTGGTTTCTTTTAACAAGTCCAGCGTCCGTTTTCGCAGTTGTGTGCGGCCGTGTTTGGCTAACAAAAGTGCGATCGCCCCCTCAGCGGGATATGAAATAGGATCTAAGTCAGCAGCGGCAAAAATAGCAGGGAGTGCGCGACGTTCTTTTTCAGTCAAGAGAGTTTGGGCGATCGGCAATCCAATGTGTTTTCTCTTCCCAATGCTGTGGCTATTAAAGATACCCAATTCGCCAGATTTGTCTTCATTAGACCACTTTTCTAAATCTTCCCAGAGTTTCGACATCCTGTCAAATGAAGGATACTGGCCTGTGGTAGGTTCTTCACCAAGTAATGTTCGCAAGCGCGGATAGTAAGAATGCGCGGCAAAATCTCCTTCAATACCGGCTGCTAAGACAAATAGCGCTAAATAACCAATGTATGGCGGATAATCTAACTCTCGCAGCCAATTTTCCTGAGTTTCCCAAGCTTTTACGCATAAACCCTTCCTTTGTCGGGTAGGAAGGCATACGTCACCGTATCCTTCCCCCCTAAGAACCGTACTTGACAGTTACCCATCATACGGCTCAAGCATCCTCAACCTTTCGGTTTTGCTTTCCATGCACCGATTTGTGGCATTCTTGATGTAGGTGTACTAGGTTTTTGAGAGTTCCT
>Ga0163149_10001133_pt1 | contig 34548 bp, 26 predicted proteins | sample OliLakLV19MP5G1_FD_148604 | JGI IMG/M metagenome (GOLD analysis project Ga0163149, IMG submission 148604) | Freshwater microbial mat bacterial communities from Lake Vanda, McMurdo Dry Valleys, Antarctica - Oligotrophic Lake LV.19.MP5.G1 | ecosystem: Environmental > Aquatic > Freshwater > Lake >... | reverse complement strand
GAGCGGCGGCGAGCCCGGTGCATGCAGCTCGACGACGTCTTCGCCCGTGAACGAACGCGGTCCGGGCATCCACAAGCACACGACCGGTTGCGATCCGCGTCCGTCGTGCACGCGTCCCGTGACGAGCGCGCGCGCGGCGAACTCCGGCGGATCACCGACCCACGCCGCGCGCGCGATCGATCGCGCGTTCGTCCCCGAGATGCGCACGATCCCGCGCGCTCCCGCACCCGGCGGGGACGCGATGGCTGCGATCGTCGCGGAGGACACGGAAGGCCTAGCAGTCCCTGGTGAAAGTCACGTCGCGAGGCCGAGCACGCTCGAGCGATGCTAGGAAGGCGACGGAAAGACGGCGGAGGTGGCTTCCATGGCCACTGAGCACGACTTTCCTAGCCTGACGCCGCAGCGCTCGAGCGTGCTTGGCCGCAGTCGTGAGTTTCACCACGGGCTGCTAGCGCTTCTTCTTGCGCTGTTGCTCGACCTGCACGGCCTTCGCGCGCTCGGTCTGCGCGGCCATCAACTTGGACATGAAGCCGCCCTTCTTCGTCGGCAGCTCCGTGTCGTCGATCGGCCAACGCTTCTTGATGTAGATCTGTTCGACGATGCCCAGCGCCGACGTCGTGATCATGTAGATCGAGAGTCCCGCCGCGTAGTTGTAGAGGAAGATGCCCATCACGATCGGCATCCACATCATCATCTTGTACATGAGGAGCGCTTGCTCCTCCGTCGGACGCGGCATCGAGCGCTGCTGCAGGATCCACAGCACCACCATGATCGGCGGCAGGATGTTGATCGCCGCGACATGACCGACGAGCGGCAGCGTCATGCCCAGCGGAATGAGCTGATCCGGCAGCGACAGGTCGCGGATGATCCCGAGGAACGGCTCCTGGTGCAGGTCGAAGCTGACGCCGATCGCACGGAAAAGTCCTATGAAAATCGGCAGTTGGAGCAGCGGCGGGAGGCATCCCCCGAGCGGCGGGAAGAGGCCTTCCTCCTGCATGATCCGCGCCTGTTCCTCGCGCTGCTTCTTCGGATCCTTCTCGTAGCGCTTCTTCGTCTCCTCGATGCGCGGTTGGACGCGCTTCATCTTGGATTGGTACTTCGCCATCGCCGTTTGCGCGCGACGGTTGATCGGGAAGAGCGCCAAGCGCACCACGACCGTGAGCAACACGATCGCGACGCCCCAACTGAACGTGATCGAGTGGAAGAAGCCCATGATCGCGAGCAGGCCGCGCGCGATCAGGCTGACGAAACCGAGGTCTTCCTCGAGCAAACGCGCGTGTTCGGGGAACGCCGCGATCATCGCGTCACTTTGTTTCGGGCCGACGTAGGCTTCGTAAGCGAACGTGCGCGACGTGCCCGGCGGCGGTAGCGACAGTTGGAGGTCGACGTCGACGAGGAGCTCGCGCCAACCTTCCCCCTCTTTCCCAGGGTGCTTCGCGATCCACGCGTCGTCGCGCAGCGAGCGCCACGAAGCGCCCGCGAGCGTCGGCATCGTCTCCGGGTCCGCCGCGCGCAAGAGCACGGCGTAGTACTTGTTGTGCACGCCCGCGTAGAGCAGCGGCGCGGGCGACGCCAACGAACCCGAGCGCTCCGCGCCCGAGCGATCCGGCATCTGCACCGTGATCGAGGGCTTCGACTCGCCTGCGATGCGCGAGACCGCGACGCCTTGCGGCTCGTAATAGAACGAGTCGCCCGAGTCGTTCGGCACACCCGCGGCCGGCGTGATCAAGAACCCGCGGTAGCCCGCGACGTCCGTGATCGAATCGTTCTCGATCTCGATCTCGAGCCGGATCTGGTCGCTTCCGGGGACGAAGAGGAAGCGCTTCTTGAAAGTCACGCCCGTGCCGGGCGCGTACTCGTACTCCATCCCCTGGCGCGCACCTTCGGTGCCGATCGGACGGCCGAGCCAGAGCGCCGATTCCAAGGGTTCGCGCACGAGCGGTTGGCTCGACAGCGTCGCCCGCAACTCGAAGGATCCGGGCTGATTCGCCGACTGCGCTTCGCCGACGATCACGCGCCAATAGCGCGGATCCTGGCGCTCTTGCGCCGTGCGCGTCGCGATGTCGAAGTGGTTCCCGGTGCGTAATTCCGCGAGCACGGCGCCACGATTCGAGAACGTCGCCTGCACGTGACCGGGCTGTCCGGGCGTGCCGACGACGAACGTCTCGCGGCGTTCCACCTCGTCGACGACGACGGGACCGACGTTCGGCACTGCGGGAGTCGTCGCGGCATTTGCGGCGCCTTGCGCCGAAGTCTCCAGCGCGGACTTCGGGGTGTTTCCCGCGGGCACCTTCTCGGTCGACGATGCCGCGATCGCCGGCGGTTCCGGTTTCTTCGACCAACCCATCGACTGGGCGAGGATCCCCCAGCCCATGACGATCGCCAAGCACAGCGGCAGGACGTAGAGCAGTCTTTTGTCCAAGGTTTCCTTCTCAGCGTCCTTCGAAAAGCCGCGACGCGAGCCGCTCGGGCAAGCTCGGAACGGCGCGGATCGCCGCGGCAGCCGCGGCGTGGTCGTAGTCGAGTCGCACGAACGTGACGGACTTGCCGTCGAACAAGACGTACGAGAGCCGCGTGTCGCCGTCGCGCGGCTGTCCCACGGAACCCACGTTCACGATGCAGCGCGCGCCCGGTCCGAACCCGAGTTCGTACGGTCCTTCCGTCGTCGAAGGTCGGAAGAAGCGCCCGTCCTCGTAGTAGACGGCCGGCACGTGACTGTGTCCGAGGAAACAGACGTCGCGACGCATCGCAGCGAAGTTCGCCTGCATCTTTCCGGTGTCGTGCACGTCGCGCGGGAGGATGTACTCGCGCAGCGGATCGCGCGGACTGGCGTGCACCAGGTAGGCGACCTCGTCCTCGTGCGTCGGATTGAGACCGTCCAGGAAGTCCCAGTACGCCATCGACCGCACGCGGTCGCCGCCGGCGCCGAGTTCGCCCTGCGTCCACTCGATCGCGGCGCGCGCGATCGGATTGAAGCCCGCGGCGGAATCGAACAACGCCTCCTCGTGGTTGCCGCGCAGACAGACACCGGGCAGCAGCGGTTCCGCACCTGCGGGCGCCTCGGGGTCGGCGGCCGAGGGGGAGCACAGCGCCATGACGAGTTCGAGGCACTCGCGCGGCTGGGCCCCGTACCCGATCATGTCGCCCAAGCACCAGAACCGCCGGGCTCCGCGCGCGCGTGCGTCCGCGAGCGCCGTGCGCAACGCGGGCAAGTTCGCGTGCAGGTCGGAGATGATGGCGGTGAGCGGCTGTTCCACGGAAGGCATCCGGGCGCGAGGTCGCCGACCGGAAAAGGGCGCGGGATTATCCGTGTGGACCCAGTGCACGGCAAGGAACTCGCTGTCGAAGACGCGGTTCGGCCGAGGTTCAGGCGGCGCTCGGCGCGGGATGGAGCCGCAGGACGAGGCCCAAGACGAGCGCCGAGCACGCGGCGCCGAGGCCGAACGCGGCGAGCCGACCCATTCCCCCATGCACGTCCGCGGCGAAGAACGCGAGGAACGCCGGGGCCGCGCACACGAGTACGAGCAACACGACGCGCGTCGGACTCCGTCCGGCGGCCGCAAGTCGTTGCCCCAAGTGCCGACGGTCGCCGCGCCAGATCGGATCACCAGCGCGCACGCGCATCCAAACGACGCGCACCAGGTCGATCGCGGGCAAGGTCAGCGCAGCCTGGCCGGCCGGTGTCGCGAGGAGCAGGATCCCGAGGACGTGCGATCCCGAGTCGCCCAGGTACGCGTACGGCGGCCCGCCGCGCGCGGGTCGGGCGAGGTTCGCGCCGAGGAACGCCGCGATGGCGCCGGCGAACGGCGCGCGCGCCCCGAGGCAGCCGACGAACGCGAGCGAGCCCAGCGTTCCATCCGCGTGATCGAACGTGTTCGCGACGTTCTGCGCGATCACGGCGAGGAGGGCGACGAACGCGCGCTCGAAAAAACTCGTCGGCTCGCCGTCGACGACCAGGCCCGTCGCGAGCGCGCATCCCGCGGCGAATTGCCCGAGGAGTTTCGGCAGCGGCGTGAGCCCGCGCGGCGCGAGGTCGTCGACCAATCCGGTCGCGAACGCGAGGAGCAGGGCGAGAGTCAGGGCTCCGCGCTCGAACCGAAAGATCGCTCCCGAGTCCGACGGCGCGAGGTTCGCGAGACTCCATGTATGTGTGGACGATTCCAGTGCGACGAGGACGAGGCCGGCGACGAAGAGCGCCGGTCCGCCCGCGAGCGGAACGGCCCGAGCCTGCGTCTTGCGCTCCGGCGCATCGCGTCCGTCGTCGACGAGCCCGGTGCGCCGCGCGAGACGGACGAGCACGAAGAGCGCCGTGGCAGCGACCGAGAACGCGACCGACGTGACGGCGATTCCCGACGACGCGAGGTCTTCGATCACGCGCGTGTCCCGTACAAACCTCGTGCGCGGATCCACTCGAGCACGACGGCTGGAACGACGAGCTCACTGGAGCCCCGGCCTTGGAGCGCCGCGCGCACATCCGACGACGACGCCACGAACGGCGGCATGCGCAAATAGCCACGCGCGAACTTCGCGGCGATCTCGGGGCCCAGTTCGCGCTCGAGCTCGTCGAGCAATGCGTCCGGCTCGCCCTCGCGATGGACGACGATCGGGTCGACGCGCAGGAGCAACTCACGCGCGTCGCGCCATCCCGCGATGCTCGGCAAGTTGTCGCTGCCGATCACGAGGTGGATCGCGACCTCCTCCCGCTCACCGAGCACACGCGGCAGCGCCTTCACCGTGTCGATGGTGTAGGACGGCCCGCCGCGAGCGAGCTCGATGTCGCTGACCTCGAACGCGCGCTCCCCGCGGATCGCCAACTCGACCATGTGCAGTCGATCGGGACCGGGCGCCGGCTCCCGCCCGGGTTTGAAGGGCGAGCGGAACGCTGGGACGAAGACGACGCGGTCCAAGTCGAACCGGTCCCGCGACAGGCGGGCGGCGTGCAGATGACCCGCATGAACCGGATCGAACGAGCCCCCGAAGAGACCGATGCGCCGCTCCGGCCTCGTGGGCACGTCCAGGGGAAGGGGAACGGGTTCCATCGGGCGCGCGCGACGTTACCGGGAGCCCCGCCGGGGTAGCTAGGACCGCTGCCGCTCATCGCTGGACAGGCGAGGGTCGGCCCGACAAACTCTCCCGCCCCGCGGCGCCGCCCCCGAGCGCCTCGGAACCGCACACGATCCTCCTGTAGTTGCAGGCCCGGTCGACGCAGGCCTCGAAGCCCCCCATGAAGCCGATCCTCTCCATCCTGGTCCTCCCGCTCCTCGCGCTGACCTCGGCCTGCACGACGCAGGGCGCGCACGGGAACGACCATTGGTCGCAGCGCTCGATCACGAATTCGATGGGCCGCGTGGCCTTCGGCTACGACCAATCGCGCGACGGCAACTACAACGATTTCCAGCACGAGAAGAAGAAGGAGTTCGGCCTCACCTTCCGCCGCTACTTCTTCCACCACAACCCGGAGAACCCCTTCCAGGTCTACGACTGGACGTACTACGCGCCGCGGTACCCGAACAGCATCGTGCCCGACACGGCGAGCTACCTGCAGGAGCCGATCTCGTCACTCGTCGGCACGATGTCCGAAGGCGGCTCGGACGAATTCGGCCAGGGCCTCGGACTCACCGGTGACGGCTTGCGCGGGAAGGAACCTTCGCGCAAGACGGCCAGCTACATGCGCGCGTCGGTCGGCATCGGCGCGGACGTCGATCAGACCTATCCGCGCTGAGAGCGTGTGAAAGAATCCCTCCGCGAGCCGGGTCCGAACTGGACTCGGCTCGCGGCTTTTTGTTTCTGGAAGTAGGAGCGCAGGCGGTCGGTTCGTTGAGCCTTCAGAGCCGCGAAGGCCCGGCCCCATGCCGCGTGAAAGTCGCGTGCGTGTGCAGCGAGCCGAGCGCAATCAGATCGAGCTGCGCTCGATCTGGCTCGAGCACCTGATCCCCGAGGATCACCCGGGATCGAGAAGGTCCTGTGCGTGGCACTGCGGTCGGCGATCGCCTTCGACGTGATGCGCTGGGTCGAACTGGGCGCTCTGTAACGCAGATCGGGGCGGCGGCCGATCGCAGTGGTGCCCGAAACGCCACGAGCACCCGGAAACGGTGCGGAATCAAACTTCGGCTGTTCGGCGAAACGAGCTTCTGACGGGCGACATCCAGGCTCGGCAACAGGCGGCCGACCCGGGTCTCACCGTCGCGGCCGATTCCTTCACAGACTCCCAGCGCATGCCAGGCCGCGCTGAGCGCGTGCGCAGGAATCGAGCCCACGCGCCTTCGGAGACGTTCCGCGGCGCAGAGTCCCTGAATCCATCACAGGGCCTCTGAATCCATCACCGGCTTCGCGTCGCGCTCCTTCAGGACCCGTCGAAGTTCACCAACCGAGCGCCCGCCGCACCTCGCCCGCGAGGTCGGCGGGCGCTCGGCGTTCCGCTGCGATCCAGGTCGCGTCGGGGAACTTGCGATACCACGTGCGTTGACGGCGCGCGAACTGACGCGTCGCGAGCGCGATGCGCTGCGCGGCGACGTGCGGATCGAGTTCGCCGTCGTGGACCGACAGAGCCTCGACGTAGCCCAGGGCCTGGATGGCCGTCGGCCCGAAGCCCGTTCCCGCGCGGACTCGCGCCGCTTCCGCGGGCCAGCCGGCGTCGAGCATGTCTCGCGCGCGCAGAGCGATGCGCCGGTCGAGCTCCGGGACGGCGACCTCGAGCCCCACGATCGCGCGCGGACGTTTCGGGCCACTCCCCCACTGCGTCTGGTGCGAGCTCAGCGGCACACCGGTCTGATGGAACACTTCGAGCGCGCGAACCACGCGCTTCACGTCGTTCGGGTGCAGCTTCGCGGCCGAGCGTGGGTCGGCGCGCGTGAGTTCACCGTGCAGGGCGGCCGTGCCCAGCGTCCGCGCGCGCTCCTCGAGTTCGGCGCGCAACGCCGGATCGACCGCGGGTCCGTCGAAGAGCCCTTCGCTGAGGACCTTCAGGTAGAAGCCGGTGCCGCCGACGAACAGCGCCCGCTTTCCGGACGCGCGCACCGACGCGAGCGCGACCTCGAGATCCGTGAGGAAGCGCGTCACGTCGTAGCGCTCGCTCGGCTCCGCGACGTCGAGCACATGATGGCGCACCCGCTCGCGCTCGACCGCCGTGGGCTTGGCCGTGCCGACGTCCATGCCGCGATAGACCTGCATGGAGTCGAGGCTCACGATCTCGGCATCGCACGCAGCGGCCACTTCGAGTGCGACCGCGGTCTTGCCGCTGGCCGTCGGCCCGATGAGTGCCGTGAGCGGCGTTCCGCCCAGCGGATCGCGGCGCGACGACCCGCTGTCGACGTCGAATTCCTCCTCGTTCTGCGACATGGGGCGAACAGCGAACCCGCGCAGGACGCGCAGCGCAAGGTTTCCGTCGCGCTCGACTTCGCGCGATGTGACTGCTGGCGCGCGCGCGACCTCGGCCCTACGTTTTCAGCATGATCGCCGCACTGGCTCTCGCGCTCTTCGCCCAGGACGTCCCGCCGCCCTTGCCGCCGCCGCCGGACGTGAAACCGGTCGAGGCGGTCGTTCGGAACGTCGACGGCGAGACGTGCGAGCCGGGGAAGTTGCCGACGAGCACATCACCCGAAGCGCGTGCCGCGTGGGAACGGCTCGCGCGCGCCGTCAGCGGCGGGGCCACGGATCGCGAGCCGGTCACGGGCTTCGATCTCGCGCTGGACCTCCAACTGCGCATCCAGGAGAACCGCTCGAACTCGTTCCCGAACGCGCGCTACGCCTACATGGCGCCGGGATATCTGCTGGCCGACACGGGCAAGGGCCGGCGCCAGATGCGTGGGCCGAAGGGCGATTGGTTGTTCGACGCGACGCAACCGAACGAGCGTGCGCTCGTGCGCCTCGACGTCGGCCGCGAGAACGCCGAGGATCGCCGCCAACTCGACGAAGCGCTCGACGTGGCGCGACTCTTCGTCCTGCTCGTCGATGCGCGCAACGTCCGCGTCGTGCGCTTCCTGGTTGCCGCGAATCCGGAGGCCTTCGCACCGACGAAACTCACCGGTGCGGCGAAGGCGCTCGACTGGTTCGAACTCGAAACGCCCGACGTGCGACCCGGCGTCGCGAACAAGAGCGGTGGTCGGATCTTGCTCGGACTCGCGAAGGATTCGGGGTTGCCCGCGATGGCCTTCGCCGACGACGCCGCCGCACCGCGACGCGTGAACCCGACGACGTCGTTCGTCGATCTCGCGGAGTGGAAGGCTTTCGACGGCTGGCTCCTGCCGAAGAAGATCCTCGTGTACCTGCCGCGCATCGTCGAAGCCGAAGGTGCGGGCGGTGCGAGCTCGCGCGTGGCCGAGGGTTGGCGCACGGAACCCGCCATGGACCTCGTCGTGAAAACGGGCACGTTGAGCGCGCCGACGAGATCAGCGGATTTCTTGCCACCGGAGCCCGCGTCCCTCACGAAGCCGCCGAGCGGCGGCTGATCCAGGGGTCGATCGCCCGGTGCTTGTCTGGCCGACGCAGTCGCGTCACGACGTCTGGCCGACGCAGTCGCGTCACGACGTCTGGCCGACGCAGTCGCGTCACGACGTCTGGCCGACGCAGTCGCGTAACGACGTCTGCCCGACGCAGTCGCGTCACGACGTCTGGCCGACCTGGTCGCGTCACGACGGATCGCGCGCGTTCTCCGAGCCGGGCGCATCGACGCCGTACAACTTGCGGCGCGGCAATCGCGCGAGCACGAAATCGGCAGCGAATTGCGGCAGCATCCGCATCAAGCACCACAGCGTTCGGACGCGAATGCGATTTGCGAGGTGCGCTCGTGAACCCGCACGCGCGATCCATCCGTTCGCTGTCGTGACGTCGCGACGGCGCAGAGCGCGCCAGGCCAAGTCGTTCGCGAGGCGCGCCTCCTCGTCGAGGACGATCTCGATCTGCGGGAGGGTCAGGGCCTGTTCAGGTGCACGCAAGCGTTCGAGCACGGCCATCCATTCGATCAACATCGGCTCGCGATCGTGGCTGAGATTGCGGTCGTGCACGCGATAGCTCGCGAGCGGTCCCGGATGAAACCCGATGCGAGTTCGACGCGCGACGCGCAGGCACAGGTCGTAATCCTCGAGGTAGCGCAAACCCTCGTCGCAACCGCCCAACTCACGGTAGAGCGCGGTGCGCATCAGCGTCGTCTCGACGGGGATGAAATTCCCGCGCAGTAGCGCGTCGAAGACGTCGCCCTCGTGATACGTCAAATACTGTCCACGCCGACCGCGCACGGCGCCCGTCTTGTCGATGACCAACGCGTCGCTGTAGACGAGCCCGAGGGTCTCGTCCGCACGCAGGATCGGCACCAGCGTCGCCAGCATCTCGGGCTCCCACAGATCGTCGTGGTCGAGGAACGCCAAGAACTCCCCGCGCGCAGCTTGCGCGGCGCGATTCCGCGCCGCCGCGACGCCGCGATTCTTCTGCTTCACGACGCGTAGTCGGTCGCCGTACGAGCCGAGGATCGCGAGCGTCTCGTCCGTCGAGCCGTCGTCGCACACGACGAGCTCGAAATCCCGGAAGGTCTGCGCCAACACGCTGTCGAGCGTCTGGCGCACGAACTTCGCGCCTTGGTACGTGGGCACGACGATGGTGACGAGCGGGTTCACGACGCCGGTCCCCGCTCGAAACGCGTTCGGAAACCGGCGATCTCGGCTCGGAACGCGGACGCGTCGAACACGAGGCGGCCGAGCACCCAAGCGAGGATCGCGGCGGCACCGATCACGACGCACTGCGCGAGCGGCGTCCACTCGCTCGGACCCGCGAGGATCCATGTCGCGGAAATCGCGGTGGCGACGCCGAACAATGCGCAGGCGAGTCCGGCGCGACCGAGCGCGGCTGCGCTCCGGTGCGCGCTCACGTCGATGCGCAGGGACGCGACGTACATGGAGATCGTCGCCGAAACGGTCCGCGCACCGAGCACCGCGAGGACCACGATCTCGAGGCCGAAGGACAGGCTCGCTGCGAGGGCGACACCGACCAACGCGAGCCGCGTCCAGCCGAGGCGCACGACGTCCCCGCCGCGACCGGCGGCTTTCAGCGCCGTGACGGCGAGCAAGTCCGCGCAGCGCACGGCCGCGGCGAGCGCGAGGATGCGTAGGAGCGGGCCCGACGCGTGCCAGGACGCGGGGAGCACGGTCCGGACGATGGGTTCGGAAGCCAAGGCAAGCACGATGTGGGGGGGCAGGACGTACAGGATCGTCGTCCGTAGCGCTCGAAGATAAGCAGCCCCCGACCCTTCCGCGCGCTCGTCGGCGGCGAGAGTCGGAAGTAAGTACCGGTCGGCGACGCTCTGCCCCCATCCGAGGAGCACGTTCGAGAGATTCTGCGAGTTCTCGAGGAAGCCCAGGGCGGTTCGCCCCAAGGCGAATCCGATCGCCGCGCCGTCGGCGCGCTCGCCGACGTAGCCCAACACCGCGGCCGTCGTGAGCTGGCCGCCCGTGGCGCGGACGTCGGGCCAGGTCGCGGATCGGAGATCGGCGCGCGGCACGAGGTCCCGCGAACGCCACGTCGCGAGCGCGAGCGCCACCAGCGCATTCGCGCTCCACCCGGCGACGAGACTCCAGGCTCCGAGCCCCGCGGCGGCAGCGACGAGCGTGACCCCCGCGAACGCGAGGATCGCACCGAGATCCACGCAGAAGAGGTCGAAGAACCGACGCTCGCGCACGAGCAGTGAGGTCGGCAAGGTCGCGCGGTTCGCGATGACGAGCATGGGCGCGAGGCCGATCAAGAGCCGGCCGAGCAGCTCCTCTCCCGTGACGAATTGCAGCGCGAGTCCGGCGACGACGAGGAGCAGCGCGAGCCCGAGCCCGACACGCGACTGGAACCGTCGCATCGCCCGCCAGAGCCCCGCGTCGACGCCGCGCGCGCTCACCAACGCTTCGTCGAGGCCGAACACGGCGACGTGCTGCAAACCGAACACGATGAGGCTCGGCAGCACGGCTTCGCCGTACTCCTCGGGCGTGAAGAAGAACGGCAGGGCGAGCTTCGTTGCGAAGCGCACGGCCTGCACCGACGGATGCGCCAGCAAGGCGAAGCGCAGTTCGCGCGGCGACTCCTCGGTGGACTCCGGCATGGAAGCCGCGCATTCCACGCTCGCGGGGCGCACGAAGGAAGCGCGCGATCCGGAGACCGGCGCCGAACGCCCCGACTCAGAGCCCGTGAAGCATTCCCGGGCGACGCGCCGCGCGGCGGCGCAGATGGTGTCTGAGAGCGTGTAGGCTCGATCTCTTCACACGCTCTCAGGGCCCGATCGTGAGGCGTATTCCGCTCGTCAAGCCGGTCGGATACGAGGGCGAGAGCGGGTCGCGGGACCAGAATTGCCCGACGATCGTCGCGCCCCGGACGAGTCGCGGATCGACTCCCGACGCGATGCGCGCACCGAGATCGAAGCTGAAAACGCCCGAACAATCCGTGGGCGGCGCGTTCCCACCCGCGTTCTGGATCGGCGTCCTCGTCACGGCCCCGCGGACGCACAAAAAGCCGCCTTGGAACGGGGTCGCGGCCGGCGTGAGGCCGTAGAAGAAGATGCCGTTCTGGTTGTTCAAGACGTTCGTCGCGGAGACGACACAGCTACCCGGCCCGCCCGAGAAAGAGGGATTGGCGCCGGCCGCGATCACGGGTGTGCAGCCCTGCGAGTTCACCTTGGCCGCGCAGTACGTGCTCCACGAACCACCGCAAGCGAGGACGCCGAGCGGATTCGCCAACGCGGCTTGGAGCTGCGCCTGGCCTATCGAAGTCCCGTGGTTCGAGCCCGTCGTCGGGTCGCATCCACCGTGCGTGTGGATCGCGATCGCAGCGCCGGTCGATGCGAGGATCACGGGCGAACCACTGCTGCCGCCCGTCGTGTCGGCGCGGTGATCGACGGTCGTACTCGACACGCCGGTCCACGGTCCGGTCGCCGTCTGCTGCGTGTTGCTCCACTGCGGCTGATTCGCGTCGTAGCCGTGACCGGTGAGCCGCAACGTGGCCGCAGCGTCGAAAGCAGGCGGGATTTGCAGCGTGAACGCGACGCCCTCGCGTTGGTACGGCGTGAGGCCCGTATTCGAGTTCGCGAAGCAGCCGAAGTAGCACCAATCGGCGCCGATGCCGCCGATCTGGAACTGACGCGAGGCCGGATCGACCGCGTACTGGTCCTCGGGCGCGGACATCTCCGAATACCCTTCGACGGTCGAGAGCGGCACGCGAAACATCGCGGTGGCGACCCCGGGCCCGTAGCAATGACCGGCCGTGAGCAGACCGCGTTGATTGCAATCGAGGATCGTCCACGCGGTGCAACCCGCGGGCAGGACGCGCGCGACGCGGCGATCGTCGGACGGCACGCGGTCGTCGATCGTGGCGCAGATCGAAGCTTGCGGCGGCGGCAAACCGACGATGACGGACTCGAGCGCGACGCGAATCGGACCCGTGCCCGGCTCCGCGAGGACTTCGACGACGAGAGCGTCGCCGTTCATGTAGGCGCTCGTGTTCGACCACTGCGTGGCACTCGTCGCGTCGAGATCGTGGACGGCGCCGTCCCGGAGCGACGTGATCCGCAGCAGCGCGCGCCCGGGCAGTTCGACGCGCGCGAAACGGAGTTGCATCCACGGTGCACCCCCGACCTCGACCGGGAAACTCAGCGCGATCGTCGACGTCCCCGACGTGAACGGGCCCGAATCGAAGGGGCGCGCGACCTCGTACGAGGTCGGCGGACTCTGCGCGAAAGCGGCCGACGCGAGGATGAGCGATCCGAGGATTCGAGTGGGCATGGAGGGGCGGAAGCGAGCGAAAGGGTCATCGGTCCTAACCGGCTCCTGGAAGATCGGTCAAGGCCCGAAACCGTTACTCGGAACTCGACGTTCTCCGGGGGGCAGGTAGAGCGCGATCTCCGCCGATTCGAAACCGGCGTGTCGCGCGGCGAGCGTGATCGCCGCGGCCGAGTCCCGCGCCGTCGGGAGCTCTGCTCGCCCGAACTCGATCCGTGCGTGCGATCCGTGATCGCGCACGCGGAGGACGCGGAACCCGAGCGACTTCAGCGCCTCCTCCGCGGCCTCGATGCGCGCGAGCCGTTCGCGGGTCACGACCGTGCCCACGGGCAGTCGCGATGCGAGGCACGCGGATGCCGGTTTTTCCGCGACGGGCAAGCCGTGTTCGCGCGCGTAGCGGCGCACGTCGTCCTTGGTGAAGCCGGCGTCGGCCAGAGGAGCGACGACGTTGCGTTCGCGGGCCGCGCGGCCGCCCGGTCGCACGTCGAGAGCGTCGTCGGCGATCTCGCCGAACGCGATGTGCTCGAAGCCGTTCGCGTGCGCCCAGGGGATCAAGGCTTCGAAGAGCGCGGTCTTGCAGAAATAGCAGCGATCGCCGGCGTTCGCGCGGTAGCGCGGATCCTCGAGTTCGTCCGTGCCGAGCACGACGAGTCGCGCGCCGATCTCCGCCGCGACGGCTCGCGCCTCCTCGAGTTCGCGTCGGGGCAAGGACGCGGAATCTGCGATCACGCCGACCGCGCGCGCTCCGAGTCGCGTGTGCGCCGCGTGGAGCAGCACAGTCGAGTCGACACCGCCCGAGAACGCGACGGCCAGGCTCTCGAAGCCGAGCAGGATCTCGTCGAGGCGCTCTGTGCGAGCCGCGTAGTCGAGTTCGGCGCTCACAGGTAGAGCCGGATCTTCTTCACGTAGCCGTCCGCGCTCTCGGCGATCCGCGCCACAGCGGCGTCGTCGAGCGTACGCACGATTTTCGCCGGCACGCCGGCGACGAGGGAGCGCGGCGGCACGACGAAGTTCTCGCGCACGACCGCACCGGCGGCGACCAGCGATTCCGCGCCGATCACGGATCCGCCGAGGAGGATCGCGCCCATCCCGATCAGGCAGCGATCCTCGACGCGCGCTCCGTGCAGGACGCAACGGTGCCCGATCGTGACCTCCGACCCGATCACGTTCGGCACATCGGTGTCAGCGTGGATCAGCGAGAGATCCTGGACGTTCGTGCGCGCTCCGATCGTGAGCGACGCGTCGTCACCGCGCAGCACGCAACCGAACCAGATGCCGACGTCTTCGCCGAGCGTGATGTCGCCCGTGAGGATCGCGTTCGTCGCCGCGAAAGCTCCGCCCGGCAGCGCGCGGAAGAGGCCCGCTGCGGGGAAGCGCGTCACGATCCGCCCCCGCTACCGACGAACTCCGGACTCGCGACGAGCACCGCGAACATGATGCCGTTGTTCAGTGCGTGCATGGCCCACACGGCGTACAGGTTCTGCGTGCGCAACATGACCGCGCCGAGCAGGCACGAGAGCGCGAAGATCGGCAGGAAGAGGTCGGGCCCGTGCAAGGCCGCGAAGACGAACGAGGTCAGCGCCACGCCGGCGACCTCGCGAAAGTTCTGAACGAGGAGCGGCTGGAGGAACGAGCGGAACACGAGCTCTTCGAGCAGCGGTTGGATCAGGACGCCGAGCACGAGCGGAAGTAGCTGTTCGGCGGGCGACAGCGCCGCGAAACGCAGCGCGATGTCCTGAGGCACCTGCGTGTGGCCGACGAGCTCGAGGATCCAGCCCCAGAGCGGGATCAGTCCCAAGATCCCCGGTATCGCGATCAGGTAGGCCACGAGCCCGGCCGCGATCGCGCGGAACGAGCCCGACTTCCGGAAACCCAGCACGCGCACGCCGTCGGGATCGAGGCGGATCGACCACGCGACGATCGCCAGCCCGAGTGCGCCGAACGCCGAGCCCATGATCGCGAGGTCGCCGGTGAGGCTCCGGCCTCCGCCGATGAGCGCTCCGGCCGCGTACACGACGAGGAAGAGCAAGCCGATCGCCATCGCGACGTGACTGAAGCCCCAACGCGCGAAGACGATGTTGCGATCGGGCACGAGCCGCTTCACCGCGAGCCACGCGACGGGCAGCAGCGCAACCGTCGAGATCGCTGCCACCGCGCCGACTTGCGCCCACGTGCGTCCATCGATCGAGCGCGCGCTCTCGATGTATTCCGCAGCGGTCTGGATCACGTCGCGCCCGGCCGGCCCGCGGCGTGGATGAGGCCTTCGAGCGGGGAACTCGCGTTCGCGTAGAGCTTGCGCGGGATGCGTCCGGCGAGGAACGCCTGCCGGCCGGCGCTGCACGCGTCGCGCATCGCGGCCGGCATACGCAGGGGTTCTCGCGCGGACGCGATCCCGGTGTTCAAGAGGACCCCGGCAGCGCCGAGCTCCATCGCGATCGCGACGTCGGACGCCGTGCCCACGCCCGCATCGACGATGACCGGCACTTTCACGAGCTCGAGCAGGATGCGGATCGCGAAGGGGTTCAACACACCCTGTCCCGAACCGATCGGCGAGCCCGCGGGCATCACGGCGACGGCGCCGAGTTCCTCGAGCCGCACGCCGAGGCGAGGATCGTCGGACGTGTACACGAGCACGTGGAAACCTTGCGCGACGAGTTCCTTCGTCGCTTCGAGCGTACCCACCGGATCGGGCAACAGGGTCTTCGTGTCGCCGAGCACCTCGAGCTTCACGAGCCGCGTCCCGAGCAAGTCGCGCGCGAGTTCCGCGGTTCGAATCGCGCTCGCCGCGTCGTAGCAACCGGCGGTGTTGGGCAGGATGACAACCTTCGTGCGATCGATCGCGTCGAGCAGCGAGGGCCCCTTCGCGGCGAGATCCACGCGCCGGACCGCGACGGTCACGCATTGCGTGCCGCTGATCTCGAGGGCCGCGCGCGTCTCGGCGACGTCCTTGTACTTGCCCGTGCCGACGAAGAGGCGCGACGTGAACGCGTGCTCCCCGATGACGAGCGGTTCGTCGGCGAGCCACGCCGGCGTCGCCGCCCGTTGGTCCTGACTCACGTTCACCTAGCCACCACCGACGAGCGTCACGACTTCTACCCGGTCACCGTCGACGAGAACTCGCTCCGTGCGATCCGATCGCCGCACCAAGCGGTCACCGACTTCGACCGCGACCGAGTCCGGCGGCAGACCGAGCACGTCGACCAGTGCAGAAACGCTGGTTCCAGCCCTCAATTCGCGCGGCGCTCCGTTCAACGTGATCCGAATCGTGGTCGCGGTCTGCATGGGCCCCTGGTCGGTGCGCGGCAGTCTATCACGCGTCCGTGACGCGATTCGCGCGCGCCACCCGCGCGAACGCACACTTCAAGTACGACGTCTCGGGGAGCGTCAAGAGCACCGGGTGGTCCGTCGGCGCGCCGCGGAAATCGTCGAGCCACGCATCGACGCCGGCGAGGTGCGCTGCGCGCGCGATCCAGGCCGTGAAGTCCGCTGGACGCACGTTGAAGGAACACGAAGCGGAGACGAGCGTCCCGCCGTCCTCGACCAGCTCGAACCCACGCCGATTCAGCTCGATGTAGCCGCGTTCCGCGCCGGCGAGCTCGTTGCGGTTCCGCGCGAACGCCGGCGGATCGACCACGACGACCTCGTAGCGTTCGCCCGCACGCCCGCGATCGCGCAAGTCTTGCATGCAATCGGCGCGCTCGAACCGCACGCGATCGCCGACTCCGTTGCGCTCGGCGTTCGCGCGCGCGCGCTCGAGTGCAGGGGCCGACTGGTCGAGCCCCAAGGCCAGTTTCGCGCCCGACAACGCAGCGCGGATCGCGAAGAGGCCGTCGTAGCAGAAGGCGTCGAGCATGCGACCCCCGCGCGACAATTCCGCCGCGGCGGTCCGGTTCGCGCGTTGATCCAAGTAGTGCCCGGTCTTGTGACCGTGCTCGACGTCGACTGCGAACGACAAGCCGTCCTCCTCGACGATCACTTCGCCGCCGAGTTCACCGCGCACGAGGCCGGTACGCTGCTCGAGACCTTCCAACTTGCGCGCGCCGGCATCCGAACGCTCGTACACGGCGCGGACCCGAAACGGCAGCGCCGTGATCAAGGCGTCGACGATTCCGTCACGCAATCGATCCGCCGCCAGTGTGCCGCTCTGCACGACCAGGACATCCGCGTAGCGGTCGACGACGAGCCCCGGCACGCCGTCGGCATCGCCCGCGAGCAAGCGACACGCGCCGCGCTCGTCGAGGAATCCGTGGCGGGCGCGATGGGCGACGGCCCGTTCGACCCGCGTGCTCCAGAACGAATCGTCGGGGCGATGCTTGTCGCGACTGACGAGCCGCACGGCGATGCGCGAGCGCGCGCTGAAGAGTCCGTGCCCGACCGTCGTGCCCGCGGGATCGACGACGGCGACCAACTCGCCCGGTTCCGCGTCCGCGCTCGCCACGTCGTCGCGGTAGAGCCACGGATGTCCGCCGGCGAGCCAACGTCGGCCCTTGCCCGTCGTGTGCACGGTTGCGCTCGTCATCGTCCGACCAGTTCGACGAAGCGCGGGTCGCCGCGCAAGGCTGCGAGATCGGGATCCTTGCGCGCCCAAGCCTTCTGTCGTTCGAGGCTGCCGCCCGGCGCGTGGTTCTCGGTGAGTTCGAGCGCCAGGTATTCGAGGGCGGTCGCACGTTCACCCAACAGTGCCCAGGCGCACGCGAGGTTGTAGTAGGTGCCGGGCCCGGGCACGACCGCCGCGAGCACCGCGCGAGCTTCGTCCGCGCGACCCGATCGCGCGCGATAGCACGCGAGGAGCACGCGCACGAACTCGTCCTGTCGCAGCTTCCAGGCGGCTTCGAAGTGCTCGAGCGCGCGCTCCGGCTTCCCCATGCGCACGTTCGCGTTCACGGCCAACGAAACGAGCGCGTTCGCGCGTTGATGGCGCACGGCGTCGACGGCTCGCGCGGGTGCACCGCGTTCGCGCAGCAGGTCCTCGAGCGCCTGCAATCGCTCCACCGCTCGCAGGAGTTCGACCTCGGCTCGCGCCGGTTCCTCGTCGTCCGTGAAGGACGCGCCGGTCGCGGCTTCGATCTCGCACAGGAGTTCGATCCCCCACAACCAGCGTTGCGCCGCGCCGCTCGCTTCGAGCGCCGTGCGCGCGCGGTCGAGCACGATCCGCGCCTCGGCCCCGCGACCGGCTTCGCGCAATGCGCGTGCAGTCGTCACGGCGAACCACGAAGCGCTCCGCGCTTCGCGCAGTGGCTCGTCGTCGCCCTGCGCGAGCGACGCCACGTCCTGCCAAGCTTCTTGCAAGCGCAGCCGCGCTTCGAGTTCGGCCTGCGACAGCTCGGCCGGCACACCGCCCGGTCTTTCGGCGCGCGCGCGCTCGACCGCGAACGCCGCGCGCGCGTGACGCTCCTCGGCCGAGGCGAGTTCGGCGCGCACGATTTCTCGAACGAGTTCGCGCCGTTCGTCGGACCACGCATCGTCTTGCGACTCTCCGAGCGGCTCGAAACCGATGCACTCGTCGGGCGCGACCGTCGCGAGCGCACGGCCCAACGCGAGTCGGATCGCGAGCTGGCGTTCCACTCCGAACGTCTTCGATGCCTCCGCATCGAGAACGAGCTCCACGACGGAATCCTCCGCTCCGAGCCAGCGGTCGAGGCCGTCCGACGCACGGAGCTCCGCACGCGCGGCCGCGGCGTGCGCGCGCAACGCCGCGCGATGGAACGACGCCGCGGGGCCGAGGGCCGTCGCGGGATCCGGATCGCTCGTGCGGGCGAGTCGACGCACCGCTTCCGTCAGCTCGACCTGCGCCAACTCTTCGAGCACTTCGGCGTGATCGAGGGCTGCTGTTCGTCCGGCGCGATCGGCGCGCATCGCGAGTGCGGCGTGCAGCGCCGCGCGGACCTCACGCAATCCGTCGTCGAGGGGCTCCTCGCCCAGTGCGAGGCGCGCGCACACGGCGAATCGCGCGGCGCGCGAGGTCCGGATCCGCGCGGCGTGCGCGCTCTCGCCCGCGGGGCCGACGGATCCGAGGGCGCGCGACGCGGCGAGCGCCGCGCCTGGATCGCGACCCCGCGCGAGAGCGAGTCGTGCGCGGAGATCTTGGGCTTCGAAGCCCGGGCGACCGGCGAGAAGGGTCAACGCGCGCGCATCCAGGCCGAGCTGCACGAGCCGTCGTGCGTGACGTTCCAACGCGGCTCTCGCCAGGGTCGAACCGCGCCGCAAGCCGTCGTCGATGCGCGCGAGCAGATGATCTACCGCGCGCCCCTCGGGCGTTTCCGCGGCGATGCGCGCGGCGAGCAGCCAGTCCTCCCCGTCCCCGGACGCCGAGGCGCGCTCCAGCGCCGCCGTGCGTCCGGCCGGGAAGCTCGCCAAGTCCGCGACGAGTTCGGCCCGGTCGCTCGTGGGCGCTTCGCCCGCGAGCCGTGCGAGCTCCGGTCCCGCGAGGAGCGTCACGAGTCCCGCTCGCGCCGCGTCGCGCACGCGCCCGTCGCCGTCGTCCGAGGCGAGACGCGCCAGCGCCGATCGGCGCTCCGCGACGAGGGTGCCGGTCCACTCGGGCCGGCCCAGAGCGCGTGCGAGATCGACGCGCACACAGGCGTCGGGGTCCGCGGCGAGAGCGAGCACGCGCGACGCCTGCTCGGCCGTCGCCTCGGTGGCCAGGATCCGCGCGCGCAGTCGCCGTTCCGCGACGTCCCGGCCCTCGAACTCCATGAGGGCGGTCGCAGCGGGCGCCGCGCCGCCACCGCGCGCCTCGGCGAGCCGTCGCGCCGCTCGAGCCGGGTCGTGTTCCCCGTCGGTCCGCGCCTCGGAGCGCGAATTGTGGAGGCCCGCGGCGAGCGCGAGCAACGTCGTCCAGATTGACTCCCACGCACGCATCCGTCACACTCCCAGATCTCCCCGAGCCCGCTCGACCGTCGGTTCATCCCTGCGGAGCCCCTGGTCACCCTGGGGGTGGGGGGAGGTTTTCGCCTACACGCGCCTGAATAGCCACACGCGATCGCCACACGCTCGGTTCGACCGCGCACGCACTCCTCCTCCCCCCACGCAACGCCCAACGCCCGGAACCGGGCTCTCCTCCCCGCCGATGAACCCTGAAGACCTCCTACGGATGATCGACATCATCCATCGCGAGAAGGACATCCCGAAGGACGTCATCTTCCGCGCGCTCGAGGAGGCCCTCGCGGCCGGCGTGCGCAAGCGCCTCGGTGTCGGCGAGGACCTCGTCGTCGCGATCGACCGGAAGACCGGCGAGGTCAAGATGGAGGACGACGAAGAGGAGTACGAGATCGACCTGGCCGAGCTGGGTCGGATCGCGGCGCAAGCGGTCAAGCAGGGCTTCCAACAGCGTCTGCGCGAAGCCGAACGGGACGTCCTGTTCGAGGAGTACGAGGCCCGCGTCGGCCAGCTCGTGAACGGCGTCGTCCAACGCTACGAAGGCGACTCGCTCGTCGTGAACCTGGGCCGCGTCGAAGCGACGCTCGGCAAGGAAGACCGCGTCCGCGGCGAGAACTTCAACCCCGGCGATCGGATCCGCGCGATCATCGTCGAGGTACGGAAGGACGGCAGCCGCGTGCGCATCCTCGTGTCGCGCACGCACCCCGACCTCGTGCGCCGGCTCTTCGAGCTCGAAGTGCCCGAGATCGCCGACTCGATCATCGAGATCAAGCGCGTCGTCCGCGAGCCGGGCTACCGCACGAAAATGGCTGTTTTGTCGCAAGATCCGAAGATCGACTCGATCGGCGCGTGCGTCGGCGTGCGCGGTTCGCGGATCAAGGCCGTCATCGACGAATTGCGCGGCGAACGCATCGACATCATCAAGTGGAGCGATTCGCTCGAGACCTTGATCATGAACGGCCTGAAGCCGGCGACGATCCACCTCGACAACATCTATCCCGACGAGTCGACCCGTTCGGCGATCGTGATCGTGGACGAGGACCAACAGTCGCTCGCGATCGGCAAGCGCGGTCAGAACGTCCGTCTCGCGAGCCGCCTGTGCGGCTGGGAGATCAACATCAAGACGCGCGAAGAATTCCAGACCGGAGAAACGACGGAGCCGGACGCCCAAACCCCGTCCGGGGAAGGCTCGGGTGCGCCGGAAGGCGATCCAGCCGCCGCACGCGGAGTGCGGGCCTGACCTGCACATCCGAGGTCCATGTTCCCGGCTCGCGCGCCGAGTCGGGAACTCGTTCCACGATCCATCTGTCCATTCCCCACACGACCACTAGCCCGCCCACCCGCTCGCGAGCGCCTTGCGCACCGAGCCCGACCGCACACGAGACCCACGAGACCGGAGCCCCTTGAGCCAGAAGAAACGCGTCAGCGACCTCGCGAAAGAGATCGGCATTCCCGGGGCCGAGCTCCTGAAGCGCCTCCGTGAGCTGGGTTTTGACATCAAGTCGGCACAGACGGGTCTGGCGGACTTCGAGGAGCTGCAGATCCGAGGCAAGCTCGAAGCCCTGAACATGATGGGGCGCAAGCCCGACGCGGCCGAAACGGCCGCCGTCGGTGACATCGACGGCCTGGGCGGCCTGATCGTCAAGAAGAAGAAGAAGAAGAAGCTCGACGGCGCCGCCGACGAAGCCGGTGCGGAGAGCACGGAGCCGAGCGTCGAGACCGCGGCCTCGTCGACCAGCACGGCCTCGTCGACCCACGCGCCGACCCACGCGCCGACGCATGCGCCGACCCACGCGCCGACCCACGCGCCGACCCATGCGCCCGCTCGGGTCGAGCCCACCGAGCACTTCGGCGGCGAGACGCCCACGACACCGGAACCGCAGGTCGAGATTCCGCGTCCGAGGAACGTGTCCGCGGAAACGACCGCGGTCGAATCCCCCGTCCGCGAGCCGGCGACGACGCGCGCAGACGAGTTGTTAGCGCCCCCGCGCACGGCTCAGGTCCAGGAGGAGGCCGCCGCGGCCCACGCCTCCTCAGCCCACTCCACCGAGGCGAGCCCGGATGCCCGGACGGCCCCGTCCACACCGACGGAGCCTGCTTCGACAGCCCCGCCTTCGCCGTATCCCCCGCCCAGCCAGTTCTTCTCCACGCCGGCGCCGCAGATCACCTCGTCGCAACCCGCGCGCATGGGCCAGCCGATGCGCCCGGCCGCGTCCGCTGGACAGGGTGCGTCCGCCACGCAAGGTACGTCGGGCCAAGGCACTTCTGTCGGCCAGGGCTCTTCAGGACAAGGCACGGTTTCCCCCACCGCCGGCCCGGCCGCTCCGGGAGCTCCGTTGATGGGCGCCGCGGTTCCCCTCGCGGCCCCCACGGCGGGTAGCCCTCCGACCCCGGCCCGCTTGGGCAAGGTCGTCGGCTTCATCGACCTCTCGAAGATCGCCTCTCAGCCGCGCAAGCCGACCATCGAATCGCGCCGCCTGCGCTCGAGCGACGACGTGGCCCCGGACGTCCGACCGACTCAAGGCGGAGTCAAGAAGGGCGGCATCGTGCGCGGAGATCGCGGCGGTGCACGCGACACGATGACCGCTTCGCAGCTGCGGGATCGAGAAGCGGGCCGGTTCCTGCGTCGCAACATGATCGGCGGCGGTCCGGGCGGTCGCGGCTACGGCGGTGGCGGTGGCGGCCGGCCGCGGCGCGGAGAAGGTCTGCAGTCTCCGATGTCGGGCAAGGAGCTCGAAGTCGAAGCACCGCTCACGCTGAAGAAGCTGGCCGAACACCTCTCGGTCAAGCCCAACGAACTCGTCAAGGTCGGTCTCCAGAACCTCGGGTTGCCGCTCGCGGCGCTCAGCATCAACGCCCTGCTCGACGAGGACACCGCTGTCCTCATGGCGCAGGAGTACAACGTCGAACTCAGGGTGGTGCAGGAGATCGCGGCCGAAACGGCGCTGATCGAGGGCATCAAGAAGAAGCGCACCGGCATCGACGCGGAGTTCCTCATCACGCGTCCGCCGACGGTCGCGTTCATGGGTCACGTCGACCACGGCAAGACCACGTTGATCGACGCGATCCGCAGCTCGCGCGTCGCCTCGGGCGAATCGGGTGGGATCACGCAGCACATCGGTGCGTACCAAGTGGCCACGAAGAAGGGCCACAAGCTGACGATCATCGACACGCCGGGTCACGCCGCGTTCACCGCGATGCGCGCACGCGGCGCGAACGCGGTCGACATCGTCGTGCTCGTCGTCGCATCCGACGACGGTCCGATGCCCAGCACCGAAGAAGCATTGGCCCACGCGCGCGCCGCGAAGGTGCCGCTCGTCGTCGCGCTCACGAAGGTCGACAAGGCCGACGCCAACCTGCAGAAGGCCAAGGAAAACCTGACGAAGCTGCAGCTCATCCCCGAGGAATGGGGCGGAGACACGGCGATGATCGCGGTCAGCGCGCTCAAGGGCACGGGCGTCGAGGAGTTGCTCGAACGCGTCTTCCTCGAGAGCGAAGTGCTCCAACTCAAGAGTCACCCGCGCGGTCCGGCCAAGGGCATCGTGCTCGAAGCCGAGATCAACGAGGGCAAGGGCATCGTCGCGCACCTCTTGGTGCAGGACGGCACGCTCAAGCGCGGCGACGTGATCCTGGCCGGCGAGGGCTACGGCAAGGTGCGCGCGATGTTCGACGACCGGGCTCGCGCGGTCGATGAAGCGCCGCCGTCGATGCCGATCGAAGTCACCGGTCTCTCGGCCTTGCCCAGCATCGGCGAAGCGTTCTACGTGGTCGAGAGCCTCGCACAAGCGAAGGAAGTCGCCACGGAGCGCGAGAAGAAGAACCGCGCCCTGCAGCTCAGCCAAGAACGTCGCCAGACGGTCACGGCCGAGTCGCTCATGCGCGCGGTCGCCGAGAAGCAACGCAAAGCGATCAACGTCGTCGTGCGCGCCGACGTGCAAGGTTCGGTCGAGGTGTTGAAGAACGCCCTTTCCGAGCTCAAGCACGACGAAGTCGAGGTCAAGGTGCTCTTCGCCGGAGTCGGCCAAGTCACCGAGAACGACGTCAACCTCGCCGGCCCGGCGGGCGGCATCGTGATCGCCTTCCACGTCGGCACGAACGACAAGGCGCGAACGGCTTCCGACCGGCTCGGCGTCGAAGTGCGCTACTACGAAGTCATCTACGAGCTGCTCGACCACATCCGGTTGCTCATGGAAGGCGTCCTCGCGCCGGAGATGGCCGAGGAAGTGCTCGGTCACGCCGAGATCCGCGTCCTGTTCAAATCGTCGAAGGTCGGCCTCATCGCCGGCAGTCACGTCCTCGACGGGATGCTGGTGCGCGACTGCAAGGTTCGCGTCCTGCGCGACGGCAAGGTCGTCCACACGGGCCAACTCGGCTCGCTGCGGCGCGAGAAGGACGATGCGAAGGAAGTGCGCGCTGGCTTCGACTGCGGCATCACGATCAAGGACTGGCAGGACGTCCGCGAGGGCGACCAGGTCGAGGCCTACAAGACGTTCACGGTCAAGCGCACGCTCGGCAGTGCGGCGGTGAGCTGACACACGAAGTGCTCGGCGGAAGGTGCGCGGCTCGTGTCCGACACCTTCCGCGCGTCTCGCCATGACGAATCCCCGCACGATCGCGCGCATCGCCTCCCGCATCCAAGAACGGGCGGCCTACTGCATCCAATTCGAGATTCGCGATCCGCGCGCGACCTTCGTCACGATCACGCGCGTCGAGATGTCGAATGACCTCGGGATCGCCACGATCCACTACTCGGTCCTCGGCGACGAGGGCGACCGCAGCAAGGCCGCTCACATGCTCGATCACGCGGTCGGCTTCGTGCAGCGCCAAGTCGCACGCGTCCTGCACATGCGGCGCGTGCCGAACCTGCGCTTCGCCTACGACGATTCGATCGAGCACGCGGCGGCGATGGATCGCTTGATCCGTGAAGCGCGCGACCGCGATCGTCGGATCGACTCGACGCTCGCCGAGCGCGAAGCGAACGAGGCGCGGATCGCTGCGGAGGACGACGCACGAGAGGTCGCCGCGCGCGAGGCCGTGCGTCGGGCCGAACGCATCGAGGACGGCGAGATCGAAGACGACACCCTCGCGACCGATCTCGAGGCCGAAGTCGAAACGGAGGGCGACGACTCGCACCAGAGCGAGGCGTCAGACCCTCGAACGAGCCGTGAGGACGCGCAGTCGTGACGCGCGCGTGCGAGTCCTCGAGATGAGCTTCTTCTCCACGACGCTGCGTCGGCTCTTCGGGTCGTCCGCGTCGCGTGAGCTGCTCCCGCTCGGTAGCGTGGCTCCTGATTTCGAAGTCGAAGACCATCTCGGGAACAGGGTCCGCCTCGCCGACTTGCGCGGCGGTCGCGTCGTACTGTGGTTCTTCCCGAGAGCGAACACGCGCGCTTGCACCGCTCAGGGCTGCGCGTTTCGAGACCGCATCCGCGAGTACCAGAGCCAGGGCACGCGCGTCATCGGCGTGTCGTTCGACTCCGTCGCGGACAATCGGCGCTTCGCCGAGGCCTACGGATTCCCGTTCACGCTCCTGTGCGATGTCGCCCGACACATGGCGGTCCGTTACCGCGCGGCGGCGAGCACGAAGGACGACTATCCGCGGCGCGTCACGTACGTGATCGGCCCGGACGGTCTCATCGAGCAGGCGCTCGAAACGAAGGACCCCGCTGCACAGGCCGAGGCTCTGCTCGAAACGCGTCGGTGAGCGCTGTCCGCGTTCGCGCCGGAAGCGGAAGCGCATGTGCTCCTCGATCACCACGACGAGCGTCGTGGCCACCGATCGTGCGACCCTCGGTGTCGTCTGTTTCGGCCTGCGGCAATGCGACACCACCTCACGAGATGGACGCACGGCGCGCAGGCGAGTAGCCCTTGGGCCCGTTCGTCCGCAGTCAGCACGGCTCGGCGATGAATGCACGCCACCCGAATGAAACTGGCCGCGGGGTGAAGCCCCCGCGGCCAGATCTTCGCAGCCGACATCGAAGCCCTAAAGGAACTTCGACCGTGCCCTCACATCAGTTCACCCACACGACGGACAGTGCGTTCGTCAGGTTGAACGTGTCCGCCGTGCAGAAGGCCGCGGCGTTGCGGTACCAGACCTGGTACGTGCGTGTCTGAGGCCCGCCCGTGATTCCTCCCCGGAGGGAGATCACGGGGTCGAGGATCTCGGGATAGGTCGATTGGCCCGCACTGTTCAGCTTCGTGCCGAGGCGGATGATCGACCCTGCCGCACAGCGCTTGCCGTCACCGAAGACCGAGCCGGCGCCACCGTTGGCCTGGGTCGTGCCCTGGAAGTACAGCGCCGAGCTGTTGGGCATCCCGTCGCCCACGAGCAGCAAGCTGTCGTTGCTGACGCTGGCCGTGCCGGAGGCCGACAGGTTCGCGCCGTTCGCATTGACCGAACTCGCGCAACCGTTGCCCGGGGTGCCATTGTTCGCACACGGGCAGGCCGTGCCGGTGCCATCACCGAAGCAGTACGGCGTGACCGTCGCTTCGCATTCGTCGGGCACGCCGTTGGTGTTCGTGTCGAGGCTCGTCGCGTCCGCGATGTCGCACCCGTCATGGATGCTGTTCGCGTTGCAGTCGGTGATCGCGCCCGGGACGATCTTGAAGACCTCGCCGGTCGTCGCACCGCCGCGCTCGCAGATGTAGATCTCGCCCAGCGCATCCTGACCGAAGCCGGTGATCGAGCCGATGCTGAGTCCGCCGCCCGGAGCGAGCTCCGCCGTCCGGTTCGTGATGGTCGGATTGTTCGCACCCGTGTAGCGGAACGACCAGATCGAGGCCGTGCAGTAGTCCGCGAAGAAGTACGCGCCCTGGAGACCGCAGATCGCGCTGCCGCGATAGACGAATCCGCCGGTGACCGAGCAACCGGAACCGTGCGTGTAGACGTGCACCGGGCCCGTGAGAGTGGGGCCGTTGCACGTGCAGCCCGAAAGGCTCGTGCAGTTGTTGCCTTCCATGCAGCGCCAACCGTAGTTGCGACCCGACGTGTTCGCCGGCTCGACGTTCACTTCTTCGACCGCGTTCTGACCGACGTCGGCGATGTAGAACTGACCCGTCGTCATGTCGAACGCGTTACGCCACGGATTGCGCAGACCGTAAGCCCAGATCTCGTCCAAACCGGGCGTGGCGCCGGCGAAGGGGTTACTCGTCGGGATGGCGTAATTGCGCGCCGCGTCGCCCGGGAAGTCGTCCCCGTCGACGTCGAGTCGGTGCATTTTGCCGAGGTACGAGTTGATGTTCTGACCGTTGCCGTTCGGATCGTTGCCGCTGCCGCCGTCGCCCGTGCCGACGTAGAGGTAGCCGTCAGGGCCGAAACCGAGCCAGCCGCCGTTGTGATTGCCGAACGACGGGTGGCTGAAGGTGATGACCTGCGTGTTGCTCGCAGCGTCGGCGCTCGTCGAAGTCGTGAACGGGGCGTTGGCCGTGTAGCGCCGCACCGTGTTGTTCCCGCTGATCGTGTAGTAGACGTAGAAGAACCCGTTCGTGGCGAAGTTCGGGTGGAACGCCAGGCCGAGGAGGCCCTCTTCATCGCTCGTGCTCAAGCCCGCGATCGAGAGATAGGGCGCGACCTGCAACGTGTTCGAAGGGAGGTTGAGGATGCGGAGCTGACCGACGGCCGCGGCGGTGCGCTGCTCGACGATGAACGCGCGTGCGGTGTCGCCGACGGGAGCCGTCACGAAGAGCGGTCGCGCCAAGCCGGAAGCCACGCGGATCGTGTCGAGAGGCGGATTCTGAGCCTGGGTCGCGGAAGCAAGGGCGAAGAGCGCCGCGCCCGCGCAAGCGAGGATGGAGGTCCGGAAGAGCATGAAATGTATTCCCTGAATGCAGCCGAGGAGCGTCGGGAGTCGAGTCCGACGATCCTGCGAGACTAACCCACCCCGGCGGGACGCGATAGCCGAACGAAGACTACGTCACGCCCTTTCGCGCGGCTTTTTCGAGGGAACTTCCGAGGCCGAAGTCTCGTCACGAACGCCGAGCAGCCGCGGATCCGGCTTCCGGGACGACAGAAGTGGATCGCGGGATCGCCATCGGGTTCGATCGGTGGACATGCCCGGGTCCAGCCAGGTCGCCGATTGGAGCGCGCGCATCGTCTTGCGCGCCCTCCTCGCCCTCGTGCGCATCGTGTATCGCACCCGGATCGAAGGTCTCGAGAACGTGCCGCGGACGGGCGGAGTGCTCTTGGCCCCGAACCACGTCGCACTCGTCGATGGACTCGTCCTCATGGCCTTCGTGCCGCGCAGGATTCGCTTCCTCGTGGACGAGAGCTGGGACCGAAAAGTCTGGCTGCGACCGTTCTACCGCGCACTCGACGTCATCCCGGTTTCGTCGACGGGCGGGCCGCGCGTCGTGCTGCGCGCACTGCGCGAAGCCGGCGCGCACCTCGATCGCGGCGAGGTCGTGTGCATCTTCCCCGAGGGACAGCTCACGCAGAGCGGCTTGCTCCAACCCTTTCGCCGCGGCGTAGAGCGCATCGCGCGCGGTCGCGCCGCGACCATCGTGCCCGTACACCTCGACGGACTCGAAGGTTCCCTGTTCGCGCGCACGCGCTCGGAACCGCTGCGCGACGTTCGTTGGCGCGTGCCGCTCCCGATTCGGTTGACGTTCGGCGCCGCGCTCGCGACCGACACATCGGCGAGCACGATCCGCACGCAAGTCGTCGAGTTGGGCGAGCGCGCGTGGCGTGCGCGTAGCCGACCGCTCCCCCATCGCGCGTTCGTGAGTTCCGCGCGCCTTGCGCCGTGGCGACTCGCTGTACGCGACGTGGTGCGAGGCAAGCTCTCGCGCATCCGTTTGCTCGCGGGCTCGATCGCGATCGCGCGCGACCGACGCGACGCGTGGAGCGCGGAGGGCGTCGCGTGCACGCTCCTTCCGTGTTCGGCAGCAGCGGCTGTGACGCAGATCGCCGCCGCACTCGCCGGGAAACCGTGCGTGCCGCTGAACTGGACGGTCGGACCCGCGGCCGTCGCATCGGCGGCGCGACAAGCAGGCGCGCGCACCGTCATCACGAGCCGCACGTTCCTGGAGAAGGCCAAGATCGAGTTGCCGCGCGAACTCGAACCGGTGTTCCTCGAAGACGTGGCGCAGCGGATCGGACGGGGCACACGACTCACCTCGCTCGCAGCGGCGTTCTGGCTGCCCGTTCGCGCCATCGAGTCCTGGTGCGGCGCCGCGCGAGCTCCGCGCCGTGACGACGTGCTCACGATCTTGTTCTCCAGCGGATCTACGGGCGAACCGAAGGGCGTGCCGCTCACGCACGACAACCTCGCTTCGAACGTGATCGGCGCACGCGAAGTGCTGCACGCCGACCACGTCGATCGACTGTTGTGGCTCCTGCCGCCGTTCCACGCGTTCGGAACGCTCTCGGCGTGGTTCGGTTTGGTCCACGGAGTCGGACTCCTCGCCGAACCTTCACCACTCGACGCGGACGCGATCGGACGCACGGCCGAGTCGCACCGCGCGACGGTGCTGCTCGCCACACCGACCTTCCTGTCCCTCTATTCGAAGCGCGTCGCGCCCGAACAATTCGGTGCTCTTCGACTCGTGATGACCGGTGCGGAACGACTTCCAGAGCGCCTCGCAACCGCCTTCGAGGAGCGATTCGGGCTGCGACCGATCGAAGGTTACGGCGCGACCGAATGTTCCCCCGTGATCGCCGCGAGCACCCTCACCGTGCGCAGACCGGGCGTTTTCCAGCGCGGACATCGCCGCGGAAGTGTCGGTCAACCGCTGCCGGGCATCGCCGTGCGCGTCGTCGATCCCGAGACGAACGAACCGCGTCCCGTGGGAACTAGCGGCATGCTCCTCGTGCGCGGAGCCAACGTCTTCGCGGGCTATCTCGGACGCCCTGACCTGACGAAGCAGGTGCTCGTCGACGGTTGGTACGTGACCGGCGACGTCGCGATCGTCGACGAGGACGGCTTCGTGACGATCACGGATCGGCTCGCGCGTTTCAGCAAGATCGGCGGCGAGATGGTGCCGCACGGTCGCGTCGAGGAAGCGCTGCACCACGCCGCGAGTACCGATCTACCCATGTTCGTCGTCACAGCGCTTCCCGACGAGAAGAAGGGCGAGAGATTGGTCGTGATCCACACTGCGGATCCCGCGCGCATCGCTCAGATCCTGGAACGAGTCGCTGCCGCCGGATTGCCGAACTTGTTCCTGCCGCGCCCTGATGCCTTCGTGAAGGTCGACGCGCTGCCGATGCTCGGAACGGGCAAGCTCGACTTGCGTCAGGCCAAGGAGATCGCGGCGACCGCGTTCGAACAGCGGTAGGAGTCGCAGGTCGCGATCCTGCGTTCTCTCGCGGTCAACCGCCGGCGAGCAAACTCTGCAGCTTTTCGTGGAGTGCCTGGTCTTGTGCGACGCCGCGTCCGCCATCGACTTCGATCTCCACGCGACGCTCGGTGCCCACCGTCGCGATACCGATCACGACGCGACGGGACTCACCCGCGTGCGTCGCGAACTCGAGTTCGATCACGTCCGCGAGTATCTCTCGGCCGTCTTCCGGGATCCGCTGCGAAGCGCGCAGGAAGAGCAGTCCGTCGAGCAGCGGACGCAACTCGCGAGCTTCGACCTCCCCGCCGGAGCGGATCCAAAGCCCCTTGGCGTTCCGCTCGAAACTGCGCTCGAGCGCGCCGCTGCGGAGTCGAATCGCCCGCAGGTCCACTTCGTTCGACTCGAGGAGTCGCAGCGAGAGGAAGAAGGCGGGGTCCCGTGCGAGGACCGCGAGGATCCCGGCGTCGCCGTGACCGACGGCCGTCTCGTCGTCGCGCTGGAAGAGCACGCCTGTCGCGCCCGACGCGTCGACGTGTGCGGCACCGAAACTACCGCCGGCCGGACCGGATTCTCCATCGACCTTCCAACGGATCGGTGCTGCGCCCGCCTCGAAGGTCCGACCCTCGAGGAATTCAGCGAGTTCGTAGCCTTCGAGCGCTCCGAGCACGTCTTCGACGGCGCGCGTCTCGGCGAGGAGCTCGGGACCGAACACGGTCGATCCCGCCCGCGCCGCAGCACGAGTCCACCCCTTCGCTCCGCGAACGAGTCGCACATGACCCGCCGGGGTGTCGAGCTCGAGCTTCGTCACGCCGCTACGACGCGCGCGCAGGATCTTGTGATCGAGCAAGTCCCGGAGCGGCGTAGCGAGAAATCCGACGTCGTTCCAGACGATCGGCCAGACGATGCGACTGCCCGTGCGTGTCCCGAGCCAAGAGCCCTCGCGATTCGGACCGGGGCGACCGAGGAGGACCTCGACGACTTCCGTGCCGGTCGTCCCGAGTTCGATCCTGAGCTCGGGCGGGTCGAGGCCGAGGGCGTTCAACGGTCGCGCGCCCTCGTCGAAGATGGAGTCGAATCGATAGGTCGCGCACGACTGGACGTACAACGCCATGCCAGCCGGATCGAGCCGACCCGTGACGGGCGCGGTAGCGCGCCACGCGCCGTCGACGAGGACCGCATCGAAACTCGCGTCCGGTGCGGGTCCGGCTCCATCGAGCGGCGCGCTGCCGCGGCGACGCACCTCGACCACGTGGCGCGGATCGATGCCTGAGATCGAGCTGGCGCGGAACTCGTGCAACTCGCGATCGAGGAGCGGTTCGATCTCGCGACTGATGCGCAGGAACTTGTCGCCTACCCGAGCGAAAACCCGTGCACCATCGAGTTCGACGGCACCGATCTCGGCGCGCTGGCGCACAGAACTGCCTTCGAAGAGTTCGACCACGAATCGGGGCGGATCGAGGCCGAGGAGAGCCGGATTCGCGCGCTCTTCCTCGCCGAGCGAACGCCCGCGAGCTCGCAGGGCGGCTTGCACCACGAGTTCGACCGTGCCCGGTTCGACGGTCGCCGCGACCGGATCCGAGAGAGTCCACACGCCGTTCGCGTCGCGCTCGAAGCGCATGTGGAGGTCGCGCACCACGTTCTCGATGCGCACGCTCGTGACGAGGTTCTCGTCGAGGCCGGGGAAGAGCCGCACGTCCGCGTCGGCCAAGGTCTTCTCCTCGCTATCGGCGGTCCGCATCGCGAACCAGCCGAGCAAGAGCACGACGACGACCAAGAGGATGAGCGTGGCGGACTTCAACGCACACGTCTCCTGCGCGACCAAGTGAAGAGCCCGAGGGCCGCGCACAGCGCGGGTAGCAGGAGCACGGCGACGGTGTGGACGCGCGACACCGATCGCGGATCGGCGAGGTCGAGTCGGCGCGCGCTGCGATTCGTCGATTCGATGCGCACGCGGTACTCGCGTGAGGCGAGCCAGTCGAAAGCGTTCGCCACGAAGTCGCGGTTCGTCGTCAAGAGGTGGTTCGCCAGCGCGTCGACGGATCCGAGCGCGAGCACGCGCGATTCGACACGGGCCGCGTCGCCGCTCGTCACGAGTTCCGCGGTGCGCGACGGCGGGAACGCGATCTGCATGGCGAGGGAGAAGCGCGTACGTTCCGAGTCGGATTCCGGTTCGTAGTCGTAGCGATCCGTGCCCTCGATCGGCGCCTCGATCCACGCTTCGGCGCCGGATCGCAACAGGTCGAGGACCCGCGCGGCCTTCGGCGGCGGCGAACGATCGAACGCCCGTGACGCGAAGAACATGACGCGTTGTCCGCCTGCGCGCAGAGGATCGGTGATCCGATTCTGCGCGGGCATGCCTTCGAAACCGATGACGGAGTAAGCGCATTGCGCGACGCCGGTTTGGAGCGCACCCGTGACCGAGGGCATCGGCGTGCAGACGATGCCGTTCTCTCTCGCGCGCGCACCGAAGCGGGAGAGCAGAGCTTCGGGGCTCGCCTCGCCGCCGACGCTCCGCGGCGAGAGTGCCACGAGCAGACGTCCACCACGCTCGACGAAGCTCGTGAGCTCAGTGAACTCGGGTTCCGAGAACCGCTGCTCCGCGCCCAGCACCACGGCCATCTCCGCCTCTTTCGGCAACGGTGCACCGCCGTTCCCGTCCCACGAATCGACGCGAAAACCCTGTGCGCCGAGCTCGCGCGCGAGGAGTGCAGCGCCGCGCTCGGCGACGCCGCCGAGGTCGAGTTCGCCGTGGCCCTTCGTGAAGACGACGAGCGGCTGGCGTTGCTCGGACACTTCGAGGATCGCGCTGAGCAAGGCTTCCTCGCCGCGGAACCCGGCGACCGACGGCGGAGCGATGGGACCTTGCCGCGCATCGCCGTTGCCCGGATCGAGGTCCGCGAGATCGCCGCGCAGACGGAGGATCCGGCGACGCCCCTCGGACGAAACGGCGACGAGGCCGCCGGTCTCGATCGCGCCGATGCCGAGTTCTTGGCGACGTCCTTGAGTCCGCGCCGCGAGCTTCGTGCGATCCGCGAGGTCGTGGTCCTCGACGCGCACGCGATCGCCGGATTGATCGGCGAAAAGGCGCGCAAGCCGCCGCATGCGGTCCTGGACCTCGCGGCCGACGACGTGGAACGGGGGCTCGGGCGCGCTGAAGAACAGATCGACCTCGATGTCGCGCGGTAGCTCCCCGAGCACCTGCGCCGTCGACGGATGCAGCGTGTTCTCACCTGCGGCAGTCAAGTCTCGACGCCAGCGCAACTCGGAACGCTCGGCGATCCATGTCACGAGGATCGCCGCAGCGATGGCGAGCAGTGTTCCGAGAGCCACGCGGGCTCCGATCGAGAGTCGCGAAGCGAGACCGTGACCGCGCGGTTCGTGCGCTAGCGCCATCGACGAGCCTCCACGGCGCGCACCGCGAGGAAGAGGAACACGATCGTCCACGCGACGAAGAACACGAAGTACGACGTGTCCAAGACACCGGCGAGGAACGCGCTCTTGTGGTGATCGAGCACGTCGATGCGCGCGACGGCGCGGCGCACGAAGAGTTGGTCCGAGAGTCCTCCGAGCAGCGGCGCCGTGACCAGCGCGAGATTCGCGACGACCGCCGCGAAGGCTGCGACGACCGGTGTCGAGGTCAAGGCGCTCGCGAAGAGTCCGACCGCGGCGAAAAGGCCCGAGCACAGGACCGCGCCGATCCATCCGCCGATCAAGGCGCCCCAATCGGGCGCGACCCCGAGGCTCGCGACGGCGACGCCGTACACGAGCGAGGTGCCGCACAGGATCGCCATGAACGCGAGCACCGCGACGAACTTGCCGGCGACGACGGCCGCGTCCGAGACGGGTGCCGTGAGAAGGAACTCGAGGAGTCCGGAGCGCGACTCCTCGCTGATCATCCGCATCGTGATGAGCGGCGGCACGAGGATCATCAACGCCCAAAAAGCCCACGATTCGCCCAGTGCGAGACGCAGCGAGATATCGACGTCCCCGCCCGACGTCTTCAAATAGAGGACGAAGAGCCAACCCTGCAGGAGGAGCGCGATCGTGAGCAGCGTCCACGCGAGGGGCCCGAGGAAAAGGCCGGCGAACTCGCGCCGAGCGATCGCGAGGAAGCCGCTCAAGCGGACGGAGCTCCGGGCGTGTCGCGATCGGGATCTTCGACCGCTTTGGGTCTCGAGAGGCTGCGCGATGCGCCGCGATCGAACGGGTTCAGGTTGTAGACGACGCGCGCGGGTGCGGGCCCCGCACCGACGGCTGTCGAAGGCGCGGACTTCGGCCCGCCGACCGGGACCGTGCCGCCGATCGAGATCTGCACCGGAGCATCCAGGCTCGGCATCGGCGTCACGCCCACCGATCGCGGGTTCGCGGCGCTCGGTTTCACGTCCTCGTCGCTCGCGCCCGATGCGATGCGCGCGAAGATCTGCTCGAGAGTCGGTCGGCGCCACGACAACTCGCGCAACGCCCACCCGCGCGCGGCCGCGATCGCGCCGACGTCCTCGCGCAAGTCCTCGTCGCAGGTGAGTTCGAACTGATGGTGGATGCCCAGACGTCCGCGGTCGTTCACGGCGCTCACGCCACGAATCGAGCGCAAGATCCGCAACGCGGCTTCCACGTCGTGACCGACCATGGCTTCGACGCGCACGTGGCT
>Ga0163149_10001130_pt1 | contig 34609 bp, 38 predicted proteins | sample OliLakLV19MP5G1_FD_148604 | JGI IMG/M metagenome (GOLD analysis project Ga0163149, IMG submission 148604) | Freshwater microbial mat bacterial communities from Lake Vanda, McMurdo Dry Valleys, Antarctica - Oligotrophic Lake LV.19.MP5.G1 | ecosystem: Environmental > Aquatic > Freshwater > Lake >... | reverse complement strand
TGATATTAACGTGGGTTTTGGCGTGCAATATTATATCCTCTCGGTGCCCAATTTTCGCAACCCACACATGGGGGGCAGAAGAAATCGAAAGTAGGGATTACATCGCGAGAAGATCGCTTAATGACGTTTGTTAACTGGGAAATTCAAAACCACCATTTACCCTGTGTATAAATTCATTGGTCTTTGACGGATGAAATTTATAGATTGCTTTAGACAGTTTTATTCTACTCACCTCAGTTACGCCTGCTATGGTAAACAAAGACACAAAATCAACATCCATCAATCGAAGAAAATTTATTGGAGGTATGGCTTCAACGGCACTCGCATTTACCATTGTGCCCCGGCATGTGCTTGGTGGCAACGACTTTGTTGCCCCTAGCGATAAGCTTACCATGGCCTATATAGGTGCGGGCACACAAGGCCTTCGCGAAATACTACCGCTCTTATCCGTTCCGCAAGTTCAGATTGTTGCAGTGTGTGATCCCAACAAAGAAGCAGTGGGTTATCGCGATTGGGGCAGAGAATATTTACGCAACGACATCCGAAAGAAATTGAACAACCCTAATTGGAATCCGGGCGGTGATAACGTAGTGCCAGGCGGAAGAGACAACGCGAAAGATATTGTTGACTCCTACTACGCTACCATTCGGGGCTCCGACAAATTCAAAGGTTGTGCCGCCTATGCCGACTTCCGCGAGCTGTTTGAAAAAGAAAAAGATTTTGATGCCGTCAAGATCATGACACCAGATCATTTACATGGGATCATCGCCATTGCAGCACTCAAACGCGGAAAACATGTGACCACCCACAAGCCTATTTCCAATCGTGTGAACGAGGGCAAACAAGTCATTGAGCTGGCAAAGAAGACAAACGCCACAACAAATCTTATTGCCTGGGAATCGAACAAGTCCATGGATAAAACGATGGAGTGGATCAACAGTGGTGCCATTGGCACATTGAAAGAAGTACACAACTGGACCAACCGACCCGTGTGGCCACAATATTCAACGCTGCCAACCGATACGCCTGCCATTCCGAAAGGACTTGATTGGGATTTGTGGCTGGGCCCAGAGAGTGAGAGGCCTTATCATCCTAATTATACCAACATGGTATTCAGAGGATGGTATGACTTCGGTGGAGGCCCTATGGCCGACATGGGATATTACAGTTTATGGACGGTGTTCAACGCATTACAATTGGAAAACCCTACTATCATTGAACCTACCCGTAGTCATGCGTGCGGATTTAATGATATGGTTCCTTTCCGTGTGAACAATGATTTTTCCTTTCCGATGGCGAGCACGGTGCGATTTAAATTTCCGGCCAAAAGCTCGCGGCCTGCTGTTGATTTATGCTGGTATGACGGAGGCATGAGACCGCCTGTGCCCGAGGAGCTTTATCAACAGAACAAAGAACTTCCGGCAGAAGGAATGATGTTCGTGGGTGATCAGGGAAAGATATTGGCAGGCTTCCATGGTGCAAACCCACGAATTGTTTCGGGTAAAAGGTCAGGTGAAACGTATCAACATCCCAAATCCGAAAACCCTCCTGAGAATTTTATGCCGACAAGTTTTATTGATGCTTGCCTTGCCGGGAAACAATGTGCCGGAAGTTTAAGGGATGCAGGGCCAATTACAGAGGCCATCAACTTATATGCGGTTGCATTGCGCACAGGAAAAACGTTGTATTATGATGCGGCCTCGATGAAGATTACGAACGTGGCGGATGCAAACAAATACCTGAAGCGTGAGTATCGCCAAGGATGGGACCCCGCTTCTATCTGATAAAGACAACAGCTAACTAAATCGCTATGAAAAAGCTAACAAGAAAAGAGTTTATAAACACCAGTGCTGCTGCTCTTGCAGGGGCCTCTTTGTTTGCCCCGCATTGGCTTCATGGCCTTGCGGAAAATAATGCAAATGGCGTTGGGCCGATTGGCTTTCAAAGCTGGACCATTCGTGACGTACTGGTAAAAGATTTTTCGGGCACGCTGAAGATGATGGCCGGATTGGGTTTTCAAAGTGTGGAGATGTGCTCGCCACCCGGCTATGCCAATGCTGGTTTTGGTCCATTGCAAAGCTTGAAAGCGCCTGAGATGAAACGCATTATGAATGATGCTGGCATCTCCTGTGTTAGCTGTCATTATGGGTTCAAAGAATTGAAAGAGAACTTACCGGCTCGCATGGACTTCGCCAACGAACTTGGCTTAACGCAACTAGTAGTGTCTTCGTTTGGGCTGAGTAAAGACGCAAAACTGGATGATTGGAAAAAAGCAGCCGATGAAACAAATAAGTTGGGCGAGCAATCAAAAAAGAATGGATTGCAAATGGTGTTTCATAATCACAACCAGGAATTTGAAAAACTGGAAGGACAAATTATCTATGATGTGCTGCTCAATCAACTTGATCCCACGCTAACCAAAATGCAGTTTCAGGTTTGGGTAGTGATTGCCGGTTATAAGGCAGCGGATTATTTCAGAAAACATCCAGGTCGTTTTATCTCGGCACATTTGTCGGACTGGTCGGGTGTTGCCGAACAACAAGTTTCTATAGGAAAAGGAAAGGTGGATTGGAAAGAGTTCTTTGAAGCCAGTAAGATTGGTGGATTGAAAAACTTCTACGTAGAAATGGATATGCCGGTGCTGAAGGAAAGTGCAGCGTATTTAAAACGCATGGCTTAGTCTGCTTATTTAATAAATCTGCTGACCAGGGGAATCACCCGTTCAGGAGTTTCCTCCATGGGCACATGACCAACACCTTCCAGTATTGCCAGGCTATCCAAAGGAAGATCGCGTTGAAATTTATAAGCATTGTCAAGCGGGATTAATTGGTCGAGCGTTCCCCAAATGATAAGCGCAGGCATAGTTAGTTTACTTACCAGTGTAGTATCTCCTGCCTGATCGCTTTGCAGCCGTAGCAGTAAAGCATTACGATTTCCCTCACGGCATGCCATATCGCGGTATTGCTCCACCAACGCATCGGTGATAAGATTTTTGTTTCCATATACATCTTCCAAACTTTTGCGCACGATGAAAAGGGGTGTGATTACAGTCAGTATATTTTTCAAAACCGGAATTTTTCCAAGCTTAAATGCGAGCGAACCTTTTGCGTTTTGGATGGGGTATCCTGCCGGATCAATTAAGATGACCCTCTTTACTTTATCAGGATACGTGGCCGCAAAATGAACAGCGATGAGTCCACCCAACGAGTTACCCATCAGGTAGCACTGTGTTACGTTTCTCTCTTGAAGAAAGCTATTTACAAAAGCCACATAGCTTTCAATACTGTAATCTTGTTCGGGGTTGGGTCCGGTCAATCCAAAGCCAGGTAAATCCATTCTGATCACGCGATGTTCTTTGCTCCACTCTTTTGTGCAGGCATCCCAGGTCAATAAAGAAGAGGAGGTGCCATGTAAGAGAACAATCGGTATAGTGTCGGCTGCGGGGCCTTCATCACGATAATGCACATTCATTCCACCCAGGTCAACGAATTGTGAGGGTGGCACAGCATATTTTTCTTTTAGTTGATCAACCGGAATATCAGGTTGGTAGAATGCAATCAGCAATACGGCCAACAATAGAAGAACGGCACCAGAACTATATAGTAAAATATTATTTTTCATTTCCTGTTGTCATCAATCTTCATTCGGTGCAGCGCCCAATACATTCTTCTTCAAAAACTCATTTCTGAATTTTCCTTGCGGATCATATTGAGTGATTAATTTCTCAAAGTCACCCATTTTTTCATAGCGCGATCTCAATGTGGCGGGGTTGATCGTAAATAGTTTTCCCCAATGCGGCTTCACACCAAATGGCGAAAGCTTCTCTTCAATCTTTGGAAGCAAAGCATTCACCCCTCCGATGTCTTGCTTCAGGGTGAAATGAATGGCTACGCTTTGTTGATGGTAGCAGGGACTCATCCAGAAATCATCAGCATCAATGGTGCGAATTTCGGTGATCATCAGCACGGGTTTGATTTCATCACGCAAGGTGGCTACCGCTTTGATCGCTTCCACTGCGTGTTGACGGGGTACAAAAAACTCCGCTTGTAATTCTTCACCGCTGCTGGGTGTGAAATTCATTTTGAAGTGAGGCAGGCGTTCGTACCACGGTCCGGCCACACCCATTTGTTCTGTACAGTTTTCTGCTGATAGTTCAATGATGGGATGCACATTTCGGTCCGCAAGTGTAGCTCCGAAGAACGCTGGCTCTGCGGTTAATACTTTCCCATCTTTCACCACACGCTTGATCCAGATCTGGTTGATGTTATCGGTTTGCCAATCATAGAATAAACTAACACTGTATCCACCAGACATAATTTCATCAAAGTGACTTTCCAGTTGTGTCATGGGCAAGTTCAGGTACACGTCTTGTTGAACCTGAAAGGCAGGCACGAGATCCAGTGTCATCTTTGTGATTACACCAAGCGCACCCAGACTTACCACAGCGCCATAAAAGTCAGGATCTTTATCGCGGGATAAGAAGACGACTTCACCATTTGACTTCACTAACTCAAGAGCGGAAACTGATGTAGCAAGATTTCCGTTTTTCACACCAGATCCATGTGTTGCCGTTGCACAAGCACCCGCTACGGAAATATGAGGCAGTGATGCGAGGTTATGAATAGCAAAGCCAGCTTTATCAAGTTGTTTACAAAATTCCCCATAGCGAACTCCGGCATCTACCGTTACCGTGCGAGCTTCAATATTTATATCGACTACTTTATTCAGATTTTGCGTGGAAATAAGATTGTCTTCCGAATCGGCAATGCGGTTGAAGCAGTGGCGTGTGCCGAGGGCTCTCACATTAGTGCATTGCCTGATTGCCTCCTGCACTTCTTTTACCGTTCCGGGTTCGAAAACCTTGGTGGTGCTGTAGGTTAAATTTCCAGCCCAGTTTTTAAGTGCCATAGCTTGTTCTTTTTTATCGGGTGCGCATGAAAGTAGTGGCGTAAAAAACGTTCCGGTTACCAATGCCGAGGAAAGTTTCAGGAAGGTTCGTTTTTTCATGATGGGTGAATTTGTATCTAAAGTAAGAGAAAGAAGTGGAATGTAGGGGGTGCTGGTTTGATAATCCAGGAGGCCACGGCTGTTTCACCAGAAGGTCGGATTACCTTTGGCGAACTCGGCCTTTGGAAGGATGAGCATAATGAAAAACTGAAAAGCATCGTATCATTTGTGCGGGCTAAGTAGATGAAATAGAAGCTGACATCTTTAAGGTATTTGGCATTCTTAATTGAGCAGAAATAGTATCTTTATTTAAATACCTAACCCCTCTATCATGACCACACTTGAAATTTGCCTGCTACAATGGGATACCTATAATCGCAGAATGCAAAAAGCATTGGATACAATCAGTGAAGAAAGTTTCTATAAACCCATTGTGCCAGATGGCAACTCCCCTTCCTGGCTGATGGGACATTTGGCTGACACCGATGATGCGCTCCTTGAGCTTTTCGGTATCCGTCAAAGAATGTTTCCGGAACTATCAACGATTTACCACCATGAGCGAGGCGCGAATCAAACCAGTCATTTATCTAAAGGGGAACTGATGAATAAATGGATAGCAATTGTTGCCGAACTGGATCACGCCTTTAAAAGGATGAGTGAGAAAGAGTGGCATGCCCGACACATGGCTGTTTCAGAGGAAGATTTTAAGAAAGAAACTCATCGCAATAAGCTCAATGTGATGCTTAGCCGCGTTACACACAAAGCTTCGCACCTGGGTCAGATGGCGGTGCAGGCAAAAAAGGTTTTATCCTGATGATAGAATCATCGTTCTCACCATTCAGTCAAACCGTAATCGATAACAGCTTAATGTTCGGGCGTGCATTCAAGTAAGATTTTCACACAGTATTCCCACAAAGATTAACCGCTCAGAGATTCACGGCAGGTGAATTTTTGTAAATTGAATCGCAAGTCAAGACGTAACTTAATGGTATGACAGGGAATGTGATTGTAAATTGTGCAGCGTATTGTGAGGGCCTTCGGGTGCCTGATGTCGATATTGATAATATCAGTGAGATATTAAACCAGCCCGATAAGTTTGTGTGGATTGGCCTTCACGAGCCCGGCACAGAATTGCTTGCCAAAATTCAAAAGCAATTTGGCTTGCACGACCTTGCCATTGAAGATACCCATCGTGCGCATCAGCGTCCCAAGATTGAAGCCTATGGTGACACGCTCTTCATCGTTTTGCGAACGGTGCAAATGCATGAGAAGCAAATTGATTTAGGTGAGACTCACTTTTTTGTTGGAAAGAATTTCATCATAACGGTGCGTCATGGTTCATCCTTGGCCTATACCGATGTTCGGTTGCGCTGCGAAAGTACACCTCACTTGTTGCAAAAAGGACCAGGGTTTGCATTGTATGCCGTCATGGATGCCATCGTAGATCAATACTTTCCTGTCCTTGATGCGCTTGGTGAAGAACTTGAAAATCTGGAAGAAAAAATCTTTGACGAAACGTTCAGAAGAGAAACCACCGCGCAGATTTATCATTTAAAGCACCAACTGCTGGATGTAAAGCGTTCGGTTTCACCCCTGATTGATATCTGCAACCGGCTGATGCGGTTTGATCTTAAATTGATTGAAGAAGAAACGCGACCTTATTTTCGCGATGTGTATGATCACTCGATCCGCATTAATGAAATGGTCGACAATTCGCGTGATCTTCTTTCTACTGCGCTGGAGGCTAACCTGTCGCTGATTTCAATTTCACAAAATGAAGTTTCAAAACGGTTTGCCGGATGGGCCGCGATCATTGGTATCCCTACCATGGTGGCCGGTGTTTATGGTATGAACTTTAAGTACATGCCTGAATTGGATTGGCAACTTGGTTACCCCATCATAATGACGTTGACAGTGGGAGTCTGCACGGGGCTTTATTTTCATTTCAAACGATCAGGATGGTTGTGATGTTCAGCTGTTGGAGAATGATCGAATGAGTAGCATTGAAATAAAGAATCGTAACAAAACCCTCGTTCTCAAGGAAGAGGACTACTCTATTTGGAAATATGAAGGTGTGCCTGAGGAGATCATTTCTTTTTTTGAACAAACCAATTGGGGAAGTGCCGGTGCGGTGTATGTAAGAAAAAACTCCAGCGAGTTGGTAAGATTATTAAAAAATCCCTATCTGTTGGCTGTGCAAAAAGGGGACGAAATTGTTGGTACCGCAGTGTTTTGTCACACAACACCCCTGGTTCTTGGTTCACCTTATAATTGTTACATCATCCGATACTTTGCCGCCTCCCGGGCGATCCAGGGCAAAAAGATCATGAAGCATTATGCTGGCAAAGTAATGGAAGTGGTTCGTGATGCAGAGTCAGAAAAGACAATTTATGTGGGTTGTGTTGAAAAAGGAAACATCCGTTCATACAAAGTTGTTTCGAATGCCGGTTACGAGCCCCTTGGTCTGTTGAGTGTATGCGCATTCAGCAGATTCTTTCCAAAAGCCCAGAAAAATAGGGCACGTATTCATACGGAAGTTGAAAAGAGCGAAGTGCTGAAACTTTTGCGCACGTTTTATGCGAAGCATGTATTGGTGCATTTCGATTATCTTTTTCTTCGTGATAATTATTTTGTTATTCGCGAGCAGGGAGAGATCGTAGCAGGATGTCAGTTTCATCGCGTGCATTGGGCCATCAACAAGATGCCCGGCTTCATGGGAAAAATCATCATGAACGTGCTGCCAAATATTCCCTTCATCAATAAACTTTTTAATCCAAAACGGTTTGAGTTTCTCGCCTTTGAAGGAATTTATTTTAAGGCGGGTCATGAAAACACATTGCTGAAACTGTTTGAAGGATTACTACACCAGGAGAAGATAAACGCTGCCTTGTTCTGGATGGGAGAAACCTGCCCACACAGAGAGGTGATACAACAGCATGGAAAACTTGGACTGATGCAGCACTTCGTGAAAGACTCGGGGGTGTATATTATGACTTCCTATCGCAATATGAGCGATGAAGAAATCGCCCCGTTGAAATCGGGCCCGCTCTATGCTTCTGCTTTTGATTATATTTAGTTTGATCAACCCTTACTTCAATTTTGTGTTCATCCAATTGATCATCTTATCCCACATATCGGGGGTGTACACATGCCCGGTTTTAGGGTAGACAATACTTTCGAAATTATTTTCTGCTTTATACAGTTTATAAACCGGCAGTACCGCTGCTTCGATTTTTTGAATCCCCACTACCGGTGAACCAGGATCTTCATCGCCTGTCATGAAGAGCACCGGACGCGGTGCGATAAGGCTTATAATTGCTTCGGTGTCGAAATGTTTTAAAAGGCCGGGCACATAATAATAGATGCCATGATATTTTAATTTTTGCTCCGCGATGAGTTCCTGGTAACGCGTGAGACAGCCAACCGCTACTCCGGTTTTGATCCGATCATCGAGGGCCATCAACCACCACGATCGGGTGGCGCCCATGCTGATGCCCGTAACGGCTATTCTCTCTGTGTCAATTTCTGGACGTGAGAATAAATATTCCAAGGCCATTAAATCATCACGCACCATCATGGACCAAAGAGACCTGCCCATCCATAATTCATATTTAGAAGCGGTCAATTCTTCAGCGCTCCCTTTTTCTTCAGGGCCACCGGGCCCTTTGCCGCTTCGTTCACCAAAACAATAAGCATCAATTGCAATCACAGCATATCCAAGGCTAGTCAATACTTCGGCAGGAACTTGGGGGGTATGGTGGGTGGTAAAAATTTCCTGTTTCCCTAAATCATAATTTCCACCATGCCAATGACAATAATAGATGGCGGGATGTTTTGATTTGCCGTTATTTGGAATCAAAAAATATCCGGGTACGGTGGCACCTGCCTCATTGTTGAATTCAAATTTTTCGAGCGTATAACCACCTTTGTTTTCACGTGATAACGTTTTTACCGTTGTCACCTTAGGCCTGGGTGGCAGATCGCCCATTACCTTTACCAGCGTTTCCCTGATTGCACTTCGCTGTAGTTGCCACTGTTCCATGGTTTGCGGAACAATTAATTCGGGCACTTTTGTAGTCAAGTGTTGAGCAGCGGTTGACATGGGGAGTAAAATGGTTAGTAAGAAGAATATTTTATTCATGATTGCCTATGTGTTTACACTATTCAATGCTATAACTTCATAATAAATGTAGCCGATTCAAACGAAAGTTACTTCAATCAACATCATTACTATGAGGATCATTGGTTCAGTCTTACTATCAGCCCTTGTTATAGCCAGTTGCAGCCCTGATAATTCAACGCCTCCCGATAAAAAACCTCTGGTGATAAAACACATTCAGGGGATCAAGCCCAGAAATGTGATTTTCATTTTGGCGGATGATCATCGCTTTGATTTTATGGGCTTTACCGGAAAGGTGCCATGGCTAAAAACCCCCAACATGGATCGCCTGGCGAAGGAAGGTGCTTATTTTAAGAATGCTTTTGTTACCACTGCGTTGTGTTCACCGAGTCGCGCTTCTATTCTCACCGGACTCTATTCACACAATCACACGGTGGTGGATAATCAGGCGCCCGTTCCGGAGGACTTGATTTACTTTCCTCAGTATCTTCAAAAAGCAGGCTATCAAACCAGCTTCTTCGGCAAATGGCATATGGGCGAGGAAACGGATGAACCCAAGCCGGGATTCAATCATTGGGAAAGTTTCAGAGGACAAGGCGTTTATTACAACCCGACTTTAAATATCAATGGTAAACAGGTTGTCTATAAAGACTCAACGTATATCACCGATCTATTATCCGAACATGCCGTAGATTGGCTTGAGCAACGCAATAAAGAGAAGCCATTCTTTCTTTATCTATCACACAAAGCAGTTCATTCTGACTTTATGCCAGCAAAACGCCATAAAGGGAAGTATAAAAATGAACCCATTGAGTTACCTCCTTCATTTCGCACTTCCGATAGTCAGGTAAAAGGGAAGCAGTCCGTTAACAAAGCAATAGAAAGAGAAGTTTCAAAGAGCGAGCCGCTTAGCGGTGAGGCATACTATGGAAAGGGCCGCACACCCGATTGGCAAAAAATGCAACGTGAAAGCTGGCATGGTGTGGACTACATGTATCACGGAAAGATTAGCTTCCCGGAATTTTATAGACGCTATTGCGAAACGCTTTTAGGTGTTGATGAAAGTGTTGGCGCCTTGCTTGACTATCTCGATGAAAACGGATTGGCCGAAGAGACATTGGTAATCTACATGGGCGACAATGGTTTTTCATTTGGTGAGCATGGTCTGATTGATAAACGTCATTTTTATGAAGAGTCCGTCAAAGTGCCTTTTCTGATTCGATGCCCTGAAATTTTTCAGGGAGCTAAAACCATGGAGTCAATGATTCAGAATATTGATGTGGCGCCTACCATCCTCGCTGCTGCGGGAATTGAAAAACCATTGCATTTTCAGGGACAGTCTATTTTGCCCTTACTGCAAGGGCAGGAGGTAGTGTGGCGTGATAAAATTTTTTATGAATACTACTGGGAATATGATTTTCCGCAAACACCCACGATGCATGGCGTGCGAACGGAGCGATATAAATTGATTCGCTATCATGGCATTTGGGATACCAATGAGTTTTATGATTTGCAGGAAGACCCGAATGAGATGAACAATCGTATAGCAAGCCCCGAACATCAGGTAATAATAGAAAGCTTAACCAATGATATTTACGACTGGCTTGAAGATACCGGAGGCATGCAAATACCGTTGAAGAGAACTGTAAAAAAACGTTTTGGAGATCATCGCAATCAAGGCACCTACTAGTCAATCGATGATCTTATGAATATTCCCTTGATGAGTTGATTTCCAATTTCTTAAAAAGACAAAAGAACATGGTGGCCGGGAAATGGCCGGCCACTAATCAGGATTTTCAGGGATCAACTGTCAAACTTTCAATGTATTCTTCAGTGAATCAATTCCTGATTTTCCCCCATTAATCAGCGCGTCAACTTCTTTGTTATAAACTCTCTTGACCTCGTCATAGGATCCTACCATTCGATTTTTCAGGTCCTTGGTCTTGTCAGCAATTTGTTCTCTTGTTTTTTTGCCGCTGTTGGGTGCAATCAAAATGCCGGTCAGGATACCCAATGATGCTCCGGCTAAAAATCCAGTGATAATTTTGGTTGTGGTATTCATAAAGTTCCATTTAAAAAAATTTCAATCCTGAAGTATTCAGGACATTCCCGGTAATTCTTATCATAAAATAATAGAGAAGAACTACACCCATGAAACGACAAAACATGTGTTCGCGTTCATGAAATAATGATTAATTCAGGTTATGATGAAAAAATAGATGGGACACATCATTTTTACTAAAAATTATTTTCGTTTAAGATGACGAATGTCATTGTAAACCGTAGTAGAAAAAGTTAGACTTCTTCAATCTGATTTTTAATTGCTACAAATAAGAATGCTCTCTTCTCGAAATCATGCCCAACGATAATCATCGGATTTCCTATCTTTGATCAGAACTGCATTTTATGATTACATATTTTTCAAAGCCCTAAACTCTTAAGCAACATGAATTCACGCAGAAACTTTTTACAAAAAATTACAGCTTCAGCATTTGCCTTACCCTTGACAGCCTCTTATGGTATGGAGAACAATGCATTATTTAATGACCTGCCTTATGAAGGGCCCGTGCTGCGTGTTGCAATCATGGGCCTGGGCAGTTATGGCAACCGGGTAGCGGAAGCGATGAAGTCGTCCAAAAAAGCGAAGCTGGTTGGGGTGATCAGTGGAACGCCTTCAAAAGTGAAAACGTGGCAAGGCATGTATGATATTCCTGAAAAGAATTGCTACAACTATGAAAATTTTGATCGCATCAAAGACAATCCGGATATTGATGCGGTGTATATCATTACACCCAACGCACTGCACCATGGTCAGTGCCTCCGTGTTGCCAAGGCAGGTAAGCATGTAATTTGTGAAAAGCCAATGGCTATCAATGCGCAGCAAGGAGAAGAGATGGTGGACGCGTGCAGGAAAGCGAACGTAAAATTGCTCATCGGATATCGCATGCACTTCGAAGCGAAGACACTTGAAATTATCCGCATGCGAAAAGAAGGTGATTTTGGAAAGGCTTTATTCTTTCAGGGTTTATGTGGATTCAAAATAGGTGATCCAAATCAGTGGAGAATGAATAAGCAGTTGTCGGGCGGAGGCTCAATGATGGATATTGGAATTTACGCGGTCAATGGTGCACGCTATATGATTGGTGAAGAGCCCGCCTGGGTGACGGCACAGGAAACGAAAACCGATCCCGTAAAATTTAAAGACGGCATCGATGAAACTATTCAATTTCAATTTGGTTTTCCTGGCGGTGCTGTTGCTTCATGTTTGTCAACCTACAGCATGAACAACCTCGATCGCTTTTTTCTGAATGGAGAAAATGGATTTGCAGAGATGCAACCCTCCACCGGATATGGCCCCATTATGGGTCGAACGCATAAAGGCGAATTAAAACATGAGCACATCACTCATCAGACGGTGCAAATGGATGAGATGGCCGATATCATTTTGCAAAACAAAAAACCTATTGTGCCGGTAGATGGCGAGGAAGGACTCAAGGATATGAAAATTATAGATGCGATTTACCTTGCCACGAAAACAGGAAAACGAATTGAGTTATAACCTTATATAATCATCGAACGAATAAAAATTTATTCAACAGTCAGAAAGAATGAATTGTTACCACCCTGTACCCACTCCCCCAGGGGCAGTGGTGATTTTATCTGAGCCGGCAGATAAATATCCAGCTGGTGTTTCCTGAGTGTGTCATTGGTATAAGGAATGTTCTGATAAAACACCGTTCCTTCCGGAAAGATTTTTTGAATGCGCGGTGGTACTTGTGCATGCGTTATTGCGATGCAAAGGTGAATGATAGAATCAGAAGGATTGTTTTGTGTTTCATTATATTCAGGCTTGTTATCAAAGATAGAGAGTGATTTCCACAAGTATCGAAAAGTACCATGAACGGATTACTTTAGCGAATTGAATTACAGTTGTAAACAACTGACCTTGTTTCACCTCTGTGGTTTGCTGCTAACTGTAGCAGGCCAATCCATCCGTGCAGCTATGGCCAATCCTGCAAAGAGTTTGAAAGATCAGTAAGAGGTAAAGATTTGCATTTTTAAAACAACTTTGGTCTGTGTGGATGGACTAGGAGGACACAGACCATGGTATTCGGTATTAATGAAACGAGTAGTTAATTATTGTAATGATTTTTCATGACCTAGCCTCTCCCACGTTTTTTCAAGCAACGCCTTCGTAGCTCTTATTCCATCCGGTTCGCTGAGCGGCTCTCCTTCATATTCAATTCCTATATAGCCATCAAAACCAGAGTCCTTCACCAGCTTCAGCATTTTGCTGTAGTCGATAACGATTTCTTCTCCTTGTTCATTGAACGTGTATGACTTTGCACTTACTCCTTGAGCGAAGGGTAATGTTTCAGCAACGCCTTGATAACGATCATATACTTCGGTGCATTCTTTTCCGGGCTGTGTGCTGCCCCATTTGTGAGATAGGCACCAGTTACCAAAATCAGGAAGTGTACCCACATTGGTCATGTTCACTTGCTGCATAATCTCAGCCACCCATTTTCCATCAGCACTATAAAGGCCATGGTTTTCAATTAACACGTTGATATTTTTAACGGCTGCGTATGTGCATAGTTGTTTCAACGCATCCACCATGGCGATTTGTACTTCTTCCTTTGATCCATCACCAAAAGCATTAATGCGAATGGAGTGACATCCCAGTATGTTAGCGGCATCCACCCACTTATAGTGATTTTCAACGGCCTTATTTCTTTCATCCGCATTGGGGTTTCCTAAGTCACCTTCTTCATCCACCATGATGAGCAAACTTTTTACCCCTAATGAGTCGGCAGTGGCTCTCATCTTTTTCCAGAAGGCTTCATCAGTGGCATGGTCTCTGTAAAAACCGTTCACATATTCCACCGCGCTGAAGCCAAAATCATTTTTTGCGATCGCAGCAAAATCTTTGGCCTTCAGTGTTCCATTTTCTATGGAGCGATGGATAGACCATTGAGCTAATGAAAGCTTTAACTCTTTGGGATTTTCTGTCATGTTTGCATCCTCCGTTTTAGGGTTACATTGATTGATGAACCAAGGTAATAATATGAGAAGCGCCAGTGGCGATAATTTTTTTTGAAAAGCGGTAAGTGTTTTCATGTCACGAATCTACTAAATTTTAAATGAGTTATTGATGATTAAACGAGCGGGCTAATTGAGTTAATTGCCTCTCGTCTTAATAAAATCCAACAGCTCATCAATCATCGTGTAGTAGCTTTTTGTATCGGGGCAATTGTCGTAAAGCCTTTTTAGCAATTCCAACTTACCTGAACCCGGATACATCAATGCATTTGTTTCGTTACCTATTTCTTACTCTGAGGTTGACCTTTCAAAAAAGGTTGATCGATGGAAACAGATGGTTGTGAAAACCATCTTGGTCCTTCGGCAGTCATATACACGCAATCTTCATGACGAACACCAAACTCGCCCACGATCGAAATGTTAGGTTCGATGCTAAAACACATACCGGGTTGCAATAATTGTTTATTCCCTCTTACCGCATTGCCCCACTCGTGCACATCCATGCCAATACCATGACCTGTTCGATGAGGCAAGCCTGGCAATTTATAGTCGGGCCCAAAACCCGCATCAGTTAATACTTTGCGTGCGGCAGCATCCACCTCCTCGCAGGCTACACCAATTTTAGCGGCAGCAAAACCGGCTGCTTGTGCTTGTTGCTCCAGTGTCCAAATTTCTTGTTGCCGTTTGGTAGGTTCGGCACCAAATACAATCGTTCTGCTAACATCTGAGCAATAGCCAGAAACTTTACATCCGCAATCCATCAATACAATATCGCCTTTCTTTAATTTTTGCGGTTGAATGCTCCCATGCGGAAAGGCAGATGCTTGACCAAAATTGATTCCTGCAAAGGAAGGCTCCGCTCCGAATTTCACATGCGCATCGGTAACGATGGCAGAAAATTCAGCGGGGCTCATGCCTTCTTTCAAACCGTTGATGCCAATGGTCATGGCGGCAATAGTAATGTCAGTGGCCTTCTGCATCAAGGCTATTTCGGCTGGAGATTTTATCAGGCGGCACGGAATGCTTACGGGATCACCACTGACATACGTTAAGTGTGCCGCTTCTTTTCGGATGCCATCCAGAATAAAAAAGCGAAGTTGTTCTTCTATCCCTATGGTGCCTGAAGTGATACCGGTATCTTTAAGGACAACCGCTATCAGTTTGTACGGACTTTCATCTTCTTGCCAGGCATATACTTCTTTGCCGATTTTAATTAATTCCCTCAAACGAGCTTCTTCAAATCCGGGGCAAATATATTTCACATCTCCGATGGCGGGAATGATCGCCACCATCGTACGTTCACTGTGTCCCCAGCTGATGCCAGTGAAATATTCCAGTGAAGAGCCGGCATCAAGCACCAGGGCTTCCATTTTTTGTTCCGTTAACAGCCGTTGGGCCTTTTCAATTCTTGCCTTTCTTTCTGCTAAGGTGATGGGCACAACATCACTGGTCATAGATTGAAGAATATCGGGTAATGTTTTTTCATCTTTCTTTTGGCTGCCGGTCGTGCAGGAACTCATTCCAGCGATCACACTCGTGGCGGCTGCAATGGCAGATGTGTTTATGAAATCTCTTCTCTTCAGTTTCATAGTATAATGATGGGGTATTAGGTTAACTAGTTAAGATGACTAAAGGTAGTATTTAATTATTACCATGAATGATTTGAAAATCATGGAGGGAACTTACAATCCCTTGCTGATTAGAAATACATGCAACGCTTCCAGTTGATCGGTGTTTATGAAGTCAACACCCGCATCGAGCAAGGCAGCCCACGCCAATTCATTATCAGGGATGGCCCACAACCTCAACTTTTTTCCTTCGGCATGCACGCGTTCTGCCAACTCACGGATGCGGGCGAGATCATCCGGCAGAGGTTCTGTTTTGCCTTTCCATGACGACCAGTTTGCAAAGTGATCACTGATCACCGGCATTAGGTCCATGGAGATTCCCTTGCCTAAATCATCGGGTCTTCCATCTAATGCAATGCCCTGATATCCCTCTTTCATCATGGTATGCATAGCACGGTTGCCGGAAATAAAAATTTTGACTGGACATCGGGAAGGTGAGCACCGAAGAAGCGGATAGCGATCTGCTTCTTCTTGAATGGCGCGGTAGGCACTCTCTGCTTCTGTTTTACAATCGATCATCAGGTAGAAAATTCCTTCATAACCGGGATAGATCTTGTTATCGTTTTGCTTTAACAAACTATCAAGGGGTGCTAGATAAAGTTGTTGCAGCGTGGGCGCATCACGGTGAGGTCGTGCATGCGAAACCAGTAATCTTCCATCCGTTAAATGTACATCGGCTTCTACTGAAACGAACCCGTTCGTTAAGGCATTCCACAAAGGCTGCGCATGTTCATAGTCATTATGTGCGTGTGCCTTTGTATGGGGATGGTTGATTTGCGAAAAGCAAAGATTAGAGAAACTAAAGAAGAAGAGTAAGATCCTGATCATGAAGATACTTTTTATAAAGATCTCATTTTGTACAGAGAGTTAAAACCCAAGAGATGGCCAAAGTCGGCTCCGTCTTTGACATAATCAATCGTCATTATGGATTAACCAAGTAAAAAGCGTTGACCTTAAACTGCCGGAGGATACAGGTAGCTATCACCACTGGACACAGTAGGTGAAATAGAATTTACAAAGACGGGCATAAATTTACTGACGCTCCATTATAATAAAGGTTCAAACCTCGCTTATCTGGATTTTGTACTCGTCAATGCAAAGTAATGGCTAGATAACTTTTGAGCGTCAGCGTATCACTTCAAGGGTGACTTCATAACGATTTCAAATTCATCATTACCTGACCGAACGTATTTTTTGTTGGATAAAGTCAGTAAGCCGATACTTCTTCAGGTCGTTCTCTGATAGATATTTTGCACCCTTGATCACGCCAACGCATTGATCGGTTCTGCAATGGCATTTAAAGGACTGGTCCATATCCCACTCGGCTGAAGGATAAAAGAAATTAAACTCTTCTTTTTCGGCTATCTCTTTTATGGCCACCAGTTCCATGCGGGTGGTGTCAAAGAAGCAATTAGGATCGCAGCTGTGATTGATGCACTCCAGGCATTCCGGAAAAAGCTCGATGTGTTCATGCTCACTGATCTGTACCGTGAGATAGTTGGGTGTTGAATGAATTTCTTTGGCAAGAAACCCAATGATTACTTCATTCTTCCGAAAAGCTTTCTTTGAATGAAGAGAACGGTGGCTGGTAATCGGATCAATTCGAATTTCGGCAACTTCGGTTTGATCTTCATCAACGATTGTTTCAATAAAACTCATACAGTAATGTTTCGTAGTGGTTGTATGGGTATCAAAGCTATTCACAAATTGTTTATTTCATAAAGTTTATACTTTTATTTTATGATCTATCTGAAAATGAATAAAGCGTGATCGTTAAAGATGATCAGGGGATAATAGCCTAAGTGGTATATGACGGAAGCACCTACTTTTTGATAAAGAACTTTTTGCAGGTAAGGTGTTAAAGTATTACTCCAATAGAATCAGCAATGTGAAGTTGTATAGCAGTGTGGAGGAGGACCGAATCAGGATGAAAGGGTAAACAATAAAATCACACTACCACCATGCCAGAAAGCCAGCGATCATTAACCCCACCAGGATGAATGAAATTACCAGCCCGATAATTTGTTTCCGCATGTCGTCCCGGTTGGATTGCCACGTGCCCTGAACAAGCTTTATACGGTCAGCATCTGAAAGCTTGCAATCTCCGTCCATTAGGTTGGTTCTATTTCTATGGGCGAGTGTTGTCTTCTCAAAAGGTTTCTTCTTGTTGGCCTTCAGCAATTCGCGGTTTTGCCGGATTGAATCGTTCATCGCCTTGAGAGCACCAAATCCACCCATCATCGTAAAAAATTGATTTGAGGTTAATACCGTTTGTAAGAGAAAAAGTAAGTTCGGTAAGAGGTCTTAGAGAAGCGTTCCATAGCCACTATCCAATTTAGGCTTAACCAAAATGCTTTCCTGAAAATAGTTCCAGGTCACCATTTCCGGATCAAAGTACTGTGCCACTTCTTTTCCCAGAAAGAGTTTGTAGTTCATTTTACTTAGTCCCTCCACAACATACCCCGGATAGTAAAACTCGTAGCGATTCAATTTCAGGTAATCAATGGTAAGAAGAATGAGGTATTTGCCAAGGCTGTTACTTTTGTACAGAGGGTCAAAGAAATGAAGAATGGATGCAGCCGATTTATCTCCCACATCGAAATATCCACCGGCAATGATTTTGCCTTGATCAAAGACGGAAATGCATTTCGTGTTATAGATATTTTTACGGGTGCCCTCTTCTCCGAAAAGACATTCTTCAATACTCCAGGCGCCATCAAAATCAATGGAAGAACGATAGCGCTTATGAAGATTTACATGATCTGCGTGGAGGACAATAAAATCTTCGATGATGAATTGAAAGTTCTTATTGCGATTCCTGATCCTTTGGTGTGAGGTGCGATCCCTGATTTCGTTGATTGCATACCTTAACCAATGAACACGATAGATCTCATCCAGGCCAACATGAGAACTGGTGAAAATAGTCTGATGCATACGATACCAACCCAAGGCTAGCAATTCATCTAAATCTGAACTGCTTATCTCTTCAGGACTTAAACTATACGAATAGGGTTTCAAGAGTTAACCATTAGCGCCCCAAGTTACACATTGTGAATGTCCACGTCACAATTTTTATCTTTTTGGCGTTGAATGATGTTGTAGGTTTTCAATTTTGATGGAAGATTATTTATCATAGAAGAGGAGCCACATCCGCAAACTGGCAAATCCTTTTTAATTGTATTTTTACAGCATGTCAACGCTCTCTCTTCGAACGGTAAATGTAATCCGCTATGTAACTCCTTTACGCGAAGGAGGTTCGCTACCCGCTATCGTAGAGGCTGATGATCAATTTTTATATGTACTAAAATTTCGAGGGGCCGGGCAAGGACGGAAAGCATTAATTGCAGAACTGCTGGGAGGAGAAATAGCGCGTGCCCTTGATTTTAAAGTGCCCGAAATCGTATTTGCTCAACTAGATGTAGCCTTCGGACGAATAGAGGGTGATGAAGAAATACAAGATTTATTAAAGGCCAGTGTGGGTCTCAACCTCGGTTTGCACTACCTCTCTGGCTCCATCACCTTCGATCCGCTGGCGATTAAAGTTGATGCAAAGCTAGCCTCACAGATTGTTTGGCTGGATGCTTTTCTGCTAAACATGGATCGCACTGCGCGCAATACCAATATGCTATGGTGGCATAAAGAATTATGGCTGATTGATCATGGAGCCGCTTTATATTTTCACCACTCGTGGCAAGATTGGCAACAATCCCAAAAACCATTTCCCAACATAAAAGATCATGTACTGCTGCCTCTGGCCAGTGAGTTGGGAAGTGCCAATGCAGCCTTTACGACTATACTCTCCAGGGAAAAGATTAATGCAATCGTTTCGCTCATCCCATCGGAATGGTTGATCGAAGAATCTTTTCCTTCGATAGAAGACCATCGCAATGCGTACGCCCAATTTTTAGAGGACCGAATTATTCACTCCGATTTTTTTGTAAACGAAGCACGCCATGCAAGAGAGTCACTTATTTGAATATGCCGTGATTCGCGTTGTGCCCAAAGTGGAGCGCGAGGAATTTTTTAACGTGGGCGTGATCTTGCTGTGCAGCAAGCAGAAATTTTTACAAGCACACATTCAACTCAATGAAGAGCGGCTGATCGCTTTATGCCCTGATCTTGACAGAACGGAATTGCAAGAGCACATTCATTCGTTCGAACGGATTTGTGCAGGCGGCCCTGATAGCGGCTCTATCGGGCAGTTACCATTGGCCGAACGGTTCCGGTGGTTAACCGCAGCCCGCAGCACCATGGTGCAAACTTCACAAGTGCATCCTGGCTTATGCACCGATCCTCAGCAAATGCTCCAGCATCTGGTTGAGCAGTTGGTGGTATAGCAAGAAAGCTTGATTGAATAGTTGGTGAGGATGATTGATGTTAAACTATTTTCAGTTTTGTCATAGGGCATGTCAGTGATTACACGGGCATCATCAAAGATTCGTTATTTCAAAATGAAAATATAAGATTGGTTATTCTTGTGAAACCGGTTTTTGATTGTGCCTTTTTCCTTAATGAAATGAGCCACGATGGCATCGGAATATTCTCTTTTGCATTTAAAATAGAGAGCTTCCTTCTTCAGGTTTTGAGCTTTTAACAGAGCAGTCAGCGAAGGTTTATCGTGGGCCCCTATCTCACAGTTGGGTTTAATAGATTTATCTATCCCCGCAATAAGCTCATTGATTTCTTTTATTTGTTGTGTGTTTAAAACGGCCATATCGAATGCAATTAGTGAATTACAAAAGTAGACCATTCTAATGAGTAACCAAGGCAATCTCTGATTACACTCTATGGCAGAGGGTAAAAGTTGGTTTCAAAACAGATTCACTTTCACCCTGCTCACCCTGTAGCGCAGTTACCTTCTGTAGGAAACTTATTAGTTTATTTTCTTGGGATGAACACCGGGTTTAGCATAGTGATATCGGTTTATCAGTTGGGTTGAATAATACCCATCGGTGCCATTGCTGCAGAGCGAGGATGCTTTATCCAATGAAAGAAACCCGTCTGCTAACAAAATATCATCTTCCAGTTTTACATGTTGAATTTCTCCGATTACTAAAAAGGTATCGTTTAGTTGGATGGGAATGATCTCTTTTAATGACAGAGCATATTTCACCCGGCTCTCTTTTACAAAGGGTGCCTTCATGGGCTCTATAAATTCTGGTGTTAACCCTACCTCATCAAACTCACTCATTTCATCGGCATATTTGGCACTGGTCTGGTGTGCCTTTTCTAAAAATGAAGGGTGAATATGATTAATCGTGTAGACACCCGAAGCCTGAATATTTGAAATGGTATGTGGTGACGCCTTGGTCGGTCGGTTGATATATCCCACCAAAGCAGGATCAGAACCGATATGAACAATGCTGCTGAATACACCCAGATTGGTTTTTCCTGCCGAATTAATAGTGCCAATCAGGTTCACTGATTTAAATCCGGTAAGGCTATTGATAAAGTTGGCGCGGTAAAACCGCTCCCATGTTTTGATAGAAGAAGCTGAGATTGATTTCATACGTTGAAAACACAGTAAATGAAAAAAGGTTAAGGAAGTGGCTTGCAGAATTGGATAGATGAGTTCTCCGAATTCATTGGGTGTGCTGAAGTATAGCAGCTGGACCGAAGGATAGGCCGTCAAAAGTGCCGTGCAAAAAACGAAGGCCCCCTTCGCTTTCGCTCTGGAGGGCCTGTCGACTAAACACAACGTTAGACAACGTTATCAGTAATGTTTTTTCACAAACTCATAGGCATTGTTAAAACAGATCATGCGTGCAATATCTTCAGAGCGATAGCTGCCAAACCAGAGTGGGTCTTCGCGTTTCATTTCGTTTAATATTTTCACCAGGTCTTGTTCAAAGGTGCTGAACTGCAGTACCGATGAGTACCGTTGCATAGGCTGCATGATACCATCGAAGCCACTGCCCAGAGCTATGCGATGCCAGATGTCATGCGGCTCTGCCAGGTGATAGTCAAAAGGGATGCGCACAAACTGTTGCAGTGTTCGCTTGATGAGGTTGAGGGTGCGCTTGCGTGTGAGCAGAGCAAATGGAATGTTGTCGAGCCATGAATGGGCGCCACCACCCAGCAGATGATTGTCGAGAGACAGACCGAGCATACCCTGGCTGTTAAAAATTTGCAGCACATCTTCATCGCATAGGTTAATACTCCAGTTTAGAAATCCGTTTTGGTGACTGTTGTCTGTTTCATGCCCTTTCGTGCTGCGTTCAATTTGGTTTTGCAAATAGTCGGTGGCGGCATAGCCGGCATGACTGGCGATGACGGGTATAGGGTTTTCTTTATTGACGCGGTTGTGTGGCTCTATGATGTTTTTGTAATAGGCCTGGCGTGCAGCTGCACTCATGTGGTGCACATCGATGAGTATGCGTGGTGAGCCGGTAGGCTCAAGTACACGGGTAAGGCCGAGCAACTCACGCCAGACCTCTAAGCAGCCGTTAAGCACCCCCGCATTCATGCCTTTGCGCTGATCGAACAGCAGCGAGGCAGGGGAGGAAAAACTTTTAGCGTGACCGCAGAAGGTGTTGTGAAAATGTTGTGCAAAGGTGATATAGAACGGGCGGTGTTGCCAGCGGCTGAGCGGACCATTCTCGAGGGCTTCTTCACCCTTGATTTGGCGTATTCGACTTTTAATGGTGGAAAGGTCTGCGTCTTTGGGTTGCTGGCCGGGGCGCTGGTCTGCATCCTCGGGGTTGCCCACGCCCAATGCGTGGATGCCACCCAATGTGGGCACAATAAAGATCTCATTCCCATCGGGGTCAATCTCAATTTCGCTGCTGTTGGCGGCAAGCGTGTAGGCGCCATGCCAGGTGCGGGCAATACCGGTGGTGTCGATTTTTATTTCGTACGAAGTGGTGGTGTATTGGCCTGAACGCTCAAGGAAGAATTGATATTCATCTTTGAGCGCCTCGAAATAATCATAGTGGCCGTTTTGCAATTTCTTCACCTGCTCAGGCTTGAAGTTCATGGTGCGCGAGCAAAGGAACTGCATATCGGCAGCAGAGAGCTGCCTGCTACGATCACGCAGGTGTTTGAGCAGCCAGGTGCTGGTTGCTTTTTCGCCTTCATTGTGCCAGCGTTCATGCAACTCCATCATGAATTGTTTGTTGAAGCGGCTTCCACTGAGGCCTGTAAAAAATCCTTTCTCAATGGGTGATAGTGACGCAAAGAGTAAGCGCGTATTGGAGCGCAAGCATTTTGCCAAATCGGTCTGGCTATAGCCGGCTTGTCCGTGCGGACGCAACAAGAGGTCAGGGTTGCTGGGTGGTATGGCCCACGGATGGCGAGGGCTGGAGGCATTGGATTCTTGCAGACGCACCTGGTCATAGGCGAAGGCTGCTGGATGCGAATGCAAATCTGCGTACATAGTTTTTAGTTTAGCCAGAGCTCTGTGTATTTCATTTTCTGCACTTCTTTCAACGTGAGCATGGAGGCATTGAGGCGGCCAGCGAGTTTTGTATAACCGAGGGTTTCGTTGCCATCGGTCAGCATGATTACAGGCACTTGTATGTTGAGGGAGAACATACGCAACGACCGCACCATCTCAAAACCGGTAACCACCGGCAGATCATAACTGCTGATGACCAAATCATAACGCTTGGTGCGCGTTTCAGTGAGACCTACCCACCCGCATGTCACACAGGTGACTATGCATTGTGGAAGTTGGTCTTTGATGTGGTCGGCAATAGACGCCTGCCGGTGAACTACCAGAACCTTCATAAACTAAACTTTAAAACCCATAACCTGACCGAAGTCATGCGGTTAAGATCGGTAACTATATGGACTGTGTTTTTTGGTGAAATTGGGTTTTGACTGGATGAGTTGGCGAGAGGGCTATTTTATAGATAAAAAAGTGCGTTTTTGACAGATTTCAAAAATTCGTCTAAGCATTTTCCTATAAAACCGGGAGCTAAGTCTTATAAAAATCAGGAAAATAGTTTTTTCAAAAAGAGGATTTTGCCAAAAACGGGACAAAAAATACCCGTAAAATTTGGAGACGGCTATCGGATGAGGCCCATTTCGTAGGCAGCGCGCACCATGCCGACAGTGGTTTTCACCTCCAGTTTGGCCTGAATATTTTGCTTATGACTATGCACGGTTTTTTCGCTGATGTCAAGATGCATGGCAATTTCCTTGGTGGATTTATCTTCGCAGATAAGCCGTAGCACGTCCCGCTCACGGTCACTAAGCACATGAGTTGCTGAAAAATCAGGACGCCTGGCTTTGAGTTGGTTGCGCATGCCCTTGCGCAGTACCGCCACAAGCAAATCGTTATGATAAAAATCTCTGTCCACCACAGCATAAATAGCACGCTCAAGTTCTAAGGGGTCACTGTTTTTTAACAGGAAGGAATTCACACCAATCTCGATCATGTGAAGAATGGATTTCTCGTTGTCATGCATGGTAAGAATGATTACCTTCAGATCTGGATATTTCAGAATGAGTTGCTCTGCACAATCCACCCCATTCATCACAGGCATCTCCAAATCCAGCAGTACTACCTGAGGTTTTTTTTGCGCTACCAGCTCAAGGCACTTCGCTCCGTTTTCGGCATCGAATACCTGATCGATGCGCGGAAAAGTTTTTACGAGTTGACACACCGCTTTGCGGAAGATGTGATGATCATCGACAATGCATATGTCAATTTTTGAGGTTTCCATTAAATATCTGCAGTATAAGTATCCTTCAATGACCGTGGCTATTCATCGCCTTGTTTTTTGTCATTGTAAAAAACAATCCCATTATGATTAAAATGTTTACGATTTTCTAAAGAGCAATTCCATCAAATATAAATCATTACTTAGTCAGTTTTTAACTTAATCAATAGGCCAATGGCAAACTTTCCTTTTCTACTTTGTTGTTATTATAAGAATAAAAATTAAAGATATTATCAGGTTTATTGAAACACACGGATGTAATCGACAAACATCTCCTGAGGGAACACGGTAGTGGCATCGGGCGACCCGGGCCAATTGCCACCGACAGCCACATTCATAATAAAGAAAAATGGTTTGTTGAATGGGTAACCAGCAATGTTAGCAGTGTTAGAAAACTCCTTAAAACTTTTGTTGTCAAGATACCAAGTAATTTTGTTTTTGTCCCACACCAGCGAAAACACATGAAACTTATCAGAGAAGTCGCCCGAACTCAGTGTGGTGCTGCTCGATGAATACTTGTAACCATCACTGTTGTAGTGAACAGTGCCCACTAACTCGGCTGGTCGGTGCCCAACCACTTCCATAATATCAATCTCACCGCATATAGGCCAGCCCGATCCGGCCACGTCAATGTTTTCCCCCAGCATCCAGATGGCAGGCCAGATGCCCTGACCTTTCGGGAGTTTTGCCCTCACATCGATTCGACCAAATTTCAATTCTATCTTATCCTGAGTTTTGATGCGGGCCGAGGTATAAGAATCGTTGAATTCGCGCGCGGTGATCACCATCTTGCCGTTTTCCAGTTTTAAATTTTCAGTGGAGTTGGTATAGGTTTCCAGTTCATTGTTTCCCCAGCCGCAGATGCCCACACTGCATCCGTTACCTAATTCATAGGTCCATTGGTTTGTGTTCAGTTGAGCGCCCTCGAACTCATCTTTGAAGACGGCCTCCATAGAAGGATACGTTTCAGGTGTATAGAAACCATCGTCTGCCGTCAGGATATCTTCAATCGAATCATCATTTGGGATTTCAATGGTGGTGACGAAGTTACTGCTGCCAGAAGTGAACACTATGTCAAATGATTCACCTAATTCGAGATGCGTGTCGCCAAGAATTTCAATAGCAATATCAGCACTTAGTTTACCTTTAGAAAATTCCAGTTCTCCCTCTGCGGTGGTGATATCCGCTCCTGCTTTCGCAGTGCCTTCTTTTATTTGATAAAGCACCCTTATGATAGAATTTATTGAGCCGGTCACGGTCACCGTAATTACCTGGTTGTTTTTAGCGGCTCCTTCGGTGAGGGTAATTTTGTCGGTGAAAAAACCGCTAACCACAGTAGGTTCATCTTCTTTACAGCCGGGCAAAAGCAGAAGCGAAAAAAAGGATAGAAGGAGTATGTTTTTCATACGTTAAAAGTAAAATCATTTTGCGCAGAAGCCAACCGATGGGATAAGGTATGGAATTATTTTTATGGTATGAGTTTTTCGTGTTTATGCTTTTATCTTTGTTCAGCAAAAAATTTTAAACAAAACCAGGGCTATTTTTAAAAGAAGAAATCTACTACCCTTACGTAGAGGATCAACGACAGGAATACACATTAGATAATTTAAATTTCATAAACAGGAAATGATTGCAATCAGGCCAGCGACACAAGAAGATTCAACATACATCATTGACTTTCAGCAGAAGATGGCGTTGGAAACAGAGAATTTTATCCTTGATCCGGTGGTGGTCGCGGAAGGACTAAGACGCCTCTTTGAAGATTCCGCCAAGGGAATCTATTACGTGGCAGAAGAAAATAATGAAGTGATCGGATGCATGATGACTACTTTTGAATGGAGTGAATGGAAGTGCGGCAATGTGTTGTGGATACAGTCGGTGTACATCGCGTCCTCTTATCGGGGCAGGGGGGTGTTTAAAAAAATGTATGAATACATTCGGAGTATGGTTACTCCTGGCTCGGGGTATCAGGGCATTCGGCTATACGTTGATAAAACCAACCAGGCCGCGCAAAAAGTGTATGAAAAACTGGGCATGAACGGTGAGCACTACCAGGTGTATGAGTGGATGTTGCCGTAAAGTGATTCCGGATTGATTCTGGTACCGGCCATTTTCTGGAGCCGTCATTATTCTGAAAATTTTAACAACGGTTAACTATATGTCTATAAAAGAAGTATTTCGTTGTCCGTGGTGTTTGAAGTTTGAGCAATACATTCAATACCACGATGAGGAGTGGGGCGTGCCCGTGCATGACGATCGTGTGCATTTTGAATTTTTGATTCTCGAAGGTGCACAAGCCGGCCTTAGCTGGTCTACCGTTTTGAAGAAACGTGAAGGCTATCAAAAAAACTTTGCTGACTTTGACCCCGTAAAAGTTTCACGCTTCACCGAAAAGAGGATAGAGAAAATTTTACAGGACCCTGCTATTATTCGAAACAAACTGAAAGTGTATGCAGCCGTGAATAATGCAAAGCGATTTCTGGAAGTGCAGAAGGAATTCGGAACATTCGACAAATACATCTGGGGCTTTGTCAATCACAAGCCCATTATGAATAAGTGGAAAACCTTGAATCAGCTTCCTGCCACTACGAAAGAGTCCGATGCTTTAAGCAAAGACCTGATCAAACGTGGTTTTAAGTTTGTGGGATCTACAGTGATCTATGCCCATATGCAGGCATGTGGGTTGGTGAATGACCACCTGGTGGATTGTTGGAAATACAAACAGGTTTAGACCACTTTCTTGAGAGCAATATTTATAAACAGAAGGCCAAGTGCGTTAACCCCTATTCATTATTAAAAATGAAAAATCGATTTGTGCTCTTTCTCATCGTGGTGTTGATCACCTCTTTTCAGAGGTTGAATGCGCAGCAGCCTAACATTCTTTTCATTCTTGCGGATGACATGAGCTATCCTTACTCCAGTGTATATGGCGATCAGGTGGTTAAAACCCCTCACCTGGAAAGACTTGCCCAGCTTGGTGTAACATTTACAAATGCCTATGCGGCAAACCCATCCTGCACGCCTTCCAGAGCAGCGATACTTACCGGACGCTATCCCCACAAGCTTGGCGAGGCGGTTAATCTGGTTGGCAGGCTCGATGCATCTTTTCCAACCTATGTCCAGGTTCTGCGCAAGGAAGGATATGAAGTGGCTTATGACAGAAAAGGCTGGGCTCCCGGTGATTTTACGCAAATGGGGTACAAGGAGAATCCCGCGGGTAAGCAAGTTGAGTTTCAGAACATGCTCAGTCAGCTTCCAAAAGAGAAGCCGTTCTTCTTTTGGTTTGGCACCAATGATCCACATCGCACATTTCCGTTTGGCAGAGGAAGAACTTCCGGTATCGATCTGAATAAAATTAAAGTGCCGGCTTTCTTGCCCGATGTGCCCGAAGTGCGTGGCGACCTGGCTGATTATTTTTATCTCATCAAGCGACTCGATGATGAAGTAGGCGATCTGCTTAAAGTATTGGAACAAGCCGGGAGATTGGAGAATACCATCATTGTGATGACATCTGATAATGGGATGCCGTTTCCTCATGCAAAAACGAATTTATATGATTACGGCACGCGCGTTCCATTGATCATTTCCAGCTTTTCCAAAAAGATAATACAAAACAAGAGGAATGATTCCTTTGTGAATCTTATTGATTTAACTCCCACATTTTTGGATCTGGCGGGGGTTAAAAATAAACCTGTTATGGATGGAATAAGTTTGATGCCCGTGCTCACAGGACAAACATCCGCCCATCGCACCGAAGTTTTTCTTGAACGCGAGCGTCATTGTATGAGCAGAAATGAAATGGACAGGGGGGCGGGTTATCCGATGCGCGCCATTCGCACCAGCAACTTTTTATACATCGTTAACCTACGTCATTATCGCATGCCGGGTGGTGATGAGTCGATGCCTGGCACTACGTCCGAATTTGGCGATGTAGATGGTGGTCCCACTAAAGCATTTATACTTGACAATCGGAATGATCCTGTTGTGAAACCATTTTTTGAATTGGGTTTTGCTAAAAGACCAAGTGAAGAATTATATGATCTGAGGAAGGATCCTTTTAATATTAATAATGTAGCCAACCTGGCTGAGTATGCATCCGCAAAAAAAGAACTCACCGGAAAACTGTTGCAATGGATGCAGAATGAAAAAGATCCGCGCCTAAATGGTGGAGGTGATGAAATTGATCGCTATAAGCCAACTACGTGGGCCTGGATCACCAAGTGGAGCATTGAGTTTGTGAAGGAGTAATGTTTCTAATTACAGAAGGTATTTTACAAATGCATACAATCCCAACACGAGCAGTGTAAGCCCGGGCACTAGTTTTACAATGTTATTGTCTTTCACATACGATGCAAGTCGCTTGGCTAAAAATGTAAATAGCACAAGCAGGATCATTACGCCCGCTGAAGTGCCAAACACATAACTGTGCAATAACCAGGGCGTTGATAAATCCACCCAGCCCTGTGCTTTCAGATACGCAGTGATGCCGATCCAGAAAGGAATGGCCATTGGGTTGAGAATGCTGAGTACAATGCCTCTGCGAAATCCACTTTCGTTAAACCGGACCGAAAACTCGCTCGGTTTGCGTGCCGACCACACAGAGAAACCACCAATGACGGTCATTACAATGGCTGTGATGAGTTGAAAGTTATCAACGATCATGGGTGAGGAGGTAACCCAATCTTCAAATACTACCGCAATCCAGGCATATGGATATTCAATGATAGAAACAGCCAGCGCAAAACGAAGGGCGGTTTTAATTTTATATTCCATGCCCAACTGTAACACAGCCAGGTTAAGCGTACCTGGAGGAATCGATCCGAGGAAACTGAAAATAAAGCCCACTAAAAAAACCTGAACGATCATACTCCGGGTGACATAACTTTTCTTACTCGTTTATAAATCTGTTTACCTTCCTGAAGGGAAAGGTAGGGAACTCCACGTTCATGATTTTCTTTACTTACACGATACAGGTTGCGCCAATGCGTGATCAGCACCCCCATTGCTTTTATCAATGATGAACCAGGGTGATAAATATGAGCGGGCTCTGCACCACAGCCATTGAGCTCCATGATTTTTACTTTTCCGTTTTCCAAATCCTCTAATGAGGCACAGCGCAAATCATATCGTCCGAAGTAGAATCCATGGATTTGTTTGCTGATGGCATCGAAGGAAGCGTTGAGCTTTTCATTTATCAGATGGTTGTAATTTAAAAAAGTAGTACCCAAACAATGATTGCCTATGGAAACCAGCTCTAGCTTTTTTCCTGCCGGAATAATTTCTGACAAACGATCGGCATACCCCATACTTAGTGTGTCCCACTGAATTTTTGCTCTGTCTTTTTCGAGAATCAATTGCTGCAACGTCTTCCTGCCATCACCGGTAACAGAAAGAAATTCTTTGCCTGTAATTGAATTGACAAAACCAGTCTGTTGTGACGGGAAGCGAACGTAATACACGCCAAATTCCAAAGGTAGATCCACTAACTCCTGCACGATAAAATCGATTTTAATTTCTTTCAGATACTGTTCGATGTCCTGTTCAATTTTTATCCTGCGCACCATCCACCCACGCTCGCCCAGGTCCGGTTTGAAAATAATTGGCAAAGTTAAACCGGCTTCACGCATAGTATCTGTGATGTTTGTTACCGTGGTCGGAAGTCTGATGATAATAGTTTTTGGTTGTAGTGCATGCGGAACCAGTTGCAACACCTCATATTTGGATTCGCCCATCATGCCACCGCTGAGGATGGAAGGGTTGGAGGCGGAGAAATATAAAAGTGATCGTTCCCGCAAGGCATACCAGATCCACAAAAAGAATAAGGGGGCCTGAATGATTCCGAAAGGCCAGTATTCCCATGAGGTGAGTTTGATGAAAAAGTTGCTTCGAAAAAATTTCTGCACGACAGTTTATGAATGGTGCAAAAATACAGAATTAGTGGGCGGTCACTACCGCTTCTTTGTAGCGTAAGGTGGAGACGGCAATACCAAAGTCGGAAGGCAAGATAATATAACCGGCTACTTCCCTGATTCCAATTTTCATAATGGCCATGTGATGCACGGCATGTTCAATATTGTAAACCAGCTCGCGCTGATAGTTCGTATTGATAGTTTCAAACGCATCACTGTCGGGCAAGTAGCCTACCTCCAGTTTCAACGCCTTGTCGTTCTGATTGGCATTGATGAATTCCTGTATCTGGTGGATGGTGTGTAGCGTAATGAACTTGTCGTTCTCCATAGCCTTGTTGTGAATACGCTTGTCATAATTGACAATACCCTGACCATAACCCTGTTCGAGACAGATAAAGAATTCAAGGGTATGCCGTAGATGCTGCCCAATGGTGGCGTTCAATGCGTGAGAGGGTTTACGAAAATCCTCTTCGGCAATCTGGTCAACTAAGCCCGCCAATTGTTTTAGTATGTTATTCGCTGCCTGAGAGAGCTGCATGTTGATTCAGGTAAATTTTTGAAGATGTAAAGTTATATGAAATCTACCTTTTTATACGAAAGAAAAAGGATAAGGTGTCTATTGAACGAATTTCTTCCAGTTCTGGTCGGCTTTGATTTTTAACGGCTTTTCATTCTTGTTCCAGCCTACAAGGGTGTTATTTGCCCAAAAATTATAGAACAAGTAGAGTTTCCCATCAACGATTTTAAAAGTCTCCGGGTCGATTTTCACTTTTTCACCGTTTTCGCCCATAGCATAGGCACACCAGCCTCCGTAGGCGGGTTCATACTTTTCGGGATCATATTTGAATTTTGACAGGTTCTGCTGGGTGGCAAAAAGATACGTCACCCCTTTATATGACAACTTTATTTCAGATTTCCCTTCGATGGGCTTGGTGTCGAAATAGCTCACCGGATCGTAACCCTCAAGGGCAACTTGTTTCTTTAGATTGAATTGTTTGATGCGAACATCATCGCCTTGTGCCCACAGCAGTGAGTTGAAGAGAAGAAGGAAGACGGTTAATTTCAGTTTCATGAACAGTATAAACGTAGGAAGAACAAACTTCGGTTTTTCAAATCAGGTGTTTTGTCGTGGGCATTACAAAAGCCCTCCGAACGTAATCGGGATCAGCCTGACGATGTGCATCACGATAACGATCATTTTAGTCAGCCATCAGATCGCGCACGTATTCCCGCACCAGCTCGGGTTCATAGCCTTTGCCAATGACAAAGCGTGCTACCTTGTCACGCTTTTTAAAAAAATTTTCTTCTTTGCTTTCGTCCGACTTCTTTTTGATCAAAGCCTTGAGTGTTTTGGAATAATCGGCAGGCTCGATTTCTTTAAGTCCGCGTTGAATGCAATTTTTTGTGAGACCCAGGAACTCCAATTTGTTTTTAATTTTCAGTTTGCCCCATTTCTTCATCCGGAATTTACCACCTGCATAGGCTTTGGCAAAGCGCTCTTCGTTGAGGAAGCCATCAGTGATTAATTGAGAGACGATCTCATCAACCTGGCTGGAATAAAGTCCGTAATCGTAAAGCTTGGTTTTTACTTCTTTGTGTGAGCGCTCCTGATAGGCGCAGTAGTGTTGAATTTTTGCCAGCGCCTCGGTGGGAGAAAATCGTTTCTTGATTCTTGATTCCGGATCATGGTCGTGAGTCATAGTTCAAATATCTTAACCCGACTCGCCAGAATCAAGTATCTCTATTTAATCAACCCCTTGTTCCTCAAAATACTGATCAAAAACTTGCGCTCGTTTTCAGAATTAAAAATCTTGAAAGGCAAGTGAATGAGTTGGGCCTTGTTCACGAAAAGCAGGAAGTAATCTTTTCCTATCTGAGCGCTTTTGATCTGGTCCCACTTTATGGGCATGCCTTCGCGTGCGTTAAGTTTCATGATAATCTGCTGGCTGGTGATTTCGTATGAAAAACGCTCAAACAGCATTTTACCCTGATCCAGTTGAGTAACACCATAGAACTGTATCCACCAAAACAATAAATACAAGCCTGCCCCGAGCAACGCGCCAATGAACCACCAGATGCTAGCCACCCAGATATAGCCCAAGCCGATAGCCACCACGATTAAACTTACCCACCATTGCTGCTTTAAAATGGCTTTAAGCGCCATTTTGATATAGTCTTTCTTTTCCAGGCGATAATTACGAGTCTTCACAACCATAAGGACACTTCAATTTTAAGGAGGGCAAAAATAACGGGGATTTGTGGGATTTTCTAATCTGAATAACAAAGCCACAGATTCACAGATTTATTGGACTTACTTAGATTCAAGCTTGAGTGATCCAGGAGGCGTATAATTATAGAGTTGAATTTTTTCAAAAGGTGGCAACGTCCGATCTTCAAAACCCTGTTAGTTTATTTTGAATACGTGCTAGCGAGGCTCGAATTTGATTCCTTAAATAACCTTCAGAATTAATCAAATCACAATAGAATATTGCCTTGATATCGCGAGCAATTAAAACGCTCACGCTTTAAATGATATAAGTTAAATCACCTTTAGACTCACGTCCAAACTCCTCACGGAGTGGGTCAGAGCTCCTACTGAAATATAATCGACACCACATTCGGCTATGGAGCGCAGGGTGGTTTCGTTAATGCCACCACTGGCTTCGGTTTTGTATTTTCTGCCAATCATCTGTACAGCTTTTTTCATATCAGCCGCACGCATGTTATCAAGCATAATGATATCTACGCCACCCACCTGCAAGACTTCTTCAACTTCCTGCAAATTGCGTGTTTCGATTTCAACCTTCAAGTCTTTGGTTTTTGCGCTCAAATATTTTTTTGTGTTTTCAATGGCAGCGCGTATGCCTCCGGCCATGTCAACATGATTGTCTTTCAGCATCACCATGTCATATAAGGCAAAGCGATGGTTCTTTCCTCCGCCAATGGACACCGCCCATTTTTCCATCAGACGAAAGTTGGGAGTTGTTTTACGCGTGTCCATCAATTGGGCGCCTGTTCCTTCAATCAGTTTGCACAGACGATTGGTGTAGGTGGCAATGCCACTCATGCGTTGCATGCAATTCAACACGAGCCGCTCGGCAGATAAAATGGATTGAGCAGGTCCTTCAACAACAAAAGCAACATCCCCTTTTTTTACCACATCACCATCATGCTTGAAAAAGGTAACATGCAAAGTTGGGTTTACTTCACGGAAAATTCTTTCAGCCATTTCAAGCCCGGCAATAATTCCGTCATCTTTTATGAGGAGTTGTGCTTTGCTTATTTTAGAGGCAGGCACAGCGCCCAGGGTAGAATGGTCGCCTTCCCCAAGGTCTTCGGTTAGCGCACTCTTAATAAACTCATGAATAGCTTGATCGTTGAGGTAAGATGGCCACATTACTCTTTCACAAAACTGATTTCGTGTACGAGATAATCATTACCCGCTTGCTTTACGCGGATGAGCACGTTGTACGTCTCGCTATTACTTTTATAATTGCCAATTGCATACTGCAGCCCTCCTTTGGATGAGCCAGTGTGAACGATAGTAAAGTCAGTAGGTGGATGTTTTTTGAAAAAGTCGCGCAATACAAATTCTGCCTGGGCTTTACTGTAGGTTTTGATTTCTCCTTCCAAGTTGATATCCAGCGATTGATTGAACGATTTCACAACTTCTTTAGCACTTCCCGCCTTCAACGCGTCTTTAATTGGAGCAAAAATCTCCGCCTGTGCCCACGCAAACTGCGCAGCCAGGATCAGGATGACGGTGAATGCCCATTTTATACTCTTCATAGCGTTCGGGATGAGACCAAAATTATGCCATTAATGCGGTACAGAAAAATTTAATCGGCCAGGAATGACTGGAACCTAACAATTGTTCTTCGGTTATTAATCGGAGAACTATCGAAAGAAGGTCAAAAAACCACAAATCAACTCTATATTTGACCTCTTAAATTTTGACAAAATAAATACCATGAATAAGAAAGTGCTATTGATGATTTTGGATGGCTGGGGCATTGCAAAAAACCTGAAAGTCTCGGCTATTGACAACGCACAAACTCCTTACATCAACTCTTTATATAAGAAATATCCTCACAGTAAGTTAGAGGCTTCGGGGCTTGCCGTTGGATTGCCTGCCGGACAGATGGGTAACTCAGAGGTAGGCCACATGAACATTGGGTCAGGCCGGGTAGTGTACCAGGATCTGGTGCGCGTAAACAAGGCAGTGGAAGAAAAAGAACTTGACACCAATCGGGTGCTGGTGGAGGCACTTTACTATGCCAGGAAAAATAACAAAGC
>Ga0163149_10001127_pt1 | contig 34646 bp, 33 predicted proteins | sample OliLakLV19MP5G1_FD_148604 | JGI IMG/M metagenome (GOLD analysis project Ga0163149, IMG submission 148604) | Freshwater microbial mat bacterial communities from Lake Vanda, McMurdo Dry Valleys, Antarctica - Oligotrophic Lake LV.19.MP5.G1 | ecosystem: Environmental > Aquatic > Freshwater > Lake >... | reverse complement strand
TCCTAGATGATCTAGATTCTCTACTTTCATCTCTGTACTTTTACTATTAATAACTTTCTCCTGCTTTTCCGCTTCTACTCTACCTTTCGCTATTTATTTTACCCTTCCTTTACGAGCGGAATGTGGGTTTTATCAAACACAAACTAATTTAGAACCAGTGATGTTCTGTTAACGTCTGGATACATTCTCCATTGGCAATATTCCACCGCCGAATCAGATTGTCTTCACCTGCGCTGAAGATAGATTTACCATCAGGATGAAAGGCTGCACTCCAGACGCAAGCATCGTGACCATAAAAAGTTTGTACTGATTCTCCTGCGACATTCCAAATCCGCACAGTTTGATCGCCGCTAGTACTGGCTAACCACTGACCATCCGCACTAAAGGTGACAGAAGTAACGATGCCTGTATGTTCGGTCATGACTTTGAGAAGTTGCCCAGTCTGACTATTCCACAGTCGCACCTGATGATCTTGTCCGCAGCTAGCGAGGATTGGTTGAGTCGGACTATAGGCGACATTCCACACCCAACTGTTATGTCCCATACAAGTGGCTAGCTGCTTGCCATCCTTTGAGTTCCAGATATGGATACTGCCATTGGTGTCGCTAGTTGCCAACTGCTCACCATCGGGACTGAAGACAACCGATGTGATGCCGCCGAATGTACTAGCAAAGGTACAGTTATCAAAATCCGCTTCAGTGAAATTCAGATGATGTAGATTGACATCTTGCAGATAAGCTTGTCTGATGCTCAATCGTGAAAAGTCATAGCCTGTAATATCTGTTTGTAATTGACGGAATAGATTCAGCAAATTACCCGCGCCATAATTTGTTTGTTTTGCGTAATTGGTTTGCAGATGTGTCAATAAGCAATTTAGTTTTTGTACCAATTGTTGAGGAGACGTGATTTCTATGAATAGGCGATCGCAAAGCGGCTTGAGAATCACTCGAATCTGAATGTCGCGAATATAGTCTTTTGATTGAGCCTTGATCAATGCATGACTGAGAAATAACTGCGGCTGTTCTGACAATATCTCTTGGGCAATACTTTCAATCAGAGATTCTGTCACAGATTCCATTAATACAGGCTGTAAAGTGAAACCAAGCGCACTGCTTTCAACCAAACTCCGCCAAAGTAGAGATTCGATTGCTTCGATCAGCTTTGATTGAGGAAATTCGATCACCAAATCCATTTGTAAATCTGAAATAGTGACAGATTCGCGGTTAATCGCTAGCCAAGTCATGATCGATCGCTCTAGCTTTGATAGGCGATCGCATTGTTGCTGAATCAACTTCCCAATGCCGTTAAAAGCAAAATTGCCCTGCCGCAGAAATTGAGAAACATCACCCGCAAACAAATCTTGAACCGCACTCGCTGCCATCTTTAGCGCCAGTGGATTGCCGCGATAATGGACTCTCAAATGTTCCAAATCATCGCCGATTGTTTGCAATCCCTTGTCATCAAGAATATGCTGTCCTGCATCTATATCTAATCCAGCCAAAGGCATCGTCCGTACAAACAGGCGATCGCCTTCCATCAAGGCAATTTCTTGAGGCTTTTCGCGGCTAGTAACGATCAAGCAACTCTGATGAGCGATTTCCCCAACTCGCTTCAGCATTTCGCCATACATCTCGTAGCCTTCGCGATAGGTTCCTGCTTGTTTACCACCTTGTAATATAGTTTCAAAGTTATCGAGGATGATCAAACAACGCGATCGCTTTAATAGTTCGATTAATCGCGAGATTTTACCGCCTGTTTTATCAGGAGGTTCAGTATCCTGTTGCTGTGAAAAAAACTTAATTAATATCGTTAGGTATTCGTCAATTGGCATGGCATCTCGTAGCGATCGCCAAATCACAAAATCAAATTCATTCTGTATTTTTTCAGCTAAGGCGATCGCAAAAGAGGTTTTGCCCATACCACCCATACCGATAATCGTTACGATGCGGCAATGGTCTTGAACAATCCACGTTTTCAGCTTTGTGATTTCTTGCGATCGCCCATAAAAAATCGAGACATCGATCGCTTCACCCCAGTTTATACGCGCATTAATTGCTTGCAATTTTGCAATTTGCTGAACGTCTTCCTGTTGCTCGACAAATCGCTGTAGTACGCCATGTAAATTATTTTTGGTGACTTTTTCATTTAATGATTTAGATAGCGATCGCCAGAGTTCTGAGCCAACGTCTTTAATATAGCCAAGGTCATAATCTTTTTCAACACCAATTTCTGAGTATTTCAGCCCCTGCCAAGATTGCTCAAACACAATGTTTTGAACTGGTGTTAAGCTTCCACGTTCTAATAATCGTGTGACTAATGCGATCGCCTCTTCACTTGACATATAGAGCCTCAAACTGATTGACACATCTAGATTTCAAATAGTATAAGCTCTATGTGTTAAAAAAGTTTACACAAATATACTTAAAATATCCGACCTTTCTCCGACCTTTTCTGACCTTTGGGTGTTGTATCAACAGTTATAGTATGAACTTAAGATTTCAAGATAATTTGATGTTTTTGTTTATTGAGTTCACCAAATATTAAAACTTTAATTGTGACTGAACTAAATGACACATCAATTATTAATGCTTGTAACGGCTTACCGTTGATGTGAGTTATTAAATCTTTGTATTACAGCCTCTTGAGGGAACGTTAGAACGTTAGGTACACCAGATAGGGTTCAAATACAGGCACAGTCAACACTTTTCCTGCCCCTATTAAACCCGCAACAGGCTGTAATGAGTTCAACATTTGCATCAAGTTACATTTTTTAGACAACAACAAACAATTAGGAGTGATTCATCATGACAATTGAAAATAACCCTAATGTAGTAGGTTCTGTAGCGACTTGGCAACATATCCTCAATGGCAACGGTTATCAACCACCTCTGGCTATAACAGGAACACTGGATGCTCTAACCAAGGCAATGACTGAAAAATTTCAGAAAGATCTTGGCTTGACTGTAACTGGCAAGATAGATATTGAGAGTTGGAAAATGGGTTTAAAACATCCGAAGCTAAGTGGTTGGCCAGTGGAAACTCCTCCTATTAATTCTCTCGCCCCAGTTACTAAACCAAAAGGACTGGTTGAAAACAACCTTAGTATAGTTGGCTCTGTGGCTGCTTGGCAAAACATCCTCAACGGTAGTGGCTATCAGCCACCGTTGCGTATTACGGGAAATTTAGATGCTCCAACCAATGAGACAACTAAAAGATTTCAGAAGGATGTTGGCTTGACTGTTACTGGTAAAATTGATATTGATACATGGGCAGCAGGTTTAAAACATCCCAAGATTCGCAATTGGTCTGATGAAACCCCACCAATCGGCGGTAAGGTTCTGGTAACTAAAGCGCAAGCAGAGTATATTTTTGAGAATTCTATTTCTGCTGTTCTGCTTGGAGATTTGAATAACTGCCTAGAGAAATTTGAAATCGATACAGTGTCGCTCATTAGGCACTTCATGGCGCAGATTGCCCACGAGTCAGGTGGACTTAAATGGTTAAAAGAGCTAGGGGGAAAGTCATACTTCACTCGTATGTATGAAGGAAGACCAGATCTAGGCAATACACAACCTGGTGATGGTGCACGATTTGCCGGTGCTGGGGCAATTCAACTTACAGGTAGATATAACTACCAAGCATTTTCTAATTTCATTGGCGATCCTAAAGTAATGGATGGACAAGATTACGTGGCAACAAAATACCCTTTCACTAGTGCGGGTTTCTGGTGGAAGAACAATAGGATGAATGCCTTAGTTGATTCTGGTGCGTCAGTTGATCGAGTGGGTGCAAGGATCAATGGAAAATATCTTCCAAATGGCTATGAGGATAGACGCTATTTCTATGGCTTAGCCAGCAAAGTGATTTTGTAATCTGAATTTTAGACAATTCTCCTGATAGTGCCTGATGCATCCTATTCCATAATCACTATCCAGACTACGTATTAAACTTTACTAAATATAAAATCATGAGTGACGTTAAAATCAGATTTACTGTTGACACTTTCTTAAAGTTGCAACCTCAGCAAGCTAAAGATTTACCTGACGATCAAAAATTTGAGGTGAAAGCAGGGTCAGAGTATCTTATTACCTCTTTTGCTAACCAAGATGATATTCATGTACGAGTTACTTTTGGTAAAGATGCTGCAGGCAACCAGATTGCATTTCCTGCAGGTGGTGAAAAACGCAATACCTGGATAGTCTTTGAAGGACACTGCTTATTGCTCAATACAGATAACACCCCTCTCATTTCTTTTGTGCAGAGCAGAGCGATAAAATTACAGGATTTTCTCAATCAGGATCTTAAGTTTGGCTTTGAAGCGATCGCTGAGAATAAGGTTCTCGCCACCCAAATCCAAGAAGTATTGATTTACTTGGGATTATTATCTTCAACTCCTGACGGAAAATTTGGTCCCATTTCTGCTGGTGCTCTTAAGCGATTTCAGGAACTGCTGAAGTCTGAGGAGCAAGGATTTCTAGGCAAGGATACCGCAAAAAAATTGATCGAGACCAAGCGAGAACAAATTCCCACTCCTCCACTCCCTAATAATCTAGCAGGGAGAATCGTGAAGTATATGCTCAATCAGAACTATGTTGTAGCAACAGGCAATAAAGAGTTTAACATTGTTTATGTTGAAGGTATGAATGCTAATGGAACTCTTAATAACGATGAGCCTAATGAATTCAACGATCTGCGTCTAGTCATCGAATTTGTCAGTGGTGTACCAAAAATTGTAGATAGTTGGGAAGCAACAACTGAGCCAGGTACTCACTATACTCACAATCCAATGGATCAAGTAAAAAATGCAGCAGCAAGGATTAAGTTTGGGCAATACAAAGCATGGAGAATAGCACAACATGGTATAGCAGCTCCTCATAGGGCGCTCGTTCAAGTTGAGCCCATTAGCGTTTATCGAGATCTCAATCGGGACTTTAGCCGAGCAGGTGATTTCGTTGATACGGGTATTTTTGCTATCAACCAACATTGGGGTTATGATTTTCCAAGGAATGATGTAAATATTGCGGGAGCAGGTTGTTTGGTGGGACGCACTACGGACGGTCATGTGGAGTTCTTGAACATTATCGAACAAGATAGAAGATACTTAGCAACTCCTATTCGCGCTGCAATTTTTCCCGGCGATCCTTCTGAGCGTACTTATGTCTTCTATACAACGATTATCCCTGGAGATGAGTTATTGAGAATGGCATTTCCCTAATGTACTGAATATTGGGTAAACAAAATCTGTTGCTTGTCTACCCAATATTATTAAAATGCTATGCTGCGAAGGATTTTTCTTGTAGACATATATGTTTTATTTCAAAAGGTCTATTGTTATCAGATGTCTAATGTACCTTCTATTGGCAATATATCCTTTTGGTTGTACTTCCAATATCTCTCAGCCTCCTACCTCTCACCCCCTAAATGACAGCAAAAAAAACACCAAAACTGATCGCTTAGCAACTACGACTCCACCAATACAACCAACGCAGCCAGCAGTTGTCAATTCAGTCCTACCAATCGCGAAAAATCCTAAACCAAATCCGATTTTTAGAGCGATTTTCCCTGCGTTAAAATCCCAAACTAAAATACCTATTCTTTTACCAGAATACGTTCCAGAAGCTGATAGCCTAAATCAAGTTTTTGCTATTTTAGAAAATGCTACGCCAACTCAGTATCAAATTATGCTGGCATTTGCAGAGAGTTGTCGTGGTGGTAATGCCTGTCGTCTAGGTAGTATATCTGGTGAAGAAGGCATACCAAAATCAACATCTACAGAACCTGAGATTATAGATCTTAATATCACTACTAAGGCTTACTTTGTACCTTCTAGATGTGGTGCGAACTGTTCAGATGCAAGGTTAAGTTGGGCTCACGGAAAATACTTCTACACTATTGCAATTAAAGCTGGTGATAAAAATACACTGATTAAAATGGCAAATTCAGCGATCGCTAATGGCTCTCTTTAGAAACTCAGCAAGGAAGTTTTTAAGCAATTGAAAATGCAAGATTTTAGAAATTAGTACATAAATTTAGTCAATAGAGGAAGTACATGAACAACAACATTGAAATTAAAATGAACAAGAACGGTTCATTTATTAGTTTTTTTATTATCGTTATTATATCGATCTTATGGCTAGTAATGGCGATCGCTCCACCCGCCTACGCTGATGACCCCTTATGCTTACATGGCATGAGAATTGTAGGAGAAAAAAGTATCTACCTCTCTCACATGGGTTTATTTCCGAGTAAATGTCACGACTATCAAGCTCTATTTGAAGTAAGCTTTACAGGACAAGCTGATCCTCAAGATAAGTACTTAACAGCCCAAAAAGCAAGTCCTAACAACAATGAGTTTACTCTAAAGCCGAAGGGAGAGTTTATGTTACCTGATCTTAACTCAGGAGCAATTACTTCCTTTAAAGCAGATATTTTTGAAGGTCAGTATGAACGATCTCAAACCCAGCCTAAAATGATTGCAGAAAATGTCATAGTCACAGTTAAACGAGTTCTACATTTTCGCGTTTTCGACCCTTCTGCAACACTATCTCCAAATATTGAATACCTTTTGTTTGGAACTAGCAAAGAACAGTATGTAGCTCATAAACTAACTAGACCCAATGACTTTGATCAAATCTTATCAGTTAAAACTTTACTTCCTTTAACTGATGCTGAGCTTGCTAAAGCTGTATCTATAGTTTTCCCAAATCGTCCAACTAAAACAGAATCAGAAATGTTTGCTTTGGCTTTAAAGCCTAACGATCCACTCAAACCAGCCATTCAGGTCAATGGTAAAGGAGCGAATCAGACACTTAATGTAGGCGCTCAGTATTTTAAAGAAACTTGTGATTATGCTAAAAGTCCTTGCTAATTCATAAATTTGTCCTTAACAGCTTTTGTGTTTAATCTTTTAAGTTGATTAACGCAATTCACCTTCGTCTTAATATACTTTCTATTTGGAGTTAAATTTTATGTCACGTAAACTAGCGATCGCAATCAGTGGTGCTGTCTCCTTGGGTAGCTATGAGGCTGGAGTCATGTATGAGGTGTTAGAGGCGATCGCCAAACACAATGAAAAATTGACAGAGAATCACCCTGATCGAATCGAAATTGATGTGATTACAGGCGCTTCAGCAGGTGGGATGACCGCAGGTATTCTTGCCCAAGAACTGCTTTATAATGGGCAAAATCTGCGACTACCTAACAATAATTCCTTGTTTAACGCATGGGTTCAAGACGTTGACATTAGGGAACTTCTTACTGAACACCATCCTGACAACTATAAATTTTCTTTACTTTCTTCTGAAGTAGTAGACAACATTGCAGACAAATATTTATTGGATCTGACGAATTTAGATACTCCCAATAAGCAAAAAAAAGCACAAGGGAGAAATGCTCATCTTTCTGCTGCCAAAAAGATATATATGGGGGTTACCATGTCTAACCTTAATGGCTGGGATTATAATATTAGCCCTCGGAATACATCTGGTGATGGACAATTCGCATATACACGCTACAGAGATCGTTTTGTTTGCGAATTGGATGACTCTAACGACAATATTGAAGTCAAATTAACTGAAATTTCTCTGGATAACAATCAATGGATTCCGATGCGTGAATCAAATTGGGCGATTCTACGCGAATGCTCTTTGTCTTCTGGAGCATTTCCTTTTGCATTTGCTTCAAGAATGATTAGACGTGAACCAGGAGCGGGGGAATTTCAAAATCGAGTAGACCAAAAATATGCTTACACAGATGGAGGTGTTTTTGAAAATGAGCCATTAGGTTTAGCTAAAAAGCTTGCAGAATGGATCGACCACAACGACAATTCCAATATGGAGAACAATGATGAACTCAGTCGTGTTTATCTCTACATCGCTCCTGGGAACAAAAAATCGACTGCAAACCAGACAATCGGCAGAAATGAGCCAGCAGACCTCTGGAATACCCTACAAGCTTTAGTTGCGGCTATCTTTCATCAATCCCGCTTTCAGGACTGGATCATTAAGGATACTGCCAGTCCTATTTTTCAGGTGACAACAACTGATCAAGAGTTAATAGGGGAAGTGTTTTCTGCTTTTGGGGGCTTCTTAGATGTCCGATTTCGCTTTTATGACTACAATATTGGTAGAGAATCTGCTAGAGAATCTCTAATCAAATTTTCCGAGAAGAATACAAATCTTAACTTGGTTTACTGGCAAACAGACGAGCAAATTCCGAATAAGAATCTTTCAGCCGAGGACTGGCAAATTCAACCAGGAGTTGATGGTGCTGCTTTTAAAGCGGAATTCGGACAACTTGCTCAAAATGGTACCTTGGATGGACTGCTCAACACACTTGATAGAAAAAAACGTAAGGTAATATTCGAGCAACTTGTAAAAAGAATAGATTCGTTAATTGACTATTTTAATGAGAAATTGGATACTAAGGATGCAAAAAAAGATAAAAAGCCTTTCTTTAATGGAGTTGGTAGAAAAAATGCACTCAAGCCTATAGTTAGTACAATTGCCAAAATATTTCTTTGGAAGAAACTTTCTCCATGGCGTTAAACCCCGTCTACCTTGAAAACCATAGTTTGCCCAGCAGGTTTTTAAAATTCTGTAAGCTTTGCAGAGTATAAGATTAAGACTTAATTTTAATATTCCACCTTAAACTACAGGTCTCAACTTGGACGGGGTTTAGTAGTGCAAAAAATTTCGTACCCACTAAAAACCAATGTTTTCCTTCAAATTTTTTTCTCAAAAAGTAATTCTTTTGAATAGAAAGCTAAAGGAATATACCTCATCCAAAATCACCTGAAAGCCTTAATTATTTTTAAGGGCAATTAATTCTGGTGAAGGTCTGCTTGCGATCTCAAATTAACTTTACGAGATAGGCGATCGCTTTTTATCGTTAACGAAGGTGCCTCCCATGACTAATAGTGTTACAGAACGATCGCTACTAAAAATTTATTTGAATTGTTTGAGACTTTAGTTAAGAGACTTGCGATTAACCAGCCAATCCAGCATCGTCGGTATTTGTTTGTTGCTATTAGAGGCAGTCAATAAATAATTGATCCTTTAATCTGGTCTATAATTTTAGGGTTTAACGCGATGTACAACTATTTTCAGGCTATTGGTTTTAGGGCACTTGAGCCAACCAAAATCTAAAAGCTGAGGAATCCAACACGAAAAATCAAGGGTTCTAGCGTTTTAGTTGTACATCGCGTGGTTTAGGTAAAGGTAATGATAGAACTAAGTGAAGAAATAAAATCGCTGTATAAAAGAACAGCCGAGAAACTCAAGGGAAGTGACCGACGGCAATTCATGGCAGAAGTAGTGAAAAGTTTAGGTATAGGCGGACAAACATGGGTAGAACGAGAACTAGGATGGAATCGACGGACGATTCGTAATGGTCGAAAAGAGTTGGAAAGTGGAATAACAAATGAAGATGGACGTAACCGGAGCGGTCGGAATCGTGTAGAAGAAAAATTGCCAAACTTACTAGCAGATCTAAAACTTATAGTAGATGAACAAAGTCAGACAGATCCAAGCTTTAAAAGTACAAGACTATATACTCGAATAACAGTCTCAGAAGTACGACGGCAGTTAATAGAGCAAAAAGGCTACAGAGATGAAGAATTACCAACTAAGGAAACGATTCGATTGCGGTTGAAAGATTTGGGTTACAAAATGAGCAAAGTGGCAAAGACTAAACCAATCAAGGTGATTCCAGAAACAGAGGCGATATTTGAACAAGTTCATGCAATTAATCAAGCTGCCGATGCAGACCCGTATAGTTTACGGATATCAATAGATGCAAAGGTGTCTGTAAAAGTAGGCGAGTATGACAGGGGAGGTAAAACTCGTATACCCACGCAGTCATTGGATCACGACTTTGCCCCAGAAATTACGCTTACGCCCTATGGCATCTTTGTACCCGAATACAATGAGTTGTTTTTATTCTTCGTTTCATCGAAATTGACAGCAGATTGCATAGTTGACTTGATTGAACATTGGTGGAACCAAGTGAAATCTCAGTTTAGCCACATTCAAAAGTTGATCGTTAATCAAGATAATGGACCAGAAAATAATTCCCATCGCACCCAGTTCATGAGCCGTATGGTTGATTTCGCATCAGAGTCTCAACTTACCCTGCAGTTAGCCTATTATCCGCCCTATCACAGCAAATATAATCCAGTGGAACGTACTTTTGGCTGGTTGGAAAAGCATTGGAATGGTAGTTTACTTGATAGTGTTGAAACGGTTTTACAATTTGCTCAAACGCTCTCTTTCAAAGGCAAGAATCCTGTAGTAACTTTAGTAAAAAAGGTCTACAACACTGGTGTTAAGCTTACTCAAACTGCCATGACAGAAGTCGAAAAGCAGATTAATCGGCTGCCTAACCTTCCAAAATGGTTTATTGAAATTGGTGGAAAACTTTCTTAAGCTATAGGATCAATTACTTTTTGGATATCTCTAAAGCTCTCAATATGAGAGATGTTCAGATTAAGTCTCCAGATAATCCAGCCATTCTCCTAAACTCGAAAATCATTAGCTATAAGAGATAAGATATGGATGTTGTTGCGTTATTCTCTGGTTGCGGTGGACTAGATCTTGGCTTTAGAAAAGCTGGATTTAATCTTGTTTTTAGCAATGAATATGATAGAAGTATTTGGGCTACATATGAACTTAACCATCCAAACGTCAAATTGGACAAAAGAGATATTAGAAATATTGAATCCTCTGAAATACCTGATTGCATTGGAATTATTGGAGGGCCACCATGTCAAAGCTGGAGTGAGGCTGGTGCTGGGCGAGGGATTAATGACTCACGCGGTCAACTATTCCATGAATATATTAGAATTGTAAGAGACAAAAAACCACTTTTTTTTGTGGCTGAAAATGTTAGTGGAATTTTAGCCGAAAAACATGCTCATGCCTTCACAAACATTTTATCTATGTTTAAAGACTCTGGGTATGAAATCGCGTATAAGTTACTAAATGCCGTCAACTTCAATGTACCCCAAGATCGAAAACGTGTAATTATTGTTGGATATCGAGAGGATATGAGAGGAGTTTTTGACTTTCCTCAAGGTAGTAGTGAGATTCTAACTCTTAAGGATGCGATCTACGACTTATCCTTAGTCGAACCGATCTCAAGTAGCGAGCTAAACCCAAAGTCTGCAACAATTCCGAATCATGAGTATCTAGACGGTGGATTTTCCAGTATTTATATGTCGAGGAACCGTGTTCGAGGTTGGGATGAACCATCTTTCACAATTCAAGCAGGTGGAAGACATGCCCCAATTCATCCCCAAGCCAATAAGATGATATTTGTTGAACAAGATAAAAGGATTTTCGATCCTAATTCGCCTAAACCATATCGAAGGTTATCGGTTCGAGAGTGTGCCAGAATCCAAACATTTCCAAATGAATTTGTTTTTAAATATGACAATATCAATGACGGCTATAAGATGGTCGGTAATGCTGTTCCTGTAAATTTTGCCCACGCTCTAGCAAGTAAGATAATGCTAGATATTCAAGACTATCAAAATATGGGATATTGCAAGCTATTACGTCAAATCGATTACCCTAAGAGGCTAACCGTACTTAGTCCTATTTCTGTCTGATGTTTTGATTAATCATAATATGCCAACTGATTTTCATTCTAAGGTTACTGTCGATCGAAAAGTGCCGATCCCAATGCGCGATCGAATAAATCTGACGGCAGATATTTATCGCCCCAAAGGTATAGATACACCCCTGCCCGTATTGCTGATGCGGCTGCCTTATGGACGTTCGATCGCTTCGACTGTCACCTATGCTCATCCCAGTTGGTATGCCCAGCAGGGTTATATCGTCATAATCCAAGATGTCAGGGGCTGTGGCACTTCAGAAGGAGAGTTCTATCCATTTCGGCATGAATATGAGGATGGTTACGATACGGTGCGTTGGTGTGTGGAATCACTTGCTGGTAGCAATGGCAAAGTGGGCATGTATGGCTTCTCTTATCAAGGTGCGACCCAGTTTCAAGCCGCAGTAATGCAGCCAGCAGGATTAGTTACGATCTGCCCAGCGATGACATCAGCAGATTTTTATGATGGCTGGTTTTATTTTGGTGGCTCGATCGCCTTGGATTTTACTTTGGGATGGGCCTTACAACTAAGCCAAAATCGCGCCCAGTTTCTCAGGCTAGAACCACAAGCAACCCAATTATTTCAGGCTCAGCAAAACCTTTCCCATTGGCTCAATGCTAATCCTCTAGACCAAATTCAAATTCTCAAGCAGGAACCATTAGGACAATTCTTTTTTGATTGGATTGGACATCCACTCGCAAGCGATCCTTACTGGCAGGAGCTTAATCCCGTCAGTCGATTTGCCAATTATGATTTACCCGCGCTTCATATTGCGGGTTGGGCAGATCTATTCATCACTGCTTCACTCCAAACCTATGCTCAAACCAAGCTTCATACCCAAAAGCCCCAACATTTGGTAATCGGACCGTGGCAACACCTGCCGTGGCGATCGAAAGTTGGCGAACTTGATTTTGGATCTACCGCGACACCAAAGATCGATCGACTCCAAATCGACTGGTTTGACTATTGGCTCAAGGGAATTGACAATGGCATCAGCGATCGATCGACGGTTCAAATATTTTTAATGGGAGCTAATCACTGGTTAGATTTATCAGGATTAGATCGGAAGTTAGATCGGACTGATTCGCATACTCTCTACCTGCATGAAAATGGACAACTAAAATCTCAGAAACCCGATCAAGAGAGTTCACCCGATATCTATGTGTACGATCCACGCAACCCAAATCCCAGCACAGCCTATGGACAATACGATCAACGGATCGGGCATCAACGATGGGATGTGCTGCTTTACTTTAGCGATGTCTTATTAACAGATCTGAGTATTTTAGGGACAGCAGAATTTTTGCTCTATGCCGCGACTTCTGCTCCTGATACAGATTGGGTGGTGAAGCTATTGGATGTCTATCCCGATGGGCGGCAAATGTCGATCTCGATCGGAGTGCTACGGGCAAGATATCATAAATCACTGACCGAGCCAGATTTTGTCGAACCCGATCGAATCTATGAGTATCAGATCGAATTCCGTCCTACGGGGCATTGTTTCCTAGCGGGACATCAGATTGGCATTGCGATTGCCAGTTCAGCTTTTCCCCTGATCGAACGTCACTCGAACACGATGCAGATCCCCTGTACAGTATCAATTAGCGATTTTGTCGAAGCCACTCAGCAAATCCATCACAGTGATCGGTTCCCTTCTCATCTGCGATTGCCGCTACTTCACGATATCTTGGAGTAAGCTGTTAGGATCGATCGAATCCTTGAGTTCAGAGAGCTTGATTTCTGCTTCGACTGAACCTGCAACAAAGTTGTCGAAGATATTGAAAATAACCAGATTATTTCCTGAAATATAGAACTCATAATCACCTTTACAGATGTCAGGATGGAGATTTGTATTATCGCAAGATATCGGATTTATATTGGGATATTGGCGGGCGATCGACTGGTCGATCTTAGAGATAAATCCTCGATCGTTTACAAATAAATCCTGAAAGCGCAGTAATTTCCCTGTTTTTAGATCGTAATTGTAAGACTTGTAAATCTTGGATGGATGAGCGGCATCGATCGTGCCATTCCGCAAAGATGTCCCTAATCCTGAGACTTTTACACTCAAAAGAGAGCCTTGATTGTAAGTAACTTTGTAATTCAGATCGATCGAATAAGACTCATCCTTACCAAGTTGACTGAGATCGGCATTATCAGCACAGTCAGGGTTATCAGTTTTCACCAAGTCATTAAATATATACTGGTTAATCTCTGCTTTAGTATTCCGATCTGGAAGTGAGACCAGTTCGGGATAATCGATCTTAAATTGACAGAAGCCATTTTTAGACCTACCTTCGTAGAGCTTACTGACGATCTTTACGGATTTAGATCCAGCTTGAGATCTTGGAGTTTCGGCTTTGGATTTGTTTAACTCGGAAACTATTACAACTTCTGGCTGGGGTGCTTTTTTTGAGACATCGATACTTACTAGCGGATCTGGGCTATTTGAGCGATCGCAAGCTTGACATAGAACTAATCCCACACTCGTAGCAACAATAATGACAGATCGAATCGCGCCCATAGATAATGACCAGAAATCCAAGGAATCATTATAATCAATATCGTCCACCTAATTTGCTGCTATCCTAGCCTAAAGCTCTAAAAGTCCCTCTAAACATATATCTTGAGAATACTTGCCTAGAACATGAGTAATAAAAACAGCACTGCTCGCGTCGTTGGAGTCAACGGTAACATCGCCACAATTGAGTTAACCGAAGGCTATCTCGTTAAAAATGAAGTTGCTTATCTCCAAACTGGCAGTCAGAAACTGAAATCAGAAGTAATTCGGATCAAGGGTAACCGCGCTGATATGCAGGTTTATGAGGATATTAAAGGCGTTAAAGTTGGTGATCTAGTTGAGTGCATGGGCGATTTGCTCTCAGTCGAACTAGGGCCAGGCTTACTTGGGACAGTATTTGATGGGCTGCAAAACCCGTTGAACGTGTTGGCATCGGAGCATGGTTATTTCTTGCCTAGAGGGGTATATGTTGATGCGCTCGATCGAAAGCGTAAATGGTATTTCATGCCAAAAGTCCGAATTGGCGATCGACTAATTGCAGGCGATGTGATTGGCACAGTTCAGGAAGGATCGATTACGCACAAGATCATGGTGCCGTTTGACCTGCGCGGATCGGTGTCGATCGAATTTGTCCAAGAAGGCAATTTTACGGTTAACGAATCGATCGCCCGAATTAAGGACGATGCTGGCAACCAGAAGAGCCTCAACATGATCCAAACTTGGCCAGTAAAGCGACCTTTGAGTGCGCCAATGCTAGAAAGTCGTACCGTAGAGCGGCTTTATCCTGATACTCCTCTCAGTACAACCATTCGGATTATCGATACTTTTTTCCCGATCGCTAAAGGTGGAACGGCCTGTGTGCCTGGCCCATTCGGTGCGGGTAAAACCGTCTTGCAGCAACTGATCGCCAAACACTCAACCATTGATGTCGTGATTATTGTTGCCTGTGGCGAACGGGCGGGTGAAGTCGTGGAAACGCTCACCGAATTTCCGCAAATCACTGACCCCAACACAAATCGCCCATTAATGGAGCGCACGATTATTATTTGCAACACCTCCAGTATGCCTGTGGCGGCGCGGGAAGCATCGATTTATACTGGTATCACTTTGGGCGAATATTATCGTCAGATGGGATTAAATGTGTTGTTATTGGCTGACTCTACTAGCCGTTGGGCACAAGCATTACGTGAGATGTCAGGTCGGTTAGAAGAAATTCCTGGGGAAGAAGCCTTCCCCGCTTATCTTGATTCCTATATCAAAGCCGTCTACGAACGGGCGGGTGTGCTAAGGACACGCGATGACTCAGTTGGTTCGCTGACGATTATCGGCAGTGTCTCGCCTGCGGGTGGCAACTTTGAAGAGCCTGTGACCCAATCGACGATGGCGACGGTTAAAACCTTTTTGGGACTGACTTACAACCGTGCTTATCGTCGTTTTTATCCCGCGATCGAACCTCTAATTTCTTGGTCGCGTTATCTCAATCAGTTAGAAGCTTATTTCAATAAACACTTCTCTCATGATTGGGTGCGTCGGGTCAAACGCTGTCAAGCTCTGCTTAAGCAAGGCGATAGTATCTATCAGATGATTCAGGTGACTGGTGAAGAGGGCATATCGATCGAAGATTATGTCACATATCAAAAATCTCTGTTTTTGGATATGGTTTACCTCCAGCAAGATGCCTATGATGAGGTTGATGCCACTACGCCACAGGCGCGTCAAATTGTTGTGTTCAATCTCATCAGCGATATTGTTTTGGATACTGATATGCACTTCGCCTCGAAAGAAGCTGTGTATGACTTTTTTGTAAAACTCACAGGACTGTTCAAAAATCTCAACTACTCTGTGCTCAACTCGGCGCAATACGAGGACTATCACCAACAGATCGATCGATTGCTCCATAGCAACATCTAGGATTTTTGGGTCGATCGACGTTTTGGGCGTTTTGCCCGTTTTGTGAGGATCGATCCACTAATCAAAATACCTAAGCCCAGTGCTGGCGAAAACTCAAACGGAACGGCAATTGAGATATTGCCAAAGTTGACATTCGCCGATGCTGAGGTTGTATTGTCTCCGAGAAACACAAAGTTGGGTGAATTGTAAATAAATCCTGCTGGGGAATAGTTGCGGAGACTACCCGTCAAGATCTCGGAACCATTCGTACTCAGGCTATAGGAATTATTCAGAATCGTTAGATCGTAGTTAGTCAAGGCACTTGTCAAACCTAAAACTGAAGTATTACCCTCAGCATGGGTAAATCCGACATTTTGGGCAAAAATTTCGGTTTCCCAGAACCCTAATTCAATTCCTTGGAGGTCGCTGCTGAGCGCAATCACACTAAAACCTGCTCGATTGTTGCTGATATTAGTTTGTGAGGCGATTTGTACCCCAAAACTGAGTGTGTACCCTAAAGTTCGATCGAGAACAGGGAATTGTGAGTTAACCTGAATGGGTAATGAGTAGTTGCTATAACCCGCAGAAATAGCGTTACTCGATGTTGTATTGAGGTTAGTGGCTGGACTGCGTGTGGGACTACCAATCGCTCCAAAAGCCAAGGATTTCTGATTTGGCCCGCTATAGTCGGGTGAGTCGTAGATTTCGGGCAGCAGGTTAGAACTACTGTCATAAAGCTGAAACTGGGCAGCAAAACTGGGCATAGCTCCGATCAGAATGGAATTAATGGCGATCGATGCGATCGGAAACAGTTGGCGCGAAACTTTGCCGAGTCCGATAAATTTCATAAAGTTGACCTAATTTATATATTGCGGGGATCGATCGCGATCTTCTCGCTCACGGTAGATACTCTCAGGACTAATTGCCTCATCCGAAAGTGGTGGAGCTTTAACCTCATGGTTGTTTGCCCAGTCAACGAAAGCATCAATCCATTCCTCAGTGGTCACAGTTTTATAGAATGGTTGCTCTGCTTCCTCGTTAGCTGATAGAGAATCTGTATATTGCAATGAAGAATTAATGACATCCGCTCGATCCTGTTCAGTCCAGTAATCTTTTCGATCGATCGCAGGCAAGTTTTGTTGGACTAGTTCATTAAGAATCAGCGTTACCAAGCGCAATCGTTCAGTGGGTGGCAACGCTTGAACGATGTCATTGTAGATCTCTTTCGTTGTAGCCATTATGAGACATCCTCTTAGTCATCATCCAAGCCTAGCATTTCTCAAGCGAACTTCAGCACACAATCAGGCGATGCTTTCCCGAAACTTTTGCCAATCTTTTTGAACTTGCTGGCTGTAGCCGATCGAATATTTCAACACTTCCGTTTGCCATTCCTGTTTTTTGGCGAAGTCGATTAAATCATCCGCGATCGAAGATCCTTGCCTTCCAGCACTCCGCAATTGCCCCCATGCTACAACTTGACCAATCGATCGCATCAACACCTCAATCTCATCTAATTTGTTATCCCATTTCTCTAACTTCAGGTGATCGGTGGGACTTTGGGTAGACTGCCATTCTCGCAGAACATAGGATTTATCACCAATTTTAACCGCATGGAGAAAAGCAGTCGCCATTGCTTGGATGCGTTGTTGCAAAGCCACAATCCGCTCGGCCTCGTTTTGCCATCGTGGTTCTGGGGATTTAAGTGGAGATTCAAATAGAGATTTGAGATATGGTTGGATACAAGATGACCTTGCCTCCTTCAAATCGAGTAAATAATTGCCGTCAGGAGAACCTTTGCCCTCAACTAGCAACACATAGCGTTCTATGCCCAGACTCCCAGTGCCAGCAATACGTTGCGCCATATCCAATAGCTTAAAGAATTCAGGTTGAGATTGCTGTTGAGCAAAGTCTTGGATAAAAGCTGTGACTTTAGTTCGTTGCTCGACTGAGACGGGTAGTGTGCGTTTGCCATCTAACTCGATCGATCGATTTCCATTTACAACTACGGTACGCTCTTCTAACAAATCTTTGCGCCTATAGACACTTTTTCGCGCCAATAGATCCGCCACCATACCTTCAGCCAGATCCTGCCCCATCCAGTAAGGCTTTCCCTCTGCTAAAGCCTCAGTATAAGCAGCCAGAAAACAATCGCATAATTCGATCGCATTCACCTCAGTAGATTTCAAGGTTTGCATGGCAACGATTACACTGGTAAGAAAGCGCGCAATTTCCCAAGTACACGGAGCCAAGACTGCTTCATCAAAATCATTCAGATCGAAATAAATATGTCGTCGATCGCTTTTGTAACTGCCAAAATTTTCGATATGGAGGTCACCACATATCCAAACTATCGGAGCTTTGTTAAACCAAGATGTCTCAGCTAGATCTTGAGATAGATCTTCGTAGAACAGATGACAAGTCCCACGCAGAAATACAAAAGCATCCTGTTGCATCGCGTTGTACTTCAGTTTTAATAGATTGGGATCTCGATCTCGATTAAATCGATCGATTCGATCGAATACTGTCTGCACTGCCATATTTTTACATTCCATTCTAATATCTAATATCCTATGGCAAATCACTCTCTTTCTCTAGCAGCACTCGTTCTTGCAGGTGGACAAAGTTCGCGGATGGGACAAGACAAAGCTCTTTTATGCTGGGATGGCACATCAATGTTACAACGAGTCTGCCGCGCCGCATCGCCTTGCTGCGATCGAGTCTACATTCTCACTCCTTGGCAAGAGCGTTATCAAGCTTCGATCGACAACACCATCCCAAATCTTCACTGGTTAGCAGAAACCAACCCAGGACAGGGTTCGATCGTGGGCTTGTTGCAGGGAATGACGGAAATTGAGGCAGATTGGATTCTCCTCCTAGCCTGCGATCTACCTCTGCTCGATCCTGCGATTCTTCAGATTTGGATAAATCAACTCGATCGACTCACTAATCAAACTCTCGCACTTGTACCACGTCAATCTCACGGCTGGGAACCTCTGTGTGCTTTTTACCGTAAGACCGCCTTGCCAGAACTTCAGAACTTCATCCAACAAGGTGGTCGATCGTTTCAAATCTGGCTATCCCAAATCTTAGTGCAACCGATTCATCCGATCGATCGACAATCCCAAATGCTCTGGAATTGCAACACCCCGCAAGATTTCTGGGCAGCCCAAGCTTCTGACAAAAATATAACTACCTAAACGGCGGCGAGTAGATTAAACCACCTTGAGTCCAGAGGTTATTCAACCCACGCGCCAAGTTGAATTTTGTGCCAGGGCCAAGATTGCGATTGTAAATTTCGCCATAGTTACCAACATGCTTAACCACTCTTGCCGCAAAATCAGGACTTAAGCCCATATTTTTGCCAAGTTCACCCTCAGTACCCAAAAAGCGTTTAACTTCAGAACTGGGGCTACTTGCCATCTGCGCCACATTTTTAGAGTCAATGCCCAACTCTTCGGCTGCCATTGTTGAGTAGATAATCCACTTCACGGCATCAAACCATTTAGAATCACCATTGCTTACAGCAGGGGACAAAGGCTCTTTAGAAAAAACTGTGTCTAAAACCACATGGTCGGCAGCATTGGACAAAAGCGTACGACGAGAAACTAAAGCCGATCGATCGGCTGAAATTGCTGTACATCGACCTGACTGATAAGCTGCAAAAGCAGCGTTCACATCCTCAAACGTCACTGGCTTGTAGGGAATATTCAGTTTACGCATCTGGTCTGCTAAGTTTAATTCGGTAGTAGTACCGCTCTGGGTACAGATCGAAGCATTGTTCAAGCCCTCTAAATTCTTAATCTTGCTATCTTTCCGCACCATCATCCCCTGCCCATCATAAAAAGTTGTCGGGGCAAATTCTAGTGCGGTTGATGTATCTCGACCGATCGTCCAAGTGGTGTTGCGACTCAATACATCAACTTCTCCAGTTTGAACCGCCGTAAATCTTTCCTTGGCATTGAGGTTGCGGTATTCAACTTTTTCTGGATCATCAAACAGTGCTGAGGCGATCGATCGACAAAAGTCCACATCAAGTCCTGAATACTTACCACCTTGATCGACAAAACTAAACCCTGGTACTTCACCACTCACTCCACAGATCAGTTTGCCGCGTTGCAAAACCGTATCAAGCCGACTTATCTTAGCCGTATTGGTATTTCCTCCAATTGTTGAGGAATCCGTACAAGATCCTAGCAAGCCTAGCCCCAGCAACAAAAAATTGAGTTTAGTCCAACTAGAAACCCAACGATATTTAAATAATGATTTAGCTAGTTTCACCAAGATTTTTACTCCTTCACAAACTCCCCTTTCAGGAGTTTTATCACGATTGAAGCAGCTAAAATGTTTGTTAGAAACGGAAATCCCTGAAATTTCGGTTAAATTCCCGCTCCACCGACGAAATCATCACACTTTTGCGACCTTTCATCATCTCGATCGAAATGTTTAGGACGGACATCCTTCAGCAAACTACAGTCAAACACAAATGCCGAAGAATTTAAACTCTGTTGTTTTACTTGCCCCTCTAATTGCTCCACACGGGCAATCAGCGATCGAATCACATCTCCTTCAGGATCGGGAACTTGATTATGATCCAACGGCAACACCACCTCACCATGACGATGGACAACGCGCCCAGGAATCCCCACCACAGTGCAGTCAGACGGCACACTCTTAACTACAACAGAGCCAGCCCCAATTCTGACATTATTGCCAATATTAATATTTCCCAATACTTTCGCGCCAGCCCCGACCACGACATTATTTCCCAAGGTCGGATGCCGCTTACCAGCTTCTTTACCCGTGCCGCCCAGAGTCACACCCTGATAAATCAACACATATTCACCAACAATCGCCGTCTCACCAATCACAACCCCCATGCCGTGATCGATAAAAGTCCCGCTCCCGATCACAGCCCCAGGATGAATTTCGATCCCAGTCAACAAACGTGCGATCTGCGAAATTAAACGCGGTACAAAAGGAATGCCGAAGCTATGTAACCAATGGGCTAGACGATAAAACCACATAGCATGTAGTCCAGGGTAGCAAAATAGCACTTCCAGCCAGTTGCGGGCAGCAGGATCTCTAGCGAAAATGACGGAGAAATCGGTGCGAAGTGTATTTAGCACTACTTTTCTACTTGGTTTAGAAACAACACGATCGATCCTAGCGGATAATTGTCATCTCAGATACCAACCTATCGGTAGAGATCACCGTCTAACTCAGAAACCAGTTTAAATTTGGGTTAACTGACCGTGATTCAAGATCAAGTGCAGTCAGTCAAGCTAGCGATCGCGAAAAAACAGACTTGAGCAAAAATGGGCGAAAAGTTAAATTAGAGATTGACATAAGTGGTAATAATTGATGTAATATATACCTTGCCCTAAAATTGAGCTTTCTCACGGGTAAAAATTTAAGGGTAGCTAAGATATTAGCCAAAAAAGCTTTAGAGCATTATTTGGGTAAGATTTAGTTATATTCACAAAAACTTAGGAGAAGATTGTGGCTCGCATTGCAGGGGTAGACCTTCCTCGCGAAAAGCGCGTCGAAATTGGGCTGACTTACATATTTGGCATCGGACTATCAAGCTCTAAAGCGATCTTGGAAGCAACAGGTGTCAATCCCGATACTAGGATCAAAGATCTTAGCGATCCAGAAGTAACAGCTTTACGACAGGAAGTTGAGAGTAATTATCAGGTTGAGGGCGATCTGCGCCGACTGGAAGGACTCAATATCAAACGACTGACAGACATCGGTACATACAGAGGACGACGGCATCGTCTAGGCTTACCTCTTAGAGGACAGCGTACACGCACCAATGCACGTACTCGTAAGGGTGCTCGCCGTACCGTAGCAGGTAAGAAAAAAGCTCCAACTAAGAAATAGTAATTGAGCTGAAGGGTAATCGCTATTTGTAGCTGATAACTCCGATCATTAAATCATTGATAACTGACATCTGACATTTGACAAACTATGGCTCGCCAACCAACCCGTCGTACAGGAGTGCGTAAGCAAAAGCGAAACGTACCCAATGGAATTGCCTACGTGCAGTCCACTTTTAACAACACCATCATTACTATTGCTGATACTGCTGGCGATGTAATTTCGTGGGCTTCTGCTGGTTCTAGCGGCTTCAAAGGCGCGAAGAAAGGCACTCCATTTGCAGCCCAAACAGCAGCAGAAGGAGCAGCTCGTCGGGCAATGGAGCAAGGTATGCGCCAAGTAGAAGTCATGGTCACAGGCCCTGGCTCTGGGCGTGAAACAGCCGTTAGAGCATTGCAAGCCGCAGGATTGGAAATCACCCTAATTCGCGATATTACACCCATTCCTCACAACGGTTGCCGTCCACCGAAGCGTCGTCGGGTCTAAGGTCGTCGCGTCTAGACTTTAATAACTAACTTTTTAGATGGGCTTGCCAATGTCAAGCAATTGGCAAGTTAGTGGCAAGCTAATTTATCTTTTTACCTCTCGCAGAAGACTACATCGGTACTCAACATGGCCCATTTTCAGGTTGAATGCATTGAATCCTATACGGATAAAACTAATACTCAGTACAGCAAGTTTGTACTGGAGGCCTTAGAGCGAGGTCAGGGCACAACAGTAGGTAATGCGTTGCGGCGTGTTCTGATGTCCAATCTCGAAGGTGCAGCTGTTACTGCTGTTCGCGTCGCTAGCGTTAACCACGAGTTTGCGACGATCCCAGGCGTACGTGAAGATGTCCTCGATCTACTTCTCAATATGAAGCAGATTGTCCTGAAATCCTACAGTTCTGAACCGCAAATTGGTCGCCTCGCGGCTCGAGGTCCTGGCACTGTAACAGCAGGTGATTTCATTCTGCCATCGGATGTTGAGGTGATCAATTCCGATCAGTATGTTGCGACTTTGTGTGAAGGCGCAACGCTGGAAATGGAATTTAAGGTTGAGATTGGTAAAGGCTATCGAGCGGTTGACCGCAGCAAAGATGAGATCTCATCGATCGACTTTCTCCAAATCGACGCTATTTTCATGCCTGTTCACAAGGTGAAGTACTGGGTAGAAGATGTTCGGGTCGGCACTGGTCCAATTAAGGAACGTCTGATCATTGAAATCACCACTAATGGTAGCTTTACGCCACAAGAAGCTCTGAGTCAGGCAGCAAATCTCTTGGTCGGCTTGTTTGTGCCCTTGCAAGAAATTACGCTTGTGCCTCCGAAGGAACTGCGTCAAGACGATGAGGATGAAACCAAGCAAATTCATATTGAGGAGTTGCAGCTTTCTGTAAGAGCTTACAACTGTCTCAAGCGTGCTCAAATCAACACAGTGGCAGACTTACTGGTTTACACCCAGGAAGATCTACTGGAAATCAAAAACTTTGGGCAAAAGTCGGCTGAAGAAGTAATTGAAGCCCTCAAGGCTCATTTAGGTTTGACCTTGCCTGAGGAAAAAGCCCCTAAAGCCAGTTAGAAGCTAGTTAGAGGCTTAGAAGCTGGTTTAGCTCCTAGCCTACTTTGGTTTCTAGTCCCCTTCCTATCCCTAATCTCTTTTAGAATTTTTAGAAAACTATGCGTCACCGTTGTCGTACTCCTCAACTTAGTAAGCCTGCCGATCAGCGCAAAGCTTTACTGCGTTCGTTAACTACCGAACTACTGCGTAGAGGTGAAATTAAAACCACTAAAGTAAGAGCGCAAGCTATTCGCTCCACTACGGATAAAATCATCGGCCTCGCCAAAGATGGTACGTTGCACGCTCGTCGCCAAGCGATGGGTTATATATTTGACAAGCAATTGGTTCACGCTTTGTTTGAGCAAGTACCTGCTCGTTATGGCGAACGCGATGGTGGCTACACGCGGATTATTCGGACAGTAGCACGTCGCGGTGACAATGCTGAGATGGCAATTATTCAACTGGTGTAGGGCTAGAAATGCTTGCTGATATTGATGTTAATCCTATGCGTCGAGTTGCTCTGGTGATCCAATACCTGGGTACTCGATTTTATGGTTGGCAACGACAAGTCAAGCATCAGAGCGTACAACAGACAATTGAAGACATTCTCAATCACCTCTGTGGACACAAGATCGTCCTGCATGGTGCTGGTCGGACTGATACAGGTGTTCATGCGGCAGCACAGGTAGCTCATTTTGAGACTAATAGCCCGATCCCACCTGATAAGTGGTCAAAGGTACTCAATGCTCACCTGCCCAAAGACATCTTGATTCGGGAATCGGTGTTAGTTCCGCATGAATGGCACGCTAGATTTTCGGCAACATGGCGGCGGTATCGTTATGCCATATTTACTGAGGCAGTGCCTAATTTGTTTGTGCGTGACTTTAGCTGGCATTACTACTTCGATCGACTGGATGAGTCATTGATTCAAGCAGCTTTAGCTCCTCTGCTGGGTAAACAAAATCTGGCGGCATTGCAAAGAGCAGGTTCTAAACGGGCACATGCTTGGTTGACTGTCCAAGAAGCGATCTGCTGGCGAGATCGCGACTTTGTCTATGTGGAAATGCAAGCTAGCGGCTTTCTCTACGGCATGATGCGTTTACTCGTGGGTTTGCTGGTGGAGGTGGGTCGATCGCGTCTTTCCGTGCAAGAGTTCACCGATATCTGGCAACACCAACGCCGTGAGGATGTCAGATATGCTGCTCCACCGCAGGGATTATGCCTGTTGGGGATCGGCTACGATCGAACTCCCTTTAAATCATCAGCTCCCGAAAAGGTGCCAAAAAGTTTTCTCTTTCCCGCCTGATCGATCCCTGTTTATCCGCAAAGATCGATCGCTCATTCTTTCATATACTCCTAGTTCAGTAATTGCCATGACGACTTCAACTCTTCTCAATCAAAATCGGACTTTTCTACCTAGAGAAAGCGATCGCAAGTGGTTTGTGATCGATGCCGAAGGTCAACGTTTAGGTAGACTAGCCGTCACGATCGCCAACATCTTGCGTGGTAAGGTGAAGCCCACCTACACACCTCACCTTGACACTGGTGACTTTGTAATCGTGATCAATGCTGAAAAAATCGCAGTCACGGGTAGAAAAAGCAGCCAAAAGCTATATAGACGGCACTCTGGTCGTCCAGGCGGAATGAAGGTGGAAACTTTTGATAAACTGATCAAGCGCGTTCCCGAAAGAATTCTCGAACATGCAGTCAAGGGAATGTTGCCAAAAAATACACTCGGTCGCCAACTGTTCACAAAGCTCAATGTTTATGCGGGACCAAATCATCCCCATGCTGCCCAACAGCCTGAAACCCTCGCGATCAAAACTATTCCAGGAGAATTTTAGAAAATGCAAGCTACCGATCAATCTACTCGTGTGATGTATCGCGGCACAGGTCGTCGTAAAACTGCTGTCGCTAGAGTTCGTCTTGTGCCAGGCAATGGCAGTATTGTAATCAATGGCAAACCTGGCGACCTTTACCTGCAATTTAATCCTAGTTACCTTGCTGGTGTTAAAGCTCCACTAGAAACTCTGGGTCTGGAAAATGAGTACGACATTCTGGTCAACGCTCATGGTGGCGGCGTGACAGGACAAGCTGACGCGATCAGATTAGGTGTGGCTCGTGCTCTTTGTGAACTAGCTCCCGAAAACCGTAAGCCTTTGAAAGTAGAAGGTTACCTCACCCGCGATCCCCGTTCTAAGGAGCGCAAAAAATACGGCTTACGCAAAGCACGGAAAGCACCTCAGTTCTCCAAGCGTTAATCCGAAATTTCTCATACTGTTTTGTTTAAAACCTGCACTAGCAGGTTTTTTGTTTTGGATCTTGTTCGATCGGACTTTGCTAAACTTCAGGAGAGAATAGAGAAAATTTCCCGCAGGAGTTAGTACTGATGCAAGAACCTTCACTTTCCAGCCAACAAGCAATGGTTGTCGCCCAGGATGTTCACAAGTGGTATGGCAATTTTCATGTGTTGAAAGGGGTGAGTTTGACGGTTTATAAAGGTGAAGTATTGGTAATCATGGGGCCATCGGGATCGGGGAAATCAACTTTTGCGCGGACTTTTAATGCGCTGGAAGAATATCAAAAGGGACGGATTGAAATCGATGGGATCGAGCTATCGAGCAGCAAGCGAAATATTGATGCGATCCGTAGGGAAGTGGGTATGGTGTTTCAGCAATTTAATCTGTTTCCTCACTTAACCGTCTTGCAAAATGTGACGCTCGCGCCGATCTGGGTGCGACGATGGGCAAAACCGAAAGCAGAGGAAGTAGCGTTGCAGTTATTGGAAAGGGTAGGAATTCTAGCCCAAGCTGCCAAATATCCTGGGCAGTTATCGGGTGGGCAACAGCAACGGGTGGCAATTGCTAGAGCCTTAGCCATGCAACCGAAAATCATGCTATTCGACGAACCAACTTCGGCATTAGACCCTGAAATGGTGCGAGAAGTATTAGATGTGATGCGATCTCTGGCTGATTCAGGCATGACGATGGTGGTGGTGACGCATGAAGTTGGGTTTGCGCGTGAGGTTGCCGATCGAATTGTGCTGATGGATGAAGGCGTGATCGTGGAATCAGCCACACCTGAAGAATTTTTCCTCCACCCCAAAGAAGAAAGAACCCAGAAGTTCCTCTCCCAGATTTTGTAGAGAAGCCGACGGAATGAACTACCCCGCCCTGCTTCGCGAGGACGGGGAATGCGTCACGGAATTTGTTAAATTGAGAATTAAGAATCGAGATATCCAGAAGGGGAAGAGCGGCGGCTACAGATTGATTTATCAGGTTGAGTCACTAACCTCTATACTACTTTTGACGATTTACTCGAAAGCAGATCGCGAAGATATCAGCAATAAAGAGATCCGTAGAATTTTGAATAAGTTCTATGGAAAAGCCTAGATGAGTGAATTATGATCTGAAAGAAATTATGCAATCTTGTTAAGAGTCAGTTATTCTTAATTTAGATGGATTAAGGTCGTACTGATGAGAGCAGTTGAAGTAACAGGCGTTGTAGACGATCAAGGGAATTTATCCCTCAAAGAACCTGTGCCCATTATTGCTCATGGGAATGTCCGTGTAATCATTTTGTATCCTGAACCAACAGAAGAATCCGAGCAAGACCCAGACGATACACCTGTAGAAGATATAAGTGCAAGTTTACGCAGAGCCTTACAACAGTCAATATCAGGGCAAAGAATCCCACTTTCTCAAATGTGGGAAGGGATCGACGTAGAATAATCGATCGATCTGAGCTAATTCCAGCGAGCGACTAACACTCGTACTGTGCCGTCGGTCAGAACTTCTTCCTGCTCGATCGAATAGCCTTGATTTTGGACTGTGGCGATCAGAGATTTGTGGGCGTATTTCTGGGTAAGGGCATTGATAAATAATTTTTGGTCGATCTTAGCTCCCCAAAAGTCTGCCACCATCTCGTAGTCATCACCCTGACGACGGAAGCCGAGATCGTAGCCATTCGACTGACGCACCACATAATCGGCTTGAACTTTGTCGCCTTGGTAGCCGCGCACCATCGTGTTCTGTTCCACCTGATAGCCCAGTTCTACAAGTGACTGTCGCAAGAGTTCGCCATTTTCGATCTGAACCTTAATGCTGGTGAAGTGAGACATGATTTTCTCCTAGATACAAGCTTTGTTGGCTATAGCGACATCCCGATTCTAGCTCAGGGCAAGCTAGGCAGCATACCCTGAGTTGAATATAGCATTTCTACTCGATCGATGTTTCGACTAACACCTGACTACGTTTGAGCCTTACTAATAGCAGTAAACCGATCGACACAATCCCAATCAGCAACCATTCGGCTGGCTCAGGTACACCCGAAACATTAAAAGCGGAAGTAGAAGGTTGGGGTAGTTGATTATCTTCAACCGTGCGCTTAAATCGATCGCTCTGACTTTCGGCAGTTTTTAAAGCTTGTTTCTGGCGATCGTTGACTAGCACGATCATCGAGGAGTAAGGCGTAACAATGTTGTACTGCTTGGCGATCGAGTGAATAGTATCCAATTGAGATGGATTATTTCGATCGATTTTCTTACCCATAGACAAGGCTAATTGTCTAGCAGCTAGCGGCTGAAATCCTTGGTCTACTTCGGACGAGACAGTTGGATCATCCTGTTGTTTTGTCCAGATATAGCCATCAATCATGCCGATCGTTGTAGGGTTTCGATCGTCGATCGAGCTAATTCTCGACATCACATCTTCAATCCCAGTTGCGACACTACCACCATGATCCTGAATCGCGGCTAGAGTTGAGTCATCATAAGCCGCAGGGAAATTGCCCAAGTGAATCATCCATAAAGGCGCGGTAATTGATTGAGTTGTTTTAGTCTCATCCGTTAACTCATAACTACCCGCATCGGTCAAAACCATTACAGCATCATAAGTTTTGCCATTTTGAAGTTGAGCGAACTGTTTCAACATTTCTTGTGGACGCAGTAGCCCGTAGAAAACCAGTCGATCGAGATTCAAGTCATCGAGTCGATCGAGCCGTTTGGGTGTGCCTCCTTCAGAACTCGTAAGATAGACATCAATATCGTTATCCTTCGCCACCTGAGTTTGCAGCCATTGGAAGTTTTGCGCCAGTTCTTTGGAGACTGTTGCCATGCTGCGAGAGGTATCGACAATTAGGGCAAATTTCTTGGCTTGAGGTAAGCGATTGCTCCGATCGAATACAGGTTTGGCGATGACTAGTTCTGGCGCACCAGTTTGAGATATTAGTCGCACTTGATGAGCCTGAGCCATGACTTTTGATTGAGCGGGAATTACAGATGGGAACCAATCATCCTCGTCGATCGAGAGTTTGTTGGGCTGACCGTTGTAGATGCGTTGAGTGGCACGATCCCAAAACACATTGCGGCGTTCGCTGAGATGTGGCATTGCCCAGCCATCGGGTTGTTGCATGACTTTGTAGGTCATCCACATGTGCATATTCTGTGGGGTCGATCGAACAGCATTTCCAGCAAGAGAGATTTGTGGGATCGGAAATACTCTCAGTCGATAGTTTCTCGGCCCAACTTGTTCCAATAGAGCAGGATCGACACGCCGACGGACTTCGTTGTTATAGACTTTTTGCGCCGCCCCACGCGGTGAGACTGTGAATGGAAAGCTGGTGGCGCGATCGCCCGTTTCACCTAACCAGATCCCAGTAACGACTGCACTTTCGGGCAATGAGAAATAGTAGAAAACCTCTTGTTGCTGATAAGTTCGATTGGTATAGACCTCATGAATTTCCACATCTGCCCAGTCGCCATGCGGTTTTATTGAGACTTCTTGCTTACCGAGCCAGACTTTTTGCTGATTAATCGTCAACAATCCTGCTTTTGCCTCGGAACGATCGGATGTCGCTTTCATTGCGGTTTGGATCGCTTTCTGTTCGGCTCTCAAAATTGGTCGATCGAAGAACTTCGCATAAGCCAATTCTGCTTTTGAGAAATCCCGATCGGAGCCATTATATGAGAATGGAGCGGTTACATAGTTATAAGCTTGTTGTAAACCGTCAACCGTCCTATCAGATAGAAAAGTATTGCTATAGATCGATCGAATTAAATCGTTACCAGCAACACTACTAGGATAGCGATATCGCCAAAGATAGGCATTTAGTAGACCTTCACGGATTTTGTCTGATTTCTGCACGAGTTCTTGGCGACTGACATCGTTAGCAACCGATCGATCGAGCAGGGCAAACGCTTCGACTTGAGGCTGGGCTTGAAGCACGTTAAATAACAGCGCCCAAATAACCATAGTTGCACCAGTAGTTAACCAGACGCGATTAGAGCGATGTTCTGCAATCAGTCTTTGCCGCCATGCTTGGACATAGATGATCGACATCCCAAACGGCATAGTCAAAATCGCCACCAGCGCGAAATAGACAGGAAAGACAACGATCAAATATGGGAAGCTGATAAGGGCAATCCAAGCGGCAGGATAAACATAAAATAGACAAATTGTGCCAATATACAATCCCATTAGCAACATCAGACCGTGAGTTGTCATCTGGATCGCGATCGCAGTAGGAGAAAGGAATCGATCGATCCTAACTAGCTCATAGGTAAAGCAGATCACACAAATTACGGCTGTTAAGATCATCAATCCTGTAGCAGGAGTCAGTTCTCTGAGCCAGAATAGACGAGTAAGACAAAGCAGAATTAGAGGAGCTTCGACCCCATAAAAGAACCGAGGCAGAGAGAAATTAGAGCCAAGATTCTCTTCTGAGTCCTTGCGAGGAGACTGGGGCGATCTGAAGGCAACTGCTGCCCAGATCGATACTACTGGCACAATCAACAGCCCTACAAATGGTAAGAAAAAGTCAAATGGTAACTCGCCTGTAAGAAAATCTGTAACAAAGCTAAATCCCAGAAAAGGCAGTATGCCGATGTATGCGATCACCAAAAACACCAGATTTGATGTCCAGAAGAAAATCCCAAATAGAATTCCCATAATTATGTATTTGCTCCTGAATTATGACTAATCGCTTGGTTAATTGCCCGATCGATATTTGTGTGAATCGTGGAAACCAAAGTCCGCACCTCAAGATCGTCGGGAGACTTGGATTGATTAAATAGTATTGAAACCATCACCCAAGAACTTTGCTGGCGGGTTATCCCACTCCAGAATCGATCGAGGAAATCATCTGTAGTTTGATGTTGGGATTGGAACCAATATGTCGCTGACATCTGACCACTTTGGAGTGAGAGCCAGCGTGTCGGCTGACTTGAAATGAATCGTTGCTGCATTGTATCGACCTTAAATCCATTCCCCGCAAAACAAAGTTCGGGGGCGTGGTGAGATCGCCAAGAGGTACTAGAGACAATTAACAGCGAACCTGAGAGATTACCAAAATTAAACCGCTCTTTTTGGGCAAGCGTATCTTTCCGATCGGCAAAAAACTCCGATTCGATCGAAGTCATGGGGATAGACTGTAACTGGATTTGAGCTTTAGCTGCCTCAGCCAGAATAGTACTGGGCGAGATCGGTGAAATCGCGGTCAAATTGGGACGTGGAATTAAGGTCAGTAATAAAATACTAAAAATTAAAATAGCTTGATGCGCTAGAGAAATAGGTCGATCGATCTCTGATTTAGGGCTTGATTTTACCAATCCCAGTTTCGGCACAGTTTGGAGCATTGCCCAAGTAAGTCCACAGGCACTCATAAATCCGATTACGCCTAGTGGTAAATGCAGCATTTCACCCAATCGCGGCTGATGCATTACATAGGTCAAAATCACCAGCAACGACACCCTAGAGACATTAGCGGCGATCAGTAAAAAAAGGCTGACAAGGCAAATCAGCATCCATCTCATATTCAATTTGCGACCTTCAATCCAAGTCGCGCCCAACAGAAAGAATGTCCCAGTCCACAGACTTTTTAGCCCGCTACAAGGCAAATCGATATGAGCGATGCCATTCTCCAACACAATGATGTCATGGGAAGAGATCGCGGCAATCTGCCATCCCTCCAGCAAATGTTCGACGATGTTTGCTGTTAACACTCGCACTGGGAATCCTAAGCCCACGCCAAATTGCAACACGAAAGGTAGGATAAAAGACGAGAGCACGGCGATCGATAAGCCCTTGCGCCAAGTGGATTCGGGCAACCAAAGTCCAATCAAACCGTAAGTCCCGATCGCAAAACAGATAACTTCGATCGCTTCGATTTCGATCGACCACCGCAAACCGATCGAACTTAAAGCGGAACCGAACATGAGGATTAGGGGCAGAGATCTCGCTACAGGTTGAGCTGCGACCATGAAACTAGTTTTTTGCTGAAGCTGTTGCCAAATCAACCATCCTGCCAACCCGATCGCGACACCGCTTAAAAGGATGAGATTAAATGTTGATGTTTGCTCGATCGCTATCCCCAGCCACCCTAAGGATGAAGCATTGACATAGATCCAAGCCGATCCGATCGCACCATTAAGCCAGATATTTCTTCTAGATCGACCAGAAGAATTTTCGATTTTTAAAGCCAATTCTTTACTCTGCATGACTACCAGATTTCTCAAAAAGTCTTGGCTGCTAGTGACTCAATTTCGTTCCTCTAAGTTTCCAGTTGCAGGTATTTACATGGTGGTGATTCTCTGCGATATTGCTGGAAAGAGAGTGAATGGTAGCTTTAGTATGAACTACCCCACCCTGCTTCGCGAGGACGGGGTTAGGAGCGGAATTTGTTCAAAAGATAGACCTAGGGGGATTGCATCACTGACGGTAGTTCAGTTATTCCTAGCTCCAAAAACCCACGAGCATCAGCATGAATATTTAGCCCACGAACACGATCATTATCATCAACACGAACATCCAGAAGGAATTCCCATAACCGAACCACATATTCACACCCACGAGCATTTACCGATTAGTCACCTTCATGCCCACTACACCGACATCCATCATTTACATAGTCATTAGCAAGAATACAAAAATTAATTTCTTAACAATGCTCGAAATCCAGCTTGACTCATCCGCACCTAGAATAAGCGGACTAAGAAAAAAAGTAATGATTAGAAGATGTTAGGGAATTCTCTGATGGCAATTAGTATTTTAAATCCAGAGACATTAAATTCTCAAAAGGATGGCGATTTTTCCAGCGATAGGCATTGAAGTCGCGAAAATCAACAGATAGAATACGTCCATGTCCCAAATGCTCGGCAAGAATGATCAGAGAAGCATCAGCTAGATCCATTGGTAGAGAGCTATATTGATTCATCAGTTCACTAATTCTTTTACCATCTTCAACTTTTAGATCGAATACTTCAAAAGCTCCCATTTCTAAACTATGGATAAAAGTCTGTTGAGCATTTGTTCCCGTTCTTTTTAAGAGAATATGACAAGCTTCCGTAATTACACACCACGTTGTAATCAGTGGCTCATCGATAGTATCTAAGACCTTTTGAGCAAGAACATGATAATCATCACGGCGATTTATTAGCGCGATCCAAAAGCCCGAATCAACGATGACCATATTTCTCGTTTAGACTGTCAGTGAGATATTGCTTGTAATTAACCGACAAATCAGCATCGCCTTCGGCACAACCAATTAGCCCCGATTCTCGCAGAAGTTGTAGCGGTTTAGCAGGAGTTTCTTGTCGGAGCTTTTCATAATAAAAATCGATCGCCGCTTTCATGATTTCAGACGTACCTTGATTAGTGCGCTGACGTATGTAGTTGAGTTTCGTAGCGCGATCGCTGTCGAGTCGAGCATTAACTCTCATGTTTTTAATTTGTCATAACTCTGTATGACAGTATAGCGCAAATTTATTAAGGTTAGAATCTCTCAAGCAATCTTTATGATGTGGCGATTACCTTCGGTATGCGTTTCGCCGCTATTACATATCTCATTGATTATGACTTAACATTTTAGAGATCGTTGAATCCGAGGTAATTGAACCGTGAATAAACTGCCTCGATCGATTTCACTTTGGAGCGAAAGCTGACCTTGATGCTGATGCACGGTCGCCCTAGCAATTGCGAGACCCAAACCCGTTCCGCCTGTTTTACGAGAATGATCGCTATCGACTCGATAAAAACGTTCAAAAATGTACTTCTGTTGTTCAGGCGAAATCCCAATTCCCGTATCTTTCACCTTAATCAAAGCCAAGCGATCGTCAAATTCTAAGCTGAGAATTACTTCTCCTCCAGACGGAGTATATTGGATTGCATTAGCAATCAGGTTGGATACAAGGCGATAGAGTTGGGATTCGTGACCGAGTACATAGATTTCCAAAAGTGGAACTTGACTATTTAATCGCACATCAGCAGCGATCGCCAGTTCTAAAAATTCTTCAGTTAAATCATTTATCAGATCGTTTAATTATATCAAGTCCGACTGATTAGATATGATAACAATATCGATCTATCAGTCATTAGACCTTGTTCTTATCATAGGCGATCGCCCGAACTTGATATTACAATCACCTCGTGGCAAATTGCTTGATTTTCTACAATGTCTTTGGAATTAGTCGGATTCTGAATGAGTTGAGACTGGAAGGCTATCCGTTGGATACTGATGCTGTGGCTGCTCTTAGCCCTTGCTGGACGCAGCATGTGAATCGGTTTTGGGTCTACGATCTCAATCTGGATCGTTCTCCACCGCCGAGCGATTACGATCTGCAAGTAATCCAAGTTATTGAGCCGAAAATTCCACTGCCATAAGCCTTTGACTTCTCTCACGATCCAAAATTGATTCAATCTTTGTCGTGTGTGGATAATACTCTGCTTATGCAAACTGAGCCTTCCATTCACCAATACTGTAAAACGGTTCACGACCCTTGGAAATATCGATTATTGAAATTGCCTCTATTTAATGGTCTCAAGCCTGTCATGATACAGTTTTGCACGAATCGTTGTCATACCCGTACTTGTACATTTTTGGCGCGCTGGGCTATTTCAGCCTATCCTTAATAAAAATAATGGATGACGGTCATCGATCGGCATTGTCCCGAGAAGAACTGCAGACTTAGGAGGAAGAACATGCGCATCAGTCCATTCCTGTTGCTGTTGACGGCGGGGCTGGTGGCTCGGCTGAGCTACCAGATGGCGCGCAGCCCAGTGCTGCCACGGTTCGCACGCGAGCTCAACGCCTCACCGGAGGCGATTGGTCTGATCGTGGCGGCTTCGACTATCACTGGTATCTGCTTCAAGCTGCCCGCGGGGGCGCTCTCCGATGTGTTGGGGCGCAAGCGTCTCATGCTGCTGGCGA
>Ga0163149_10001118_pt1 | contig 34766 bp, 51 predicted proteins | sample OliLakLV19MP5G1_FD_148604 | JGI IMG/M metagenome (GOLD analysis project Ga0163149, IMG submission 148604) | Freshwater microbial mat bacterial communities from Lake Vanda, McMurdo Dry Valleys, Antarctica - Oligotrophic Lake LV.19.MP5.G1 | ecosystem: Environmental > Aquatic > Freshwater > Lake >... | reverse complement strand
GAGCGAGCCCAGGAAGGACCCGTTAACTTTTGCCCCAATGCAACAAGCCCCGGAGCTGGTGAGGCTGCGGGGCTTGTGCGGACTGGTGCAACGTTGGCATAAATCATACATGATCGTGCCACGTAGTCAAGCGGCCTCGCATTCCTTGGTGCATGCCACAATCCTTGGCATGCGCGCCACGTATGAGGCCCATGCCTCACGCACTTCTTCGTCGCACTCCCCGATGGCACGGCCGTTGAGCCAGTCGAGCAGTAACCAGTGTGAGCGATCGAGGTAGCGCCAGTACGTGCGCAGGCTCAGCCGCAGCGAGTCGGCCAGGGCCTCGGCCGTTGCCCTCGGGGAGTCACGATAGAGACCGCAGACGATCTCGCCCATTCTCGGCTCGCGCTGGCACAGATGCGCCACACCCATTTCGATTTCGAGACACGGGGTATTCGCGAGGATTGCGGACAGAGAGTCATGCCCACCCGGGACAGACTCCTCATACGCACACTGCGACAGGGAAATGCCAGCCCCGCCGTCGACACGGCTCATGCTCCACTCACCCCACGCGCCCAGGCGACGATGCACGTACTCGATCATGCTGTTCGCCCCTCCTCGATGCACAGCGCGCAACGATCGTGCCGCCGATTGCTGCGCACAATGCGCGCTCTCGTGCGCACCTTGCACGCAATGCAGAGGCTCGGCTTGTACTCCCGCTCGGCAAGCCCGCGCATGGGCACTGACGCGTCCAGCAGCTCCTTGGCTGTGATCATTGGTTCCCCCTTCCATCCAGTGCGGCCAAATACTCAATCGTCGACTGTTCGAGCGCTATAGCCTCTGCGCTGCGCGCCTCGAACCATTTCCCCTCTGTCCCGCAATACGTTTGCTCGATGCGCGCATCGCGGCAATGGAGGTCGGGCTTGCCGTCGACGAGGCTCAGAGCCTCCGGATGAGCGCACAGGAAAATCGGATAGGTCCCTTTGCGCATATGCACGCAGTCGATGCATAAATTCATTCGGCCACCTTCTTTACCTATTACTTAACCTACTCAACCTATAAGGGGGGATCGCACACATGTGTGCGCGCGCGCATGTGTGAGGTGGATGCGTCCGTGAGGTTGAGGGTTGTGCAGCGCTAGCACTGGTGCGGGTTTCGGCTGCACAACCATGCTCAACCTGCACAACCTCAATCATCGGACTGCCTCTCGTAGACCCACACGCGCCTCTTATTGGTGCCGTCATCGATCATTACCTGCCGGTGAACCCATCCGTCGATGCGACTCATCACCTGGCCGACGCGCGTTTGCTCCACTTTCGTCCAGCGGCCCGTGTCGAGTTTCAACGCATCACCGAGAATTGCCGACATCGACACCCGTTTGCGGCGTACTCCGCCGTCCGGCTCCTCAAGCCAGGCGCGAATGCGCTCGTCGAATGCATCGCGGATCATGCGTTTTTCCTGCTCGGCCTCGAACAGCGCGCGCTCGTCCGGCAGTGGATACCACGGCTCGCCGCGCTCAAAAAGCACCACCGCCTCCGCCCAGATCTGATCGCGGTCGGCCCGCAGCTCGGTCAGGTCGGCGCGAGTGCACGCGATCGGCCAATAGCGCCGATTGCCGGATTCGTCCTTCAGATACACCCGCTGGTTGGTGCTGCCGCTGAACACGCACTGGCGTGGCACCGTCTGCGGCCGGCGGCCCCAGGGCGAGCGATAGCGGTCGTCCTGCTGCGAAAAAAACTGTTTGCTCGCCGTGCTCTCGGCCCGGTTCAACGAATCGAGTTCGCCCATCTCCACGCCCCAGCAGCCGCGAATCAGCATCATTGCCTCGCGGTCGCCAATCCGGATCGGCGAATCGGTAAACCAATCGCCGAACAGCACCTTGAGCGAGCTCGACTTGCCGAGTCCTTGCAGGCCCTCGAGGATCAGCACATGGTCGGCTTTGCATGGCGGGCGCATCACGCGCGCCACGGCCGAGACGAGCCAGCGCATGCCCGCGATGCGGTGGTAGTCGGTATCTACCGCGCCCAGGTAGGCCTGCAGCCAGCCGACTTTCTCGATGCGCGGATTGCCGTCCCACGTGAGCGCCGTGAGGTAATCGCGCACCACGTGATAGCCCGCGTCGTGCGCCACCAGGTCGACCGCCTGCAGCATGAGCTGCGGCTTCGGCTCGATCCCGAATGCTCGCGACATCCACAGCACCGCGCGGTTGTCGTCTTCGTCCTCCCACTCGCCCGCACGGCCGCCGGAGGGCGGAGCGCGCAGTTTCATTATCCGCCCAGAGAATTCGTCCCATCCGATCACCCCGGCCCACTGCGGATGCTCGGTCAGGATCATCACGACGTTGTAGAGCGTCGCAAAAACTTTGTAGGTTTTCGGATGCCTGCGCAGGCGCTCGACGAAGACGTCCGCCTGCGCAGCGGCGAGCTCGTCTGCAGCAAAGCTCATCGATCACGAGCGCGCGAGCGCGGAGAGTGCCGGTGACGCGACAGCGTGAGACTCACTCTACGCTCATGCCGTTCTGCACGATTGATTGCCCTGCTTCGGGTCGCTTGCCAGACCGCGCCAGTATTTTTCCTGCACTCCGTACCTCGTGGTCTCTATCTCCGTCGATGTCTGCTCAGGCGTCCAATAGCCGTTATGCCAGCGAGCGAAAAACCGCACACGATTCGGATCACAGCAAAATCGAACCTCGTAAACCCCCGGCAAGGTCGGCTTTGGATCCGTCGGCGAAAACCATTTCGTTTTTGTTCTCGCAGTCACGATTGCTCGCCCAAAAGGGTCGCGCGCTAGACCGCGCCAGTATTTTTCCTGCGATCCCGGCCCCCTCGTCTCTTCTATCTCCATCGATGTAAACGCAGATGTCCAATAGCCGTCTCGCCAGCGAGCGAACGCCCGCACGCCATTAGGCACGCGCGACCGCACGCCATTAGGCAATCGAACCTCGTAGATCCCCGGCAAAGTCGGCTTAGGGTCCGTCGGCGAAAACCATTTCGTTTTTGTTCTTCCTCTCACAATCGCCTGCAACTCGGGCCCGGTACTCGACAGTTAGCCAGATCAGCTCGTCAACGCTCATGCCGTAATCTTCCTGGTCAGCTAATACGCGGCGCATCAGTCCCGTCCCGTGCGGATCGCGTGCGCGGCATGGCCGTAGCCGTGCCGGTCGAGCAGCAGGCAGATACGCTCGCGCTCGGCATCCGCTCCACGATCGATCAACGACTGCGCATCCGACCACGCGATGTGCCCGCGCTCGGCATCCGCGTCGTCCAGTTGACCGCCTGCGGCGACATATTCCCGACGCAGGCTGATCAGCGCGCGGCCAAGTTCGGTGCGCGGCCGGTAATTGTCCACGACGGGATCGCCCGTCACGACGGGATTGTCTGGCCACGTGCCGCTCATCCCCGCAACCACCACGCCCGCGCCCTGAACTCCGGCGCGGTCATGTACCGCCGCCAGCGCTGTGACGCGACGCTCGCGATGGAGCCAGGCCACCACGGAGGAGACTCGCCGAGCTCCTCCGTCCAACTCAGCGCCACCATCATGATCGACGACCACCGGTCGCCGTCGCGGATCATCACCGACAGCGCGCGCGCCTGGATCTCGGCGGCGAGCCAAAGCACGGCGGGCCAGCCCTCGATCATCGGCGGGGCCTCGCCGGTTTCGTGGATCAGCACGCTCAACCCTGCGGCGACGCTCCAGTCGAGCGACCACGGCACCCAGTCATCCGCCACGCCCACCATCGCGTGCGTCGCATTCAGGCGCGGCCAACCGCGACCGTAGAACACCATCAACTGGTCGGGCTCGCTGTTCTTGCGCAGCGCCAGCACGCGCTGGCTGTAGGCCGGAGCGCGCATCAGGGTCGCCTGACCCCGAGCGCCGGGATCATCTCGTGCGCATCCGGATAACGTTTTGCGCCCTGCACGTACAACCGACCGCCGTTGAGCATGTCCAGCGTGACCGGGCCGTACTCGCGCTCGCCCGAATTGTCCGGGCGTTCGATCATGCCCTCGGCGTCGGGGCTGAAGACCTGAATGCGGATCATCTATGCACCTCGACTGCGCCGGCGCGATCTTGTCTGTACAGCACCTCACATAGGGGAGGCAAAAAAAGGGCAGATGTCATTTAGCGCGCCGCCGCCTTGGTTTTCAGGTACGACGCGCGATTTGCCGCGCGCTGGCACGGCACGCAGTACGTGTAGAGATTCCTCGAGGGCGGCATCCCGCGCCCGCGCGCTTTGCACCTGGGACACAGACGATCAGACTCGACCGGCTCCGGCCGTGGTGGCGTCTGCGGCGCAACCGTCCGCGCCGCACTGCGCGGGACGATCGCGCCCACCCGCCCCAGCAGTTCAGCCGCGGTGATCGGCCGAGAGATCATCAGCATCGCGTAACCAATTGGCATATCGATGATTTATTTCGTGGTTCACAAACGGGCCGTTTCGGGCCTATCGCGCGTCCACGTCGCTGCGCAGACTGCGAGCTGACCCATACGCGTGGAGCAACAAAACGTGACGCACATAGTCGGAGATCGATCGGTTGTCCGCCTCGGCGAGCCGAGACAAATCGAGAAACAGGCGCTCGGTGAGGCGCAGCTTGACTTCCTCCACGTATTTCTCGTCGTTGGGCGGCATGTTGTCTGCGCCTCATAGGCAGGTAAAAAAAAGCCCGAGCGACCTACGCCGCCCGGGCTTTTGGAACCGCCCCTTGCGGGGCGGGGGAGGAGCCCATGGTGGGGGCCGTTGCATCCAGTACGCCATCCGCCCAGACCAACGCGGTCAGGGTCGGCGTTTTGCAGATATGGCAGATCGTTGCCGCGTGCAGGTGGCCGCACTCGGCGCAGCGGTTGAACCGGGGAGCGCGCGGGGTCATGCGACCGCCTCGCTGCTGGCCGCGACTTCGGGCGGGTACAGATCCGGCCGGAGGTCATGACGGGTGACGACTCCAGAGGTGGCCTGCTCGAGCCGCAACGTCAGGCGACCACTCGCCTTTCGGTGGCCGTGGGCGATTTGCGAGAGGTAGACCACCTGGGTGTCGCAGCTCTCCGCAAGCGCGGCGCGTTGCGCAGTCGGTAGGCCGCGCCAGTACGTGTGCATATCCATGGAGCGCAAAATAGCAACATGCTAACGAATGGTCAATAGCAACGTGCTCATCGCGGGGTCAGTAGCAACTCGCTATCGTCCAAAGCACATGGACAGCAAGGCCATTCGCCGGCGCAATCTCAAAGCGCTCATCAAGCGTTTCCGCACGCAGAGGGCGCTCGCGGACAAGGCGGCTTTGTCGGTCGCTCACGTCAGTCAGCTCAACACCGGCAACCGGGAGATGGGCGACCCTGTCGCGCGGCGCATTGAAACCCATCTGGCCCTTGGCCTCGGATGGATGGACAACGTCCACGATGACGCCACGCCGGACTTGCCTTTGTCCATTGAGGAGCCGCGCGCATATTATGGTGGCACCGCCGAAAAGCGGCAGTTGCTACTTTTGTTCGAGCGACTCACGCAGGAGCAGCGCCGCGGCTTCATTGCCGAGCTGCAGGCAGCAGTTCGCGCGAACGAAACCGTCTTGCGCGAACTGCGCGTCACGGATGTCACCGCATCAGCGGCCGCACCGGAACCGGCCTCCCCTGCTCGTGCTCGAACACGGATGGAGACCCCGTGAACAGAAACCCCGGAAGAGAGAAAAGATGGCTGAGATCATGGTGTGGTGGCTCATTCTCACGGTCGCTGTCGGCGCGATCGCGGCCGCGCGTGGCCGTTCATTCATGGGGTTCGCCTTCATCGCGCTGGTGCTCTCGCCCTTGATCGGGCTGATCGTGGTGCTGCTGTCCTCGAGCGGGGATGCCCTGCAACGGGAACCGGCGCGCGACCGCGGCTCACGGGACTATCGCGTATGCCCTCAATGTGCGGAGACGGTGCGCCGGGAGGCGAAAATCTGCATACACTGCAGATACGATCTCACCTCAGAACCGCCGCCGCCAACGACCGCGGAGCAAGTCGGTAGGACAGTGGCCGGGCTGTTCAAGTAGCCGCCTCATTCCGTCACTCGATCGTCACCCCAGCGGACCGCGACATCAGCGCGCTGACGATTTCCAGCAGTTTCGGCCGGTTCCGGGCGGTGTCTAAGAATTGCTGCAGGGCGCGCCATTTCTCCGGATACATCATCCAAACAAAGATATAGCATCTTGCTATTGACATAAGAATAGCGGTTTGCTAGTTTTCGCTCATCGACGCCCCCGCGCCGAGCCTCCACCGGAGGCGGCGGGGGCGGGAGGGCGAGACGATGAGCAAGCAAATGGTTCGCGGGACGCAGGCGTACCCCCTCCCGCCCGACGTCCTCGCCCACTACCGCGCGGGGTACATCCGTTCAATCGTCGACGTGATCCCAGAAGCACGGGCCCGCTGGCCCGAGCGTGATTCCACCAAGGACCTCATCACATACCTCGAGCAGTACCACCAGGACGAGGAGACTCACCGGATCGACCCCCGGCGCTTCCCCGTTGGCAGCATCCGCCGCGCTGTGGCCGCGAATGGCGACTCCTGGACCGCAGCGTTTCTCGACGAGCAGTGGAACTGCCAGCCGCTCAAGGACGCCGCGCGCGACATCAGCCAGATTCAGCGGATCGAGCGCCAATCGTCGGCGCGAAAAGGCTTGTCATGATCCATGAACTGATTCTCCAGATTGGCATCGCCGTCACCGGACTCATCGCCATCACCCTCGCCCTGGACCGCCGCGAGGAACGGCAGCGCTTCGCCTGCTGGTTCGGCCTCTTGGGGCAGCCGCTGTGGTTGTACACCACCGCGACGGAAGCGCAGTGGGGCATGTTCGCGCTCTCGTGCGCGTACACCTTCGTGTGGGCGTTCAACGCCTGGACTCACTGGGGTCTCGACCCGCGTTGGCGCGCATGAGCGTGTTTCGCCGGTCACATCATTGGAGATAATTGCATGATCCCAACGAAAGGAACTCGCGTTATGAATATCCTTTGGCTTAGCCGGCACGGCATGACGCCGGCGCAGCAAGCAGATTTGTTCTCCCTCGTTGGCAACGACGCCGATGTAATAACCATCAACATGACGTTCTTGAACGACGGCAAATCCGCCGCCCAGCAGGTCTGCGACGCAGCGCAGACAAACCACTGCTACGTGATCACGGGCGTGATGCCCGCCCACGTGGCGGTACATCTCGTCAGACGCATCGACGAACTGAATGAGGGGAAGTGGGGCGCGCAACGCTTGAGCTACTTCTGCCCCGTCAGTGTCGCGTCCCCGGCGGTAGAGGGAGAAGTTAGGGGCGGAGGTTTCACCCACGACCACTGGGAATTGTTGAGATAGGGCACCGGACTCATCGCCATCACCCTCGCCCTGGACCGCCGCGAGGAACGGCAGCGCTTCGCCTGCTGGTTCGGCCTCTTGGGGCAGCCGCTGTGGTTGTACACCACCGCGACGGAAGCGCAGTGGGGCATGTTCGCGCTCTCGTGCGCGTACACCGTCGTGTGGGCGTTCAACGCCTGGACTCACTGGGGTCTCGACCCGCGTTGGCGCGCATGAGCGTGTTTCGCCGGTCACATCATTGGAGATAATTGCATGATCTCTATCACAGTTGAAATAGACGAAACCGACCTCGATGATTTCATTCACGTGTACACCGCCGGGACCGCCGAACTCGCGGCCAACCGCGTGCACATCAACGCTGACGCGCACAAGCGCATCCAGCTGAGCCGCATATTCAAGCGCGGCCTTGCGATCGAACTCGATCGGTTTCCTCGCGCTACCACGCCGTCACAGCGCCTCCGAACCGGAGGAATGACATGAGCCGGCCCGAGAAGCGGCTGGCGGGCGTCGCCGAACTGGAGGCGAAATGTACGTGGTCGCAAGACGACGAAGATGAAGATTATTGGGAAACCGCCTGCGGTCACGCATTCTCGATTAGCGACGGAGGCACGCCGACCGACAATGATTTTTCGTTCTGCGTTTTTTGCGGGTCTCCGTTGAAGCCGCGGCTGGCGGGCGTCGCCGAACTGGAGGAATGACGTGACCTCGCTGTTCGAAATCCGGCACCGATACTCCGACGAGGTTCTGTTCAGCCTCGAAACGGCATGGCTGGGGTTGTGCGTGCAGGAGGCGGTTAGGAGGTCCGTGAACCTCCGTGGCGCGTTCCTCGAAGGCGCGAACCTCGAAGGCGCAAACCTTCGTGGCGCGAATTGCGAAGGCGCGAACTTCGGCGACGCGAACCTCGAAGGCGCGAACCTTCGTGGCGCGAACCTCGAAGGCGTGAACCTCCGCGACGCGAACCTCGAAGGCGCGAACCTTCGTGGCGCGAGCCTCGGAGTCGCGAATTTTCGTGGCGCGAACCTCGAAGGGGCGGATCTCCGTGACGCGGACCTCCGTGGCGCGGACTTCGATGGCGCGGATCTTTGTGGCGCGAAAGGGATTATCCATATGGGAACGCCGAACGGTTGGCACGCCCACGCTTGGCTGCGCGATGGCTGGCTGTCGATTCGCGTCGGCTGTCGCGAATTTCGGCTGCCCGAGGCCAGGGCTTATTGGGCAGGCAAAGACGACCGGCGCGTAGTGGTGGCGGCGCTCGACTATGCCGAGGCTGTTGCGGCAATTCTCGAATGGCCCTTGGTAGCACCAACAAAGCTGGAGGCAGCATGAGCAACCAACAGCGGTTCCGCTGTGAGATTTGCGCAACCGTTCACGCTGACCGCTGCGATGCAGCAGCGTGCTGGCGGGAATGCAACGACGCCGAGCCTGACATTCAAATAATCTGGACATGTCCGGATTGCGCCGACGAATTTATCAGCGAAGAAGAAGCAATGGACTGCTGTTCTGCGCATCGCAATGATCCGCCACGCCTGCCGAGCGCCGCCGAGCTGGAAGCGGCCGGGCAGATACGGCTGCTATGAGGAGGAATGACATGAGGGGCGCGCGGTCGAGATGGCAGCGCCACGTTAAATGCTGACAGCGGCACAAGTCGCGCAGCGCCTCGGCATCAGCACGGGCGCCGTGCGCGGTTTCGTCCGGCAGGGGCGTCTGCCCGTTGTCGTGCTCGGGCCTAGAATGCACCGATTCCGCCCCGAAGACATCGACCAATTGGTGACCAAATGCCGGCGCACTTCGATCGACGTTTACGACGTTGGCGTTACCGACTCCGCCGCATCCTCGACGGGCGCCTCGTCCGTGCTTCGCGACTGCTTCCGGCAGGCTGGAGTCGCGATCAAGCCGAGAACTACGCACGCAAGACGGACTCCCGACTCCTCGCCCGTGCGGCTGGTGTCGACGACTCGGAGCCGCTGATCGATGCGGCGGTAGCCGCGTATCTCAAGCACCGCGTCCCGGCGCTGAAGCGCCACAAGCAGACGACGCAGACACTCGCGCTGCTGCTTGAGTGGTATGAAAGCAAACCGCTGAGCGACCTGCCGGCGATCTGCCGCGAGTATGCGACCGACGCACGGCGCCACCAGGATGACGATGAGAAGCTCACGCCGGCCACCATCCGTAACCGGCTGGCTTACCTGCGCGCGGCCGTGAAATACGCCTGGAAGCACCACCAGATCGGCAGCCAGGACTGGTCGGCGCGCATGGTCATGCCGGCCGTGGACAACGCGCGCGAGATCTACCTCGAGCCCGACCAGGTGGCCGAGCTGCTCCGCGCGATCACGGACAAGCAAACCCGCGCGCTGGTGAGGCTGATCTTCTACACTGGATTGCGATGGGTCTCGGAGCTGCTGCCACGCCAGCCCGAGGATATCGTCAAGGACGGCGCTGACTGGTGGCTCAAGGTGCCCTCCTCGAGCACAAAGAACAAAGCGCCGCGCATGGTCTGGCTGCACCCGGGATGCCGCGCCGATCTCAAGTGGTTACCCTTCGGTCTCCACTGGAGAACGTACTACGCGCGCTTTGAGCTCGCTCGCGTGGCCATTGATCGGCCTGACCTGGTGCTGCATGACCTTCGGCACTCGTTCGCGAGCTTCCTCATCAGCCAGGGCGCGACGCTCGCCGAGGTCGGTGCAGCACTAGGGCACAAGAGCCACCAGAGCACGCAGCGGTACGCTCACCTCTACCCACAGGCCGTTGCACGAGTGGTCAAAAACCTGCCCACATTGAGCCGGCGAAACAACCGCGCCAAGGCCTGATTTCCCTATGGTGGGCCCCCCGGGAGTCGAACCCGGCACCAACGGATTATGAGTTCGTATCGGCACATCCTGCGCTAGAGCAGGATGTCGCAAGAAACATCCGTTTTGATGCACAGGTGGGCAGATTCCTGCCCACAATCCGGGAAATATAGTTCTTGCATGAGTGTACGGACTCTGTACAATACTGACATCGACCAACGCAGTACGCAGCACCAACCAGGAGAAACAAAATGAAAATCAAAATCGGCACAGATGCAACCATGCCCTCGGGCAGCAACGCCGTCATGGTGGAGTCAGAAGGCGGTGTCGTGTTCATAACCGGATCCTGCGAGGGATGGCTCGGCTACTGGGAACTGGATGATCTGCCTGCCGAGGATGCGGATGCGGTGGCCCGCAGGATCGCCGCCAATCCGATAGTTGAGTTGACCGCACTGGGCTACAACCTCGACGGCGGATGGTTCCGGCCGCTGTAGGGAGGGCACCAGGGATAGCCCCATGGCTATCTCGGTTGCCTTCGGCAGTCCACCACAGGAGAACAGACATGAACAACGAACCCAGCGCACTTCGAATCAGCATCTGGTACAACGTCGGTGCTTGGGAGTACTACGTCCGAACCCTTGATGCGGAGGGTCTGACGGCAGAGGGATCACGCGGGAGTCTGATGCACACATGCCGCGATACAAGCCTGCGGGCGCTCCGTCGATCGCTCGCACGGTACTGGCCAGTGCTGCGCAATCCGCACGACTGCTGGCCAGTGCTCCCGCAGGCTGCCCGACATGATGAAGCTTGGGTCGCATCGGAAGAGGGCGACGGCTGGGAATACTCGATTGCCCATGGCCGATACGGGCCTGCGGATGCTCCGTCAGTCGCGCGGCTATCTCGGGCGCCGTCGGCGATCCAACCAGGAGAAACAAAATAAACACTCATAAAATCACCATCTATTTTGACGACAGTGACACCGCTAACATCGGATGGGCGTACTCCATCCGCAGTTATGACCAGTACGGCACTTATCTCGATGAATCGTCCGGCCCGCTGCCACAAAAGCGTCGCCATACGGGCCTGCGGGCACTCCGTCGGGCGCTGTCGCGTATCTGGCCAGCATTTCCCAGCGCGCTTCGCCAAGATGCGTCTTGGATCGATTCGGAGGCGGGCAATAGCTGGACAGGCTCGGCATCGCCGGGCACGGACTGGAAAATACACGTAATGCCCCATGGCCCCATGGTGGAGCCTGACCTCACCCCCGGCCCCTCGGGCCGGTCTCCCTCCCCGGACTCCATCCGCCAGGCGCGCGCGGCCTCTGGCCTCTCCCAGACAGCCGCCGCTGCCCTACTACACTGCTCGAGGTCCTCATGGGCGGCATGGGAGAGCGGCGTCACGCGCATGCACCCCGCGATGTGGGATCTGTTCCGGCTGTGCGCCCCTATGCCGCTGGACCCGTGATCGCATATGAGCGAAATTAACATCGTCGCGCGGTTCCGCTGCGGGATTTGCGAAACCGTTTACGCTAATCGCTGCGATGCAGTAGCGTGCTGGGTTTGCTGCGCGATTGACCACCGGCGCGATGCATACGGCTGCTATAAGGAGGGAATGACGTGAGCGAAATCGACGACTACAAGGCGGCCGATGAATGGTTCCACAGATTGCTCGATATAGCAGAGCCGACACCAGAATACGCGACCATCCGTAACCTCATCCGCTCCCTCGCATCAGGCGATGCGAGACTGTGCTGTGCACGGCCTATCCACCACCAGTACAAATATAAATTGTGGGTCGACTATGAAGATTTGGCATACGGTTTTGCATGGAGAAATACGCGGAGCACTGAACCGATAGAAACGCGCGCGTTGTACCTTGCCCTTTCGCGGGAATTGTAGAGGCTATCTACCGGCACCCGACCATCCGCGCGGCGAGCCTGACTCGTTGCGAATCCTCGCCGGCTTTCTCTAACGAAAGGGCCTGGATTCCATACGCCTGGGCTTCGCGCGCCAGCCAGTCCGAGCACCCCTTCGCCGTGCCGTCCCGGCTCCACTGCACGTAATGCACGAACTCGTGCAGCAAAATGGAACTGTCATACGGCTGCGCAAAATCCAGCGTATCCAGCACGTAGACCGTGCCCTCGGTCTGATAGCCCTTGCAGGCTCTGCACGGCATGTCAGCGGTAATGCGGACCTCTGGCGCGTGCTCGGGGATGTACCCCATATGACCGATGGCGATGTGATACAGCATTGCAGATTGATCCCCGGTCAACTCGACCGCGCTCGCGTTGACCGCGAACAGCAGGATCAGCGCAGCGCCGCGCATGCTTGCAGTTCTGATTGACATAGCGTCAAGGTCCGCTCGATGGTTTCGCCGGACTCAAGGGCGGTGACGATATCTGCCGGAAGGCCTCGATCTGCCTCGAAGCAAGTCCCTTCCAGTCCGGCCCCCCCAGGGGCTGGAGCGCTGCCGGGCTCGGCGTGAACCGTGGGCACTCCACCGGCACGGGATTGGAGGCGCACCCGGATACGATCCCAGCCAGCGCGATCAGCAGCGCGAATCTCCTGGAAGCGGTTGACAACGATCGTCTGCGCATCAGATGTCTCCGTTTCCAATTTTCTGTAGCGCTCGTCCTCCGCTTGCCCAACAGCCTGCATTGAAATGATCTTGTCATGCTGTCCTTTCCATCCCCCAAAATAGCCCGCGCCAAAAATGAGGGCGACAAGGGCGGCATAAATCCCGATGCGCCCCCAATTGAGCGCGGGAATCATTTGTCCATCGGGACAGAGTTCGCGATGATCTCGTCCTTGCGCCCGCTGCTCGCGGAAGATCCGTAGAAATATCCGACCACCGATCCGAATGCCGCCGCCAGCCCGCCGATCAGGATGTCGACGCCCGGCTTGTCCGTTAGCAGCATCAACGACATAACGGAGAAGAACCCGACGATAACGATAGCGGCCAGAATGTACTGCGGTACGTATTGATTTCGCACCGATTCGCTCATCCCTTTTTGTCCTCGTCGTCCTGGTGCATCGACATGGGCGTGAGTTTCGATTCTTTCGGTTTCGGGAATGGCGCTAGCGGTTTTTCTTCGAGCAATTTCGCGATCAGCTCATTCGACAGCTCGCCGGCCGCTTCTAACTGTCGCAAAGCGGTCAGCGTATTTAGCGCCGAGATGATCGTGCGTGCATCCAGGTGCGAGATCGGCACGGCGCGGACCTGATAGACGATATCCGCGTCGGCTACGTGAGCGATTCGCGCCAACATTTCCCGCAGTCCTAGCTCTATCATTTTCGGATCATGGGTTAAGTACCTCACAAAAAACTTTGCCGCTTGCTGTCGCGTCTCGAATCCGATACGTCAGCTCTGCGACTACACCGGCGCAATTCCAGATGCGTTCGGCGTCCTTGTTTGCGCCTACCAGAATGCAACCCTCGGTATTGTCCGGCCCGTTGCCGCCGTGGATGCGGATTGCCTCGAAATTCGGGACGCTTAACATCATCGGCAAAACGCGCTGGAATCGCTCCGAATAGCTCGTAATGATCTCGTATACTCCCGCCGGAATTGCGGTTAGCTTGGGCACCTTTAGCGAGCCAATCCAGTGCCATCCGGACACGTCGTGCAGTTCTCGCATCCGGTCCTCTAGCGTCCATGCGAAATGTTTTCCGTCCATAATCATCTCGCCGATTGTGCGGTCGTCCTTCAGTGCAAATCGCTGTACGGTCAGGTGCATTACAGGTATCCCAATTGTTTTGCGGCCATGCCGAGTAGCGAAATGCCGAGCCAGAATGCGGCCGATATGCCGGCCATCAATTTGAGGATCAGCGGCAGATGCCCGATTGCATTCAGCGCGCACACGACAGCCGCGCCGATGCGCTCGTTGCGCGCGCGTTTTCGCCGATCTACGCCCTTCGCCCTGCGCTCGCCGTCGGTGATCATTTACGGATCTCGCTCAATAGATTCGGTCGTCTCGGTCGCAAGACGCGTTACCCTCGTTTGACGCGTTACGATGATGGTGTCCTCGTAGTCGTCAGCGCGACGCCGGGGGTCCTTCTGCGCGCGCCGGCAGCGGAAAAAAGCGGCAATCGCGACCAGCAAAACGCCGATTCCGACAAGCAGAACCTGTTCGGGCCAGATGCTCATTTGTTTGTGCTACACCACAGGTGAATCACAAACAGTACTGACAGCCCAAATGAGATCGCGCCGAGCCCAACCCAGAACCAGGAGAGAGCCCACTCGGGGATGACTGGCAGGCTCGTCATCAATGAATTTCGTTCATTGGAGCGAGACGAACTCGCCGATCCGGAAAGAGTTTTTCAGGGTGTAGTCCTGAATCCATCCGCCGCCACTGCCCCCAAATTTGCCCCAGAGCTCGATCGTGTCGCCGGCGGAAATAGACGCGATGTCCTCTGAGAATCCGGTGGTGCCGGTGCCGGCGACGGATCGCTCGGTGCCGACCGCGGAGCCGTTGCGGTAGATTTTGCCGTATGTGGTGCCGCCGAAAATTCCACCACCGATGGTGAAATCGACCGTCAGCGTGCCGCTGCGCGCGACGGTGATTTGTATGTATTTAACATATCCGGTGGTGCCCGGGAACACCTGTTTGCTGCTCGCGGCAATCGCGAGCGAGCCGGCCTGGTACGAGCGCGTATCGATGATCTGGCCGGATGCCAACAGGCTGCTGCCGTCCCAGGTCATGTAATTCCCGGCCGGGTTGCCGATCGAGAATTTGTAGGCCCCGCCGGAGTAGCCGAGGAAAAATCCCGCGCCGGTGTTGTAGGCGCTCTGGCCGCCGCGCACGTTGCCGGTAGTATTTACCTGCACGTCGCCGGCCACGATTGTGCTGGCCAGCACACCGCCAGTAACAGTGAGATTCGTCCCGTCCCACTGCGCGTTGTTGCCGAGCGAATTGCCGATCATCATGCGCCAGGCGCCGGCCACGGAGGCGGTGGTGGCCTGCTGGTAGGCGGAGGCGCCGGTTCCGTCGTTGAGCTGCGCGCCCCAGGCGTAGAAATAATCGCCAATGGTGCTCGTGCCGTAGCCGTTGCTACCCTGATGCGCAAAAAATATTGTGAAGGAATTACCGCTCGGGACCGCGGCATCGGTCACTAGCCCTACCCGCGTCCATACAGTAGTCGACAACGCGCTCACATCGACGGCGCCCAGTGCATCGAGAGCGACCGAGCCGGGGCCCTCGAGGATGGCACCGTGGCCCGGCACATAAGCGCCGGCGGTGAAGTCGTACACATAGAGCTTGGCCGTGCTGACGTTGCCGGCACGCATCCAGACGCTCTGCGCGTAGCGGTTGCCTGTGCTGGTCGGGGTGAAAGACGGGTATACCTGGTTGCCGGCGGACGCACCGGACAGAGTCAACTGATTGGCCGTGGTGCCCGTCGGCGACACGCCAGCGGCAGTGATGGTGACGTTGGCCTTAAGCCAAAACGCGTGCGCGAAATCCTCGGTCCGCTGCAACAGGTTCTGGGTGTAGCCGGCAAAGAATCCGCTGCCGGCCAGCATGCCGATAGCGCCGCTGCGCAGGGCCGCGCCTTTGATGTCGAGTCCGAGCCCGCTGCCGCCGATGCTCAGGTGCTGGCCGGTCCAGGCCATGTAACTGCCGTCCGGGTTGCCCAGGTGCATGCGGTAGAAGCCGCCGTTATAGCCTAGCCAATAGCCCGCGCCGGTCATGTATCCGCTCGCGCCGCCGGCCAGATAGGCGGTGAAATCGTGCGTGATGTGCAGCTCGTCGCCGGTGCCGCCGGTCACCCCGCTGACGCCGCCGGTGGCGCTGACCGGGTAGAAGCTCGACACATTGCCGGTGGTGTCTACGTGCCGCACCCAGTAGAAGCGTGTCAGGCCGCCGGCCAGGCCGCTGCGCGCAAGGCGCGTGCTGGAGATCTCGGCGATCTGCGTGGCGCTGCTGCGCACGTTTGTGCTCGACTCGTAAACCTGAGTGGCGAAATAGTCGGCGTCCGGGCAGGCGGACCACGTGAGATCGAATCCGCCGGTGGCGGTGGTCACGCCGAGCGACGAAGGGGCGGTCGGCGCGGCGGTCTTGCCGATGACGGTATGAACGCCGGTCAACCAGGCCGAGCGCGGACCGAGCACGGCATGGGTGCGCACCTGGATGTTGTAGTTGATGCCATCCTCGACCGGCGCGAGGTAGTAGACGGTCGAATCCGATGGCATGTAGACCGTGTTGTAGTCGGTCTCGGTGGTTTTTTTCCACTGCAACTCGTAGCGCCACAAATTAGGCTCGGCCGCGCCGGCAAAGCTCACCTTGACGCGGCTGATAATTGTGCCGTCACCGGTCTTGAGTAAATCTGCGGTACCGCTGCTCATCACGAGCGACGTCGGCGGGGCGATCACGGATGGATTCGGCAGCACCAGATCCGGCGGCACGGTGGGCGCCGTCGCGTCGCTGCTGCTCCAGCCGTAGGCGGTTGAGTCCTCAGCCTGTACGGTCAGGTCGACGCCGAGCACGCCGTTCTCTGCCGTGAGCCTCCAGCCCTTCACGCGGTAGGTCACGCCGGAGATGCCGAGCACCGCGAGGTTCAGCGTGATCGTGTCCCACGTAGCGACGCGCAGTGCGGTGAGCTTGCACGGCAGAGTGAGCATCGAGCCGCGGCGCGACAATTCGAGCGCGAGTTTGGCGAGCCGTTGCGCGCGCACGGTGTTGTCGACCATAGGAAAGTCGAGGTCTTTGTAGATCTGGACGCTGCCGTCCTGCGTCTCATAAGTTGCGTTGGTCACCGGAAAAAAATCGACCTGGGTCGAGTTGTAGCCCGGCGAGTAAGTGCCGCGCACCGCGTTGAACAGGGACTGCCGGGCCGGGCGCACCTGCTCGGTCACGTCGTCACGCAGATCGGATTCGCTCAGGGTTACCGCCGGCGCGGACCACGCGCCGGCATGCAGGCGCCAAAGCCCTTCGCGGAAAATCGGCGGCGGCCCGGCGTGAGTCATGCCGGCAGCATCGAGCATCTCTTTCGGGCCGGTGCTGCGCGTGAACGTTCCATTGCACGTGTAACGCACCTGATCGACGTGCCCGAGCGTGATCGTGCCGGTTCCGGTGCTGGTGATATTGCGCGCGGTGCCCGCGAGCGCATCGGCAAATGTGGTGGCGAGCTGCACGACGTTGTCGCCGCGGCGGATCACGTAGTACGTGGTCGCGGCCGAGAGATTGCCCGGCAGCGTGCCGGTGCTCGCGATAGTGACGCCGTCGCCGGCGCCGAACCGGATCTCGATGGCGGCGAAGGTCAGCGTTTCGGCCGTTGCATCCGCCGCTATCGCGGAGGACGTGTAGGCGGACACGGTTACCCGCTCATCGCACACGTTCGCGCTGGCGCTGGCGAGCGAGTCGTCGATCTCGGTGCTGTCGGCCGACAGGCCCCAGGCGGAGGTCAGGATATCGCGCTGGATCAGGATCGGGTTCATGGTCCAGCGCGTGGCGGCGTCGCGCGGGTCGTAGCACAGACGTCCGTCGATCTCGCAGCGCACATTCGGCAGGCCGTTGGGAAACGCCGTGTCGTCGCGCTTGATGCGCAGGTACAGATAGGCCCGCCCGCGCCACCTGTCGGTCGAGGTGTACACGCCACCGGATTCGGAGATAAGCGTCGCATCGGCCGCCTGCGACGTGCTGCCCATTGCCTTGATCACGCGCGCGACGCCGCTGTAGCGGCCCGACGTCACGTTGCCCGAGCCGTCGACGGCGCCGATCTCGGTGTCGTCCAGCCACACGCGGTTGATCGATTTGATCTCGTGCGCGGCAAGGATGACGACCATGTGAGCGTACTCCTTCGATGCGCCGGTGGTCTCGAAGTAGGCCAGCATGCCGGAGGTGATCACGCGGCCGTAGACGATGCGATGCGCCTCCGTGGTCGAGCGCACCACGACGCTGCGATCCTGGCTCGCCTCAGGCCCGGCGCCGGGCCTCTTCTGCTTCGGCGCGAGCGCTTTGGCGACCAGCGCGAACACAGCGACCTGCACGACGAACGCGACCACGCTCGCAGCGGTCGCGGACAGTCCGGCCGCGATCAGTATCGGGATCAGCGGCGGCATCTCAGCTCACTCGCCACGCGCGCGTGCACCGCATAATCAACAGACGCTCCGCGCCGTCGATGCCGGGAAAAATCGCATCAACTCCGATACAAACTCCCAGGGTCGGACCCAAGCTGCGCGCGGCCAGCACGACGTCGCCGCGCTGCGCGAACGCTGTAGCGATCACTCCGCCGAGCGCGGCGCCCGCCATCGCCTCGATGCCGCCGTTGGAGAACAAGATGCGCTGTGCGCCGGTCGACGTGCGGTACGTGCCGCGCAGGGGTGCCATCGGGTCGACGCCGGTGCAGGCGAGCACCCAGTCGGCTGCGAGTGTGCAACAGTCGTGCGAGCCCCACGCGAACGGGGTGCGTGCTACTGATGCCACGTAGGCGTCGAGCAGCTCGGGCCAGTGTTCGAGTCGCATGTTCAGCGGGAGATCGCCGACCCCAACACTCCGCCGAGCGGGATGCGCGGCGGTTGCGGCGGGACTGCGCCGCCGGCCTGCCCCCAGTTCAGCGTTTTTTCGGCCAGCTGCTCGAGCCAGCGAAAACCGGTGTCACCGGAGTATTCGGATTGCTGATCGGCGTCGCTGTAGAGCCGCGTGCGCGGCCGGTCCCAGTCAGCGAAGCGCGTCTCCGACGACAGCGAAATGGTCGCGGTTTTGCCGACCTGAATCGTCATCACATCCATGCGGCCGATCCATGCGAGATAGGGATCCGCCAGGACGGCGTGGTTCGCCGTCAGCGGAGCGATCCAGACCTTCACCGGCCGGCCTTGGTAGTGCTCGGTGCGCGCGGTCGTAACCATTGCTGCCGGGATGCCCGAGAGCTTGAAAGCGACCCCATGCGCGAAGAAGTCGGCCGATTCGCCGATCGCCTCGATCGCCGCCAGATTGCCCAGGCCGGTCCAGGTGTAGCCGTCCCAGTCGATCGAATACCCGGCGCTGCACACGCGCACGAAGCCGCTGCCGAAATTCATTTCGACGAAAGCGACGATGGCGACGTGGTCGGCCTGCAGGGCGGTGTCGACGGCGGCAGTCAGGGTGCGGCTCATAGGCTAGGAGTCATGAGAATGCCTCGATCAGATCGAACGAAAAATTCGCAAAGCCGCGCTGAGCGACATCCCAGCCGACCTCGGGGTTGGCGAGCATGAATCGCGCTTTTGCCTTACTGGTTGTCAGGGCGGCGTTGTCGGCCGGGGAGGTGCGAATCGGCGGTTCGACCGTGATGGTCATCGCGCCGCCACCGCTCGCCGTTGCGTCGGCGGCCACCATAAAGAGCTGCGTACCGACGGCGAAGAAGTCGCCGACTAGCAGGGTTGCGCCCGCCGTCCAGCCGTCGGTGATTAGGGAGGCGCCGGTCTGGCTCGCGCCGTTCACCAGCGGCGTGCCGCCGGCGGTGCCGCGCGGGGTCTCGCGATCGAACGGCCACAGATCGACCCGGCACGCCTGGCCGCGCATCTTGATGAGGAACGCGCGCATGAGCGCGGCGTCTGCATCGGTCAGCGGCGGGTAGTCGACCGAGATCTGCCAGCGCGCGCCGGGTAGCTCCTGCGTTTGGATAGTGCCATTCAGTGGCGACACGCTGACCTGCGTGTTGCTGACCTGCCCCCAGCGCATGCGCGCCGGCGCGGTGGCGGTCAGCGTCGGGAACGTAATGACGGTGGCCATCGATCAGCCCCCGCGCCGTTGGCTGTCGCGCTGTTGGGCGAGCGCGGTGCGCACCGCGCGGTCGACCTCTTGCTGCACCAGGGCGCGGTCGGAGCGCGAGTCGATGTAGACGTTGATCGCTGCTCCCCCGCCGCCGGCGGCCTCGACGCCCAGGCGCCCACCAGGGCCGCGGCGCAGCGGCATGATCGCCTCGGGGCCCGCCTCGCCCATCAGCCCCGTCCCGTTGGCGAACGGAAATAGCGTCGGGCGGGTGACCACGCCGCCGGATGCGAACGGGGTCAGTCCGCCGGAACCGAATACGCCGCCGTTGGAGAAGAAACTGAAGCTGGAAATCGCTTTGAACAGCGGCGCGGTGATCTGCGCTTGGATAGTCATGCGCAGCAGATCACTGACGATCGACTGCGCGAGGCTGCGGAAATTGAGCTTGCCCGTCACCACGGCATCGGCGAGCGTGTCGGTGAACTGGCGGCCCCAGCCCTGGACAGCGAATTCGAGGTCTTTGAATGCGTCGATGCCGTCCTTCGCGATTTTCGAAAACGAGTTCGCGCCACGGCCGAGTACGTCGTTGCGTTTGGCGTCGAGCGCGTCGAACGCCTCGGTGAACTGTTCGGCGTTGATCTTGCCGGTCACCAACGCATCGTTGAGCACGCCCTGCTCGCGCTCGATCTCGCCCAACTTACCGCTGGTGGTCTGGCTCAGGATGCTCTGCAGATCGCGCGCGGACTTTGTGGTCTCGTCGAGCGCGGCCTTGTCGCGCTTGGCCTGGTCCTCAAGGTCGATCTTGTTATAGACCTCGGCGATCTCGGCGGCGTCCTTGGCGGCGGCGGCGGTCAGCCGGCCGGTCTCGCGCACCGAGTCGATCAGGGCGCGATCGCGTTCGGCGGCGCCGTTGCCGCCGCCGTTGCCGCCGCCCTTGCTGGGTAGCCCCGGCGCTTTGCGCTTGGCCGTGCTGCCGCTGCCGGCCAGGGCCAGATCGCGAGCGTCGGAATTGGATGGGCTGATCAGCGCGTTGGCGTCCTGGCGCTGCTGGAGCTGAAGGAACTCCAGCCGCTTGCCGGCGGTGTCGCGCTGCCCGCTCAGCGTGCCGAACAACTTGGAGCTGGCGCCACCGGTGGCGCTCAGGTTCTTCAGCGCTGCATCGAGGCGCTCGACTTCGCCCCGGTACACCTTGATGTTCTCGCCCAGCGATTTAAACGGGTCGATCGCAAAACCGATGTTGAGCAGCGCCGAGGCGAACGAGCCGAAGATGCGCTTGGATTCGAGCAGCTGCTCGGTGAACTTGGCGAGCGTCGGCAACGCGGCGTTGGCGAGGCTGATGCCGAGCGCCTGCGAACTCGCGGACAGCCGCGTGAGCTGGTCGTTGAATTCCTCGGCCGCCCGCGCGGCGTCGGCCCCGATCACAACGCCCAGGCGCTGCGCTTCGTCGCCGTAGCGCTTGAGTCCGTCGGCGCCGGCGTTCAGCAGTGGAATCAGGTCGGAGAAGCGCCCGAAAATCTGCGCCTGCAGCGCAATTTTGCCGGCGCCGTCTTCGATGCCGGCGAATGCGGTGGCGATCCGTGCCAGCGCTTCATCAGGGCGCAGGCTTAGCAGTTCTTTCTGCTGGAATCCGAGCGCCTTGAACGCCTCGACCGCGTCGCCCGAACCGCGCCCGGCCGCCTGTAAATTGACGGCGAGTTTTTTGAGTCCGTCGCCGAGCTGTTCGGTGCTGATGTCTGAGAGCTTGGCCGCATATTGCAGCTTGCTGAGACTTTCGACCGACGTGCCGACACGCTGGGAGAGTTTGTTGAGGTTGTCGGCGGCGTCGATCGAGCCCTTCACCAGCCCGACAAGGCCAGCGATCGACACGCCCGCGCCCAGGCCGGCCAGCACGCCGGTGAGCGACCTGGCGGTGCCCTGCAGGCTGGTGAGCGAGCGGCCGACGCTATCGAAGGCACCGCGCGTCTCGTCGCGCGCGGTGAGGAGGATCGAGGCTTCAGCCATTAATTGATCACTTTCGCGAGCCGGAAGCGCGCCTCTTGTTCGAACACCTGGGCGAAGCGGGCGCGCCCGATGCTGGCGAGTGATGTCTGCACAGCGCTCTGGAGCAGCACGCCGGCGAGGGTGGGCAGACCGGCGTCGGAGGCGCGCAGGAATTGCAGCGGCCTGCGGCTCGCGCCCTCGCGCCGGAACACCGCGAGCCGGCCGTAGCGCGTGCGCGCGGTGAACGCCCCGGCCACGGTCAGGCGGCCGCCGCGCCCGCTGCGGATCGTCGCACCGCCCGCCTGGCGCTGCCGCCACTTCGGGTCGAACAGGTACAGCGGCGGGTCGTAGTCGCCACGGGCGGCGATCAGGGCTTCGAGGAAGTTCGCTCGCGCCGGCTTGATCCGCAGTCGGCCCTTGACGGACCTCGCTTTGAGCAGCGGGAAGACCTTGCGAATCTCTTTCGCCGCCGCGTCGCGCACGCTGGTGGCCGCGCGGTTCAACGCACGCGCGGTGGCGCGCGGAATGGCGTTGCCCTGCAGGCGATCGAGCTGCAGGCGGATGCTGGCGGCATCGACGCTTATCTTGATGTCCAGGCCGGCCATTGTTGTCAGCGCTTCCTCTCTTCCTGCTCGCGGTAGTGGTCGCGGATCTGGGACAGGCCGTGGATGAGCGCGTCGCGCTCCAGGCCCACCAGGTCGGCAATGTGGTCGAGGGCGGCCCAGGCGATCTCACCGCCCATCAGGTTCCAGGCGGCGATCACGCACTCGGTGACCGGGTCGTGAGTTGCTTGCGCGCCCGGAGCACCGAACGCGCGAGAGAACTGCGCGGCTTCGAGGGCCGCCTTCAGTTTTTTGTGGTGGCCGCCTTGCGCTCTTCGTCGGCCTGCACCGCCGCATAAATAGCGTTGATGGTCGCGACCATGAGCGTGATCTGCTCGGCCATGTAGTCGAGCAGCAGAGCGGCATCGAACGGGAGAACGGCACCATCGCCGCCGGGCACCTGCAGGGTGAGCTCGGTGACCTTGCGCCAGTCGATCACGCATTCGCGCAACACTTCGAGATTCTGCAACATTCCGTAGGCCGGGTCGGGCGTTGCGAGCGCGTCGTTGGCATCGCTGCGAGCCTTCCAGACGGCCATCTGGAATCGCGTCGGCCGGCGGATCCGCAGTTCGAATCCGTCTACCTCGATCCACTGTTCGCGCCCGGCCATGCGGCGCTCGATCAGGCTCGGCATCAGGTGGAGTAGACCGTCGGACGGCCGAATGCCGTGATGGTGACGGGGGTGGTGACCTTGTCGCCGGCGCTGCCGGTGGGCGATAGCGTGGTGCCGATATAGCCGTTGAAAACAAGTTTTTGCGCGTTTGCGAAGGTGAAGCGCACGCAGCGTTGCGCCTTGTTATCGGACGCGGTTTTTAGGGCGACCAAACCGGCATCGGCCACGTCCCAGATGGAGTCGAAGGTATACGTGGACGACGTCGCCTGTCCCGGGATCTGCGACTTGATCAGGTCGTGGATCGTGGTGGTGTCGATGAAATCGAAGTCTCCGCCGGAGGCGTTTACCGTGGTCAGCGTTGAGACGGTCGTGCCGAATGTGATTTTCTGCGCGCCGCCGCTGGTGAACGTGTCGTACAGCGTGGTGTCTTCGGCCTCCAGGTTGAATGAATTCGTGGCGGAGCCGGAAACGCGAAACACGCGGCCGTTGATCTGGCTCATGCCGAGCGCGGTGATGAGCACGTAGTCGCCGTCGCTGTAGCCGTGAGCGGTGCTGCTGACCGCGCCCGGGCTCGCCTTGGTGACCGCGGTGACGGTCTTCGAGGCGGCGAGCGCGGACTGAATCGCCACCGCCACGCCGGCCCAAATCGATACATTTGCCATGCTGGATTGCTCCTCTAGAAATGCAAACGGCCGCTCATCGATGAGCGGACATCGCGGTGCTGCGTGGGTGGTAGGTAGTTACCGGTGGTTACAGCGCGTCCGGTGTGGCGCGGTCGTGGTAGAGCGTCGCGCTGTAGTTCATGGTGATGAGGCCGTGCGGCTTGGCGGCCTCGGCGTCGAAGTCGATCGAGCAGCCCTCGTAAAGCACGCCGATGGATCGGCCGCTGACAGTGACGGCGGTGGCGAGCGCGACCTCAACCTCTTTGGCAATGGTGTCGATGACGTCATCGAGATCGGCCGCCGCCTTGGCACAGCCTTCGATGACGAGCGCACAGCGCCGCCCGATCAGCGTGCCGACAGTGGCGTCCTGCACTTCGTCGCTGAGCGCGTAGACCCGCAGCGCCGGCAGATCGCCGGATTCGAGCGCGTACACGCGCGACTGGAACACGCGCGTGCTGGTGGTGGTGAGCCCGATCAACCGGGTCGCGACGGCTTCGCGCAGTTGCTGGCGGAGGTGGTTGGCCATCAGGGCTCCTGCAGGTCGAGCAGGACCATGCCGGTGCCGTCGGGATGTACGCCGCGGATGACGTAGGCGACGCTGTTGATGGTCATGGTCTGGCCGTGCGCGACGGTGGGAACGTCAGCCGCGGCGCACGTGAAGGTGAAGCGCGCGCTCTCGACGCCGGCGAATGCGCCCTGCGCGGCCGCTTGGTAGCCGGCATCGAAAATGCCGTCGACAGAGGCCGCGCCTACAGACCAGACGGCGCCCACGCCGAAGTCTGCGGCGGCAGTGAAATCGGCGAGGGTCTCGAACACGCGGTCAGCCCTCGGCGTGCCCGAAGACGCGCAACACGGCCTCGCACATTTGGAAATGATAGCGCCGCGACGGCGCGATAAACGAACCTTCGCCAAACTCGTTCCAAGCGCAGATCGTGACCACGGGCCCTTCCGGCGACTGCATCGCAGCGAGGTTGGCCAGCGTGTAGTCCCTGGCGTCGCGAAGCGCGGCGGCGAATTCCTCAGGCGTCGATATGGTGTTGTAGGCTGGCGGCGGGGCGGTGACGCCCTTGTAGCCCATCCATGCGCGCAGGTCCCACCCGGCGAGCACGGGATACCAGTAGGGGAGCAGCGAGCCGCTCTCGCGCACGATCCACCGCGCCGCGCCGAGGTAGGCCTCGCGCAGTTGCGCGAAACTCATGAGCGGCGCGATATTCGACGGGTAGCCGTCGGCGAGGGTGCCGCCAGATATAGTCTGGACGATCGTGCGCGAGTAGCCGAAGAAGTTGTAGCGCGTGCCGGCGTCGAATCCGGCATATTCGTTCGTCCCCACGTACCCGAGCGCGCGCCCGGTCAGAACCGGGTCAGCGTTATGCTGCTGCGTCACCCAGTAGACGCCCTGTGGCGCATAGCTGCCAGAGAGGGCCACGAGGTACGCGTCCATCTCGTCGAGAAATCGCTTCACCGCGTCGTTGTCGGCGGGGATGCTCCAGAGGGTCGCGGCCCACGCCTTGAGGTTGGCGGTGCTGAAAATGAACACCACGGGTTTGCCGCCGATCTTCCAGTACCGGCCGAAGCGGAAATAGCTGTGCCACTTGTCGAGCATTGGATTGATATCGGCGGCGGTCGAGAACGGATTCGTAGCGTCGAGATTCGACCACTGCAAACAAAATTTCATGTTCGGCTCGGCCTGCGAGCAGGCGTGGCGTTCGAGCGCATTTTCCTGGTGGTTGCCGGTGCCGAATCCGATAGCGGAATTCCAGTAAAAATTGTGCGTGAAAACATCGATACCGTTGCCGTATGCGGTCCGGATCTCCCAGTCGACGCCGTTCTGATCGTCGCTGTCGAGGCCCAGGGTTTGGTTCTGAACCAGCTCGACCACTGAGCCCGCGATCGGGCGCAGTTCGGCTTTGCGCGCGTCAATCACAAAATCGGCGGACCCGCCCAGATCCCATCGAAATTGACGGATGGTGCCGGTCCATTCCGCTTTGGCACTCAGATCGACTGTCAGCGTTTTCCATTTGCCGTCCCACGACGGTTCGCTCACCGTCATGGATTTGCCGGCGTTGTAAGTTGTGTCGGCTTCGGTGATCCAGAAAAGTTTGCCTTCCCAGGTAGTGCCTGCGACCTTGCGCACGTCGATCACCGCGGTCTTGTAGTCGGCCGCAGCGATCCCCAGCGGGGTCTGGCTGTAGAGAATAGGGTCGGTTCCGGTCGCGGTCACGCGCACATAGCCGCGATAGCCGAGCCACGCGTGCAATTTCATGACCGTGCCTACGCCGCTCCACAGGTCGATGCGCAGGCGGGTCAGGACACCGCCGAGCCAATTAGGCTGGCCGGCCGGTATCGGGACGATGATGTCGTGGATCCCGGTGGTGCTGACGGGCTCGGCAATGTGCAGTGTCTTGGTCTCGTCGAAAGAAGTCGATGCCGCGGTGGCGTAGTAGATGCGCCCCTTCCACGTAGTACCCGCAACGACGGTGGTGAGCTCGACACGGACCCTGATAAACGAGATGTCGTCGCACGGCACGTCGAGCGTGGGCGAGACCGGCGAGGCCAGTATCGCGTTATTGAGCCCCGACCCGGTCGCGGTCAACGTCGCGACACCGGCGGAAACCGACAGCGTCGCGTTGGTGGCGCTCCAGCCCGCATAGTCGGCGCTAAAGGCGCTATAGCCGACCAGCGCCCAGGTGGCGCCGCCCACGGTGAATCCGTCGGTAGCGTATTCCAGCGGCCACAATTGCTTCGATGGCAGTGGCGTGGACAACAACGGCAATCTGTCGGAGTAGTTAACGAACCACTTCCACGGCCACCGATTGTAGGTGTTGCCGTACTGGCGCCACTCGCTATAGTAGTACGCGACGATCTTGCCGCCCAGGCGTCGGAACTCGCGCGCGCCGGTCTCGCTGCCGTGCAGCCCGTTCACCATTGGGCGCCGGCCCCACCGCTGGTGGGCGAGGTTGGAGCTCCGGGTCAGCCGCGACAATGGGTCGGCGATTTCGTTGTACCCGATTTGTGGCGGGTCGACGTAGAGGTATTCCGCTTTGCCCTCGACCACAAACTGCGCTTCTTTTTCTGGCGCGAAATCGGCGCGCTCACCTATCGTCGTGAGCTGACCAGCATTGCGGAAAACCGTCAGGTAGCGAATCGTCATAATGGTGCACCCTCTACAAGTTTGTTTCGATTCCCGGGATCATCAGACGTATCAGACGTATTTCGAGTGCCGCTTTATGTTCGCGGCGACCAATGCCGGGCCGGTGACGATCGTGCCGACCACGCGCACCCAGCCGCGCACGGCAGACGCATTGATGGTCCGTTTCTGGATCTGGTTGGCCGCGCCGGCGGCGAACGCGCCCTCGTTGGGCGTGATGCCGGCAGCGCCGGTGCCACTGCTGTCGGTCGCGTCCTGGATGGTCCAGGTGATGGAGCCGGTGAGAGTGCCGACCTGCACGGTAAACATGAGATCGCCTTCGGCATCGCGTACGTCGGCCCAGCCGCTGGTGGCCGCTGCGGTATTAGCCGCACTGATCGGATCGAGCAGAGTTGTTGCTATGGCGGCCTGCGCCTGGTTACCCAACATCGCGTTCTCCTTTGCGTGGCCTGCCCGCTACGAGCACGTCCGCGTTTTCGGTGGTCATCGGTTCGGCCGGGGGCGAGGTGGCTCCCCCGGAGGGTGTGCTCAGGCCGCGGCTTGTTGGCGCTCAAGCGCCTTGCGGCCGATATCGCTGGCCGGCCCGACTTTGGGCGGGTTGTGATTTGCCAGCGCGTTAGCTAACCAAAATTCGACGTCCACCAGCTCGCCGTTTTTTGTGACGGCACCGGTTTTGTCAATCTCGCGACCGCGCACGATGCGGGTCACGTTGTTCTCGCGGAGGCGAAACGGGATGAGGCACTCGACTTTGACCAGGGTCAGGGTGCGGTCATTGGCGGCATTGCTGAGCATGAGGGTTTCCTCTTGATGGAAAATAACGAGGGCACGCACCAGACCGGCGCGTGCCCTCGATGTGGATCAGGTGATCGAACTCGCGATCGAGAATGCGCCGGGGTAGCGCACTGCAATGTCGATCGACGCAATCGCGCGCACGCCGATGATGCCGGCTTGAAAATTCGCATACGGATTCACGTCGACTTCGAGCACGCCCCACTCGGCGATGATCACCTGAGAAAAATCGCCGAAAATCATGGTCGCAGCGGGCATGTTGTTCGACGCCATTGCCGGGTACCCGTCGACGCTGGCGGATTCGAGCCGGCCGTCCCAAACGGGCGAGGCGGTCGAGCTGAATTTGACCCTCGCCTTGAGCAGCCCGGCCACTGCGCCGGTGGTCACGTAGCCGGCATTGGCCAACGGCACATTGGCACCGAAAACATCGGTCATGAACTCTATGACGCCGGCATAGGCGAGCGAGGTGCCGCTCACCGAACCGACGCCCGAGACATTGGTGATGCCGGTTGGCTGGCCCGAGGAACCGGAACCGGAGATGCCCTTTGCATCGATGTCCACGCCAACCTGAGCGGCCAGGTCGGCCATGACGAGCGCCTCGGCATCCGGACTGGACTGGAGCGCTAGCTGGCGGCTGATCTCGGTATAAGCGCCGACGGTTTTGGGCGTCATGGCGATTTGACCCAGCACCATTTGGCTCTCGGTGATCTGCGTCGCCTCGGTCGATAGCCAGTAGGCGGTCGCGCCGGAGGTCTGGCGCGGGATGGTGATGGAATCGGTCAGACCTCCCATGCGCCGTGCGCCCATGGCGTAGAGCACGGTGGTATTGCGCAGCAGGTCGATGAAACCCATATTCTGAGTGGAGACCAGATAGCCGCCAGCGCTGGCCGTGCCGACGGTCAGGTCGCGACGGCCGGTTACCCGGGCGACGCGCTCGTTGACCCGACGCATGATGTCGTCATTGTTAGCGAGCTGGCGCGTCTGTACGTCCATCGGCACGAAGAACGCGTTCGCCGATTTCGGCATGCGTCCCAGCTTCTGCTGCATGGTGTCGTGCGCTTCTTTTTCCAGGCCGGCCTGGTCCCAGTTGCGCTCGACCACGGCATGGATGGCGCGCAGCAAAGAGTAGTTTTTGACGTCCTTGGCCGGCATGTCGAGTTTGCCTTGGAGATCGCCGTCTTTGGCGCGCTTCTCGAGCAGTTTGAGGGTGTCTTCGGCGGCCATGTCGACGGTCTTGCCGGATTCGATCCAGCCGCGCACGACTCCGGCCGGAATGGCGTTCTGCTCGGCCAAGCAGGACAGGGCGGCACAGCGCGACTGCTCTAGCTTGCGCTGCGTGTCGGGGGACAGCGCGTGCGGATCGGCGGCAGCGCCCGCCGGGGCGTTTTCCGTGACGGTGGTCATGGGTGTTACTCCTGTAGTGGTGGCGGGGTTCGCCGGGGACTGCTCGGTGCTGCCTGCGGGCCGATGCACGCGTACGGCGTACTGCGGCCCGTGTTGGTCTTGCTCTCGCCCGACGCCCACGCTCGGGTCGGCAGGCACGGCCACGAGGGACACCTCGAACGGCGTCCAGCGGCTGATGCGGTAGGTCTCGTGGTCGTCCACGACGGTTTCGAGGCGCATCTCGTCGATCTGGTAGCCGACCGAGACGAGCGAGCGGATGCCGTCCTGCACGTCGCGCAGGATTTCCTCGCCGCGCGCACTGCGGCTGAAGCGCACAATCGCGCGGCCGACTTTGTTGTCGACCCACGCGCGCTCGATCACGCCGACCTGGTCGCGCGTGTCGTGGTCCATGAGCAGCGCGCCGCCGTTGCTCAGCCGGGTCAGGTCGATTGAATCCGGCGAGTGGTCGAGCACTTCGGTACCCCACCAACGCTCATAGGGCAACTCGCTGGAGAAGGTCAGCTCGACGGTGCGCTTGTCGATGTCGACCTTGGCGCGATCGACGGTGAAATCGCGAAACTGCGGGGCGAGCTGGACCGTGTCGCCTTCGAGCCGGCGACGTTGCGGTGCTTCGGGCATGGTGTTACCTCAGCTGGTGAACGCGCGCGCGCGCGGGATCGTCGGCAGCGGCCTGGTCGCCGGCTGCGTCCGGTTTCGGTGCGGCGGGCTCTTTCGGCGCAGGCGCCGGCGGCGGCGCCGCCTTGGCCATGTAGGCCTCGGGGCTGGTCTCGAACACGAGATCGATGTCTGCCATCAGATCCAGCTCGCGCCGGCGGGTCTTGAGTGTTTCCTCGATATCGGCGCCGCCGTTGGTGGCGTCGATGACGTCGGTCATGGTGGTCAGGCCGCCCTTTATCGCCGCCAGCGAGGCGTCGACGTCTTTGGACGGATCGATCCAGGTCCAGCCGCGCGGCTGGAATTTAGCGCGGGCGAATTTCATAGGATCGGTGACGTACTCTGCAATCGAGATCGCGGGTATGGCACCGGCATAGACGGCCTGGCGCAGCCACTCGGCGTGCAGCAGCTCGCGGAAATTTCGAATCCACCAGCGCTGCAGCACGCGGTGTTCGTCGCGTGAATCGATCACGCCCAAACGCGATGAGCTGTAGTTGCTCTGTGAATAGTCGCCGGAGAGCGTTTCATACGTAACTCCACGCATGCCAGACGAGGCCTGGCGGAGCATGTGGCGCAGGAAATCGGCCATGGCGGCGTTCGGCCGGGTCGGCGAATAGCCCTGAAATTTCTCGCCGGCGGCGAGCGCCTCGACGGTGCCGGCCTCCATGCTGTAGTCGCGCGGCGCGGCCGGGTCGGTCTGCGCATCGGCCAGAGGGTTATTGCCGTCCGGGGTTTCGATGAATCCCATGTAGCAGGCGGCGGCGCGCGCGGCGACGATCTCGGCCTCGGAATAGCCGTCGATGTCATTCAGCGTGCGCATAACGGCGTGCATCCACGGCTCGCCGCGCACCTGCGGCCAGCGCGTGACGATGCGCAGGTGCCAGATCTGCTCGGCCGGCACGCGGATGAGGTTGTCGGTGGCGGTGGAGACCGCGCGCAGGTCGCCGGGGTGGCGCTCGCGGAACCAGTACGCGACGGCGCGCTGGAATTTGTCGACCTCGATGCCCATGCGGATTTCGTTCGCTCCATTGGCGAACGGCACGGCGTATTCGTCGGCGATGCGCTCGGCCTCGATCATCTCGAGCGCGTAGGGCACAGGCGAGTCGCCGAAGCTGCGCAGGTGGCGCCGCACGAACACCTCTCCGGCCTCGAAAACCTGCCCCATCAAGGCTTGTTCAAACGCCTGGAAGTCGAGCGCGCCGCCGGTGTGGCAGTACTCGGCGCGGCCCCAGGCGTAGAAAACGTCTTCGATCCCACTGTTGACGTCGTCGAGCAGGCGGCCGCGGTTGTTCTGCACCTGCGCCTGGATGCCGACGCCGGTACCGATGACGTTGTTGACGACGATCGCTTTGGCGCGCTTGGCGTAGGCGTTGTCGCGGATGAGCGAGCGGCTGCGGCCGCGCAGGGTGCGCAGGCTGGAGTGGAGCTCGGCATCGGAGCTAGATTGAGTGGCGTTCCAGCCGCTGGTGAGACGCGAATTTTTGGCGGCGTGGTACATGCGCACCTGCGGGCCTCGCGCGCTGGCGAGGGCGGCCGGCGAGCGGCCGAGCAGGATGCGCAGAGCGGCGCGGGAGCGGGCGATGAGGTTCACGAGCGCGAGAACCTCACGTAGGAGCGGCGCGGGTTCGGCAGGCCTGCCGATACGGCCTCAACGGCCTCGGCGCGCTTCACTTCGGCCTGCCAAAATTGATAGCCCCGGATGACATCGGCATTGTCGCTGTACTCGATGCTGCGATTGTTGATAGCGTAGCTCTTGCGCATCGGCCGGCCCTTGACGTGCGCGAGCATCGCGGTTTGCAGCGCAGCGAGCATGGCGCGTGCGAATTCTAGTTCGGTCATCGCTCGATTACCCGGACGGCAAAAGTTCTGTCATCGATCCGAGCCGTCGGGCTGTTGTTGTCGGTGAACCGGCAGCGCACTTTGTAAGTGACGCCGACGGTGCCGCCGCTGAGCCAGGCCGTGGCGACGGTGTTGGCGGCATAGGCGGTGCCGTCGATGGTCACCGAGCCGCTGTTGATGCTGGAGCTGACCAAGGTCAGCCCCGCCTCGACATCCCACACGGCCGACGCGAGCGCGTTGGCGCCGAGCCAGGCGGACAGAATGACGTGGTAGTCGAGCGTTGCATTCGGGTCTTTCGAGATGACTTTGTAGGGGTAGCCGCCGACGGTGGCGAAATCACTGGACATTGATCAATGCAGCGTAACGACGCGGTTTTCGGCGGCGACGGACAGCGCGCGCGATTCGACGACGCTCAGCGTGCGGGATTCGAAGCCGATATCAAACGCCCGCGATGCGTCGAGGTTATTACCCGGCATTTAGGACCGCCTCTATTTTTGAAACGACGAGCGAGGCATCGCCGGAGAGTTTGACGGCAAGCACGCTAATAGCGAGTCGCCCACGAGCCGCCGCGACGCGGAGGCGGGGCAACAAAAAACCCGCGCAGGGCGGGTTGCGGTGTGGTGATCTGCTCGGGCGGCGGGCCGCCATCTTCGCGCGGTGGCCCGGCCTCGGCCTCGGCCGCCGGCGCAGATGCGATGAACATGTCGGGCTGGATCAGCAGCGCCTCGAGGCGGTCCCAGTTGACGCGGCCGATGCCGGCGTAGTGGGCGGCGGCAAGGGCCATGACGAAGCAGTCGAGAGCCTCGTTGCGGGCCGAGGGCTGCTTGGTCCATTCGCGCCGCAGGAATCCCTTGACGTAGCGCGTAACGACCTTTTCTGCGGTCATCTGCGCGAACTCGTCTTCGGGTAATCCCTGCGGCAGGTGGACATAGCCGGAGCCGTGCTCGGCGACGCGGTAGCGCGCGTAGATCAGCGCCTTGGCTGTGTCGGATCCCATAGGCCAGAGCTTGACGGCGCCGCGCATGATCTTGCCGTGGTGGGTCACGTCCTGGTCGGTGGGACGGCCCAAGATAGGCTTGCCGGCGATTGCCTGGCCTTTGACCGCGATCACGTGGCAATGCGACCACTTCCGCGCGAAATTGCGGACGAAGTGGGTCGAATTTCCGTCAGATGCATCCACCGCCGTGGCGGTGATTTTCAGGGTGGAGCCGCCTTCGTGAGGCCAGGCGCGGAACAGGAGCTCTTCGAGCGCGAGCCACGTGTTCTCATCGGCATACGAGCCGAAGACGATCTCGCGCGCGATAAGCCAAGATTCCTCACCCCGGCCGAAACCCCATACGCGGGCCTCCAGGCGATCGCCCTGCACATCCACACCGCAGGTGAGCAGGAGCGCGCTGCGTGGCACCTTGCCCCCCAGACGGTGCGTGCCGACGTGCTTCTTGAGCTCGCTCTCGTCGGGCTGGTCGCCGGCCTGGTCGTAGCTGATGCCGAGCACGGTGTTTTGGAATCCCTGCATAGCCTCGCCGGAGATGTCGGCCTCGGCCAGGAGGAATTGACGCACGGCGTCGAACCACGAGAACCATCCGACCGGGCTGTACAGCGAAGACAGATGCCAGCCGGGATGACGGCCGGAGCCGGAGCGCAGCGGGATCCAGCGGCCGGCGGCGAGCATTTCGGTTTTCTGGTGGTTGTCGACGCGGCCTTCGCAGGCCTCGCATTCGTACCACACGTCGATCGGGTCGCGCGTGTCGCGCTCGGTGGCGCCCTCGGTGTCGGCCGGCACCTCGATGGTCTCGCCGTCGTCGGAGCGCGTGATCTCCCAGATCTTGCGCGTCTCCCACCGCACATGATCCCAGCGCAACCACTGTTCATGCGTACAGTGCGGGCACGGCACGTGATAGCGGCGCTGATCGCTGGCGTCGTAGTAGCGCTCGATGCGCGAGTTGATGCGCAGCTTGGGCGAGCTGACGCGGAAGATCTTGCGCCGCGAGAACGTTTGCGTGCGCTTCTCGGCCAGCACGCACGGGTCGCCTTCCTGGTCGGCGTCGAGCGGGTAGGCGTCGACCTCGTCCATGAACAAGAAGCGCACCGGCATCGAGCGCAGGCCTGGCGCGCTGTTGGCGCCGGTGAGCACCAGGACGCCGCCGGGAAAGTCTTTCATTAACAACGTGTTGCCGGAGTCGCGCGACTTGGCTTCGGTCACCTTGACAGCGAGAGCTGGCGTCTCCTCGATCATCGGCGCGATGCGCTGCTTGCTGATGCGTTTGGCGGTGTCTACGGTTGGCATAACCAGCATCGTCGGGGCGGGCCAGAGATCGATCACGGCGCCGATCCAGTTGTATCCGGCCTCTGATCCGCCGAGCTGCGTGCCCTTGACGAACGTGAGCTCGGTCGCCGGGTGGCTCGGCGACAGGTGGTCCATGATCTCGCGCAGGTACGGCGTGCGCGCGGTGCGCCACCGGCCATGCTCCGATGCGGACTTAGCCGATAGCAGGCGATGCTCATCCGCCCATTCGCTCACGGTGTAGACGCGGTCCGGACGCAGTGCGGCCGCGAACGCTTCGCGATAGACCACAGCGCCGTCGGCCAGGCCGGCCGGCCGCTCAAGCGAAAGATCGGTCAGCGATCCCATGGAGGGCTTGGCGCAGTTCCTGGTCGAGGTGGGCGTAGATGCGGGTTGCGTCAGTCTCGGCGGCGAGCAACGGTGCGATGCGGTCCGGCACGCTGAGGATTGCATCGCGCACGACGCGAGCGGCCAGCGCGGCCGCTTTTGCGACATCGGCGCGCGGGACTAGCACGCCCAGTTCCCGCAGCAGCTCGAGCTGCGCGAGCTGCGCATTAGCCTGCTCGCGCTTGGTGCGAGCGGCCTGGTAGTCGGTTTCATCACCAGCCAGCCGGCCCGCAGCTTCCGGCTCGGGGGCATCCAGCGGCACTTGCGCGGAGATTGGTCCGCGTGCCGTTTCATTTGCTGCGGCGGCAGCAGCTGCTACACCCGCCGGTGGCACCAGCCAGAATTTTCCATTTTTCGCTGCCTCGACTGGGTCGGTGTTCCGCGCCCATTCAGCGGCAGCTGCTTTTTGGTCGATCCAGGTCCGGCCCTTCCCGTCGCGCTCCCACGACGTGATCCGCTTCGTCTGGATCGCCTTCTGCACCGCCGAATGATGGACGCCCAGGTGCGCCGCAAACTGAGTCACGGTCATCCGCCCGGTCTTGTCGATCATCGCTACCCTGAGAGTGCTATTGCGACCCTGTGTCGCTACCCCATGCCCTGCGAAAAACTAGCGCGTTTTCGGGACCTTACCTCTCG
>Ga0163149_10001116_pt1 | contig 34773 bp, 17 predicted proteins | sample OliLakLV19MP5G1_FD_148604 | JGI IMG/M metagenome (GOLD analysis project Ga0163149, IMG submission 148604) | Freshwater microbial mat bacterial communities from Lake Vanda, McMurdo Dry Valleys, Antarctica - Oligotrophic Lake LV.19.MP5.G1 | ecosystem: Environmental > Aquatic > Freshwater > Lake >... | reverse complement strand
GGCAGAAGACTCCATCATCCATTTGTCACACATACACGTGATGTCGCCCAGGCTGGAAATAGACCGTGATAAGACTCACCCCTTTTATTCAGGTAAAACAAGATTTTTACCATCCAACGCGATCCAGAAGCTTGGAGTAAAATTAAAGATAGATACCCTGCAGTTTGGAGGAGGTGAAATACGGTACAGGGAAAAATCCAGAATTACCGGTGATGAAGGACTTGTTTATTTTACTGACGTGCAGGGTATGGTTAGAAACATCAAGAATATTGAATTGAAAAATAGCGATTCGCTGTATATCCGTGCTAGTTCCCGGTTTATGGATTCGGCCAATGTTGTACTCCACGTCCGCGAGTCATACAGAGATACACTCGGAGGATTTTTGATTACGACACAGGTTAGTCCTTTTCATACCTCCATATTAAATCCGGTACTGGTTCCGCTGGTAGCGGTGGAGTTTCAATCGGGTTTTGTCGATACCCTCATCATGCGGGCAATCGGAAGAGAGTATTTATCGTTGGGGTCAATGAAATTTTTATATCATGATTTAAGAGTAACCTTTCTAGATAAAGTAGACACCTCCAGGCATTCAGCAAAAAATGCGATTCTAAAGTTTTTTGCAAATGAATTTGTGATAAGAACCATTAACACAAAACGAATTGGCACCGTATTTTATGAACGTGACCGTAATCGATCTGTAATTCAATATTGGGTAAAGATGATTTTAAGTGGCGTCACAACCAGTACAGGAGTTAAATCAAGTAAAAGGCAACTAAGAAAATATTACAAAGAACTCAATCTAAAAAATCTTCCTTCCATTAAGGAAAAAGATGTTGATTTTTAAATAAGCTAATCCACACTTATTTTCGTTTGAAATCAAGCTTATGCAAAACACGACAAACTTACCGGCCGAAATTCCGGTGAACCGCCTCAAAGCACCGGCATTTAAAGCCTGGTTTCAGCCTGCCTGATTACATCTCAAGGAAAAACCTGCTACACCTCGGGGGGAAACGTCACAAATCATCGCCTTTCGCGGATCGGTTCGTGTAAACTTGCAGAGTATTGATAGGGGTAATGGCGCTTTAAAAGTGTCAGAGGCCTGTGAACAAAACATATCATTAAAACAATCTGGGAACGGTGACTGATAGCCCCATCCATCAAATTGCTGAGAAGGCGGTGAAAAAATTTTATGAAGTCCTGCTTAAATAGAAGAAGTTGCCAAAGCAGGATCTTCATTCAGTAAGTTCAAAGACAAGTTCCTTCTCAAACTCCCGGAAAGTTTCACGCAAAAAAGTATCGCCATCGGTGCCATAGTTCACAAAGAAAATCATGAGGCGATCGTTGCGCGTAGGGAATGCAAACAAGTCGGCACTATAGCCGAGATCCCGGCCTGAGTGACCCACGCCTAAATGCGGTGAGAAGTTTTTAAACTTCTGCATGATGCCTACACCCAGATTATTTTGTTCACTTTCTGGAATAAAATTCATCATAGTGGCCATACCTTCTTCGCTCACCAGCGTTTTATCATAATAATAAGCATTCATAAATTTTTGAAGATCGTACACGGTGCTGAAGACACCACCGTAACCATTACCGCTGCCGGTGATCAGGTTAGAGACATTCACAATCGTATTGTTGTTGTAGAGATCATAATATCCTTGAGCAACCGTATTGGGCAAGCCATCGCGCGATTGATAATACGTGTCGTTCATACCCAGCGGTTGCCAGATCATTTCGCGCAACGCTTTTGAATGGTGATAACCCAAAACCTTATCCAGACACATGCCTACGAAAATGGTATTGGTGTTGCTATACTCCACGCCTTCGTTGGGAGCAAAGTAAGGGTCTTTGCCATAAACGTATTTGAGCAGATCTTCAGCATCCCATTGTTTGTTGGGAGTATTGAGTACAGCTAAATAAAATTCAGAATCCGTAATGATATCATAAAAACCGGTGGTGTGCTGCATGCAATTTTTGATCGTCACTTGATCAGCATTCTTTATTTTTTTAATGATGTCAGCATCTACGTATTTCGAAATAGGATCGTTGATGTTAATCAGCCCTTTTTCTTGCAATATAAACATAAGAGTACCCACCATAAATTTGGTGATGCTGGCAGCTTTTGATGGATGACAAGGAGTGAATGGAATATTTTTATCAATATCCGCCTTGCCGCTGTAGCCAACCCATGTTCCACTTTCGTCTCGCACCAGTGCTGATATTCCGGGCAGTCCTTTCTTCACATACGTATCAAGTATGGATTGAAACACGGCATTTTTTGGATGTGCAGCGCTGGATGCTGCAGGAGTATACGAGCAGCTATCCGAAGGACCGATGTCTGCTTCATCACAGGAGAGGGTAACACAAAAAACAAGGCTGATACTCAAAACAGAAACGAATATCTTTTTCATTTTGAAATATTTTTAGCGATGCCTAACTGCAAGGTGTTATAAGGCAGGAGAGGCACATATGATTTCACGAACGGCAATTGACCGAGCACACCGTAATTCAGCGAAAGCTGTAGATCCGGACTGAGGGCATAGGCAGCCGAGATAGAAAACTTTACACCAGCCTGAGCGCGACCAGGATTTTTAATTTTTTCATATTCGCCCTGATCGTTAAGCTTAAAACGATCCGTGGCCGGAATGCTGTGCAGATAACCAACCCCTAAATGGGCACGCATACTAAACGAGGTATTGAAATCATATCGGTAAATGGTTTCAGTAAGCAAGGGTATGCTATGTTGAACAAAACGATGGTAGATGTAACCCAGATTGAAACTTTGCTCCCAGGCGTGTTTTCCTTTTTCTTTCCAAACCAACCGTGCGCCAACCGTTGTGTACGGATGGTAATTGGAATAGAGTAATTGGGGCGCACCCACAAAAGGCAGAGCGGTAATGGCGTTACCGGTTTCAAAAGTAAGTTGAGTGAGTTTGTGTTGAGCAAATGAAGAGAAGACCATCAGGCACACGACCAATGTCAGAAAAGACTTGATACACAGAGCTTTCATATGTGATAAAGATTATAGCGTCAACCGAGACGAAACTCCTTAAAAGTACTGTAATTTTCCATTGATATAAATGCTCATGATTATACTTTTTGCCCTTTTGATAGAAGTTGATCAAATGGATAAGTGGTAAAAGTGAGTGGAGCAAATTTTATACTTTTGCCATACCCCTAAAGATTAAACAATCATGAAGAGATTTTTTCTTTTTCTATTGACAGGCCTTCTTTTATTGGTAGCGGTGGTTCTGGTAAACACATCCCGCATGGAATCAAAACAGCTACAGGTTAATTCTTTACCGGCTCCCGAAATCAACCCGAAGTCATTACAGCATTTTCAGCAGGCCCTGGGATACAAAACGATTTCGTATGGTGATCCTTCTTTATTTGACTCTTCCCAGTTTATAGGGTTCCAAAAATTTCTTGAATCTACCTATCCCGGATTTCACAGCAAACTAACTCGTGAGATACTAGCCGGATACAGCCTGCTTTATAAGTGGGAGGGAAAGAACCCTCGATTAAAACCAGTGATCTTAATGGCTCATCAGGATGTAGTTCCCATTGAAGAAGCCACACAGGCAATGTGGACCGTTGATCCCTTTGCGGGAGAAGTGAAGGAAGGTTTTATCTGGGGCCGCGGCACCACCGATGATAAGATTAACCTGATCAGCATGGTTGAGGCTGCAGAAAAATTACTGTCCGAGAAATTTCAACCGGAGCGAACCATTTACTTTTCATTTGGCCATGATGAGGAGATTGGCGGTAAGGGTGCTATCGCTGCAGCGGCCTTATTAAAATCGAGGAACATTGAAGCAGAGTTTATATTAGACGAAGGGGGCATTATCACGCTTGACAAAATGCCGGGAGTATCCAAGCCACTTGCATTATTGGGCACTTCCGAAAAAGGATACTTATCCCTGAATCTATCGGTAGAACAGGCAGGTGGTCACTCATCCATGCCGGCAGAAGAGACCTCGATCGATATTTTAGCGAACGCGCTTGTGAATTTACGATCCAGACCATTTCCTTCAGCCCTTACAGGCTCTACCCTGGAAGCAACAGAGTACATCGGTCCGGAGATGCCCTTCATTCAAAAGATGGCATTTGCCAATTTGTGGTTGTTTAAAGGCATCGTTATTAACACGTATGAAAAATCTCCACAAGGGGCAGCGATGGTGCGCACGACCATGGTTCCCACCATCATCGATGCGGGAATAAAAGATAATGTGATCCCCGCAGTGGCGAAAGCAACCGTAAACTTGCGCTTGTTGCCAGGCGATTTATCGGATGATGTTATCGAGGAAGTGAAACATAAAATTGGTGATGACCGGGTAAAAATTCAGCGGATTACATTCAATGCCGAAGCGAGTGAAGTTACCTCGGCACAAAGCAATGGTTATAAAAATGTTGATCATGCCATCAAGATGAGTTATCCTCAGACTATTACTGCACCTTTTTTGATGATTGGCGCCACAGACTCGCGTTACTTTAGTGATGTTTCCAAAAACATTATCAAGTTCAGTCCCATGATTGACCCGATCGGGTTTCATGGTATTGATGAGCGCGTAAGTTTGGAGAGCTATAAAACGGCACTTTGGTTTTATGAGCAGCTAATCAAAAATGTAAAATGAACCAGGAGTACATTTACATTATCCCATCAAAAGTTTTTAAGTTATAACAGGAGCGTCATTTGAATGAGCCATTACTACTACCTACGATTAAAATAAATTGATCTGTATTATGAATGCATTTCTCGGGTTTTAGACGTATCTTTAAAACATTCATTCAGAAGTACCCTGTAATCATTTCTGCTTCTCTTCGGCTCAGTTTCAATTCTTACAGCGCTTCTTTGAGCGCGAAATAGTTTGCGTGCGAAATCTGAACGTGTCTCATTTTTAGTCGAAGTCGTTCAAATTTCTATTTTATGATGAAGGTTACAACCCACACTGTTTTTGATATATTATCACGGCTCCGTACCTATTTTCAGGGTAACCATGTAGTGCGGAACACGGAAGGCCAGGAACCATTTCGGTCAGAGTTGTTCACCTCCGACCAGATGGACGCCCACGGTAAAGTGGTGGCACGCTCACATAAATTACTTAAACACTCTCCTTCCGACAAACTTTTGAAAAGACTGGACGATAATGAAGATGTCTTGCTGGAAGTACGTGACTTGTTGGTTGAAAGCATTCGCTCTGGGAAAACCATTTCTCCTGCAGCTGAATGGTTACTGGACAATTTCTACCTGATCGAAGAACAGGTTGTAATTGCAAGAAAGCATCTACCGAAAGGCTACAGTGAAGATTTACCTTGTTTGGCTAATGGCATTTCATCCGGTATGCCACGCGTCTATGATATTGTATTGGAAATCATTTCGCACAGCGATGGTAGAGTGGATGTAAAGGGTCTGAGTAGCTTCATCGAATCGTATCAAACAGACACGGTGCTCATGCTCGGTGAATTATGGGCGATACCCATTATGCTGCGGCTTGCAGTAATTGAAAACCTGCGCAGGCTGTCTGGAACAATTGCGCTGGATATGATTGATCATAACCTGGCCGACTATTGGGCTGAGCGGCTGGTTAATACCATAAAAGAAGAACCAAAGGATTTAATTCTTACACTGGCCGATATGGCGCACGCCAAGCCAGTATTGAATAGTTCATTTGTTGCGGGCTTTACACGCGAACTGCAAGGTAAAGGACCCGCGCTTGCATTACCTCTCAGCTGGATGGAGCAGCACTTGACAGGATTAGGGTTGAGCAGTAACGATCTGGTAAGGCAGGAGAATCAAAAGCAAGCGGCCGATCAGGTATCTGTTCGCAACAGCATTGGCACGCTTCGTTTTTTAGGGGCCACCGACTGGCGGGAATTTGTTGAGACGCTGAGCAGTGTAGAACAAGTATTACGACAAGACAATACGGGTACGTATCCACACATGGATTTTTCTACCCGTGATCGGTATAGGCATGTGGTGGAGTCAATAGCCAAAGCATCACCGTTATCAGAAACGATGGTGGCGAAAATGGTGTTGGAGTTAGCAAATAAATATCAGGACGATAGTCAACAACCAAAAAAACATAAACATGTAGGTTATTACCTTATTGATAAAGGACTTAAGCAAACAGAGAAAGTGTCAGGAATGCGCTACTCTTTTAGGTATAAGCTGATTTGCAATGCTCGTAAAATGCCGGTATTTCTCTATTTGTTTTCTATTGCTCTCTTAACTATTACGGGGGGCGCTGCTATGTTCTATCTGGCCTATGAATATGGTACACATAATTGGCTGCTTCTATCACTCATCGGTTTGCTATCTTTCTCCGGTGCGGCCCAATTTGCGGTTTCGCTGGTCAACTGGTTATCCACCATTTGGGTGAGCCCCACGTTGCTTCCGCGCATGAATTTCTCCAAGGGAATTCCAACGGAGTATCGAACGCTTGTCGTTGTACCCACTATGCTTTCCGGCAAAGCTTACATTGAAAAATTAATCGAAGGTCTGGAGGTGCGTTATCTGGCCAACCCCGAAGCCAATCTCCATTTTGGATTATTGACCGATTTCATGGATGCAGATTCAGAAGCAATGCCAGAAGATGAAGAATTAGTAAATCTGGCAAGTACCCGGATTGAAGAATTGAACTTAAAATATAAACGACCCGATCAGGAAATCTTTTATCTTTTTCATCGGCCCAGAACCTGGAACGCGGGAGAAAAAAAATGGATGGGGTATGAACGCAAACGAGGAAAACTATCCGCACTAAATGCGTTGCTAAGGAATCGAAGTCAGAATGAATTCTCCTTAGTCATCGGTAATAGCCGTCTTCTCACCAATATAAAATATGTTATCACCCTCGATTCAGACACTCAACTACCTCGTGAGTCTGCCTGGAAATTTATTGCAACCATGGCGCATCCTCTCAATCATGCCATTTATAATGAAAGAAAAAAGCGCGTAACGGATGGGTATGGAATTTTGCAGCCCCGCGTGGCTAGTGCTATGCCTTCCCATTCTTCCTCATACTCCCGCATGCAGGGCGATGTTTCTGGGGTCGATCCCTATACGCGCGTTTCTTCAGATGTATATCAGGATCTTTTTGGAGAAGGATCTTATATCGGAAAGGGAATTTATGATGTCGATATTTTCGAACAGGCACTTCATCGGGTTTTTCCGGAAAACCGTATCCTGAGTCATGATTTAATTGAAGGATGCTACACGCGTTCAGGATTAATCAGCGATGTACTCTTGTATGATGAAAATCCTTCGCAATACGAAGCGGATGTGAAGCGACACCATCGGTGGATACGCGGAGATTGGCAGATTGCTTCCTGGATATTGCCGTTCATACGTGACTGTAATGGCCGAATCATTACTAATAAACTCTCTCTTTTATCGCGTTGGAAAATTTTTGATAACCTCCGCAGAAGTTTATTACCGGTATCGCTGTTGTTATTATTGGTAATGGGCTGGACCGTGTTACCCTTCGCCTGGTTTTGGACATTGACGGTTACCATCATTGTGTTGTTTGCAGTAATGGCCGCTGCTGGCTGGCAACTACTAAATAAACCGAAGGATTTGACTTTTAAAGCGCACGCTGCTGAAGTAGGTGGTTCCGTGCGTGAAGTCTTAATCCGATTTATGTTTGGATTAGCCGTGCTGCCGTATGAAGCACTTCGTTACACGGATGCGCTCGTGCGCACAAACTGGCGGATGATTATCACGCGCAAGCAGTTATTGGAATGGACACCTTCAGCCACAACTTCCTCATCGACCCGCAATGATTTGTTGTCAGTATATAAATCAATGTGGATAGCACCATTGTTATCTATTAGTTGCGCAGGGTTATCGCTATACCTCAACCCAGATACACTCCTGGTCGCCTTCCCGATCTTGTCGCTTTGGTTTCTGGCACCGACCCTTGCCTGGCACGTAAGTAAACCGGACACAGAAAAAGAGCTGATCCTTCCGGAGGAGGAACAGGTGTTTCTCCATAAAGCTGCACGCAAAACGTGGTCTTACTTTGAGCGATTTGTAAGTGATAAAGAGAACTGGTTGCCACCAGATAATTTTCAAGAGAAGCCTGTTGCAGCAATTGCCCATCGTACATCACCCACCAACATGGGATTAGCTTTATTGGCGAACCTGGCTGCTTATGATTTTGGTTACATCTCTGGAGGTGAACTCACACTTCGATGTAACAACACGTTGCTCACGATGAGTAAGCTTGAACGCTATCAGGGACATTTTTTTAACTGGTATGATACATTAACGTTAGTGCCCTTGCTGCCCAGGTATATCTCTACCGTAGATAGTGGCAACCTGATCGGCCATTTGCTTACGCTACGGCAAGGACTTTTAGCGCTCCCCAATCAGCCCATCATTAGTAATAATTTATTTGAAGGGCTTGCCACCACAGCTCAGATTATTCTGGACTATTCAACAGAAAAAGATTCTGGACAGATTAAAAAAATTGTGGCATTCCTGAATGAGTTACAGAAGGAAGAGCATCATTCATTAGTGAAAACCAAAAAGAATTTGGATGAACTGATGTCAAGCTCAGACCAGCTCACTCAAGACGTAGGCAATGAAGCTGCTTTTCATTGGATAAACCGGTTCTCACAACAGATAAAAAATATACACAACGATTTGATTCAACTCGCACCCTGGTTGCAGTTGATGCCCATGCCCGAACGATTCGCTCACCTGTCACCCCTGGATTCCATTCCCTCACTGCTCTCGGTTCAGCGCATGGCGGTTAAGCTGATGCCTTATATTCATCAATATGAACAAGAAGAGAATAGTATCGCTGAAAAGAGCTGGTTGATTTCGATACCGGCTTTATTAACTCAGGCAAGCACCGAAGCCGCGGAAAGAATTTTGTTGCTTGATCAGGTTGCCGAACAATGTGAAGAACTTAGCATCGTAGAATATAGTTTTCTGTTCGATAAATCGACAAGTCTGTTAAGGATTGGTTTTAATGTAGATGAACAAAGAAGAGATAATAGTTTTTATGATTTGCTGGCATCGGAAGCACGACTTGGCATTTTTGTTGGAATCGCCCAAGGGAAACTACCACAAGAAAGTTGGTTTGCCTTAGGTCGGTTGTTAACGAATTCGGGTGGTGACCCGATCCTTTTATCATGGAGCGGATCCATGTTTGAATACCTGATGCCACAGCTGATTATGCCTACGTATGAAAACACGTTGCTCTATCAGTCAAGCAAGGCAACAGTAAGGCGCCAAATTGAATATGCTGAGCAACGAGGAATTCCCTGGGGTATTTCTGAGTCTGGTTACAACACAGTTGACACTAATTTTATTTATCAGTACCGTGCATTCGGGGTGCCCGGACTTGGTCTAAAGCGAGGATTAGAAGCAGACCTGGTGATTGCTCCGTATGCCACCATGATGGCGCTGATGGTATCTCCCGATAAGGCTTGTGCCAATCTCCAAGTATTGGCCGAAGCAGGATTTGAAGGAGAGCATGGCTTTTTTGAAGCTATCGATTATACAACCAGTCGTTTGCCAAGAGGCAAAACACATAGCATTGTTCAATCTTACATGGCCCATCACCAGGGCATGGCCTTACTTTCCATGGCCTATGTGTTGCTGAATAAACCCATGCAACAGAGGTTTGTATCTGAGCTACGTTTTCAGGCTACACTATTGTTGCTTCAGGAACGCATACCCAAGGCTACACTATTTTATGCACACACAGCCGACTTAATAGAAACGCAAGTGGCAGCTGCCGATATTCCTATGCGTGTTATCAATATTTCCAATACCGTGACACCAGAAATTCAACTGTTGAGTAATGGCCGGTATCAGGTAATGGTGACCAATTCGGGCGGAGGATATAGTCGATGGAAAGACATCGCAGTGACACGCTGGCGCGAAGATACTACACAGGACGACCGCGGCATATTCTGTTACATCAAAGATGTTGGCACAGGTAAGTTCTGGTCGAACACGCATCAACCTACTTTGCAGTCTGCAAAAAATTACGAGACCATTTTTTCACAAGGTCATGTCGAATTCAAAAGAGTGGATAATGGCATTGAAACCAAAACAGAAATTGTAATTTCTCCCGAGGACGATACGGAGATGCGCAGGATCAAGATCACAAACCGAACCCAATCAGTAAAAGTACTAGAGATCACCAGTTATGCCGAAGTAGTGATGGCAAGTCAGGCTTCGGATGAATCCCATCCCGCTTTCAGTAATCTTTTTGTGCAAACAGAAATTGTAACGGAACACAACGCGGTTTTTTGTACACGCAGACCGCGCTCGAATGAAGAAACTCCACCTTTTATGTTTCACATGATGGATGTAAGGGGTGTAGCAGTGGAAGCTGTATCTTATGAAACAGACCGCATGCAGTTTATTGGCAGAGGAAAAACACTGGCGCATCCGCAAGCCATGGATGATGAACTTTCTGGCAGTCAGGGTTCGGTGTTAGATCCAATTCTCTCTATTCGCCACCGCATTACCATTAAGCCAAACCGCACGGCCACCATTGATTTGATTTATGGAATCAGTGAAACGCGGCAAACATGCGAGGGCTTGATGCATAAATATCGGGATCAGCACTTAAAAAATCGTGCCTTCGAGCTGTCATGGACACATAACCAGGTATTGCTTCGTCAGATTAATGCGACAGAAGCGGACGCACAACTCTTTGATCGTTTGGCTACCTCCGTGATTTATGCCAATCCGCGTATGCGGGCTGATGCATCGGTAATCCAGTCAAACTTCAGAGGGCAATCAGGGCTTTGGAGCCATTCAGTTTCGGGTGATCTGCCTATTGTACTGTTGCACATCTACGACCCGGATAATCTTGATCTTGTAAAGCAATTGATTCAGGCGCATACCTACTGGCGATTGAAAGGATTGTCGGTTGACTTGGTGATCTGGAACGAAGATTATGGTTCATACCGGCAACTGTTACAGCAACAGATACTGGGGCTCATCTCTTCAGAAACCATTGGCCAACCGAGCTATAACAAACCCGGAAACATTTTTGTAAAAACGGCCGACCAGCTATCTTCTGAAGATCGCGTATTATTTGAAAGTGTGGCCCGGGTAATCTTACATGATAGTAAGGGAACGCTTTCAGAACAAGTAGGCAGAGATTACATACAAAAAGCCTTGCCACCAGCATTGGAAGTGAAGCCATTCACAGTGATGCCGAATCAACCTGGCATCACATTGCCGGATGATCTCTTATTTTATAATGGCACAGGTGGATTTACATCGGACGGAAAAGAATACAAAATCCTAACGGATAAAAATAAAACAACTCCGGCACCGTGGGTGAATGTAATTGCAAATCCATTGTTGGGCACGGTGATTTCAGAAAGTGGCTCTGCCTATACGTGGGCCATTAATGCACATGAATACCGGCTTACACCGTGGAGCAACGATCCGGTGAGTGATGCCGGTGGAGAAGCCTTTTATTTACGTGATGAAGAGAGCGGACAGTTCTGGTCGCCCTCACCTTTCCCCGCAAGAGGAACAACCTCATATATTACTACGCACGGATTTGGGTACACCACGTTTGAGCATTCTGAACACGGTATTTCATCAGACATGTTTGTGTTTGTCGATAAAGACTTACCGATAAAATTTATTGTACTTAAAATAAAAAATCAATCCGGGCGCGAGCGAAAATTATCAGCCACCGGCTTTATGGAAATAATTTTAGGAGATGTGCGATCCAAAACGAATATGCATATCATCTCCGAACAGGATTCGGATAGCGGTGCCTTACTGTTTAGAAACCGATATAATTCGGTTTTCGCGGATCGAGTTACCTTTTTTAAAGTAGACACAAACAATCCAAGTTTTACTACTGATCGGTCGGAGTTTATTGGAAGAAACAGGAAGTTAAATGATCCACAGGCGCTTTATCGAAAGAAACTTTCAGGACGAAGTGGTGCCGGCATCGATCCGTGCGCGGCCTTGCAAGTAAAATTTGATTTGCTGGATGGTGCAGAAAGGGAAATTGTTTTTCAGATTGGCAATGAAGTGAACACGGAAGCAGCGAAAGCATTGATCTGGAAGTTTACGGGAAACAATACGGTAGTGCAATCACTTCATCAGGTAAAAGAATATTGGAATGAAGCATTAGGGGCGGTGCAAATAACTACTCCTGATGGTGCCCTGAATATATTGGCGAATGGCTGGCTGACGTATCAGACGATTGCCTGTCGCATCTTTGCGCGCAGCGGCTTTTATCAATCCGGAGGTGCATTTGGTTTCAGAGATCAGTTGCAGGATGTGTTGGCCTTGTTGCCTACGCAGCCCAACCTGACACGCGAACAAATATTATTAAACGCATCGCGCCAGTTTGTGGAAGGTGATGTGCAACACTGGTGGCATCCACCCGAAGGCAGGGGTGTGCGCACTAAATGTTCCGATGATATGCTTTGGCTTCCCTATGTTGTTTCAAGGTATGTGGCGTCCACGGGTGATGAAGCAATCCTATCGGTGCCCGTTGGCTTTTTGGAGTGCAGAATCTTGCACGATGAGGAGGATTCATTATTTGACCTACCGATCAGTGGCAATGTGACCAACACTTTGTATGAGCATTGTGTGCGCGCGATTAAGTATAGTCTTCGTTTCGGAGCACACGGCTTACCATTAATCGGCTCTGGAGATTGGAATGATGGTATGGATCAGGTTGGCAATAAAGGTCGTGGCGAAAGTGTATGGCTGGCTTTCTTCTTATATGATGTGTTGATGCGATTCTCCAAGGTGTCTGCACAGACCAAGGACGAATTGTTTGCAGAGACGTGTAAAAAAGAAGCGCTCACCCTTCAGGCCAACATTGAAACTTCGGGTTGGGATGGTGAGTGGTATAAGCGCGCTTATTTTGATGATGGATCACCACTTGGGTCCCATGTAAATGATGAATGCCGCATCGATGCTATCGCGCAAAGCTGGTCGGTGTTGTCCGGTGCTGGCAATTATAAAAGAAGAAAAATGGCGATGACTTCACTGGATAAATATCTGGTACGAAGAGATTTGAAATTGATTCAATTACTGGAGCCCCCGTTTGATGCAAAGGGAGTTAATCCCGGTTATATCAAAGGCTACGTTCCTGGGGTGCGAGAGAATGGTGGGCAATATTCCCATGCAGCGATATGGGCTTTGATGGCATTTGCAGCCTTAGGTGATCGGGAAAAAGTGTGGGAGTTGTTTAGTATGGTGCAGCCAATCAATCATGCTTCCAGTGCTGCTCAAGTAGCCACATACAAAGTAGAACCTTATGTGATGGCCGCTGATGTGTATGCCAATGAAACACATCAAGGGCGAGGCGGCTGGACCTGGTACACGGGTTCATCAGGCTGGATGTATCAATTTATTATAAGCTCGCTGCTGGGTATGAAGTTAGCTGCAGGTCAATTGATTTTTAAACCTTGCTTTCCGCTGAACTGGCCCTCTGTATCAATCCGATATCAGTATGGGAAGTCAACGTATAACGTGACCGTTTTCCAGTTAGCAACAGAACCCTCCAGATGGAAATTGGATAGCGAAGAAGGTACGGGAGATTCAATAAAACTTACAGACGATGGATTGACACATGAAGTGGAAGTTTATATCATTAGCAACCCTATAGATTAATTATTAACAGGACTTACGTAATAGTTTAAACCGAGGTGTCAGACCACTCTAAGCGGTCTGACACCTAATTGCTGCATAAGTCAAGTTAATTAATAAGAAAAAGCACCCGAGTTAATTAATGAACTTTGGGTAGACAGACGATGGACGTATTTATCATCTTCCTGACTTGTCCGGATTAGTGCGGCAGGTCAAGTTTACGAACTAAACTTTTTATGGAGGGGGATAGCTTGGTTCGTATGGTTGTCACTGTGTTGGTAATTTTATTGAGCATACGTGCATCTGTTATTTTTTTGCATTCCGTTAAAAATGCCCTTAAGGATGTATTGGTTTTCAATTCTATGTATTTTGAGACGGCTAATGCCATGAAGCAGATCAGTATGTGCAGTTTTATAGGGTCTTCTTTAAAATGAAAAACCGGCCTGGTTTGTAAATCATTTTTTGATACTCTAAAAGCCTGTTCTATTTTGTAAAGATCGTGATAGCGTTCGATAATGGTTTTGTTATCGGCTGTGTCTTCTTCCAGATCAGTATAGTATCCTTTTATACCCAAAAGCAATTTTGTTTTGCTGATCAAGTCTTCATTTAATACCATTTTTTGTTGTTCAGCTTTAAGAAATTTTGTTTTCTTACTCTTGGATGGATACGTGATAATATCTTTAGCCCTTTCAATTTGCTTTTCCATCTCATAGTTGTCTTTCCTAAACCGTTTTTGAGAATAACTGCAAATTAAAAAGCCTTTATCCGTATTTAACCGAATCGTCCGGCCATCCTCTCGGATGAGTTGCTGATCAATCTGTTGCAAAGTTTCCGCGGACAGATTACCTAAGCGGCCTCCTACAATATAATGCACCTTCGCCTGTTTGAGATTTTGTATGTTCTCCGAGCTAATCATAGCGGCATCGGCTACTACGGTGAAATTTTTTATCCTGTGTTTTTTGATGAAAGATTCAATGACGGGTATGATGGTATGTCCTTCAAATGTATTACCCGGAAATATTTCATAAGCAATAGGAAATCCTTCTTTGGTTACCATCAGAGCAACCAGAATTTGAGGTTGCAGGAACTTATTATCTTTTGAAAAACCAGGCTTGCGTAGTTCATCTGCTTGAAAAGTTTCGAAGTATAAAGTTGTTACATCATAAAACAACAAAGTGTAATCAAAGTTAAATTCCCTTTCAGCAAAATGAACCGTTTGTTGCTCTACTTTTTCTTTCAACGAAAGCCACTGTGGAGCAGCCTCATAGAAGCTCTGTCTCCTATGCTTGATGCCGAAATATGTTTCTATCAATTCTATAGAGCGCAATTTGGAGGCAGGTTCTATGATGCGTATGGTCACCAGATCATTCAACATCGGTGCATTCATAGTTAAATAGCCAATCCGTTGCTGTAGCGTAGAAAGTAGCTCATAGAGAAATCCTTGATGAACACCAAGAAATTCACATTGATCCAGCAATAAAATGTTTGTACTCCTTCCAGTAGGAAAAACGGAAAGCTGATGCGTTTGATTACTGATCCATTCCTGGGCTACCGATAAAAGGACTTCTAATTCCTGGTCATCCCTGGCTGAGCCAATATGTCGAACAACCAAACGCTTCCTGTTTACATACCGAACAATCTGCACAGCATTAGCACCAGACGCGGTACGAACTACTCGTACATGAAACATACTTTTTAAACCTCTTAGTGCGGCAAAATAGCATTTTTTTAATTGTAATTAAATGAAAATCAATACGTTAACTTTTTTGAAAAATTGGGCCGGACAAGTCAGGACTAGGAGTAACTCCTCAGCCAGTAACAAACAAATAGACACCCAATCAGAAAAGAAAAAGCCCTGTTTTATGCAGGGCTTTTTTTGTTGCTGGTGAGTTTTAATCGCAGATACTCGGCTGTATATCCTTTACCTTTTTTAGCCATTTCTTCTGGCGTGCCTTCAAAAAGAAGATGGCCACCTTTTTTTTCTCCTCCTTCAGGCCCCAGATCGATAATCCAATCTGCACATTTAATGACTTCCAGATTGTGTTCAATTACGATTACCGTATGCCCCTGGTCAACCAACGCGTTGATCGCTTTTAATAGTTTCGATATGTCATGAAAGTGCAGGCCGGTGGTCGGTTCATCAAATATGAACAAGATGTTGTTTTGATTGTCTGAATTATTCTTCCCCAAAAACGAAGCGAGTTTGACCCGCTGGGCCTCACCACCTGAAAGAGAATTGGAAGATTGACCCAGTTTCACATAGCCAAGACCCACCTCGAACAATGGAAGTATTTTTTCATACACCGGCTTTTTGTCTCTGAAAAATTCAAGCCCCGCTTCAACGGTCATGTCAAGCACATCGAAAATATTCTTCCCTTTATGCTCTACCTCCAACACTTCTTGTTTGAACCGCCTGCCATGACAGCTTTCGCACTTCAAATAGATGTCGGCCATGAATTGCATCTCTACTTTTATTTCGCCTTCGCCTTCGCAGGTATCACATCGTCCACCTTCCACATTGAATGAAAAATGGGAAGGCTTATACCCTCGTTGTTTGGCAATCGGCTGTTCGGAGTAAAGTGTGCGAATAGCATCGTAGGCTTTTACGTAGCTGATGGGATTTGAGCGTGAAGATTTGCCAATTGGGTTTTGATCAACAAATTCTACTTGCGAGATTTTTGTAACATCGCCCTCCAGGCGATCATACTTGCCAGGGGTTTCAGAAACGGATCCACTTAATCGGCCTAATGCCGGATAAAGAATTTTCTTAATCAGCGTAGATTTACCAGAACCGCTCACACCAGTAACCACCGTAAGTGCACCCAATGGAAATTTTACTGTAAGGTTCTTGAGGTTGTTTTCGCGGGCACCCGTAATTACTACAGAATCTTTCCATTTTCTTCTAAGCGTTGGTACGGAAATTCTTTCCACTCCCGTAAGGTAGTTGGTAGTGTGCGATTTTATTTTTTCGTTCAGATCATTTTGAGTGCCCTGAAAAATCAACTCTCCTCCATGCGAACCGGCATCGGGCCCAATGTCGATAATCTGATCGGCCGCACGCATAATTTCTTCTTCATGCTCCACCACAATAACTGTGTTGCCCAAATCACGCAATGATTTTAAAACCTCAATCATGCGGGCCGTATCGCGCGGATGCAATCCTATGCTCGGTTCGTCCATGATGTACATGGAACCGACCAAAGCACTGCCCAATGAAGTAGCCAGTTTTATGCGTTGAAATTCTCCACCGGATAAGGTGGATGTAACTCGGTTTAATGTAAGGTAGCCGAGCCCCACCTTCGTCATATATTCCAATCGGGACTTTATCTCCGTTAAAATTCTTTCGGATACTTTCTGCTCATAAGCAGGAAGTTTTAGCTTTTCAAAGAAGACGAGTGTATCCTCAATGGGCATTAACACCAAATCCGTTATCGATGTGTCTGTAATTTTTACGTAGGCAGCATCTTTCCTCAGCTTGGTTCCGCGGCAATCCGGACAGGTCGTGCGTCCGCGATAGCGTGAGAGCATGACACGATATTGAATTTTATGGGTCTTTGATTCAAGGTATTTGAAGAAAGCATGAATGCCATCAAAATACTGATTCCCATTCCACAACAGGTCGCGTTCCTTTTGTGAAAGCTCACCGTAGGCTCTATGAATAGGAAAGTCGAACTTAATACCGTTTTTGATCAGGGGCTTGGCCCACTCACTCATCACTTCTCCGCGCCAGGGAGCGATGGCCCCTTCATAGACCGAAAGACTTTTATCCGGAATCACGAGGTCTTCATCAATGCCCAGGATCTTACCAAATCCTTCACAGGTTTGGCATGCACCAAACGGATTATTGAAACTGAAGAGATTAATAGAAGGTTCCGTAAAGGTGATTCCATCTAATTCAAACCGATCGGAGAAATGAGCCTTCTGGTTTTCGGAGTAGATTACACAATCACCATGGCCTTCAAAAAAGGCAGTTTGAACAGAATCAGACAAACGAAAAATAAGATCTTCGTCACCAGCATGAACTGCAGCGCGATCGATTAATACTTCATATTCGCCCTCGACTTTTGGTGCTTTGGCAGGCTTTTTCTTTTTAGATGCTGTCTTTGACTCATCGGAAGAACCAGCAGGAGGGTTTAGCACCTCTTCAATGAACCTTACTTCACCATTTACCAGTATCCGGGCAAAGCCTTTACTCAGTAAAAGATTCAATTCATCTTCAATCTTGCGCCCTTTCGAGATTTTTAACGGAGTGCCCACCATCACCCGCGTGCCTTCTTTTTGTCTGTTGATAAAATCGACAACATCAGTTACTGTATCTCGCTTTACTTCTTTGCCGCTAACAGGTGAATACGTTGTTCCGATTCTGGCAAACAGCAATTTCAGATAATCATAGATTTCGGTGGTTGTTCCTACCGTTGAGCGTGGATTGCGTGTGTTAACCTTTTGCTCAATAGCAATGGCTGGTGACACACCCTTTATATAGTCCACCTCGGGCTTTTCCATGCGGCCTAAAAACTGCCGGGCGTAGGAGCTTAAACTCTCCACATACATTCGCTGCCCCTCTGCAAACAGGGTATCAAATGCCAGGGATGATTTTCCTGAGCCAGACAAACCAGTAATGACCACTAATTTATTTCGCGGTATGGCTACACTTAGGTTTTTTAGATTGTTGACTCTGGCCCTTTTAATAATGATGAATTCCTTGGGGTCGAGGTCGTCTAAATATGAATCGTTTGGCGTTGGAAGCATGAGAAGCCGCAAAAATAGAAAATAGCTGTGCGTTGTCCTACTAAGGATTCAAACACGGTAAGTTGGTTACATCAAAGTCAGGATAAAAGAAAAACACCATCCAGTTCGGGATGGTGTTCGAATAGGTCAAATTAAAAGTAATTAATTATCGAAATCAGGGTCGTAGCTGGCTTCTTTGCTACCTCCTTCGTCACTATCACTGTCAAAGTCACTGCTATTGTCAAAATCGTCATCCTCAGCGGGCGTGCGCACATCGTCATCATCACTTTCAAATTCCTGCTTCTTGCCGGACTCAACATCATACCCACCGTCACTGTTTTTGGTAGCAGGCACCTTCACCAGATAAACCGAATCATCTGTTTCCAGTGGAAATACAAAGATGGGTTCCTTTTTCGCGTTGGTGATTCTGGTGATGCTGGACTCATACCCATTCGGATATTGCTCTCGCAATAAACCCCTCAGATCTTCAGTAAGATTTTCCAGGCTCTTGATTACTCGTTTTTTTGCTACTGTCATTGTTTTTAAAATCGGGCTCAAATACCATAAGAAATTATGTAGGAGGCAAGAATTATTTTAAAAATTTTGCGATTTCGTGGATTATTTCTATTTTTCATTTCACAAACATTCCATTTAACCCACATACTATCGAGCAAGACATCTACGTTACCTAAACGCAAGACAGATGATTGACAGAAGATTCAGCGACAGCCAGTTGGTTTCGCTCTATCAAACCGGTAACGAAGAGGCGTTCGATATGCTACTTCATAGACACAAATCCCGTATTTATACGGCTATTTACATGATCGTAAAGGACCGCTATGAGGCAGAAGACTTGCTTCAGGATACTTTTATCAAGGCGGTAAATACAATCAAAAGTGGTCGATATAATGAGGAAGGCAAATTTTTGCCTTGGATCAGTCGCATTGCTCATAATTTGGCCATTGACCGCTTCCGCAGGAACAAGCGCTACCCTGAGGTTGTCCTGGAAGATGGCAGCCGGGTTTTTGACTCTATGCAGTTTTCTGAGGAGTCGTTTGAGTCGAAGCAACTTCTCCGAGACACCCGATCGCGACTTCGGGATTTGATCAAGGAATTACCTGACGAGCAAAAGCAGGTATTGATTATGCGCCATTATCTGGAGATGAGTTTTCAGGAAATAGCGGATAGATCTGGGGTGAGTATTAATACGGCACTGGGCAGAATGCGCTATGCCTTAATTAACCTGCGAAAAAAAATGAATAAAAATAATATTGCCTATGATAAAGACCTTTACCCAAAACGATCTGATCAGGTTTCTATACCACGAGACCTCGGAGAAGGAGACGAAGGAGATTAACAAAGCGCTCCTTTGCGATAGTGAGTTGCAGACCCAGTACAAAGAACTGACGTCCTTGCGGCACGAACTGGATTCTGTACGCCTTGAGCCATCAGCTGCATCCGTACATAACATCCTTTATTATGCGCGCAGTATGCAGGAGAAATAGTTCATTCGTATCCCTTTAAAACAAATAAGGTCTTCCAAAATGGAAGACCTTATGCTTTAAAGCCAATTCAATTTATAGTGTTTTGATGCGGATGTTTTTCCATCTCACCTTCACACCGCCTCCATCATGAATTTGCAACGCTATTTTTCCTGACCGGGAGCCTATCTTTTCATCATTTAAGGTGATCATCTCTGTGCCGTTGAGCCAGGTAGTAACCTGATTTCCATTCACCACCACTTTCATTTCATTCCAGTCATTTTCTTTCAGGGCCTTTTCTTTATCTGCCGTAGGCTGAATGAGCCAGCCTCTTCCATAAGATTCATAGATGCCACCACTGTGCATGTTCATGGGGGCCACTTCTGCCTGCCATCCATTTACAATGATTCCTTCAATCTGTGAATGAAAGAATACACCACTATTTCCATTTGATTCTTGTTTGAACATGAGTGTCAGTTCAAAATCTTTGAATTCTTTATCGGTAGCCAGGTATCCGTATTGTTTATCGGGGCCACTCTCACAGATTAACTCGCCTTTACTAGCATACCATTTCTCTGTGCCATGAATTTTCCAGCCTTTCAGGTCTTTTCCATTGAATAATTTTTCAGGCTTTTGACTATAACCCAGATGTGCAATAAATAGGAGAAGCAGGAGAAATTTCATGATGACAATCGTTTAATGTTTTCAAAAGTAATAAATATTAAAGTAAGCTGAGTAAAAAGGCGAACCGGATTGGTGTGATACACACTTGGTTTTCTTTCTTTACACCCGTGAAAGTCTTAATCCTTCATCAGCATTTCAATACTCCTGAAAAAGGTGGGGCAATCCGTTCCTACTACCTGGCAAAGGCATTGGTGGAAAAGGGGATCAACGTGCTTGTAATTGCTGCCCACAATCAAAAGGCTCATCTAACCCAAAACGTTGAAGGCATTGAGGTTCACTACTTGCCTGTTTCTTATGATAACCGATATGGTTTTGTGGCCCGCAGTTGGGCTTTTCTGAATTATGTGTGGAGTGTGGTAAAGTGGAGCCATCAATTTAAGGACGCAGACTATTGTTACGCGATTTCAACGCCTCTTACAGTGGGGTTGGCTGCGAAATGGATTAAGAGACGGTATAACATTCCATACATTTTTGAAGTGGGAGATTTATGGCCGGATGCACCCGTGCAGTTGGGGTATATAAACAATTACTTTTTTCAAGTATTTCTCTATCAGCTTGAGAAGTCGATTTACCAATCAGCGGATTCGATTGTGGCATTGTCGCCCAGCATTCAGTCGGCTATTGAAAAGAAGGTGCCCGGCAAGAAAGTTCACCTACTACCCAACATGGCAGACTGCGATTATTACAAACCGGAGGCAAAGAACCCAGTGTTGGAGGAGAAGTTTAATGTGAAGGGAAAATTTGTCGTCTCCTATATTGGGGCTGTTGGGTTGGCTAACGGACTTGACTATTTGCTGGAATGTGCGAACGCATCGCGCAAAGCAGAGTTGCCTATTCAATTTTTCATTTGTGGTGATGGCGCATTAGTTGATCGATTGAAAGGAAATGTAAAACAGATGGGGTTGGAAAACCTCACCTTTATTGACTTCACAAATCGCAATGGAGTAAAAGAATTACTAAACGTGACCGATGCTTCATTCATCTGCTATAAATCCATTCCGGTTTTAGAAACCGGTTCGCCCAATAAGTTTTTTGATGGTCTTGCTGCCGGCAAACTCATTGTTATCAACTTTGGTGGTTGGATCAGAAAGGAAATAGAAGAGAACAATTGTGGTGTTTATACGGATCCCTATCAACCCACTGATTTTGTTAAAAGGATCAGACCCTTTCTCAAGGATAAAAAACTTCTTTCTGAATATCAACAAGCATCAAGGCAGTTGGCGGAGAAGAAGTATTCAAGAGATCTGCTTTCGAAGAAGTTTGTAAGTCTGTTCAAGTAGAAGTACCAGCAAAATAAAAGAGGCCACTTCAAAACTGAAATGGCCTCCAAAAAAATTACCTCTGTCAATACTTCGCGGGCTGCCCTTGTGCTGGTAGCGACTTCTTAATGAAATCACGAATGTGTTCATTGCTGGTAGCAAGATCTTCTGCGCGCAAATACATCATGTGTCCACTGCGGTAGCCTTCAAAACGCAGGCGATCTTTCATTCTTCCGCTTGGGTCAAGTTGCCACATGGAATACTTTGCATCAAAGTACGTGGTTGCTCCATCAAAATACCCTGACTGAATCATCACATGCATATATGGATTTTCGGCCATCGCCAAACGAAGATTTTCTCCGGTTTGATCATTGGAATTATCCCAAGGACGAACAGGTCCAAACATGTTATACTGTAAATCAGTTTTGTATTTCAACACATCTCTTAAATAGTAGTTGATGGCAGGTGTGAACGAATGCAACCAGGAAGTAAGCTCTGAATTATAATCAGGACGATCACCTGCTAACTGGCGATCGATACCTAAGTAACGTGAATCCAAACGACCAACGGTAAACCCTTTTTCGCGCAACAACTCCTTCCAGAAGAATTGAGTAGGCACTGATAAATTATGTTGTAGAATGATTTTTTCTGAAAGTCCCGAGTAACGCGACATCTTGGCGGCTATCTGTTTTCTCTTTGCTTCATCGATGAACCCTCCTTTAGCAAGAGCAGGTATTAATTCATCAATAGTAAATGCTTCTACTTCAGGAAGGATATCACTTAAATCTTTTTGTTGAAGATCGGCCGGCAACGCCTTTTGATACCACGCAGCGGCTGCATAATAGGGTAAAGCCAAAGCATCATTTACGGGGCCATCACGCTTAATTCCTAATTCGGTAGGTGATACTAAGATCACACCATTCAAATACATCCAATGTGCATTTTGAAGTTCAAGAGCTAACCCAGAAACACGTGTAGTTCCATAGCTTTCACCAATGATATATTTAGGAGAAGTCCAGCGGCCCGTGCGGCTAACAAATACATCTAACCAATCAGCGAGATATTTAATGTCGGCATTCACACCAAAGAAGGTTGACTTCTCTGCTTTTGGATCAAGGATGCGTGAGAAGCCTGTGTTCACTGGATCGATATAAACGATATCTGCTACATCCAAGATAGAATGTGGATTATCGCGCACACCATACGGTTGCACTGGGAATCCTTCTGAATCAATATTCAGTTGCTTGGGTCCGGTGTAAGCCACGTGCATCCAAACCGAAGCAGAACCTGGGCCACCGTTGAAAGATATCACGAAGGGCCTTTTACTTTTATCAGTCACATCGGTGCGTTCGTAGTAGGTATAGAATAGTGAAGCACTGGGCTTTCCTTCTGCATTAAACACAGGCTGTGTGCCTGCTGTAACTTTATAGGGGACCACCTTGCCTTTGATGGTCACTTGACCGGTGGAGGTTACTGCTGACTCAGCCGGTAGCACCCGATCAGTTTGTGCGAAAATCAGGATGCTGATGAGGCACGCTGCGATCGTTAAGGAAAATGCTTTTGAGGTAAATTGATAACGCATAGGATTGAAGTTAATTGAGGGGCAAAATATAAAAAGGGCACGGGTAATATTCGAACGTTATCTGAACAGACAGGAAAGAGGGTGAACGGTTTATTAACCGTCTTATTTCAATAATTCAATAAGCCTCTCCGGTTCGTTGGTGGTAATATAATCCACTTTCCGGTCAATGAACCAGCGCATAGTTTCCGCATCATTCACTGTCCACACGTTGGTAATCAGTTTTTTCTTTCTGGATATTTCCAGCCAATCTTCATGCTGCTTAAATACGCTAAAGTGATAATCCATTCCATCGAGTCCGGCAGCGGCCAACTCATTGGGCGACTTATCTCCATTTAAATAAGTAACCGTGGCTGAAGGATCGAGTTCTTTTACCTTTTTACAAACATCAAAATCGAAAGCAATGTATTCGGTGATGGAGGCCACATTTAATTTCTGAACCATCTGAACACATTTCGTGGCAAGCGCCAACGATCGTTCTTTGCTTATGCTGGAAGATTTTATTTCGAGAATGAGCCGGGTTGACTGTTGACTCTTTCCTGCTGCGAGATAAGCTTCTAAAGTTGGAAGAGGCTCTCCATTGGAAAGTTTTATTTGCGCAAGCTGAGCTGCGGTTGATTTTTCAATATGAATCCCTTGAATGGAATGATCGTGAAGAATGAATGGAATAGAATCGGAAGACAGGTGTACATCAAACTCACTTCCCCAACACTTCAGTTCAATAGCGTATTGAAGAGCCGCAATAGAATTTTCAGGAACGCCTGTGTTTTTCCAGGCACCTCGATGGGCGATTACCTGTGTTAAGGATATTTTCTGGCCTATGGCATGCAGAGAACAAATTATGATTGTCAGTAAAATCAAACACTTCATTTGCGATATTTCTTCCGAGGATTTTTGCTTGTATGGTGCATTGCTGAGATAAGAATAATTTACAAAAAATCTACTTGAAAGTTATAGGGCTTCACTCATTGGCTTGGGCGCTCTCTTGCTTCCCCCATACAATTCATACTCCAAAAGACGGCAATCAATCGTGCTGGTATAAAATTCAATTCTGCGACTTGCCTTCAATCCGATCTTTTTGGCGAGATCAAGATTGCCGGTGAAAATATATCCAAGATAACCCTGACATTTCTTTTTGAGGAAGTCGCCAATGCGTGCATAGGTTGCTTCTAATTCGGTCACTTCTCCTAAACGTTCGCCATACTCAGGATTGAAATATATTACTCCGGGAGTTTCAGGCATTTTTGTTTCTGCAAAATCACACAACTCGAATTCAATCAGGTGCTCTACTCCGGCAATACCAGCATTTATTTTTGATATGTTGATGGCATCTTCACTAATGTCGGAAGCAATTACTTTAAGATCAGGGATCTCCACAATCTGATCTTGTAACTTTTGAGCTTGCTCATTGTAATAGATTGGATCATATCCGGTCACGTGCATGAAGGAATAGTTCTTGCGATACAATCCGGGTCTGCGGTTAGTGGCGATCATCACCGCTTCAATGGCTACGGTTGCAGATCCACACATGGGATTCACAAAAGGCGAAACACGATTCCATTTAGTTGCCATCACTGTGGCCGCAGCCAACGATTCCATCATCGGTGCTTTGCCGGGAATTTTGCGGTAACCATGTTTAGCTAACGTTTGACCGGAAGTATCCAGAAAAATTTCTGCTTGTTCATCTTTCCAGTACAAATGGAAAACGGCACGATCCAATTCGCTTCCTGAATCCGGTCTGCGCATGGTTTCCCTGCGCATGCGGTCGGCAATACCATCTTTGACTTTTACATTCACGAACATGTCGTTGTTTACGGTGAAGTGAGTGGCATTACTGGTAACTGAAAAGTAACCATCGTTGGAAAGTATGTTCTCCCACGGATAGCGAATCAGTGCCTCGTAAAGATCATCGGGTCCGTTGCATCGGAAACTTCTTAGCGAATACAACACCTGGCTGGCGCAGCGGAGATTGAGATTTAATAAAATACAATCATTCACCGTGCCTTGCAACTCGACTCCGGTAACGAAAGTGCGCACAGGTTTGAGCCCTAATTCAAGAATTTCCTGCTCTAAATAGGGAGCAAGTCTTTTGCTGCATGTAACAATAATGCGGCTGGTAGAGGTGAACAATTCAGACATACGTGCAAATGTAAACTTTTAAATCATCGCGATTTTTGAATAAATAGAAAAGAGGAACTTTGAGACTCCTCTTTTATTGCCAGGTAAAGGTGTTCTACATGGTAAAGACACAAGACACCTCAAGTCTGGTTTCTTAAGAAATAATCTTATTATAAGATGCCCCAATTCCTCTAATGAGTGAAGAGCTAAACCCACGATGTTCCATTTCATTGAGCCCTACAATCGTGCACCCCTTTGGCGTTGTTACTTTATCAATCTCTTCTTCCGGATGGCGATTACCTTTTAATAATAATTCGGCAGCACCCTTCACCGTTTGAGCTGCAATGAGATTAGCCGTCTTCGCATCAAAACCAATTTCAATTCCACCTTGTGTTGCGGCACGGATAAATCGCAATGCATAGGCAATGCCACAGGCACCGAGTACGGTTGCAGCATCCATTAGTTTTTCATCGATGGAAATGGTTAGTCCCAATTGATTGAATAAATCAGTGACATATTCAATCTGCGTATCAGTCGCGTTGGATTGACAAAGGCACGTCACAGATTCCTGAATAGCAATTGCCGTGTTGGGCATAGCACGAAACATCGGAACACCATCATCAACGATGGCCATTAAGTCTTTTAAAAAGACGCCAGTGACAACACTAATCACAATGTGTTTCTTTGAGTCAAAAGAATTTTTCAATCCTTCCAATACTTCTTTCACATTATACGGTTTCAGCGCAACAATAATCACATCGCTGCTTTCAATGGCGGCCTGATTGTTATCAGTGATGGTGACTCCTTGTTCTTTTAAAGAGTGTAATCGTGAAAGTGTTCTTCTTGTCACGGTGATTTGCTGAGGAGTAGCAAACCCGCTTTTCAACAAGCCCTCTGCGATGGCAACTCCCAAATTACCCCCGCCAATGATGGCGATTTTCTTTGTGTTCATGGTCGATTTACTTTTTAGAACTCTCAAGTTACTTAGGTTTTTTGGTAATGCAGAAGAATACTACCCCGCGTCTGTTTTTGATGATGTTAAATCGTTTGCGATTAATTTGCTCTGGTCGTGTTGAAGGAGTTTGATGCTACCCACATCAGGTTAATCGATAAGCGGATATCAACAAAAAACCATGACATAATTGCCAGACGATCGCTAAGGCCAACCTTTGTGGGTTATCTTACTATTTGGTGAGCGGTAGATCTTTTAAGCTATTTTTGTACTCTCCTATTTTTATTCATGGAATTACGTCTCGGTACCAGTTATAAGCAGATCTTGTTCATGGCAATGCCGATCACCCTGGCAATGCTGGTGCCACAGATCAACTTCATCACCAACAATATTTTTTTGGGTATGCTGGGTGAGCAACAATTAGCCAGTGCCGGCATCACGGGAGTGTATTATTTAATCTTTGCCGTGATTGGCAATGGTCTTAACAACGGCTTGCAGGCATTGATTGCACGAAGGGCAGGGCAGAATTTGCCTAAAGAAATTGGGCGGATATTTTTTAATGGTGTATGGGTGGCGTTAGTGATTGCAGCATTAGGTATTGTGGCAACTTACTTATTTGCTCCATGGGTAATGCACAGGTTTATTCATGATACTGTTATTGCCGATCAGGTTGTTGACTTTTTGTTAATCCGAATATGGGGTCTTCCATTTCTGTATTTGTATGTGATGCGCAACGCGTTGCTGGTGGGCACCAATCAAACACGTTTTCTTGTCTGGGGAACCCTGGCAGAGGCATTGGTCAATATTGTTTTGGATTATACCATGATCTTCGGGCACTTTGGTTTTATTGCCATCGGTTTCAATGGAGCAGCCTACGCATCCATCATTGCTGAAGCTTCCGGTTTATTTGTGATTTATGCGGTCATTCATTTTAAAGGCATACATAAATCGTTTGCATTTTTTGAACAGACTAAGATTGATTTTTCGATTATCAAATTAATTCTCACCATGTCGGCACCGCTGATTGTGCAGTTTGCTATCAGCATCATGAGCTGGGAATATTTTTATATACTGGTGGAGCATCATGGCCCCCGTGCATTGGCAATCTCTAACACGATGCGAAATATTTTTGGATTGTTTGGAATCTTCTGCTGGGCGTTTGCTTCTACAACAAACACCATGGTCAGCAATATTATAGGTCAGGGTAAGCAAGACGAAGTGATGCCACTGATCAAACGTATTGTAACGATGAGTTTGGGGATATCCGTTTTCATTTTTGTGATATTGAATATTGTTCCCGAGTTTTTTTTATCCTTTTATAGTCAGGGGGACGAGTTTATTGCCGAGGCGGTACCTATTGTACGGATTGTTTCGGTTGCCCTCTTGATGATGTCAGTAGCCACCATCTGGCTGAACGCAGTAACGGGCACGGGCAACTCACGGGTGAACCTCATGATTGAGTTTGTAACAATCGTAATCTACTGTGTCTATGTATTTTTGGTACTAGAGTATTGGAATCTTTCCATCGGTTGGGGATGGGTCAGCGAGTGGGTGTATTGGATCAGTATGTTCTCGATGGCATTTGTGTATATGAAGTCGGGCAAGTGGAGGGGGAAGGTGATTTAAACGTTAGCTAACCAGCTCGTCAACTCCCAGAAAAAATACTTGCATGGCTTTAGATGAAATGCCAATCAACAGGATGAGTTTAAAGAAGTGTACGACCAGTTTGTTATCCCTATCATGTGAAAGTGATTTTGGCTGACAGGTTATTTATCTATTCCGGAAAGATGGCCAATCAAAAAGTGAATTTATAACAACGCACTTATTTATTGTCACCTTTGCCGGATAATCAAAAGCAATAAAAAAAAGGCCACCATCGCTGGCAGCCTTTTTGTTTGAAGGCGTCAGACCGCTCAAAGCGGTCAGACGCCTACGCTATTAGTTCTTCTTCAACTGATCAAACTTGCTTTCTGTTGCCTTCTTTGGAAACACATTGTCACCCTGATTCACATCAGCAGTTTCCTGTTTGGGATCAATCACAATGTTGGTCACTTCTTTATCCTTAACAAAAACCTTCTTCACTTCTTTCTCATTCAAGCGCCAGATTTCAGCAGGCAGTCTTTCAAGTTCCTTCGTTCCGTCTTTGAATGTCCACTCGATGATGATCGGCATCACGAGACCACCGGTGTTTTTAAAAGTGATTTCATAAATATTTTTACCTTCCAGCTTGCCGCGAATTTCATTGTCGTTGACACGGGCACGAAAATCTCTATACGCGTCCTCGGGTGTGTTGGTTACCGTAAACTCCTGAGGGCCCTGGCTAAAATCAATTGTCTTCTCTGAATTCTTTTTCGCGAGGTCTCCTTTCTGAGTGGTTACATTTTTCTTTTCAGGATCGGTCACTTGTTTTTTTACCTGGTACCACTTCACATCATCCAGTGTAATATCGGTGTTATCGGTTGAATAGAACCAGCCTCTCCAGAACCAATCCAGATCTACAGCACTGGCATCTTCCATGGTGCGGAAGAAATCAGCGGGCTTGGGATGTTTGAATGCCCAGCGCTCTGAAAACTCTTTAAATGCTTTGTCGAAAAGTTCAGGACCCATTACCGTTTCACGTAAGATGGTGAGCCCGGCAGCCGTTTTAGTGTAGCCGTTGCTTCCGCCATAAGAACCTTGGTTATCAGCTGTTGCCATGATTGGGCGCATCATCGCTTTGTCGCCTTTCATGAAGTTGACAATGTCTTTTGGTGTGTTGGAATTATAACCAAGATTCGGATAGCGTGCGTTCATGGTTTCTTTTTCAAGGAATGAGTTTAACCCTTCATCCATCCAGGTCCATTGGCGCTCATCCGAGTTGATGATCATTGGAAAATAGTTGTGGCCCACTTCATGCACTATGATGTAAACACAACGCATGCGCACACGGTCGGAGATCGTTCCGTCTTTTGCAGGACGACCACCATTAAATGATACCATGGGATATTCCATTCCACCGCCTACCCAGTTGATAGACCACGCAGTAGGATACGGATACGGAATGGTACGTTCCGTATAAATGTCTAATGTATTTTTGATCGCCAGGGTAGATTCTTTCGCCCACAATGCATTTCCTTCTTTTGGATATAAGGATTGTGCGAGTACAGGTTTTTCCGCATTCTTTACGGCCATTGCGTCCCAGATAAACTTACGGGATGAAGCAAAGGCAAAGTCGCGAACATTTTCCGCATGAAACACCCAGGTGGTTTTCTTTTTGGAGCGCTCCTTTTCTTTTTTCTTCGCTTCTTCTTCTGTTACAATCCACACTTGCTTATCAAATGTTATACGGGCTGTTTCAAAACGGTTGATCTGATCTTTGGTAAGAACCTCTTTAGGGTTTTGTAACCAACCGGTAGCGCCCACCAGGTGATCGGATGGCACGGTGATGCGAACTTTGTAATCACCAAAAGCAAGGGCAAACTCACCTCCGCCTATATATTGTTTATTTTGCCATCCCTCAACATCATCAAACACGCACATGCGGGGAAACCACTGCGCTATGAAATAGATGTAGTTGCCATCGTCAGGAAAATACTCCATACCCGTGCGGCCACCGATCTTCATCATGTCGTTGATGTTGTAAGACCATTCTACTTTGAATGTATATTTCTCACCGCTCTTTAAAGGCTGGGGCAAGTCAACCCTCATCATCGTTAAGTTGATTGTATGGGGAAGAGCTTTATCAGAAGCATCTTTCACCGATTTAATTTGATACCCTCCCTTGAAATCATAGGCGCCAACCGTGGTGGCTAAAAATTTTGCGGGAATTGAATCGCGTATTGTGCCTCCCGAAGTTTTGCTGGTTATGCTTCCGTTGTCATACAAGTTCTGATCCAGCTGCAGCCAGAGGTAGGTCAGCGCTTCCGGAGAGTTATTATGATAGGTAATTGTTTCAGAACCCGTGAGCGATTGATTATCGTCATTTAATTCAACATTAATTACATAGTCTGCTTTTTGCTGCCAGTATGCAGGGCCCGGAGCACCCGAACTGCTGCGATAGCTATTGGGTGTAGGCAGTAGTTGATCAAGTTGTTCAAACTTGCCTTGCCAGTCTTTTTGTTGTGCAAAGGCAGAGATCGAGCCGATCGTTAGTACCAGGAAAAGTATTTTTTTCATATGGATTTATTGTGCTGTTATTTCTTTTTTAATTCATCAAACTTGCTGGGTTGTGTTGCCTTTGGAAATGCATTGTTATCAGTACTCACATCGGCAATTTCATTTTTAGGATCGATTCTGATATTGATCACCTCCTTTTCTTTCATAAAGACTTTGGTCACTTTCTTTTCATTCGTGCGCCAGATTTCAGCGGGAATTCTTTCGATCTCTTTCGTTCCGTCCTTAAAGGTCCACTCGATAATCACCGGCATCATCAAGCCACCTTTGTTAGTGAGTGTGATTTCGTAAAAGTTTTTGTTTTCCAGTTTACTGATCATCGCTTTATCATCAATGCGCGCGCGGAAGTCGCCATAGAATCGATCATCCGTTGGTAATACGGTAATGTATTCAGGACCGTTGCTGAAATCATCACCACCTTTACCAGATCCATTACCGGATGCACCTAAGGTTCCGGTAGCTACATTTTTACCTTTGCTCTCTACGTCTTTGATTTCCTTTTTCACTTTAAACCACTTCACGTTGTCGATGCTTTGATCTGCATAATCAGTCGTGTAGAACCAGCCTTTCCAGAACCAGTCGAGGTCAACCGCACTGGCATCTTCCATGGTGCGGAAGAAATCAGCAGGTGCTGGATGTTTGAATGCCCAGCGCTGGGCATATTCTTTAAATGATTTGTCGAAAAGTTCTGGTCCCATGATGGTCTCACGCAAAATGCTGAGCGCAGTGGCCACCTTGGCATATTGTTCATTACCAAAATTATTTCTCACCACGCTTTCAGAATTTACCATCACGGGGCGCTGAAGTTCAGGACTGCTTTTCATGTAGGACACAATCATGGTTGAAGGTCCGTCCATACCAAATGTATTTGAGCCATTTAACTCAGAGGCAGTAGTTGGATAGTTTTCAACCTGGGTGCGATATTGTACAAAAGTGTTTAATCCTTCATCCAGCCAGGTCCACTGTCGTTCATCGTTGTTAATAATCATCGGAAAGAAATTGTGTCCTACTTCATGGATGACAACATTGATCATTCCTGCTCTTGTCCGCTCGGAGTATTTGCCATATTTATCTGGCCTGCCAAAGTTGAAGCAAATCATGGGGTACTCCATACCCAGTGCTGAGGCATGCACAGAAGTTGCTTGTGGATATGGATAATTGAGTGAATACTTGGAATACGTGGTTAACGTGTTCTTAACAGCTGATGTTGATTCCTTTTCCCACAGTGGATTGCCTTCTTTGGGATAATAAGACATTGCCAGTGGAGTATTGTCTCCCACTTTAACAGCCATCGCATCCCAAATGAATTTACGAGATGTGGCGAATGCAAAGTCACGAACATTTTCAGCAGAAAACTTCCAGGTCTTTTTGGTGTTGGCTTTTGTTTTTTCTTTTACAATGGCTTCTGCCTGTGTTACAATAATAACAGGTGTATCAAACGATGTTTTGGCCTTTTCAAAACGTTGCTGTTGTTCAGGGGTAAGTACTTCTTTTACGTTTTGAACCATGCCTGTGGCGGCAACAATGTGATCAGACGGTACCGTTAAGTTTACGGAGAAGTTTCCAAAGGAAAGAGTAAACTCACCTTGTCCTAAAAATTGTTTGTTCTGCCAGCCCACCACATCATCATACACACACATGCGTGGATACCATTGCGCAATGATGTATAAATAGTTGTCATCATCCGGAAAGTATTCCATGCCGCTTCGTCCATCATTGGGGGTCATGCCATGAATGCGGTTATTAATATTGAACGACCAGTCGATAGAGAAAGAAATTTGTTTGCCTGGTCCGAGTGGCTGAGGAAGATCAATGCGCATCATCGTATTGTTAATGAGATAAGGCAAATTTTTTCCATCACTTTCTTCAACCGATTTGATTTTAAACCCTCCGTCAAAATCATGCATTCCCAATGAGCCACCAATACTGGCGGCATTCACAGAATCACGAATGGAATACTGACTGGTTTTGCTGGTCATACTGTTGGGTTCATTGATATTCTGATCCAGCTGGAGCCACAGATATTTGAGAACATCTGGAGAGTTATTAAAATACGTAATGGTCTCGCTCCCCGTGATACTTTGATTGGTATCATTGAGTTCGGCATTGATCACATAATCTGCACGCTGCTGCCAATACTTAGAACCAGGGGCGCCAGAGCCGCTGCGGTATTCATTGGGAGTTGGAAGCAGCTGATCCAGCTGTTCAAACTTGCCTTGCCATTCCTTTTGCTGAGCAACTGAATAAATGCTTCCCAACAGGAGAAGCAAGACAAAGATTTTTTTCATAGGGATTTATTTAAACTCGCCACTGTCTTCTCCAATAGGAATAGACAGGGGTTGAGTGTTATTTCTTTTTCAATTCATCAAACTTGCTCGGTGGAGCAACTTTTGGAAAGCTATTGTTATCGGCACTAACATCAGCGATTTCGCTCTTAGGATCAATCACAATATTTGCTACTTCTTTATCTTTCATAAATACTTTGGTCACTTTGCTTTCATTCGTGCGCCAGATTTCGGCAGGCAGTCTTTCAATTTCTTTGGTGCCGTCTTTGAACGTCCACTCGATAATCACTGGCATTATTAATCCGCCTTTATTAACCAATGTTACTTCATAGAAATTTTTATTTTCCATTTTGCTGATCATTGCCTTGTCGTCAATGCGTGCGCGGAAGTCTCCGTAGAAACGATCATCGGTTGGCAATACGGTAAACATTTCAGGGCCATTGCTGAAGTCTGTGTTATTATTTTTTCCGCCTGAGTTACCAGCAGAAGCACCCAATGTTCCTTGTTTCACATTCTTGCCTTTGCTTTCAACATCTTTGGTTTCCTTCTTCACTTTAAACCATTTCACATTTTCAATCGACTGGTCGGCATTATCGGTGGTGTAGAACCAACCTCTCCAGAACCAATCCAGATCAACAGCGCTGGCATCTTCCATGGTGCGGAAGAAATCAGCCGGCTTAGGATGTTTGAATGCCCAGCGTTGTGCGTATTCTTTAAAAGCTTTGTCAAATAGCTCAGGGCCCATCACGGTCTCACGAAGTATGTTTAGCCCAGTAGCACATTTTGCATATTGTTCGTTACCAAAGTTTTGCCTTGCCACCGTTTCGGAGTTAACCATCAGTGGACGTTGAAATTCGGCATTGCTTTTCATGTAAGGAACGATGTTGGCAGCAGGGCCTCTGCCTACGGGCATATCGGGGTAATGTTCCTTTTGGGTGAGCGACTGAACAAACGTGTTTAATCCTTCATCCATCCAGGTCCACTGACGCTCATCGTTGTTGATAATCATCGGGTAAAAGTTATGTCCTACTTCGTGAATAACAACGCCCACTAATCCCCACTTTGTGCGATCCGAGTAGGTGCCGTCTTTATTAGGACGCGCGCCATTAAAGCAAATCATAGGATACTCCATGCCGATAGCCGCGGAGTGCACCGATGTTGCTTGAGGATAAGGATAGTCAATAGAATATTTAGAATACGTTACCAAACAATTCTTGATTGCCTTGGTAGATTCTTGTTCCCACAGCGGATTTCCCTCTTTAGGATAATAAGACATTGCCAATGGAGTGTTGTTACCAACCTTTACGGCTTGTGCATCCCAAAGGAATTTGCGTGATGAAGCGAATGCAAAGTCGCGCACGTTTTCAGCGTAGAACTTCCAGGTTTTCTTTTCGGTTGATTTGGTTTTTTCTTTCGCTGTTGCTTCTGCCTGATTGACGATCATCACGGGCCTATCAAAAGAAGTCTTAGCTTTTTCGAAGCGAGCGATTTGTTCTGCGGTTAATACCTCGGTTGGGTTTTGCACCATACCGGTAGCCGCAACAATATGATCCGCAGGCACAGTAAGATTTACAACATAGTTTCCGAACGACAGCGTAAACTCACCTTGTCCTAAAAATTGTTTATTCTGCCAGCCCACGACATCGTCATACACGCACATGCGGGGAAACCATTGTCCAATGATGTAAAGGTAGTTGCCGTCTTCAGGAAAATATTCCATACCACTGCGACCATCATTGAAGGTCATGTTATGCATGCGGTTGTTGATGTTGAATGACCACTCTACCGAGAATGACATTTGCTTGCCGGCAGCCAGAGGTTGCACAAGATCCACACGCATCATGGTGTTGTTGATGGTGTAGGCAAGAGCCTTTCCGCTTGCATCTTTTACCGATTTAATTTTAAAGCCACCATCAAAATCATGGAGCTTAAGAT
>Ga0163149_10001105_pt1 | contig 34869 bp, 34 predicted proteins | sample OliLakLV19MP5G1_FD_148604 | JGI IMG/M metagenome (GOLD analysis project Ga0163149, IMG submission 148604) | Freshwater microbial mat bacterial communities from Lake Vanda, McMurdo Dry Valleys, Antarctica - Oligotrophic Lake LV.19.MP5.G1 | ecosystem: Environmental > Aquatic > Freshwater > Lake >... | reverse complement strand
CCTCCAAGTCCATTTCTACCCTGGATTTGATTCAACTGCGCAAACTGATTTTGAGTATTGATCTGGACTTTGCCAACAACACCTCCTGGCGGTTTGTGGACAAGAAATATGTCTTCCTCGTTCCTTCCAACCCTTGGGCGGAGGAGTTCCCGGAGATCATCAATGTCAATGACTTGGCGGGTGCTATTAATGATGCAAACTTTGTAGCAGTCAAAATCGGCGATATCAACAGTACGGCATTTACCAGCAGCTTAAATGGAGTGGAAATTCGAGACTTGAGAGGTAGCTTCCAATTTGAAGTGAAAGACCAACCGTTGAAGGCTGGCAATGAATATACGGTTGATTTTAAAGCTGCGGATATTGCATCGATTCAAGGCTATCAGGCGACGCTGACTTTTGATGCGAAAGTACTGGAATTGGTAGATGTGGTAGAAGGAGTTGCAAAAGAAGAAAACTTTGGTCTCCGCTATGTTAATGAAGGTGTGGTTACTACAAGTTGGAATGGCATTGCAAAAGCAGAAGACGTATTATTCAGTCTGGTATTCCGTGCTAAAGCCGATGCCGAATTGAGTAACTCGCTGGGTATCAGTAGCCGTTACACGGTGGCAGAAGCGTATACTGCAACGAATGACTTGAAAGACATCGCTATTCAGTTTAGCAATGGCGTAATCGCAGGTCTTGACTTTGAATTGTACCAAAACGTACCGAATCCAGTCCTGAATAGAACCATTATCGGATTTTATCTGCCCGAAGCAACACGAGGGAATCTGACACTACAGGATGCAAGCGGACGCGTATTGCGCACGATTCGAGGTGATTATACAAAAGGTTACAATCAAGTGGAACTCCGTCGCAATGAGTTGCCGACTTCGGGTGTGGTGTACTACTCGCTGGAAGCTGGCAAATATATTGGCACGAAGAAAATGATATTACTAGATTAATTGGAAGTGGGAAGTCAGCAATTGCTGACAATCAGGCAAATGATTTTAATTGAATCCGTTAATTTCTAATTGAAACTGGATTAATAGCAATTATCTTCTTATTCGTAGGGCGAAGGGTCGGATTCGACGCTTCGCCCTTTTTTATTTATGATATTGTGATATTTGCTGCGCGATATTTTAGAATGTTGGAAGGGAGTTTTGGGCGGTTTCGTAAGATGAAGAATGGGTTTTGGAAAAATGAAGACGAGGAATAGGTTAAAAAACGTAGGGAGCGCAAGGGATAGCAGCGGTACCGACCGTAGGGAGGTAAGAGCGGATAGCCCGACCTCCGATAGCCCTGATCTCGGCTGTCTTTTTTGAAAATGGATGGTTAGAGGGGCTATCGGAGGATGCGCCCAAGTCATTTAATTTATAAGATTTGAGATTTGTTTTTACTGCCTGTTTTGCCGAATAATATTCGGCACTATGGGAAGTAAAAAGCCGAGGTTGAAAATGTTGCCTTCGTTGAAGATTTCGCTGTTGGAGCGCTCATCAATGTCCTGTAAACCAAGAAATAATAAAACTTCTACATAGATTTTACAGTTGTTCGTAATATTTTTTTCGATGCCCGCGCCTGCATTAATGCCGATGTCCCAATGACGAATCTTCAACTGGTTAAAATCCAATTTTTCGGTGCCGAAAATTTCGTCTTCGAGATAAGAAGCGGTCAAATGGGTGGCGTAGTTGATTTGCGGACCGATAACTCCGTAGAGATGGACTGTGCCGAGTGACAAGCGAAATTTGGCGTGCAAGGGAATGCCAAGATAACTGAGTGTGACCCGTCGATAATCGCGTTTATTATGTAGGAGAAATAAAATTTCAGGATTGTGATGTTGGGTGAAAGTAGCCGCCGCTCGAACGCTAAATGATTTGGAAACGATATGCTCAATGGGAATGGAAGCCCGTAAACCGACCTGATTATTCAAACCCGCTCCGCCACTGACTCCGAGGTACGTTTGGGCAATCGCCCCCTGCACCACACACAGCAACACAACGACGCATTGTAAGAATTTGAATTTCATGGGTTGGTTTTTGATAGCAATTCAATGGTTATAACGGCGCAGAAACTTTTCTATTATACATTTACTGTTTTTTGAATACAATCACTTCGCTAAATTTTGCTTGAATAATTTCATAAAATTTCTTGACGGATTCGTAGAAATTAGCGGATAGTTGCATCTCTTTTACCTGAATTTTGGCGGTGAGCGTAACCCGATTATTACTTATGGAAGACGAGTTGAACCTGAACCAACCTGCTTGTTTGCGCGCGCTGCTGTTAAAAATTTGCTGCACAAATATTCTCCAATTTTTTCAAAAGGTCAAGTGCCAATTACCGAATTAGCGTACAATTGCCTTTTTTAACAAAAGTGCTTCCGTCCAAGCAGCGAATTTCAGTATAATAACCATATACATCCGGTGGCAATTGTTCCCCGTTAAACGTGCCGTTCCAGCCTTCGTCGATTGAGTGGGTTTCAAAAACGCGTTGTCCCCAGCGATTAAAAACGGCGAGATACACTTGGTCAAAATTATTGCCGCGTGCGCGAAACGTATCATTAAAGCCATCATTATTAGGTGTAAAAGCGGTAGGAATGAAAACGTAAGGCTCCTCACAAGCAAGATTAATAACCACGATGGTGCGAAACGCTATTTTTTCACAACCTTCTTGGTTTTGAACATTCACTTCGTAAGTCGTTGTTTCTTTGATAGTTGCAATCGGATTATAGATATTATTCGCATTTAAATGAATAGCCGGTTGCCAATTATAATAATAAGTAGAATCAAAAACTGTAAAAAGTTGCACCGTTCCACTTCCAAAAATCGTGTCGGCGAAAGAAGAAATTTCAACATTTTTAATACTTTCCGCAATGCGTACCAAAACGGAACGCTCGATCTCACAAAAATCTTCCGCATCTGTAATTAAAACATGATATAGTGTATTAGAATCAGGCGATACTACTGGATTGGGAAGTAAATTATTATTTAAACCATTTATAGGCAGCCATTCATATTGATAATTTGGATTAAAATTTGGATTTAATGCAATGGAATCGCCTCGACAAATGACTAATGTAGCTGACAGGTTTGCTTCTAATAAATTGATTTGAAATTCTTTTTCAAGCTCCGCTTCACAACCATTTTCTGCCTGCACCGTCAGTCGAAGCGCATAATTTCCACTTTCGTTCACTACAAAAGTAGGTTGTTGTAAATTGCTAAATATCGAATCGGGAAATAATTGCCATTTCCAGTTAATCGGTTTGGATAATGCGTCCGTCGTTTTGTCAATAACTGTAAAAACGAGTGAATCATTACAAAATTGATTGTCAACCTCAAAATCAGGTTGTAATGTTTTTGATAATAATTTAATAGTTTGTTCGAATGTATCGGCACACACGGTGTTAGGTTCTACAATTAGTCGCACATTTTGCAAGCCTGTATCAGAAAAAGTAAAAGTTGGATTTAAAGCTGTAGACGTATCGCGGTTATTAAATTGCCATAAAAAATCACTTGTATTATTACTTTGATTTGAAAAATTTACCATTAAACCCCCACATTCCAATTCGGGTACAAAAAAGCCCGCCGTTGGAATGCCACAAACGCCCACATTGTACTGAAAGTCGCGCCGCGTCGTAGAGATCAACTCGCCGTTTCGATATTCTTCCACACAAATGCCGACCACAAACTGCCCAATCGTATTGGGAACGCCCGTCAAAAAACCTGTTTTGGAATCAATCCGGAGCGGTTTCCCCCCCGGCAATCCATTGAGCATATTAGCAATTCCATACGGTGGGTTAACCCAATTCACAGGCAGGTACGGCGGCGCATTCGGGGGCTGTGGGCGCGGAAGTGCCTGATTCGCTCCTACCCAAGGTTCGCACAATTTATACACAATCGAATCGCCGTCCACGTCCTGCGCAGACTGGTCAAAATCTATTGGTTCATTTACACAAATATAAATGGGGGGCCACGACCTAAATTTTGGATTACTATTACATCCTAATAATGCTTTTTCTGTAATTGTTACACCATAAGTTGCTCCAGAAGCTAAGGGTTCTATAATATTTAAAATAGTTTGATTGCGACAACAGCGCTGATACGCCAGTTGATATCCGCCTGCTCTCGGCAATAATTCAATGGTATCTCGATACGTCGTGGTATGCACGCACACGCTCGGCGGCGCTACAAAACACTGCCCACTCAACACCGGACTTAACGTGTCGTTATTTAGCAACCGCACAAAAATCGTATCCAGAATTTTATTATTTACATCAAAAACGCCTATAGCCGCAGGATTGTCAAACCACGCGCCCGGGTCGCCATAAAAGCAATCTCGAAAAATGGTGAGTGTGATTTCGTACTGATTATTGCCGAGGCACGTATAATTCATCTCGCCGCCGACGATGTGCGTGGCATTGGCGGAAAAGGGATATAATAAAATCAATAAAAGCGGGTAAAAAAGTAAACTTTTCAATCAGGGATTTTTACATTATTTAAAATTATTCTTCTATTGAAGCGGGCGCAGACGGAAATTTTACTCGTTTATAAATATTTTTTTTAAAGTCATTACGCAACCTGCGAAAGTGACGGTTGCTTCTTCCTGATCGGCTGCACTGTACAGCCAATCTGCTCCAACTGCTTGTCGGCGATACACTTCTACAAAAGGAAATTTTTGCGAAACCAACATATATTCTTTTAAAGTAGCAACTTTTTGATAGCAATGCCATTTCTCTTGATAATCATAATCTTCGGTAGAATCCGACAAGATTTCAATTAGACCAACCGGATACAAATTGGCTTCCATTTTACCGCGATAAGCATACGTTTCTACTTCTAATGGTGCACTATTAAATCTGGATAATAAACCTTATTGCAATCAGGTACGTAAAGCATTCGGTCGCCAGCGTAAACTTCCAAGTCACTATTTTCTAAATAATTGTAAAATATCATCCGTAAATTTGATGCAATTCTTCCTTTATTTTTAAAAATATAAGATTTTTCTGTAATTTTTCCATCTATATATTCATGCTTTTCTGAAGATTTATATTCCAATTCAAAATATTCTTCCAAAGTATAGGTTTTAACAAATGCAGCAGTGGCAGTCATTGGCTCGGATTTTTTTTCAAAAATACAATTATTTTATGGTAAACACAATGGAACTCGCGAGCTTTAGTGATTAGGGGTTCGACGGTACAGATTACAGATATCAGATATTTGCAAAAAAGATCAATTTTCACTATATTTGTATTAGAAAATACAAAGAAGTGGCGAGAGATATTTTTCATACTTTGGTTAAAGAAGCACTTGAAAAAGAGGATTGGATTATTACACATGACCCTTTCCCGTTACATAATCGAAAAGAGGGCGGTTTGTAAACGGATTTAGGCGCAGAAAAAATTATCACTGCTGAAAAAGAAAAAATTTACATCGCCGTTGAAGTAAAAAGCTTTGTGCATATTTCTATTTTACACGATTTTTTACTGGCAGTTGGACAATATTATGTCTATAAAACAATTCTCTCAAAAAGTGAACCAAACCGTACGCTTTACGTCGCCTTGCCAGATTTTATTTATAATCGGATTATAAAATATGAATGGGCGCAAGAAGTAGTTCGAAATTTAAGCATGAAATTTATTTTATACGACACCAATCAAAAGAGTATTACAATATGGAAAGAGTAGATTTGCTTCGGCTGAATATTATTAACACAATGAAAGAATACGCTAATTATCTCTCCGGTACCAATTTACCAAAAGTTGAATATCAATTAATTACAGATGAACAGCATGACAAATATCAGTTACTGGCAGTAGGCTGGGAAAAAAGTGATCGAATTTATTACATAATTTTTCAAGCGGATATCATAAATGACAAAATCTGGATACAAGAAGATAATACAGAAGACGGCTTTGCCAATTTACTGTTAGAAAAAGGAGTAGGCAAAAAAGACATTGTATTGGCTTATTATCCAGATTATCATAGACAGTTTACAGAATTTGCTGTTGCATAACGCTGCCTTTATAGTTATTTAAAAACTATCGTTTTCACTCGCCTACTCTGCTGTCCATTTGGCATCCGTTCTTCCAAAATCATCGCTTTCGCTAATGGATGCTCAAATACTTCAGGCATCGTGCGGATAGCGGCGGCTGGAACTCCTGCTTCGTGAAAAAGTTGTAATAATGCATCTCGGTCGAACAAAAGAACGGCGGGTTGTAATAATTCAATTAATGCAGCACGATTTTTGACACGGTTTGCGTTATTTATAAAACGCTCATCAGAATTGATTTTCAATAGTTTACACAAGTTTTGGAACTGTCGCTCCGTGCCGATTGCCAGCACGATTGATTTTTCATCTTTTGTATAAAAAATATCACCATACGGTGCAATATTGGGGTGTTGCGTACCCATGCGCTGCGGAATGTGCCCTGCCATGAGCCAGTTTGTCGCTTGGTTAGCAAGGGATGCAACGGCAGATTCAAATAATGATACACTTATGTAACTTCCTTCGCCAGTTTTATATAAATGTAATAAGGCTACTAAAATTCCTTCTTTGAGTTGGTGCGCTGCGAGTAAATCAATGAGTGCAACGGGCATCTTCACGGGAGCGCGATTGGGTTCGCCCGTCATGAACAGGAAACCCGCTTCCGCTTGCAATACCACATCAAATGCCACTCGGTCATCATCTTCGCCAAAACCAGTAATTTGTCCGTAAATTAATTTGGGATTTAATGTTTTTAAAAAAGGATAATCCATGCGCATTTTCTCTGCCGAGTCGCGCCGAAAATTGCTGATGACCACATCTGCCTCTTTTATCATTTCATGCACAATCAATTGGTCTTCTGGCGTTTGTAAATCTAAAAATAATACTTCTTTATTCCAATTGACGCTGCAATAGTAAGCAGAATGGTTGGTAGCAAGGTCTTCCTCTGGCACTTTCCAAGAGCGCGTGACATCGCCGCTGGTGGTTTTATTTTCAATTTTAATTACATTCGCGCCAAGCTCGGCAAAGAACATCCCGACCGCCGGACCCGCCAATACGCTGGCAAGTTCGATGACTTTTAAATTATTGAAAAAGGTATTCGTTTGCATAAGTATTCAATCAAAATAGTGGGAAATTACGTTATTTTCAATAAATGTTAGACTTTAGATATTAGAAAAACACGTCTAAAAGTCTATTATCTATCGGCTAAAGTCTATAAAATGAAAATATTAAATGCTACTCAAATAAAAGAACTCGATAATTACACCATCGCGCACGAGCCAATTGCTTCGATTGACCTGATGGAACGGGCTGCAACGACGTTTGTAAACTGGTTTGTAACTAAATTCACCGATGAAGATACGCCGATTTATATCTTTTGTGGACCGGGAAATAATGGCGGCGACGGGCTGGCAGTGGCGCGCTTGTTGCAAGAGCGATTTTATAAGGTATCGGTTTTTGCTTGTCAGATTGGGACGGATGCGACCAAAGATTTTCAGAAAAATTGGGAACGGTTGCCCCGCGATAAAGACTTGAAGATTTTTTCGATTTGGCAGGATGATTACTTGCCGGAAATTCCGAGCGAAGCCATTGTGATTGATGCCATTTTTGGGTCGGGCTTGAACCGTCCGATTGAAGCGTACTGGGCAAATTTGGTAGAATATTTGAACGACCAATCTGTAACCCGCGTCGCCATTGACATTCCATCGGGTACGTTTGCGGATGCACACACCGAGGGCGTTTGTATAAGAGCGCATGAAACGTTTACGTTTGAGTTTCCAAAATTATCTTTTTTATTTCCCGAAAATCATGATAAAATAGGCAACTGGACGTATCAGAGCATTGGTTTACATCGGGATTGTATTGAAAAAACAGAAACGCCTTATCATTTTATTGATATAGAGTTGGCGCGTTCACTCCTTCAAATTCGACAAAAATATGACCATAAAGGCACGTTTGGACATGCTTTAATGATAACAGGAAGTTATGGTAAAATTGGCGCGGCAATTTTGTCGGCACGGGCGTGTCTGCGTAGTGGCGTGGGTTTGCTCACCATTCATGCGCCCAAATGTGCCTATCCAATTTTGCAAATGAGTATACCGGAAGCGATGGTGAGTGTAGACCGCCATGAATTCTTTTTCTCTGAAATTCCAACTTTAAACAAGTATCAAACTATCGGGATTGGATGTGGATTAGATACCAAGCAAACTTCGGCGGAGTCTATGGAAGTATTATTGGAGGAAAGTAAAGTTCCCTTAGTTATAGACGCAGATGGTTTGAATTTGATTTCAAAAAACAAAAAATTACTGAGTAAAATTCCTAAAAATAGTATTTTGACCCCGCATCCGAAAGAGTTTGAACGCTTGTTTGGCAAAGCCTCCGACGATTTTGCACGGAATAAATTACAACGGTGGATGTCGCAGGAATTGAGCGTTTATATCGTTTTAAAAGGCGCACACACTTGTATTACTTCACCGGAAGGCAATTGTTATTTCAATTCTACGGGCAATCCGGGCATGGCGACAGGCGGCACCGGCGATGTGTTGACGGGTATTTTGACTGGCTTACTGGCACAAGGTTATTCCTCTTTGGATGCAGCTATTTTAGGCGTTTATTTACACGGTTTGGCAGGTGATTTGGCGGCGGAAGAAGTGGGGCAGGAGGCATTGATAGCAGGGGATTTAATTACATATTTGGGGAAAGCGTTTAAAAAAGTGGAGGATGGGAGGATGGGAGGATAGGAGGATTTATAGCGTGTTCCCATCCTCCTATTCTCCTATTCTCTAAATTTTCTCAATACATGAAAAAAATAGTAGTTCTAACAGGTGCAGGTATCAGCGCGGAGAGTGGTATCAGCACGTTTCGGGATGCAGGCGGGCTTTGGGAACAACATGATATCATGGAAGTAGCTTCTATTGATGGTTGGCACAAAAATCAAGCCTTGGTATTAGATTTTTACAACCAACGACGCAGGCAACTCCTTGAGGTACAGCCGAATGCAGGGCATTTTGCATTGGTAGCATTAGAAAAAAAGTATGATGTGCATATCATTACGCAGAATGTGGATGACTTGCACGAGCAAGCGGGAAGCAAAAACGTGTTGCACCTGCATGGCGAATTGCGCAAAGCCCGAAGCTGTAAAGATGAAACGCTTATTTATAATTGGGATCAAGATATTACATCGGAAGATAAATGTGAGCAAGGCAGCCAGTTGCGACCCCACATTGTATGGTTTGGCGAGATGGTACCCATGATGGAAAAAGCAGCATTAGAAACGATGACGGCTGATATTTTGCTGATTATTGGCACATCTTTACAAGTGTATCCGGCGGCGAGTCTAATGAACTTTGCACCGGAAGATACGCCTATTTATTACATTGATCCCAATCCGGAAATAATTTCCAACGATGATTTTTTCCATATTATAGCAGAAAAAGCCACAATTGGCGTACCGATGGTAGTGGAAAAACTGCTCCAAACGGTGTGATAGGTCACTGATTTTTTAGGGTAGCTATGATTTTTAATGATTTTAAAACATTCTAAAAATCATAAATTATCTTCATAATCATAAACTATTTTAATCTAATTTTAGCAGCCGTAAACACTGCATTTCGAGCGATATAAAGCCGAGTAGACGGCACTTCTATTTTTTGTACGATTTGAGCCGCTATTCTTTGTTCTAACAAATCGCCATAATACGGTTTTTCATCAATTATTCCATCCCTATCTGTATCCAATAAAGGGCAACCCCCTTTCCAAGAAGGACCCGCCAGCAGCGCACACCAATCTTCACTATCCTGAATTCTATCGGCATCCGTATCGGGGCAGCCCTGCGTGTAATCCACGCCACAAAGCGTCGGGCAAGCATCAAGCGCATCACTGATGCAGTCCTCATCCACATCTGGGCAGCCAATCGTGCATTCCGGTCCTGCCGCACTTGGGCAGCGGTCTTCTTGGTCCGCCAAACCGTCGCTATCTGAATCGGGGCAACCACCTAAAATTTTCACCCCATTTTGGTCCGGACATAAATCTTCTGTATCCTCTACCCCATCGCCGTCGCGGTCGGGGCAGCCTTTGGCAGTCGCGTTTCCAAATATTTTAGAACAACTATCGTGCTTGTCAGGAATGCCATCTCCATCGGTATCTTTTGCAGCGAAGCGAAGCGTCAAAGTCGCTCCTGCAAAGGCATACCAATCACCAACCGCTGGATTTCCCGATTGACTCACGCCATCCACATAGTCGGAAAAAACGTAACGCGTACCGCCTTCTAAGCCAAGCGCTACCCGACGACTCAAGTCAATTTTGAAACCAAGCCCCATTGGTAAAGCGAAGAGTTGCTCGGGCAATTTTCGCTCGCGGTCTGTGCGCACATCAAGTGGCGTTTCGCCATTTTTAAAATCGGCATACTGGGTTTTTGGATTAGAAATAGCCAGCGCGCCACCTGCAAAAAGATAAGGAGAAATAATTTTATTAAACTTCGTAGAATCCCGATACCGCCAATTGCGGAAAGGTTCCCATTCCAACAACAACGCAGATTCTATGAGTTGAGATTCAAAACTAAAACGGCGATCTTTGGAAAAATCCGGTTTATCAAAATTGGCATCCGTTCCACTCAACTGTCCATAAGTGACGCCGAGTCGCATTGCCCATTGTTTTGTAAAGAAATACCGAGCCATTAAACCTGCCGAAAGATTCGTCTCGGCTGGGTACGGATGGATCGTTGGCACTAAGTCACCTTGGTAGTTTGCGCCACCTACAAAAAGTGCCCCTTCCCATTTGGGCTGTGCCAGCAATGCCATTGGTAAGAGGAATGTGAATAGGAGCCATAGGGTGTAACTTATTCTTTTCATGCATAATCCTTTTAGTGTTCACAGGAATTTTTTAAGACAGCTCTCTGCCGACTTTTTCTATATATCTATTTTTATAAATTCTGCCAAAACAGAACACATGACGCATCTAACGCGGGGGAGGCATTACAGAAGCAGCTCGAAGGTAAAATGTTTTAATGTCTAATACAAGGATTTCTACGAGGGAAACGCATGAGGAAAAGGTTTATTGTAAGACTTATACGGTAATTTTGGCAAAGGTGTCGGACACTTCCAAATTATCCGACACCTACAAAAACCGCCGATTCCGAAAATACCAAACCAATATAAAAATAAGCGATACCGCAATAGTAATAATCCCATAAAACGCATACGGATTTTTTTCAAACGGCAGCGACACATTCATACCATAAAAACTGGCGATGAGCGTAGGAACCATCAGCACGACCGTGATAACCGTGAGCCGCCCAATTGTTACATTTAGATTCGTAGATATAATAGTTCCGTACGTATCCATGATACCATTGAGGATATTGGTGTACATATTGGCAGTTTCGAGGGCTTGGGCATTGTCCATACGGATTTCTTCAAAGAGCGCACTTTTTCCCTTGTCTTGCCGGATTTGCAAAATATCACTTTTCCAGATTTTCTTTTTCAGCATATCATTGGCACTCAAGGAGTTGACAAAGAAAATCAGGCTTTTATCAATGCCAAGCAAGCGTTTTAATTCTGTGGTGTGACTGGAATCAAATAATATTTCTTCCAATACATTACGACGGGTATCTAATTGTTTTAAACATTCTAAATAATACAGTACATTTTGTTCGAATAATTGTAATACAAACAGCGGAATATCGGAAGGATCAAAATTTGGAACTTCATTTCTAATAAAATATTGTAATACCGGACTTTCGTAGGCACAAATTGTGATGATGCAATTACCTTTTATAATAATGCCGATGGGCGCCGTTCTATACAATTCATCTTCGGCATCTTCTACTTGCACGAGTATCGGGGTGCGGATGATGAGGTACGTCATGCCCTCGCGTGCCTCGTATTGCGGACGTTTTTCAACATCCAGCGCATCTATTAAATAATTACCGGGTATGCCAAATTGGTGTGACCATTCTATCAAATCTGCGCCGGTAAAATCAGGTAGAATGCACATCCAGCGGGCGTTTTGGGTACTTGGGAGTTCTTTTATTTCTTCGGCTTCTTTGGTTAAATATTTAATCATATAATTTACTTATTTATACAACTATAAATGTAAATGTAACAAAAAGTGCGCGTACACTTCCAAATTATCCGCCGTACCATTTCCCCACGAGGGACGGATTCCCATCGAAAGTCGAAAATAATCTTCTATGATATCTGCTTGCTGTTCATAATTAAAATCGAGTAATGTTTTATTTATTTTAATAGCTTCTTGTAATGTTTTTACACCGCCATAATCATAGCCTTCCGACGAATATTGCGCCGCCAATGCCCGTGGAATATACACAATACCCAAGTGTTGATACTGCCAAACGTGCATCAATTCGTGTATTAAAATAGCATCGGACATAGCGCCCCAACTATTAATGGTGTAACCGCTGACGTAACAAAAATTGCCGGTACGCGGACCCAAATACGCACGTTCATCCACGCGTACGCACTTGTATGCAAGGCTTTCGCCAAAAATGGAGCTTGCAAGATTGATTTCTCGTTCGGTGAGCGGACGGGCATTTTTTAATAAGCTGGCAAAAGCATCATAAAGATCAAAAACACCTATAATTTCAAATAATTGAAATAAAAATTCTACCAACCAAAATGAAATATTTGAAAATCGGAAAGTCCTAAAATGCCTACCTAAACGTCGGAGGCGCACTGGAAAAAGCCGTAAAATATCTAATAACCTATTGAGTGATATATAATCTGGCATCTGGCATCTAAATATCTGGCATCTGTAATTAATTAAATCGTATCGCTTTCACCGGACTAATACTCGTTACTAAATAAGACGGTACAATTAAAAACAACAATGTAATAAAAAGTGTCCCCAAATTAATCACCAGAATACTCCAGAATTGCAACTGCACGGGAGCAACCGACAAATAATAATTCTCTTCGGAGAGTTTAATCAATTCAAACTGGTCTTGCAATACACACAATCCGATGCCAATCAAATTGCCCCAAAACAAACCCACAATCACGATATACGCTGCATAAAACAAAAAAATGCGACGGATGCTCCAATTGGACGTGCCGAGTGCTTTGAGCGTGCCTATCATGTTAGTGCGTTCGAGTATCAAAATCATGAGTGCCGTTATCATGTTTATAATAGCTACGATGACCATCAGACTTAAAATCACGATTTCATTTACATCTTGTAAATCAAGCCATTCAAATATTTCCGGTAGTTTTTCGCGGATGGTTTCAGCATAGAGTTCATTGGGTAAGTGCTCGATGTAAATCGCTTCCGCAATGGGTTGCAAATCATCAATATCATCAATAAACACTTCAAAACCGCCCACTTGATCTTCTCGCCAGCCCAATAATTTTTGAATTTGTCGAATGTCCACCAGCGCAAACACTTTATCGTATTCTTCCAAACCGGTTTTGTAAATACCACTCACCGTAAAACGCCGCTTGAGTTGCGCCGCTTCTTGAATAAAATGAATGATGAAACTATCGCCAATATCCACTTGCAGTCGGTCGGCGGTTTGTTGGGAAATGAGAATTTCAGAAGACATAGCCGTGTCGGGCAAGTGTAGCGTGTCCCCTTTTTGCAAATATTGGCGCATGAATTTCCAGTTAAAATCTTTGCCAACGCCTTTCAGTAAAATACCTTCGATTTGTGATTTCGCCTTTATAATACCCGGTTTCACGGCAAACACTTGCACATGACTGATGCCGCCGTTGGTGTGCGTTTCCGCTTCCCATTCAAAACCAAATAAACGCCTCGTTTCTATAAAATCCACCTGCTTTATCGTGTCCAAATAGGGATAGAAAGGCTGCTTAATGGGAATGGGATAGGCTTCCAAAAGAGAGGTACTGATGTCCGTATCGGTGATGTGAATGTGCCCCCAAAAGCCAAAAATCTTACTGCTGATTTCTTTTTTAAAACCGGCGATCAGCGCATTCGACGCAATCATCACCGCCACACTCAACGCCACTGCCACCACCGCAATGCGAATGATGAGCCGCGAAAACGACTGCTGCCCGGAAAAGGCGACTTTACGTGCTACGAAATAGGAAAAATTCATACGGGGCGAAGATAGGTAAATGGTGATTAGGGAAACGTTATTTGTGATTTGAAATTTCATTTGCAATCCCATTTCCCAAATCACTATTACCAAATCACCATTCACTTTTCTTATTTCTTGTGGAACTAATAATTTTAGAACGTGTGTTTCAATGAAAATGATAAATTTGCAGACGTTTAAACTTGATAATTATGGCAGTTCAAACAATGGAGATTCATGTTCCTGAAACAATTTCACAATATTTAGAAGTGTTAACTTCTGATAAAGAGGAATTTGTGCTTGAAGCTATTCAGGAAAAAATTGAACGGGAGAAGCGGAGAAATATAGAGATGGAATTAATTGAAGGATATCAGGCAACGGCTGAAGAAGATTTTGAAATAATGAAAGATTTTGAGCACACTGATTTTGAAAATTTATGATAAAACGAGGTGACATTTATTGGGCTGATTTAAATCCAACTATCGGCAGTGAAATTTCTAAAAAGCGCCCAGTATTGGTTGTATCAAACGATAAAAATAATCAATTCGCCGCAATCGTCACAATCCTACCTATTACTTCAAGTATAGGAAAAATCTATCCTTTTGAAGTTTTCTTAAAAGCAAGTGAGGGAAATTTAAAAAATGACTCAAAAGTTAAAGCAAATCAAATTAGAACCATTGATAAGCAACGATTGGAGAGTAAAATTGGGCAACTCAGCCCTACCAAAGTAAAGGAAATAGAACAAGCCATTCTTATACATTTAGACATTGAATTATAATTACAAAGAAATGAATTTTCTCGACGAACTACGCTGGCGCGGACTTTTACAAGATAGTACGCCCGGATTGGAAGAAGTGTTACCTGACAAAATGGTGACAGCGTACATCGGTTTTGACCCAACAGCTCCAGCGCTCACCATTGGTAACTACGTGGCTATCATGGTGTTAAAGCTATTTCAACTGTCTGGTCATAAACCGATTGTGCTCATGGGCGGCGCGACCGGACGCGTGGGCGACCCTTCCGGCAAGGACAAAGAACGCGAGTTGAAATCGGTTGAGGAATTGGATAGCAATCTCGAATTTCAAAAAGTGCAGTTCAAAAAATTCCTCGATTTTGAAAACGGGAATAATAAAGCGGAATTTGCCAATAATCTTGATTTTTATAAGGAAATGAATGTGCTGGATTTCTTGCGCGATGTGGGTAAAACATTGACAGTCAATTATATGATGAGTAAAGAATCGGTACAAAAGCGCTTGGAAACCGGTATTTCTTTTACAGAATTTAGTTATCAATTATTGCAAGCGTACGATTTTCAAGTGTTATTTCAAACTAAAAATTGCATCCTGCAAATGGGCGGTTCTGACCAATGGGGCAACATCACATCGGGAACAGAATTTATACGTAAAAACTTGGATAGCAAAGCCTATGCGCTCACCGTGCCGCTGCTAACGAAGGCGGATGGCAAAAAATTTGGCAAATCGGAAGAAGGTAATATTTGGTTGGATGCCAATATGACTTCGCCTTATAAATTTTACCAGTTTTGGATTAATTGTGACGACGCGGATTTGAAAAAATTCTATCGCTGTTTCTCGTTACATTCCAAGGAAGAAGTAGAAAGTTTGGAAGCGCAATTTGCCACCGACCCGCGCGAACTCAAGCGTCTGTTGGCAGAAGAGTTGACGATTCGCATTCATTCGTTTGAAGCATTTCAATCGGTTGTAAAAGTGTCCGACTTGTTATTTGGTAAAAATGCGACGAAAGAAACCCTGCTGGATTTGAATGAAATGGAGTTGGAAATGGTGGCGCATGAAATTCCAAACTTTACAGTTTCTAAAGATTCTATTACAAATGGCATCAATATTTTAGACTTATTATCCGAACAAACGCAAATTGTTAGTTCTAAAAGTGAAGCCCGCCGCGCTATTCAAGGCAATGCGGTATCAATTAATAAGGAAAGAATTAATAATCAAGACACGATATTAACTCCTGACATTTTATTACAGGCTAAATATTTGATGGTGGAAAATGGGAAGAAGAATAAGTATTTGATTATTGTTGAGTAAATGAAGAAGGTTGAGCGCATTCCATCATTCCAAAATTCCAATAAAAATTTGCAGCGTTTACCACATATCTACTTCGCACCCAGCACCTTAGGCGGTCGGGGCGTATTTACATCCGAGGCGATTGATGCAGGTACGGTGATTGAAATTTGTCCAGTTATTGCATTATCAGCAGAAGAATTGCCAGTTATTCATAAAACTCATTTACACGATTATTACTTCCTTTGGGGCGAAGATGATACACAATGTGCCATTGCACTGGGGTTTGGTTCTTTATATAATCATTCTTATGACGCCAATGCCGAATACATTTTAGATTTGGATGAAGAAACCATTGATATTTACAGCGTAAAAGACATTGAAGCAGGTGCGGAAATCACTGTCAATTATAATGGCTGGCCCGATGACCCTGCACCCGTGTGGTTTGACCAATCAGATTACGAGCGGTAAAAATCACTGCGCATTATACCGATTCACCCGCCGATACCACGTCAACACAAGTTCACAAATCAGATTATAAACAATCGTGGCGTGCACAAAAGCGCTTACTAATTTCATAATGGATAGCATAATCATGGTGTAATAGTTTTACATTTAAATAATAATCATTTAGTTTTTCAAGGTATTTTTGTTCTTGGGATTACAATCTAATTACTTCAAATCCATCCTGATACAAAGATACAGGCAGGTGGCGAAGTGGAAGTTCGTCATCCAAAAACTTTCAGGAATTGTATTTTTCTATAGATTTGGCGAGCATTTGCTGCAATTCAGCGGCAATTTCGGCAGGAGCAATGACTTTGACTTTATCTCCAAAACTCAAGATTTTGGCGTAGAATTCGTAGGTCGGTTTTACAAAAATAGAGAGGAGCGTTTCTTGTGCCGTTTCTCGCAGCACTCGTTGGGTATGATGTAAGGGAAGCGATTTGATATATCTACCTTGTATGGGGTCAAATGATAATATAATTTCCTGCGGTGGCGTATCGGTGATGGTGATGCCCATGCTATATTTAAAATGCTCCTGAAAATCAATGGTTTGTGATTCAAAACGGCTATCGGTTCGCTTTAATTCTTCAATTCTATCCAACGCATACGTTTTCATTCTATCATCTTCGGCATCATAAGCCATCATATACCAGCGATTTTCGTACTCTTTTAGTAAATGTGGCGCGACTATCTTTACAGAAGCTACATCATAATTCTGGAATTTACGATACGTCAATTGCAATTTTAGTTTACGTTCCAACGCATCCGCAATAACAGGTATAAATTCGCTGCCCTGCACCGGCAGTACTTCTTCAAATTGCACCCAATCTTGCAGATGCGCATCCGTACCCACATTTTTTTGAATCGCCACCGCATTTAGCACTTTATCCATCGCGGTAGAAAACAATTGTAATAAACCATAATCACTATATAATTTAAGCCGTTGCGCGTAAATAAGTAATGTTTGAACCTCCTCTTCTTTCAATCCGAAAGCACGAATCGTATAATTTCGGTCGGTGTAATAATATGCTTTCCTGCGCGTATCATATTCAATAGGCGCATAATAACCCAGCACGGAGTCATCCTTCATAATCTTCAAATCTTCCTGCAAGGTTTTAATATCTACTTGTATCGAAAGCTCCAATTCTATCATCGCCTTCAATTCCTTCGTCTTCACCCGCTCCCGCCGTCGCAACTCTCGGTCAATAATCTGAAATCTGCCAAACTGATATTTTGAACGCGCCATAAATTAATGTGCTGATTTGCTACAAAAGTAAAACGGTACACTGATTTTTTAAGATATTTATGTTTCTAAGGGATTAAATCATAAAATTATCCTAAAAATCTTAAAAATCAGTGTACTACTTAAACGTAGTTTTGAATTACGATGATGAAAAAAATAACCCTCCATCCTAAAAAAGATGCCGCCGTACGCCGCTTTCACCCTTGGATTTTCTCGGGTGCTATTGCAAAAATAGAGGACGGAATCACAGATGGCGAATCAGTAGAAGTATATAATTCGGCGGGCGAATACCTTGCGACCGGACAATATCAAGAAGGCGGCAGCATCTCAGTACGCCTGTTTTCGTTTGAAAAAACGGATGCCGATCAAGCCTTTTGGACGCAAAAGCTATTAAATGCTTATCACTTCCGGCAGCAGTTAGGTTTAATAAATAGCCCGCAAACTAATTGTTACAGACTCATCCATGCAGAAGGCGACGGCTTGCCGGGTTTAATTATAGACATTTATAATAAAACCGCAGTCCTACAATGTCATTCTATCGGAATGCACTTGGTGAAAGAAAAAATCGCACAAGGTTTAGTAGAAATATATGGTAATAATATAGAAGCAATTTATGATAAAAGTAAAGAAACGCTGCCAAAGCATTATGCAGATGCAGCAGAAAATAATTATTTGTATAATAAATCTCCCATTTTCCTATCCTCCAATCCTCCAATTGCCCTCGAAAACGGACACCCCTTTCAAATTGATTGGGAAACTGGACAAAAAACAGGTTTCTTTCTCGACCAGCGCGACAACCGCCAGTTGCTCGCTCAGTACGCCCCCGGCAAAACAGTGTTGAATACTTTTGCCTACACGGGCGGCTTCTCCGTTTATGCTTTAAAGGCAGGCGCTACTTTTGTAGAATCGGTGGATGTATCGCAAAAAGCGATGGATTTGACCGACCAAAACGTAACCCTCAATGCGCCTGAACCCGACCGCCACCGTTCGCACCCGCAGGATGTATTAAAATTTTTACAACAAACCGAAAATGAATATGATATAATGGTGGTAGACCCGCCGGCTTTCGCCAAAAATATCAGTAAACGACACAATGCGGTACAAGGTTATAAAAGATTGAATGCAATGGCAATGAAAAAAATTAAAAAAGGAGGTATTTTATTTACTTTTTCTTGCTCACAAGTCGTAGATTCTCAATTATTTCATGATACCATTGTGGCGGCTGCGCTGGAAGCTGGTCGGCGTGCCCGCGTGATGCACCACCTCAGTCAGCCCGCGGATCATCCAGTGAGCCTGTTCCACCCGGAAGGCGCATATTTAAAAGGATTGGTGCTGTATATCGAATGAAGCAAGTCGTCGAACCCCCCGGGCAAATCCTACTATTGACGACCGACGCTTTTTAAACAGATTTTTCTCCATTTTTCTTAAAATAGTGCTTTGAAATACAACCAATTATACATATTATTGCAACTCTTTTAATCGCACCATTATGGAATTGAAACAATTTGATGAGGTTAATAAAAACGTGAAGTTATGAAACTTTTAATCGCACCATTATGGAATTGAAACAACCATCTATTCTCATCAAACCTGTGCCGTCAGCTTCTTTTAATCGCACCATTATGGAATTGAAACTCCGTTGCTTGTGAAGGCATAGCTGCCTCTTGAGGGCTTTTAATCGCACCATTATGGAATTGAAACAGGCGGATTATTCAAACGTTCAAAGTTATCAGGCAGCTTTTAATCGCACCATTATGGAATTGAAACTCCCAAAAATGCAAGGGATCACCCGGTTCAAATCGGCTTTTAATCGCACCATTATGGAATTGAAACAAGGTGCAATCAACCAGTTCGTTTCTAATCAAATGCTTTTAATCGCACCATTATGGAATTGAAACGTCTCGCCAGTTACTCGCCACTCCAACACAGTTAATCTTTTAATCGCACCATTATGGAATTGAAACGCATAGCCATCTTCACACGGGTCCTAAATTCTTCGTCTTTTAATCGTACCATTATGGAATTGAAACCGGCGATTACAGCGAATATGTGCCGGGTAAAATTACCTTTTAATCGTACCATTATGGAATTGAAACTTGAAAAGAGTCTGGCATGATGAATTATTTTACATCGCTTTTAATCGTACCATTATGGAATTGAAACAGTAGAATTAAATATTGCCGCGCCTCAAAATTTGTCCTTTTAATCGTACCATTATGGAATTGAAACTAAAAACTCGAAAATAATATCCTTCATAAATTACGTCTTTTAATCGTACCATTATGGAATTGAAACGTTTCATTTCCAACAACAGCAGGTGATAAGGGAAAACTTTTAATCGTACCATTATGGAATTGAAACCTCTTTCAGGTCTTTGATCCGATTCAAATCATAGGCTTTTAATCGTACCATTATGGAATTTGAAACGACATGGTTAGGTCTATCTTCCTGAGATACAAATATTTATAAAACTTAACCCTTGATTCGCATTACGTGTATTAATCAAATGCAAACTCTATTTTAATTTAAGATTAAACTTCTTTCTGAACGCCACGGCTATTCCATCAAATGTCTAATTTCGGTGCATTATTTCATTTACAATCCAAGAAGATGCACTCGTTTTTCCGCCTCTCATTCCTCCTATTTGCTTTGTTTTTACAACAAATTGCGTTCGCTCAAAATCTACCGCAGCCACTGGAAACTTTAATTTTCAATCCGCAATACATTCTGCCGGGTAAAGCCGGTCATTATCCGGGCAATCAACAAGCGTCGGCGATGTCTCGCTTCGAGCGCTTTCAGATGATTCAAAATGGCTTTACATTTAAAAACGAACAGCCAACTGAAATCAAACATAATCTATTGCAAAAACCGTTTCCTCAAAAGGCTTTCACAATTGAAATATTATTAAATCATCATGTGAATAAACCCATTGCAAGTGCTGTGTACGCTTACAACCCAAAAACGCAGGAACCGCAAGTGCTACTCACCTACTTCAGCGAGCGCGACAGTAAAAATGCTGAAATCACTTTTTCTATTGGTAATCAATGGATTGAGTCAAAAGGTGCGAAACCTTTTCAGCAGTATTGGTATCATATCGCCGCTACATTTCAAAACGGAAAAATGGAGTTTTTTATAAATGGACAATCGGTTGGTAATAAAGAAGTAAATAAAACCATTGCAAATAATTTACAATTGGATATTGCTGCGTATTTAAAACAGGAGCCGTATATGCAATTGGCAAATACGATTAAAGAAGTGCAGCTTTATGACCAAGCACTAAATGCCGAACAAGTTAAAAAACGTTACCAAACTGCCAAAAATCAAGTAGAGCGAGGAGAAATTTATACCCATTTATTCCACCTTTCCGCTGGTCCGTATCTGCATTTTGCGACGCAAACCAGTGTGAATCTCTTGTGGGAAACCAATGTTCCCGCTACTGCCATGATTGAATATGGAACAGAATTACCCTTAAAAAATAAAGTAGAATTAAATGCAATTGCTGTAAAAGCTGACCCAAATCATGATGCCTTTATTCAAGAAATTACACTTTCTAATTTACAACCACATACCAAATATTTTTATAATATTAAACTCCGAAATTATGATGGACAAACGATGGAATCAGGCGTTTTTACTTTTCAAACCGCTGTAAAAGAAGGCGAAACGTTTCAATTTGCTGCTATCGGCGACACTGAAACGCGTCCGCACGTGAACGATAAATTGGCGAAACTCATTTGGGGCGAGCGACCGGATTTCGTCCTACACATGGGCGACCTCACGGACGGCGGCATGAAAGACCACAAATGGCAATGGAATTATGAATATTTTGCAGGTTTGACGCAGTTGCACACGCGCATTCCCGTGTTTCCGGTGGCTGGCAATGGCGAAGCGGATTTATATTGGTACAAAAAATATCATGTCTTGCCAAATGAAGAGGCTTATTACACTTTTCATTATGGAAATGCTGATTATTTTATGTTGAATTCTAATCAGAGTAAGGAACAATTTAAACCCGACGGTGAGCAATATATTTGGTTAGAAAAAGAATTAGCAAAATCCACTGCGCCGTGGAAATTCGTGTGTATGCACCACGCCCCCTACTCCACCGATGAAGACGATTATGGCAATGCTTGGGAAGGCAAAAGCGACCAAGGCGACCTCGACGTACGCCAACTCGTGCCGCTTTTTGAAAAATATAAAGTAGATATCGTGTTTTTTGGACATCTGCATTCGTACAGCCGGATGGGTCCAATTCAAAATAATACGGTAAAAAGGGAAGAAGGGGTTTGGTACATTCAGACCGGCGGTGCAGGTGGGAACTTAGAAGATTTCGCGCCTACGCGTGCATGGTTTGCAGAAAAAACATACGCCGGCCATCACTATTGCTTAGTCAATGTAAATGGAAAACATCTAAATTTTAAAATGTATGATACAGAAGGACGACTGCGCGATTTTTTTGAATTGAAAAAGGAATAGAAATGAATAATGAATAATGAATAATGAATAATGAATAATGAATAATGAATAATGAATAATGAATAATGAATAATGAATAATTATTTGCGTCGGTCAACTGCCTACTGAAAACTGCCTACTTCCTAATAGAAGAATCTCGTATAATCAACTCCGGTTCCAATATCACTTTTTCCGGCACATACATTTTCTGTTTATCAGCTACAATATTCATGAATAATTGGGCAGATTCCTCCCCCATTTTGACTGTTTGCTGCACGATGGTAGATAAACCTGGGGAAATATAAGCACTGAAAGCTTCATTCGCAAAACCGACTAAACCGATGCGCCACGGCTCACCCAAGCCCATTTCTTTAATTGCCTGCATCGCCCCCAATGCCGTAAAATCTTCCACCGCAAAAATAGCGTCGGGCGGATTTGCAATTTGCAAAAGTTGTTGTGCACAGGCTCGTCCAGACTCAATCGAAATTTTGCCGTACTGAATCAAATCATCATCCAAAGGTAGCCCGTTGGCGTGCAAAGCGTGTACGTAGCCGCGAAGTCGGTCATTAAAAATTTTAATATGTTGCTGTCCGGCGATGTGTGCAATGCGCTGATAACCTTGCTGAATCAAGTGTTCTGTTGCAATATAAGCCCCTTTAAAATCATCAATCACCACAGATGGTACACCGAGTTCATCACTGGCACGGTCGAATAAAATAAGTGGTATATTTCTTTTTTTAATCGCGGCAAAATGCGCCAAGCTCGTCGTTTCTTTCGCCACCGAAGCCAAAATGCCATCTACCCGCAATTGCAAAAGCGCTTCAATGCCTTCTTTTTCATACGAAGTTTGTTCATTAGACTGAAACAGCAATACATTATAGCCCTCTCGCCGCGCGATGTGTTCGATACCATGCACTACCGACCCGAAAAAATTGATTTCTGCGCTTGGTATAATCACGCCAATTACTTTCGTACGCCCGGAACGCAAAGACGCGGCGATGCGATTCTGCCGATAGTCGAGCCGTTCCGCTGTTTTTTGAATCAACTCTCTGGTATTCAACGCAATAGATGTATCATTATTCAATGCGCGGGACACTGTAGAAGCAGTCGTATTCAGTTCTTTAGCAATATCATATATCGTGGTGCGTTTATAACTCATTTTATCTACGCAATCGGTTGCATTTTATTTGCACAAAACTAACTTTTTATTTGTATAAAAAAAGAACATTTGATACATTTGTCATCTACTCGGTCAAAATCAAACATTTATTCGGTCATCGGGATGATTGTTAAAATTATCTCTTATTTTCTATATCTCAAACGGCGCAGTTTCTTTTATCACAAAAGGAAATTTTCACAATAGGGATTTGTCTTATTGAAACTATTTATACGATTTTGCAATCAGCTAACTAACTAAATTAAAATCATGTACAATCCTTTACACCACTGGTGGAGCTGCTATAATAGGCGCTCTCCGCAATTAAAACCGACGTTGGGCGATTCCATTCCTGCTCAACATTACAAAGTTCAACAGCCCTTACTCAAATTGGCAATCTTTTTTGTAATGCTCTTTACGCAATCGTTTGCGTGGGCGCAGGTAAGTGGCGTTGTGACAGATAGAAACGGCGACCCACTTCCGGGTGCAACTGTATTAGTGAAAAATACTACTAACGGCACAATTACAGATGAAAATGGTGCTTACACTTTGACTGTTTCCGGCGATACGCTCGTCGTGAGTTTCACAGGTTTTGCTTCTCAGGACATAGCAGTTGGCGGTCGCTCCGTTATCAATGTGACATTAGACGAAGAATCTACCGAACTGAATGAAGTAGTCGTCATCGGCTATCAAGAAGTGCGCAAGCGCGACTTGACGGGCGCAGTAGCGGTCGTTCGAGCATCAGATGCCAACAAAAATGTGTCCAACACGGTCGCCGAATCTATTCAGGGCTTGGCATCGGGCGTGACGGTGCGCAATACGGGTGCGCCGGGTGCGGGTGCGAAGATTGACATTCGAGGTGCGGGTACGTTTGCAGGAAATAATCCACTTTACATTATTGATGGGATGTATACAGATGCGACGCCGGATTTCAATCCAAATGATGTTGAGTCTATTCAAATTTTGAAAGACGCATCGGCGGCAGCTATTTATGGCAGTCGAGCTGCGAATGGCGTTATCATTATCACCACGAAACAAGGGAAAGAAGGTCCGATGCGCATCAGTGGTAGCGTGAAAATGGGCGTGCAAAATTTCCGCGAACGCTGGGATTTAATGGAAAGTGAAGAATACGTGCGAACGGCAACTCAAATCTATCAAAATGCAGGACAACCGCTGCCAGCCAGCTTGACTTCGCCGATTCAATACAACACGGATTGGCAGGACGAATTTATGCGAACTGGTAATATTCAAGATTATAATGTGACGTTATCTGGTGGTAGTAGAACGGCAAATTATTTAATTTCCGGTAATCATTTCAACAATAAAGGTCCGGTGATTGATAATGAATTCCAGCGTTCCAGCTTGCGCATCAACACAACAGGTGAGCGCGGTCGTTTCCGTTTTGGTGAAAATATGTTGCTGTCTTACACGCATGATGATTTTATTGCATCTGATATTTTTACCAATCCTTTTGTGGATATGGTGACGATGCTGCCGGTTGTGCCAGTGCAAGACGTAGCGCGTTACGGTACTGCGACTAATCCAGAAGGCTGGGCAATCGGTGATGACATCGCGCCCACGCTGGCTGCCAATGTTGTCGCTTTGCAAAATTTGCAACAAAATGACCAGCGCAATTTCAAAATTCGCGGCAACGCTTACGCCGATTTTCGCATTTTTGATTTTTTGACCTATCGTTTCAATGCAGGCGTGGAGACGAGTTTCGACCATTTTGCTGGGTTCCGTCGTCCGGGTACCGTGCGGCAGGGCACGCCTTCGCCACTTGCTACCGCTGATGAAAATCGCGCGAATTTCACGTCTTTTTTATTTGAACACACGCTTAATTTCAATACTAACTTTGGTCGTAGCCGTTTGAATGGCGTGGTCGGCATCAGTAATCAGACGTTTAACCGCCAAATATTGATTGGTCAAAAATCAGATTTGCCGCTCATTTCCGGCACGGATTATTTTACGGGTTTGAATCAAGGCACGGCAGCAGCAGTCAACGGTCGTACGGATAAATATGCGATTCTGGGTTATCTGGGTCGTTTGAATTATACCTTTGATGACAAGTATTTAGTGACGCTTACTTTCCGGCGCGATGGCGATTCGCGTTTTGGTCCTGATTATCGCTGGGCGAATTTCCCTGCCGCTTCCGTCGCTTGGCGCATTACACAAGAACCATTTTTTAAATTTTCTTGGTTGAATGATTTGAAACTCCGCGCCAGTTACGGCGAGTTAGGCAATAGTGAATTTTTGAGTCCGTGGCAATATTCGTATCGAATCAATCCGTTCCCGCGTGCGGTGTTTGGCAATGACCAAGAATTTTTGGGCGCGACCAACACGCAATTGGCAAACCGCGACTTGCGTTGGGAAACGAAAAAAACGACTAACTTCGGTTTAGACGCTTCTATTTTAAATAGTCAATTATCGTTCACCGCTGAATATTTTATTGCAAAAACAGAAGATGTACTCACCAGCATTCCTTTGCCCAGCACGGCTGGCAACGCAGGTGGCAATCCGCCGGTCAACGCCGCTTCCCTCGAAAATCGCGGTTTTGAATTGTCCACCACGTATCGCCCCGCCGCCGCAGGTGATTTTAATTGGAATGTGACTTTGAACCTGACGAGTATTCAAAATAAAGTGACTGGTTTGGGCAATATTGGCAGCAACACCTACATCCAAGTCGGCGATGCTCGGACGCAAATCGGACGCGCTATCGGCGAATGGTATGTGTTGAAAACCGATGGACTTTTCCAAACGCAAGCCGAAGTAGAGGCGCATAAAATTCAACCCGGCGCCAAGCCCGGCGACATCCGCTACGTGGATTCGGATGGCGACGGCAAATTGGATTTGGACAAAGACCGCGTATTTGCGGGCAGTCCTTGGGCAGATTTGGAGGCAGGTATCATACTGGGCGCGACGTTCAAAGGCTTCACTTTTTCGATGCAATGGTACGGCGTATTTGGCAACAAATTGTATAATCGCCCACGCTACAATCTGGATAGAATGGACCAGAACACGAACTTCCGCAGCGGCGTTCAACCTTGGACACCTCAAAATACGAACACCGACTTCCCGCGCGTCGCCATCGGCAATGCAGATGAAGGTATTCGTCAAAATGTACTGCCTTTCACCGACCGTTGGCTGGAAGATGGTTCTTATGTGCGCCTGCGTAACATCGAGATTGGTTACACCATTCCAACGAGTAGCTTGGGCGGTATCGGTTTTGACAACATTCGTGTCTATGTGAGTGGACAGAATTTGTTTAATTTCAGTGATTATACAGGCTTAGACCCAGACATTACAGGTGTGAATATTTTTGAACGCGGCTTGGATAATGGACAGTATCCGGCACTGCGGATTGTGTCGGCGGGTGTGAATTTCGGTTTTTGATGGGACACTGATTGTTAGAATGATTAAGATTTTTTATGATATTTTGAGTACACGAGTAAAATTCAACCGCAGAGGCGCAGAGGTTTTTGCTCTTACAAATCAAAACTTTGCGTCTTGGCGTCTTTGCGTGAAATTATAAGTTGCGGCTAAAATCATAAAAAAACATAAAAAATCTTACAAAATCAGTGTACTATATTTTAGAATATTTAAAATTTAAATAAAATGAAATTATATAATAAATATTTAATCGCTATCGGGCTGCTCTTTTTGCTGCTGCCTTCCTGCAAAGATTCGTTGGAATTAGACATTGAAGACCCAAATGATTTCACCGAAGAATCGTTCTGGACGACTGGTGAGAATGCCCTCTTAGGTGTGAATGCGATTTATGGAAATGCCTATCGCAATGGTGCGTACTCGCGCTGGCTGCCGTTTTATATGGATGTGCGTTCGGATGACGGCTACTCAACCAGCCCTTGGAATGAGTTGCGCAGCATTGGCGGTTTGAACATAAGCCAATACAGTTTTGAAGTGCAAGCCGAGACGTGGAATCACCATTGGCGCGGCGTGTACCGGGCTAATCAAGTGTTGAATTACGTGCCAAATATAAAAATGGATGCAACTTTACAGAAGCGTTATTTAGCAGAAGCGAAATTTTTACGGGCATTATATTATTTTAATTTAGTAACCATCTGGGGGAATATACCAATTATTTTAACGCCTTCCACGCCGACCGACCGACCTGCGCAAGCCACGCCAGAGCAAGTGTGGGCGCAAATCGAAAAAGACTTGACGGAAGCCACGGTTGACTTGCCTGCTTCTTACGGCGCGGAGGATGTGGGTCGTGCCACGAAAGGTGCGGCGTATGCCTTATTAGGAAAAGCGTATTTGCAACAACTTAAAAATCAACAGGCAATAGAGGCATTTCGTTGGCTGGTGGATGGCGAAGGCAAGGGCTTGTATGATTTGGTTACTAATTTTCATGATAATTTTAACCACACCACCGAGAATAATAAAGAATCAGTTTTTGAAATACAATTTAAACAGCGTGCTGAAAATGGCGGCGATGATAGTCCCACTTCCAACGTTGGTACGAGCCGTCCACCGTTTTTCGCGCCGCCCGGTCATGGCTTCAACGATGCGAATATGCACCGCTGGGTCGTAGGGGAATTTTTAAAAGAGTCTACCGCTGATGGCAAAAGAGACCCACGCTTGGCAGTGACAGCATTGTTTGATTCAACGGATGAGCGCGGTCCTGACTTCACGTTGGTGTATGGCTCGACTTTTACTTCTAAAAATTATAATCCGGATATTCGCAATCGCGTGTGGTATCGCAAATATTTAGATGATTATTTCCGTACCAATCAGTTTGAAGTGTTCAATGGTCCTATCAATTTCCGCGTCATTCGCTTTGCAGATGTGCTGTTGATGTACGCCGAAGCACTTAATGGCTCGGGTCGCACGGCAGAAGCGTATCCATTCGTAGACCGTGTGCGGGCGCGAGCTGGACTTAGACCACTTTCGGTTGCAAGACCCGGCTTGAGTCAGGCAGATTTTTTACGGCAACTGATGCACGAGCGCGTAACGGAATTGACCGGCGAGAGTGTGCGCTGGAATGACTTGGCGCGTTGGGGCTTTTTTGATGATGCAGCTAAGTTAAATGAATTAAAAGCGCGCGACTCAGAGTTTAATAATTTCCAGATTGGACGTAATAAATATATGCCGATTCCGCAGACGGATATTGATATTAATGAGAATTTTAAACAAAATCCGGGCTGGTAAATAGCGGAATATTGGAAAGTTGGAATATTGGAAAGTTGGAATGCTCGTCCAGCTTTGGAAGATTTAGGAATGGGATAATGATATTTTTCAGGCAAAGTCGCAAAGATGCAAAGTTGATTGTTTACGTTATTGTATTCTTTGCGGACTTAGCGGCTTTGCGTGATATTTTTACCGCACGTTAAAGCCATAATTCAGGTGCTTGGTACGTTTCGTTTTCTTGGTTTCTATCAAATAAAATTTATTGTAATGAATCATTCATTTATAAAAATAGGCGGTTTGTTTCTTATATTCCAATGGGCAGCGTGTTCTTCTTCACAAGTGGACATACAGCCGCAAGGACCCGTCGTTAATCAAGACGTTTTTACCAATCCACTCCTGCCCGTCGGGCCTGACCCCTGGAGTATTTTTCATGATGGTTACTATTATTACACCCATACTTTAGGTGACAAAATCGGCTTGTGGCGCACCAAGGATATCACCGATTTGAAAAATGCAGAATATCGCGTCATTTGGTTGCCAACTGCGGGTACGGCGCATTCCCAAAACCTTTGGGCACCGGAAATTCATAATATAAATGGTATTTGGTATGTGTATTATGCTGCGGATGATGGTAAAAATGAAAATCATCAATTGTTTGTATTAGAAAACACCTCGAAAGACCCGTTTGAAGGGCGTTTTTTTTGGAAAAATAAATTGCAAACCGACCCCAATAATAACTGGGCAATAGACGGCTCAATATTTGAGCACAATGGCGGTTATTACATGGTATGGTCGGGATGGCAAGAACCGCGCGGCACGTCAGAAACGCAGCGCATTTACATTGCAAAAATGGAAAATCCTTGGACGATTGGTTCTCAACGAGTTATGCTCTCTAAACCGGATTATAACTGGGAAAAAATATGGCAAAATCCTGGCGAATGGCGCAACTCGCCTTCTTACACCGTCCACGTAAACGAGGGACCTCAAATTTTAAAACATGATAATAAATTATTTCTTATTTACTCAGCCAGTGGCTGCTGGACTCCCGATTACGGTTTAGGAATGCTCTCAACAAATGCATCCAGCAATGTACTTGACTCTACCGTTTGGACGAAATCTACTACTCCCATATTTCAACAAGCACCCGAAAACAGTGTATTCGGACCCGGTCATAATTCTTTTTTTAAATCGCCGGACGGCACGGAAGACTGGATTTTATACCACGCCAATATTCGACAAGAAGACGGCTGTGGCGACAAACGCTCGCCCCGCGCCCAAAAAATAACTTGGAAAGCAGATGGTACACCAGATTTTGGCAAGCCGCTACCGCTTTATACACCAATGAAAAAACCGGCGGGGACGGTGGTGAAGTGAGTAAAGCTGACCCCTTTAAACAAAAAAGCCTTACAATCAGTTGAATTGTAAGGCTTTATAAATTAAACTTAGCAGTCCGTACGGGAATCGAACCCGTGTTACAAGAATGAAAATCTTGCGTCCTAACCCCTAGACGAACGGACCGGCTCATGGTGCTTTTTGAAAAAGCGTTGCAAAGATACTTTAATTTTGAACTCGGCAAAATATTTTTCAAAAAAATCTTCTTAGCTGACCTTTTCGTTGACTCATCCCAAAAAAAGCAAGAAAATCCTTCCAAAAATCCGGCAAATCCTTTAGCCTAATTATCTTCGCACCGTTTCTAACAATCAGGTGCAAATATTTGTTCCATGAATAAATATTTTCTAATTATTGTTACTTTTACACGAAGTATTCTAAACATCAAATAAAACTAAAAACTCATGGCTAAAAAGATAGCAATCAATGGCTTTGGTCGCATCGGTCGGCTCACTTTTCGCATTCTACTCGACAATCCTGACGTAGAAGTAGTCGCCATCAATGACCTTACAGACAACGCAACCCTCGCCCACCTACTGAAATACGACTCGGTACACGGCAAATTCAATGGCACCGTCACTTCTGACGACAATAACATCATCGTAAACGGTAAAGCCGTTCGCGCACTGGCGGAAAAAGAACCCGCCAAATTGCCTTGGGGCGATATGGGCGTAGATGTTGTATTAGAATGTACCGGACGCTTCACCGACAAGGAAAAAGCAGGTTTGCACCTCCAAGCCGGCGCTAAAAAAGTAGTTATCTCCGCCCCTGCTACTGGCGAGATGCCGACCATTGTACTTGGCGTAAACGATGACCAAATCAAGGAAGGCGAAAACCTTTACTCCAATGCTTCTTGCACCACCAACTGCCTCGCGCCGCTGGTCAAAGTGCTCGACGATTTGCTCGGAATTGACATGGGTTTCATGACCACCATCCACGCGTACACCGCCGACCAAAACCTACAAGACGCACCACACAAAGACCTCCGCCGCGCCCGCGCTGCTGCACTGTCCATCGTGCCTACGTCCACAGGTGCTGCCAAAGCCGTCGGTATCGTACTCCCCCACTTGAAAGGAAAACTCAATGGTAACGCCATGCGCGTTCCCATCCCCGACGGTTCCGTCACCGACTTCACAGCAGTAGTGCGCAAAACGGCGACCGTAGAAGAAATCAACGCTGCTTTCAAAGCCGCCTCCGAAGGCGCGATGAAAGGCATCCTCGAATACAACGAAGACGAAATCGTGTCCGCCGATATCATCGGCAACCACCATTCCTGCATCTACGACAGCCCGCTCACGATGGTCATCGGCAACATGGTCAAAGTGGTCGGCTGGTACGACAATGAAGCCGGCTACTCCGCACGACTCGCTGATTTGGCAGTACGGGTATAAATGTGAAATGCGAGATGTGAAATTTATTGCATCGTTGTTTTTTGGGGCAATGCTTGGATGTATAAATGTGAAATGCGAGATGTGAAATGCGAAAACGTTTCAAATTTCACATCTCAACTTTCAAATTTAATTTTTGGGCGTGCCCCTGCCTTTAATCATAGTAGTAAGGCTTCGCCCGCCGAAGATTTATCGAAGGCGGGGTCGGGCTATCCGCTTGTACCTTCCTACGGTCGGTATCGCTGCTATCCCTCACGCGCACCAATCAAAAGCCGTGATAAAAAAGAAAAAAAATCCGCGAAAATCCGCCCAATCCGCGTCATCCGCGTTCCAATTATGTAATAAGAGCTGCAAAGAGCGCAAAACAAAAAACTCCAAACTTCCAAACCTTAAACTTTAAACAATGAACTTCGATTTCAAAAATAAAAAAGTATTGATGCGCGTAGACTTCAACGTGCCGCTCGACAAAAGTTTCCAAATAACCGACGACACCCGCATCACGGCTGCCATTCCCACCATCCAAAAAGTGCTGGAAGACGGCGGTTCCGTTATCCTCATGTCCCACCTCGGTCGCCCACAGCGCAAAGACGGCTCTATGGACCGCGAGAGCAATACGCTGAAACACATTATCCCACATTTGAGCGAATTACTCGGTCAAGAAGTCAAATTTTCCGAAGAAACGGTCGGCGAAGTAGCAGAAAAAGCAGCCGCCGATTTAAAACCTGGCGAAGTCCTCTTGTTAGAAAATACCCGTTTCTACCCGGGCGAAGAAAAAGGGGATGAAGATTTTTCCAAGCAACTCGCTAAACTTGGCGACATTTACATCAACGACGCATTCGGCACGGCGCACCGCGCTCACGCTTCCACGACGGTTGTCGCTAAATATTTTGATAAAGACGCAAAAGGCTTCGGCTATTTAATGTCGGATGAAATCGAAAATGCTAATAAAGTTTTGGACAATCCAGCTCGTCCACTCACGGCGATTCTTGGCGGTGCAAAGGTTTCCGACAAAATTTTGATTATCGAGCGCATGATTGATTTGGTGGATAACCTGATTATTGGCGGCGCGATGGCGTACACGTTTTTCAAAGCGCAAGGCGGAAAAGTTGGTAAATCATTAGTCGAAGAAGACCGTTTGGACATTGCAAAAGAATTGATAGAAAAAGCAAAATCAAAAGGCGTTCAATTATTGCTACCCGAAGATTCTATCATTGCCGATGATTTCAATAAAGATGCGAATTTCAAAACCGCTCCCAGCGACGACATTCCCGACGGCTGGATGGGCTTAGATATTGCCGACAAGGCACGTACCGCTTTCACCGAAGCCATCAAAAATTCCAAAACCATCCTCTGGAACGGTCCAATGGGCGTATTCGAAATGCCGAATTTTGCAAATGGTACGAAAGCCATCGCGGAAGCGATTGCGGAAGCTACGAAAAACGGCTCGTTTTCCCTTGTTGGCGGCGGAGATTCGGTTGCAGCGGTGAATGATTTGAATCTGGCAGATGAAATGAGCTACGTCTCCACGGGCGGCGGCGCGATGCTGGAGTTTTTTGAAGGGAAGGAACTGCCGGGTATTGCAGCGATGAAAGATTAAGGTTGAGATTAGGGTTGAGGTTAAGATTGGGATGATATCTTTTCAGGAGATAGTTAATTCATTTATAACTGCGCCAAGAGGCAACTCTGGTCCGTTAACATGGGCGTATTCGCAATTTTTTCGCGCAGGATTTTCGACCGCTTTTTGCCGTGTCGGAATAATTCATATAAGATATTTACAAAATTCAAATAAGGCGTTTTCACTTCTTTCGGCACACTTTTATTGCGTTGCAAAAAAACGCGAAACGTGGAAATGAGGGACGCGAGTGCTTCTGTTTCCTGTGTCTCATAATAGATTTTGAGCAGCATTACTTTTGCACCCAAATGATAATAGATATCAGAAAATGCTACCTGATTAAAATGTTGTAATGCCTGATTATATTCTTTTCGATGATAATACAAGTCCGCTAAATTAAAATGATACGCATCTTCGCGTTTGTCAGCTTCGAGTTTAGAAATATAATCAGTCACAAATTGCTGCACCCAATCGTACTGCTGCAAGCCCAAACCCAACTTTACCATATTTTTAAACGTCCAAGGCGTGATGTGTCCATTGTCCAATAAAACTTCACTTTCCACACCTTCTCGGTAGAGCGAAAGCACGTCGTCAATATATTCTTTGGCACCAAAACGAATCTGCCGGACGCGAAAATTGATCGCAAACTGATACAACAAACGCATTTCTTCAGCCGGAAACACCTTGGCAGCCGTTTGCAACAGTTGTCGGAATGCATGAAAATAGGGAGTTGGTTCAGGCTCCGTGAGCGCAAGTAACAATTGATAATAAATCGCAATAGCAGGCGTGTCCGCAATAACTTGATTCGACAAATACGTTTTCAATTCCTCCAAAAAGTGAAGTTGATAATCGGCTGATACAACTTGCTGTCGGTCAAGCATTTGGCACAAGTATTTCAATTTTTTAGAGAGGTAAAACAAGTCAAAATAATCGGCTGCGTCCTGCAAGGCAGCATCAAATCGGCGTTCATTTTTCGTCGTGAAATGCGCATCTGCTACGTCGGCAAGCAAATAACGTTGAAAAAAAAATCTTCATTGCGGTAAGCAGCCCGTTCCACTTTTTCCTTAGCTTGCTGAAATTGGTACTGATAATTTTTATCCAAATGGCGTTCCACAGAAGATTTAAGCACTTGATAATCAGGCACAATCCCCCAATTTTCATATTGTTGCAAGCCAACAAACTGCTCTGCTAATTTCAAAAGCAGACTCATTGTGTAATTTAATTGTCGCTCATCACACGCTTGATTCGGATAAATTGCAGCAAAAACGGTCGCTCGTTGTAGCTTGGGGGCAGGGAAATCATTCGCAGCAATTTTTTTTCAAATAAGCATACAATCGGCACACTTCGCCCTTTTTGTTGAAATATGGAGCTGCCACAAAATCCTTAAAAGCGCGCAACTCACTGGCATCAAACGTCCGAAGCAATGCTATCAATTTACTGTTTTCCATTTTACTTTGTCATTTATTACACAAATTTAAAGCGTTTTTTGCAAGCAAATCAAAAAGTTTTTCCGATAAATTTTAAAATTATAAATAAATCAATTCATTGATTTTCAACATATTAATCACCCCATTACCCCGTCACCCCATCACCCTTTTCCCGATAAATGCCTAAAAATGTAATTGTTGTAACTATATAAAAATATTAAATAGCACTATTAAATAAATTCATTTTTTTAATTTAATTTCTAAGCAATGAAATCATCGAAAAAAGTTTTACTATTTACATTCTTAGTGGCTTTTATAAGCTTTCAACAAACTACCTTTGCTCAAGGTCGTGGCATCATTGAAGAGGATTTGATAGGGTTAAGGACTAATAATGGAAATTCCAAAGCCACCGCCGTTGCCGGTATTTCAGCTAATTCTCAACGGACAAATTCGGCAGGATCAATTATAGAAGAAGATTTGATTAGTTTACGCGCAAATAA